>Ga0307436_1000254_pt1 | contig 24301 bp, 19 predicted proteins | sample SalMarWE160440MG_FD_202513 | JGI IMG/M metagenome (GOLD analysis project Ga0307436, IMG submission 202513) | Salt marsh sediment microbial communities from the Plum Island Ecosystem LTER, Massachusetts, United States - WE1604-40 | ecosystem: Environmental > Aquatic > Marine > Intertidal zone >...
TAGAACATCTATACTGTTCATGGTTTGTACAGGCGGGGCGAGAATCGTTTCTAGGCTCGAAAGCCCGATTCCTGATCGCTCAAAGGGGACCAGATGCTCACATTGAAGCAGAAAGAGCTTCTCATGTTCATCCACGAGCGGTTGAAGGAGACGGGCGTGCCGCCCTCTTTCGACGAGATGAAGGAGGCGCTCGACCTCAAGTCGAAATCGGGCATCCACCGGCTCATCACGGCGCTCGAAGAGCGCGGCTTCGTCCGCCGCCTGCCCCACCGGGCGCGCGCCATGGAGATCATCCGTCTGCCGGAGTCCGTGCCTCAGGGGCTCGCCGCCCGCTCGCGGGGCTTCTCGCCCAGCGTGATCGAGGGGAGCCTGGGCCGCGTGCCGCAGCTTGCCGAAGGTGAGACCGCGCCGCAGACCGTGGCCGTGCCGGTCATGGGCCGGATCGCCGCCGGTGTTCCCATCGAAGCGATTCAGACCCGGCTTTCGACCATCGAAGTGCCGCCGGAACTGCTTGCCAAGGGCGAACACTACGCGCTCGAGGTCAAAGGCGATTCCATGATCGATGCCGGCATCCTCGAAGGCGACACCATCATCGTGCGGAAATGCGAGGACGCCACCAACGGCGACATCGTCGTGGCGCTGGTGGACGAGGACGAAGCGACCCTCAAGCGTTTGCGCCGCCGGGGCGATTCCATTGCGCTCGAAGCGGCCAACCCTGCCTACGAGACCCGCATCTTCGGCCCTGACCGCGTGCGTGTGCAGGGGCGGCTGGTCGGGCTCATCCGCCGCTACTAAAAGGGCTCTCCGCCCTATTCGTCTCGTGTGCCGTTGCTGTGGCGTGTCCATGGTCGCGCGCCGCGGGCGCTTGCTACCGTCTCGGTGCGGATCGATAAGCCTTCGATGTAGAGCGCGTGCGCGCCCTCCGCCTTCAGCATGCGCCGGTCGACGATAACCCGTGCGGCGCGGCACCCTTTGCCGATGGTGAAAGGCGCGATGACGATATCGGCGGTGCGGCAATCCTCTTCGAGTGCACCGGCATTGCGGATGAGCGCCACGGTCTTGCCTTTCACCCGACCGATGCAGCCGAGCGGATCGCAGTTGAAGACGCGGTCCTCTGCCACGGTTGCGGCGTCGCGGTCGTCGCCATCGGCTAGAAGCCAATTCTCCACGCTATAGGTCGCGGCCGTCGCCGGCGGAAACGCCAGGTTGCCACTCTCTGAGCGCAGCGCGGCCGTTGCCCCGTCGCGCTCTACGAGCACGTCGGGACGGTTGCCTACCGGCGCGAGCGCTAGACCGATTGCCGCGATGACGAGGCCGAGCGCTCGCATGCGCGTCTGCCACAAGCAGAGCCACAGGCCCCCCAACACAATGAGCGCGAGTGCCGTCCCTGACATGCTCGGCAGGATGGAGACGGCGTTCGGCCAAGAGGCCACCCACTGCGCGGCGCCAACCATGAGCTCGATGCCGAACCCCATGGCGTAAAGCGGCCAGGCTTCGAGGCCGAATGGCATGGCGATGAGCGCGATCAAGGCCATGGGCATGATCAGAAGGCTGACGAGTGGTGCTGCTATCATGTTGGCGACGAGGCCGAAATGACTCATGCGGTGGAAGTGGTAGACAGCGAAGGGCGCCACTGCCGCCCCGGCGACGATCGTAGTGACCGCGATGCCGAAGACGAGCTCCCAGCCGAAGCGCATGCCACGCCACAGGGGACTTACGTCGCGCAAGCTTGTGTGGGCGCGCTGCGACAGCCACTCATAGAGCGCAACGAGACCAATGACAGCCGCGAAGGACATTTCGAAGCTCGGATCGAACAGTGATTCCGGCTCGACGATAAGGATGGCGAGTGCGGCGAGCGCCACGTTGCGCATGGTGAGCGCAGGACGATCGAGCATAACGGCGATGAGGAAGATGCTCATCATGATCCACGCGCGCACCGTGGGCACCGCGGCGCCGGACAGAACGAGATAGAAGGCGGCGGCGAGAAGCGCGACCGCCGCGGCCCACTTCTTGATTGCGAAGCGCAGCGCGAGACTGGGGATAAGGGCGAGCAGCGCACGCACGAGCCAGAACACCGTGCCCGCCATGATCACCATGTGCAGGCCTGAGATGGCCAGCACATGGGCGAGACCTGAATCCCGCATGGCGTCGGTGACATCTTGCGGGATGCCGCCGCGCTCGCCGGTGATGAGGGCCACGGCGATGGCACCGGTCTCTCCGGGCAACGCCGTCCGCACGCGATCATTGACATGTGCGCGGAGCGCGTCGATAGCGGCCCAGATGCGAAGATCGAAAGGTGTTGGCGGGGAGTCGGCGAGCGGTGCGATCCCGCTCGTGGTGTAGCCTGTGGCGCCGAGCCGGGCGAACCAAGCCTGACGGCCGAAATCGAAGCCGCCGGGCTCCACAGGCTCCGGCGGTGGTCTTAAAGTGGCGCGAAGGGAAACCGCATCCCCTGTCCGCAAGGCGAGATCCTTGGCGGCAGTGCTCATGCGCACACGATAGGGCCGTGACTCCGCACCCAGGTTGCCGAGCGAGACCACCCGCAAGGTGAGCCGGTCGCGTCTGTCGGCGCGGCGTTCGAATTCCTCCACAAAGCCGGCGACGGGCACATAGCGCAGCTCCTTGGCGAGCACCGGCGCGCGCACCACCTCGGTGCGAAGCTTGGCGGTGGCGAAACCAGCTGCGAAAGCGAGACAGGCGCCGCCGAGAGCGAGTCCGAGCGGGACATGACGGAACGTCAGGAGAAGCCCGAGTGCGCTTAAGACAAGAGCGATGGCGATGCGCGGGTCCGGCTCGGTAGCAAGCGCGAAATAGGCGAGGATACCGGCAGCGAAGAGTACCGGAAGCCAGAGGAACCAGCGCTCCGCCTCGGCCTCCAGCGCCCGCGCGGCGATTGCGCCCGCCGCGGCGATGAGGCCATCCTGGCCCCGAGAGGGGCTGTCAACGCCACCCCACGCGTCCTCGTCCCGGTCCGGCATGGCTCCGCCCCAGAACCGGCAGAGGGCCCGCCCCTGCCCTTACCCCGCACCTGCGCCTATGGTACACCACGCCCAGCGTTTGCCCCTAACCCACCTGAAAAAGAGCTCCCAAGCATCGATCGATGAGTGAGACTGTCATCACGCGTTTTGCGCCCTCGCCCACCGGCTACCTCCATATTGGCGGGGCTAGGACAGCCCTGTTCAACTGGCTCTACGCCAAGGCCAAAGGCGGCAAGATGCTACTCCGCATCGAGGACACCGATCAGGCGCGTTCCACGGAAGGCGCGATCCTCGCCATTCTCGATGGCTTGCGCTGGCTCGGGCTCGATTGGGACGGCGAACCCGTCTATCAGCTGTCGCGGGCGGAGCGTCACCGCGAGATTGCCGAGCAGCTGCTTTCCGAAGGCAAAGCCTATCGCTGCTACGCGTCGCCGGAGGAGCTTCAGGCGATGCGCGAAAAGGCGCGCGCTGAGGGCCGCGCGCCTGGCTATGACGGCACGTGGCGCGACCGCGATCACAGCGAGGCACCCGAAGGCGTCACGCCGGCGATCCGGTTCAAGGCGCCGCGCGAAGGCGAGACGGTGATCGAGGACCGCGTGCAGGGGCGCGTTGTCTTCCCCAACAAGGATCTCGACGACCTCATCATTCTGCGTAGCGACGGGTCCCCGACCTACAATCTTTCGGTTGTAGTGGATGATCACGACATGGGCATCACCCATGTCATCCGCGGTGACGACCATCTCACCAATGCGGCGCGGCAGACGCAGATCTTCAAGGCGCTCGGCTGGGAGACGCCGATCTATGCGCACGTACCCCTGATCCACGGTCCCGATGGCGCTAAGCTCTCGAAGCGGCACGGGGCGCTTGGCGTCGAGGCCTATCGCGAGATGGGATACCTGCCGGTGGCCTTACGCAACTATCTCGTGCGGCTTGGGTGGAGCCATGGCGATGCCGAGATCATCTCGAGAGAGGAAATGATTGCATGGTTCGATCTTGACTCTATCGGCCGCTCAGCCGCTCGGTTCGACTTCGTGAAGCTCGAGAACCTGAATGGTCACTATCTGCGGGCCATGCCGGACGCCGAGATCGTCGAGCAACTCAAGGCGTTGATTCCCGACCTTCCCGACGGCGGGGCCTTGGCCGCGCGCATCGGCGCTGACGGTTGGGGCAAATTAGAGCGCGCCATGCCGGGGCTGAAAGAACGGGCCAAGACGCTCATCGAGCTTATCGACAACGCAGGCTATCTGTTCGCAGAGCGGCCGCTCGCGGTCGACGACAAGGCCAAGAAGCAGCTCGACGAGTCGGGGCGTCAGACGCTCGCCGCCCTCCTGCCAAAGCTTAAGGACGTGGAGCCATGGACCCCCGAGGCGCTCGAGGTGTGCGTGCGAACCTTTGCCGAGGCCACCGACCGCAAGCTTGGTAAGGTTGCTCAGCCGTTGCGTGCGGCCTTGACGGGCCGGGCGACATCTCCTGGTATCTTTGATGTGCTTGAAGTTCTGGGGCGCGAGGAAGCGCTTGGGCGCATCGCTGACCAGACCGCGTAAGTCCTGCGTTGCTTAACATTTGAGCAGTCATCTGTGTTGCGCTGCGGTATATTCGACGCGATTATGCGGCAACGCAAAAAGCCCGTTTACGAGGACCTGAACCGCTCGCTGAAGTGATGATATGTCGTAGCCGCGTTCGGTCCGATCGCCCTTGAGAAGGGCCAGGAGGTTATTGAGATGAGTGTCGCAGAGGATTATCGGCCCACCGAGACCGACGAGGCCTCCCTCACGCTCCGCGGGGGGCGGCATGATCTGCCTGTACGCCGGGGGACTCTCGGACCTGACGTCATCGACATCACGTCGCTCTATCAGGACACCGGCTGCTTCACCTACGATCCCGGCTTCACGTCGACCGCGAGCTGTGAATCGAAGATCACCTTCATCGACGGCGACAAAGGGGTGCTGCTCTATCGCGGCTATCCCATCGACCAGCTCGCCGAGCACTGCACCTTCCTCGAGACGGCTTACCTCTTGCTCTATGGAGAGCTGCCGACGGCTGAGCAGTACACGGCCTTCAAGCAGCGCATCACCCGGCACACGATGGTGCATGAGCAAATGAACCGGTTCTACACTGGCTTCCGTCGCGACGCGCATCCCATGGCCGTCATGGTGGGCGTGATCGGTGCGCTTTCGGCCTTCTATCACGACTCCATCGACATCAGAGATCCCTTGCAGCGAGAAATGGCGAGCGTGCGGATGATCGCCAAGATGCCGACCATCGCCGCCATGGCATACAAATATTCCGTTGGTCAGCCTTTCGTTTATCCGAAGAACGATCTCGACTACTCGGGAAACTTCCTGAGGATGTGCTTTGCCGTGCCTTGCGAGGAGTACGTCGTCGATCGTGTGCTCGCGCGCGCTATGCGGCGCATCTTCATCCTGCACGCGGATCACGAGCAGAATGCATCGACCTCGACGGTGCGGCTTGCTGGATCGTCAGGGGCGAACCCATTTGCCTGCATCTCCGCAGGCATTGCCTGTCTGTGGGGGCCGGCCCACGGCGGGGCCAACGAGGCAGCGCTTACGATGTTGGAGGAAATCGGCTCGGTCGACCGCATCCCCGAATACATTCAGCGCGCCAAGGACAAGAACGACTCCTTCCGGCTCATGGGCTTCGGCCATCGCGTCTACAAGAACTACGATCCGCGAGCCAAGATCATGCAGAAGACCTGCCATGAGGTGCTCGAGGCTGTCGGCCATCACGACGACCCGATCCTGAAAGTGGCGCTCGAGCTGGAGCGCATCGCGCTTTCCGACGACTACTTCGTTCAGAAGAAGCTCTATCCGAATATCGATTTCTATTCGGGGATTACCCTAAAGGCGCTCGGCTTCCCCACTGACATGTTCACGGTGTTGTTCGCCATCGCCCGGACCGTGGGGTGGATCGCTCAGTGGATGGAGATGATCGAGGATCCATCGCAGCGCATCGGCCGGCCGCGCCAGCTCTACACGGGTGCGGCCGAGCGGGCCTATGTGCCGATGGAGAACCGCTGAGGGAGCTCGCCCTTCCGGCCAGCCCTCTAGTCAATCGTCCCAATTCCGGCCCAGCAGAAAGAGCCCGTTTTGATTCGCGGCGTTGATCGTGGCGTTGCGCTCGGCCATGAGCACGCGCCCTGCTGCGACTGCAATGCCGGCTAGTCCTGCTTCTGCCGCCTTCCAGACCGTCGCCGGGCCGATCGTCGGCATATCGATCCGCTCTTCCTGGCCAGGCTTCGGCGCCTTGACGAGTATGCCCGAGCGCCCTCGCGCGCGGCCAGACCTACGAAGCTCGGCGCAGCGGTCGAGCATGGCATCGGTGCCCTCTGCGGCCTCAACGGCGAGAACGTAACCTTTGGCGACGACGGCGGCTTGGCCGACATCTAAGCGACCAAGCTCACGAACCACATTGTGGGCAATCTCGATATCGGCCAGTTCATCTGCGGTCGGCGTCCTCTTGCCAAGGCTTCCCTCACCCGCCAAGAGCTCAGGCGCTATGTCGCTGGCGCCGTGCACGCAATATCCCTTGCTTTCGAAAAAGCGCACGATGCTCGACAGCACATGATCGTCACCGCCTATACCGAGGCCGACGATGAACGGCAGGTTCTTGATCGCGCCGAAATCGAACTTGACGTTGGCAAAGTCCGGCCGGGACACCCCACCGACGATGACGAGGTTACGACATCCTTCTATGTCGCAGGTGGCGAACAGCTTGCCCAACTCGCCCCATTTGACCCAGGTGTGCGGGAAGCGCTCTATTGCCTCGCTGGCTTCGCCGCGAATGCCGAAGACATGCACGGCAAGCCCGCGTGCGGCCACCGATTCCGCCACGATACAAGGGATTTGGCCGCCGCCAGCAATGATGCCCAGCGGGCCCTCTATGTTTACCGGTTCACGGAGCTTCCGTAGGCCGGCGTCAGCGGGTTGGCGTTGCGACATTGTTCGGTACGCAGAAAGAGCGGTCTGAATCGCTTCTCATAAAATCGATGATCTGCTTGACAAGCGGGTTCTTTGAAAACAAAGCGTCGACGTCATCGAGCCGCTCCATCAAGGTGCCCTCAGTCGCAAACAACATGCGATAGGCCTGGCGCAACTCATGGATCTGCTCGCGGGGAACGCCCTTGCGTCTCAGCCCCACAATGTTGAGTCCACTCAGATTGGCCCGGTTACCGATCGCCATGCCGAATGGAATGAGATCGGCCGGGATTCCGCTCATGCCGCCGACGAAGGCGTACGCGCCTATGCGCACATACTGATGGATTGCGGAGAGGCCGCCAATGATGGCGCCGTCGCCGATCGAAACGTGCCCGGCCAAAGTCGCGCCGTTGACGAGGGTCACATCGTCGCCGACCTGGCAATCATGGGCGATATGGGCGCCGATCATCAAGAAACAGTTCGCCCCAACCGTGGTCGCCATCTTTCCCCGTTCAGTGCCGGGACTAATCGTGACATGCTCGCGAATGAGGGTGTTGGGGCCGATAGTGATCGTGCTGGGCTCATCGTGATATTTGATGTCTTGCGGTGCGTGACCGAGCGAGGCGAAAGGAAACACCTTGCTGCCCTGACCAATCGTGGTCCGCCCCACGATCACGGCATGTGAATGAATGACGACGCCGTCACCAATCTCGACATGGGGCCCGATGACAGAAAACGGGCCGATCTCGACATTCGCCCCAAGTTTCGCGCTTGGATCGACCAGAGCGGCCGCATGGATATTGGCCATGCTCAGCTCGGCTGGTTCTCGACGATCACGGCACTCACCTCGGCCTCTGCGACGACGTTGCCGTCGACCAGGGCTTGGCCGCGAAAGCGCCATACCCGGCCGCGGTTGCGCATCTTCTGCACTCGATAGTAGACGGTGTCGCCTGGAACCACGGGGCGGCGGAATCGGGCCTTGTCGATCGCCATGAAGTAGACAAGCGGTGGTTCTTTGAACTCCTCGAGGAAGCGCATGCACAGTGCGCCGGCCGTCTGCGCCAGGCCCTCGATGAGGAGCACGCCGGGCATGACCGGGTTGCCGGGGAAATGTCCCTGGAAATAGGGCTCGTTAGCGGTGACGTTCTTGATGCCGGTCGCAGAGCGGTCCCCATCCATGTCGATGATGCGGTCGACGAGGAGGAAGGGATAGCGATGCGGTAGAAGCTTCAGAATATCGGCGGTTTCCGCCGTATTGGGCTTCGGTTGTACCCCGCTCTCGTTCATGCGGACCGGCTCCTCCGATGGGGATTCATGGCTAGTCGCCTTCCCCGCCTTGGCCTTGATCAAGTTTCAAATCCTTACGCTCGGCAAGCTGCCGCAACAATGTTAGCTCCCTGAACCATAGCCGGTACGGCTTGGCCGGGGTGCCACCCCAACGGGCGCCCGCCGGTACGTCACCTCGCACATTACTGCTCCCGGCGATCTGGGCGCCAGCGCCGATCTTGAGATGGCCGACAACGCCGACCTGGCCGCCAAGAGCAACGAAATCACCGAGTTCGGAACTGCCTGAAATACCGGTTTGGGACACGATAATGCAATGCCTTCCGATCACTACGTTGTGCCCGATTTGCACAAGATTATCAATTTTCGTGCCCTCCCCGACAATTGTGTCCCGGAGCGCCCCACGATCAATGGTCGAATTGGCGCCGATTTCGACCTCGTCCTGAATGATGACGCGGCCAATCTGCGGCACCTTGGCGTGGCCTTGCTTGCCCATGGCAAATCCGAATCCGTCCTGGCCGATGGCGACGCCAGCATGGATCATCACGCGGTTGCCGATAAGCGCATGGGTGACCGACGCGTTCGGCCCGATATAGCAGTCACGGCCGATGTGCACGCGATAGCCGATGATACAGCCCGCGGCGATGGTCGTGCCCTGCCCGATCCGGGCTTCCGGCCCGATCACCGCCCCCGGTTCTACGATCACATCGGCTTCGAGCGTGGCGCTTGGATGAACGTGGCTCGATGTGCTTGGGGCACCGTCACCCACCGTCCTCGGCCTGCGCGAGCCGGGGTAAAACAGGGCGAGCGCCTTGGCGAAGCTCCGATAAGGGTCTGGTGTCACGAGTCGGGCGCTCCCCGCCGGCACTTTGGCCGCAAACTTTGGAGCGACGAGGCAGGCGCTTGCGCCGGTCTTGACGAGGAGCGGCACGTATTTCGGATTGTCCACGAAGGACAAATCGCCCTTCGCGGCGCCGTCGAGGGGGCGGACGTCCTTGATCTCCAGTTCAGGGTCGGCGCCTTCCGCCAGCTCTGAGCCGGTGGCTTCGGCGATTATGCGCAAGGAGAACGGACCGGCCCGCTCGAAAAAACCCGGGTGTTCCATCAAATCTCCTGCGGTCTGCTACGCGTCACCAACCATGGCGCGTAGGCATAAACCGAAGTGGCTTCCTTTAGAAGTTTGTCGAGGCGCCGAAGCGGAAAATTTCCGTCTCGTCGAATTTTGCCTTGAGAAGCGCCTGGGCGATGTCGGCACGAAGGGGGCCGAGAGGAGACTGCCAGATGAGGCTGAAGCCGGTGGACAGACGGACTTGGCTGCTGTCGTTGATGAAGCTCCCCTCTCCAACAGGCGGTGCTGGGTAGACTGCGTCGATGGCGCTTTGGCTCGGGTCCCAAAGCGAGCCGGCATCCATGAAAACCGCCCCCTGCATGCCAAGGCTGTCAGGAATGAAGGGAAACGGAAAACGGACTTCTGCCGTGGTTGCCCAGTAGAGCTTGCCGCCCAGGGAATCCCGCGAGCAGTTACCGACACGCGCTCCCGTAACGGGGTTTTCGCACGCATCGCGCGGACCGTAACCGGCTCGCTTGAAGCCACGGATCGTCTCGCCGCCCTTAAAGAACAGGTCGGTCAGGCGAATGTCCTTGCCCCCCCAGGGCTCGATGGCCCCACCCTGGACGCGGCCGACAAGGGTGATCTTGTTGGTGATGGGATAGTAGCCGCGGGCGTCGGCCACCGATCGAATGTAGTTCACGTCGCCGCCGACGCCCGCCATATCCTGAGAGAAGGAGGCGAAGATGCCGGTGGTTGGCTGTTGCGGCACGTTGCGGGTGTCGTACGCGATCGTGTAGCCGATGGAGGAGACGTTGACGGCTCCCTCGGCGGCGGCCTGCCTGACGGCTAGCGAGGCGTCGCTCTGCGCGTCGAAGATCTCTTGCCGCTCGAACCGGTAGCGGAGACCCATTTGGGTGTTGTCGGCGATGGGGAAACCGAGGCGGAGATTGCCGCCGGCGGTTCTCTGACTGAATGAAGCCACGTTCTGCAAGTCGACCGTCTTGTAGAAGAGGTCGAAGCCTGCGGCCAGATTGCGGTCGAGGAAGTTGGGCTCGGTGAAGCTGAAGTCGACCTGGGCGCGCTCAAGGCTGCCTGAGAAGCCGAGGCGGACATACTGGCCTTTACCCATCAGGTTGCGCTCGGTGACGCTGATATCACCGATGACGCCCTCGCTTGTGGAGTAGCCGGCGCCAAAGGAGAACTCGCCGGTTGGCTGCTCGACTACGTTGACGGTGAGGATGACGCGGTCCGGCGCGCTGCCAGGTGCCGTCTCGATGTCCACCTTCTTGAAGAAACCAAGCGCTCTCAATCGCTTACGGGCCGCCTCGACGAGTAGGCGGTTATACGCGTCGCCTTCGGCAAGACGAAATTGCCGCCGGATCACCTGGTCCTCAGTGCGGAAATTGCCGACGATATTGATGCGTTCGATATAGATGCGCGGGCCCTCATCGATGACGTAGACGATGTTCATCGTGTGAGTGGACTGGTCGCGCTCGAAGCGCGGCCGAACCTGTCCAAACGCATAGCCCTGCTCGGACACCTTGACGGTCAATGCCTCGACCGTCTTCTCGACTTTCTCGGCGTTATAGCGCCGCCCGGGCTTGGTCAGGATCACCCCGCGCAAGGCATCGACGTTCAGCGATGGCAAGGCACTTTCGATGTCGATATTGCCGAAATGGTATTTTTCCCCTTCTTCGATGGTGAAGGTAATGAAGAAGCCGCGCCCGTCGCGATCGAGGTCCGCGGTCGCCGAAACGACGCGGGCGTCGGCATAGCCATTCTTCATATAGAACTGGCGCAACAGCTCTTTGTCGAGGCTGAGCCGGTCGGGGTCGTAGATATTGGTGCTCTTGAGGAAGCTCAGCCAATTCGTCCGCGTGGTGGTGATTACAAAGCGGAGTTGCGAATCGCTGAAGGCGTGATTGCCGATGAAGTTGATGGCGCGAACTTTGGTGGTCGGTCCTTCGGTGATCTCGAAGACCACGTCGATGCGGTTGTTGTCGAGATTGATGATCTTGGGGTTCACTTGGGCGGCGTACAGGCCCTGGCGGCGGTAGAGGGTCAGAATGCGCTGGACGTCCGCCTGCACGCGGGCGCGCGTATAGACCGCGCGCGGCTTGAGTTGAACCTCAGAGGCGAGCGTGTCGTCCTCGATCTCCCTGTTCCCCTCAAATGCCACACGGCTCACGATGGGGTTTTCCACCACGACGATGATGACGGTCGACCCCTGACGCCGGATGCGGACGTCCTGGAACAGGCCGGTGGCGAACAGGGTTTTCAGGGATTGATTAACTGCGGCAGGGTCGTACGTGTCGCCCGAGGAGAACGTCAGGTAGGAGCGGACCGTCTCCGGCTCCACGCGGCGGTTACCCTCGACGACGATGGATCGGATGACGGCGCTTTGGGCAGAGGCCGATAGGTCCCCAAGACCTGCGCTGAAACCCAGCGAAAGCGGGACGCTACACAACACTGCGAGGGCCGCGAGCAGCCCTCTTACGAACGTCCACCGCACCATTACTGGTGTCTTCCCCTCAAGCCGACCCCGTAGGCAAAGCGCCTGGTGTCGCAACTGGCCACTCGTTTGTGGCCGATTTTTGGTAGTCTTTTGTTAATCAGTATTAACGCGACGGGGGGCCTCGCGGCCCCCGCTAGAAGTTGTATTCTGCAACCCCCGATCACAAAAACTTCAAATGAATCAGGTCATTCCAGGTCGCGAAGATCATTAGCATGAGAACGAAGGCGAGGCCAATGCGGAAACCGATCTCTTGTGTGGATTCGCTGAGTGGCCGCCCTCTTACTGCCTCGATCCCGTAAAACAGAAGATGTCCGCCATCGAGCATCGGTATTGGGAAGAGATTTATTAGACCGATACTTACGGAGATGATGGCAGCGAGGTTGAGAAGAGCGACAAAGCCGGCGCTCGCGACTTGGCCAGATACTTGGGCAATACGGAGTGGTCCGCCAAGTTGGTCGGCGGCTTCTCGACCCGTTGCCACGTCGTACAGGTAGCCGAGTGAGCGGGAGACGACGAAGTAGCACTCCTTGACGGCCATGGCGAAGGCCGTTGCCGGGTCATGGCGCTCCAACTTCCAATCTTCCGGCGAGGCGCTGCGTTGAATGCCAAGCAGGCCGATCCGCATCGTGTTGCCGAATCGATCGGTGATTTCCTTAAGTTCGGGCGTTGCCGCGATGTCGATATCGGCCCCGCCGCGATCGACGACGAAGTGCAGTGTCTCATTGGCACTCATGGCCACGATTCGCTGCATCTCCGCGAAGTTGTCGATGGCCGTGCCGTCGATGCTGATGACGCGGTCGCCGGGCTCAAACCCCGCACGCGCGGCGGCGCTGCCGGGAGACACCGCATCGACCTTGGCCGCAGTGATCCGTTCGCCGAACACACTGAAAATGGCCGTGAAGATGACAATGGCGAGGACGAAATTAGCAATCGGTCCCGCCGCCACGATAGCCGCGCGCTGGGCGAGCGATTTGCCTTGGAAACTCCGCTTGCGGTCTTCCTCGGGAAGCGTCTCGAAGGCCTTGTGGCCGGAGGCGCTCGCGACATTCTCGTCGTCGATGAATTTCACGTAGCCGCCGAGCGGGATCCAAGACACGCGCCAGCGGGTGCCTTTGCGGTCATAGAAGCCGAAGATCTCGGGGCCGAAGCCGATGGAAAACACCTTGACGGCGACACCGCACCAGCGGGCCATCAGGAAGTGCCCGAGCTCGTGGACGAAGACCACGATGGTGAGCACAAACAGGAATGGAAGAAGGTAGTGGAGGATGGTGTCGCCGAGGCCGGAAAGCTGAATTATCGTGTCCATACGCCTGCTTACCTAAACAATTTGGCCCTTCTTAGCCCGCCCCAGGGCCTTATGCAAACCGTGGCAGCCAGCCGCGGGCCCGAATTCGGGCCTCTTCATCGATCTCAAGCACGTCGTCTGCGGTTTGCGGCACGATCCCGGTGAGGTCGGCGCATGCGGTAAGCGTCACCTCGACCAGTCCGGCGATGGCGAGGAAGCCGACACGCTTCTCCAAAAACGCGGCTACTGCAACCTCGTTGGCAGCGTTGAGCACGGTGCCGGCGCTGCCGCCGGCGGCAAGAACGTCTTTGGCGAGACGCAAAGCGGGGAAACGCTCCGGATCAGGGGTCTCGAAGGTGAGCGCACCGATCTCCGCAAGATCGAGGCGCTTGTTGGGAACATGCATGCGCTCAGGCCAGGCGAGGCTATAGGCGATCGGTGTGCGCATATCCGGACAGCTGAGCTGGGCGAGCACGGCGCCGTCGCTCATATAGACGAGGCAGTGCACGATCGACTGGGGATGGACCAAGACATCGAGCTTGTCGGGCGAGAGCGCAAAGAGATGATGCGCCTCGATCAGCTCGAGTCCCTTGTTCATAAGGGTGGCGGAATCGATCGTGACCTTCGCGCCCATGGACCAGTTCGGATGTTTCAGCGCTTGCTCAGGTCCCGCGTTAGCCATCTGCACGAGGCTCCAGGTGCGGAACGGCCCGCCCGAGGCGGTGAGGCAGACGCGCTCGATACGCTCCGGCTTCGTGCCGATCATGACCTGGCGCGCGGCAGAGTGCTCTGAATCCACCGGCAGCAACGTCGTGCCGTGGCGCGCCACCTCGGCCATGAAAATACTGCCGGCCGAAACCAGGCACTCCTTGTTGGCCAGTGCTGTCGCGGTGCCTTGGCGTACGGCGCGAAGCGTCGGCTTGAGGCCGGCCGCGCCGACGATCGCTGCCATCACCCAGTCGGCCGGGCGGCTTGCCGCATCGAGCAAAGCCCGCTCTCCCGAAGCTGTCTCGATGCCGGTGCCGGCGAGCGCGGCTTTGAGGTCGGCGTAACGACTAGGATCGGCGACCACCGCAAGCTCGGCGTGATGGAGGATGGCAAGCTCTGCGAGCCGGGCGACATTCTTACAGCCGGTCAGCGCCACGACCTCATAAGCATCGGGATCGCGGCCGATGAGATCGAGCGTGCTTTCGCCAATGGACCCGGTGGCGCCGAGGATCGAGATCCGGCGCGGCGGCTTGGTCTTGGCGCGTGGCTCGGTGTCTGGGGATGTCTGGGAGGTCAACACGGGATTCGCCTCTACCAGATGAGAAGGCCTGCGCCGGGCGCGGCCGGATCACGCAAGGCAATGAGAGCAGCCACGACCGAGGCCAGCAAGAGGCTGTCGATGCGGTCGAACAGCCCGCCATGACCAGGGATCAGCTGGCTCATATCTTTGGCCCCAAAGTGTCGCTTCACGGCGCTCTCAAGCAAGTCTCCCATCTGGCAGGCCAGCGCAAGCGCCACGCTTACCAGCGCCAGGTTCCACGGGGACGTGCCCCCGAGAAGAAGCGCGAAAGCATAACCCACGAACGCCGGGGTCAGGGCTCCGACGATGAACCCGCTCCAGGTTTTCTTCGGCGAGATGCTTGGGGCGAGCTTAGGGCCACCAAGGCTGCGGCCACCCACATAGGAGGCCGTGTCCGTCGCCCAGGCTACTGCGAGCAAATAGAGCACGGCGGCGACGCCGAGATCGGAGTCGCCGCGCAGCCACACCAGAGCCCAGGCCGGAAACGCCGCATAGGCGAGACCGCCCAGAGCCCAGGCGGCGCGGCTCCGTGAAACGCCCGAAAAGGCGATGGCGACGCCAGCGCCGCCGAGAATGAAGAGAATGAGTTGGGGACGGCCTAGGGCGGCGAAGATCGCCAGCGCCGTCACGCTGACCGTCTGGATCAGGGCGGTGCCGTCGAAGCCGTTGCCGCGGGTGAGCCCGCCCCACTCCCAGGCAACAAGACCACCGGCGACGACGACCAGCGCAAGGAAGGTCCAAGGGCTTGCAATTACGGCGCCGAGCGCGACAGCCGCGAGAACGAAGGCCGAAGCAAGCCGCCGCAAGATCTCCGGCGTCCCGCGTGCCTGTGCCTGCTGTTGATCGTTGTCGGGGGGCGCTTCGGACGGCGTCACGCGGTGGATCTCGCCGAGGTTCCGCCGAAGCGGCGGTTTCGCCGTTGATATTCGGCGATGGCGGCCTCGAACAGCTCCTTGGAAAAATCGGGCCAGTAGACGTCGACGAAAACGAACTCGGCGTAAGCCAGCTGCCACAGCAGAAAATTGGAAAGGCGCAGTTCGCCGCTGGTGCGGATCAAAAGGTCCGGATCAGGGAGGCCCGCCGTGTCGAGATAGGTCGCGAAGCGCTCAGGAGTTACGTCTGATGGGTCGATGACGCCTTTCTTCGCATCCTCGGCGATCTTCTGCGCGGCGCGAGCGATCTCGTCGCGGGCGCCGTAGTTAAAGGCGATGGTGAGGTTGAGGGCGGTGTTGTCCTTGGTCAACTCGACGGCGTCGTCGAGCATGCGCAAAATGTCGTTCTCGAGCCCGCTGCGCGCGCCGATCACGCGGATCTTGACGCCATTCTTGTGCAGCTCGGCAAGATCGCGCCGGACGAAGCGCCGGAGGAGACCGAACAGGTCGCGGATTTCCTGCTGGGGACGCGACCAATTCTCCGAGGAGAAGCTGAACAGCGTGAGGTGGGTGACGCCGAGCTCCATTGCGGCCTCGACGGTCCGCCTGACGCTCTCTACGCCTTGGCGATGGCCTTCGACGCGCGGCAGGCTATGCTCGGCCGCCCAACGGCCGTTGCCGTCCATGATGATGGCGACGTGGCGCGCGGTCGGCCTCTGGGCGTCGCCCCATTCCGGCTTATCCATGGCAAGCGTCACGTTCGGCTTCTCCAATGCAAGGCTATGGACGGGGTCCAGTGCAGGTCCGGTTAGACCTGCATGATTTCGGCTTCTTTGGTGGCAAGGGCCTCGTCGATCTCCTTGATGATCTTATCGGTCAACTCTTGCACCTTAGTTGAAAGCGTATGGTGCTCGTCCTTCCCCATCTCACCATCCTTCTCGGCCCGCTTCAGGTGCTCCATGCCGTCGCGGCGGACGTTGCGCACGGCGACACGGGCCTGCTCGGCATATTTATGCGCGACCTTGGCGATCTCATGCCGCCGCTCCTCGTTGAGCTCGGGGATCGGCAGGCGCAGGAGCTGTCCTTCGACCACAGGATTGAGGCCGAGGTCCGACTCCCGGATGGCCTTATCGACGGCGTTAACCTGGCTCTTGTCCCAGACCTGCACCGTGATCATGCGCGGCTCGGGCACGTTCACGGTTGCCACCTGGTTGAGGGGCATGGGATTGCCGTAGGCCATCACCATGATCGGATCGAGCAGGCTCGCGCTGGCGCGGCCGGTCCGTAAACCACTGAATTCCTGCTTGAGTACGCCGAGCGCGCCCCGCATGCGCCGTTCGATCTCGCTTAGGTCGAAGCTAGACATGTTGCCTTTCCTGCTCGCCTTTCCGCCCGGCTCGCGATCAAGCGAAGCTGGGCATGAGCCCTAATGGCGTTCCGGGCGTCCCTACGCCCCCTCTCCACCATCTATGGTGGTTGAGGAGCCCTCCCCTTGCAACTCAAGAGCCAGGCTGCCTTGGCTCTTGATGGAAAACACAATTATCGGAATCCGATTGTCCCGAGCAAGGGCGATCGCGGCGCCATCCATGATCTTGAGGTCCTGGCTTAGCACGTCGTCATAGCTCAAGCGGTCATAGCGCTTGGCGTCCGGGACCTTAACAGGGTCGGCACTGTAGACCCCGTCGACCTGAGTCGCCTTGTAGAGAGCCTGGCAGTCCATCTCGGCGGCCCGGAGCGCGGCTGCCGTGTCGGTCGTAAAGAAGGGATTGCCGGTGCCGCCGGCGAAGATCACCACCCGGCCTTTCTCCAAGTGATCGAGCGCCTTGTCGCGGATATAGGGTTCGCACACCGTAGGCATGGGGATGGCCGAGAGAACGCGCGCCGTGGGCCCTGCCCGCTCTATCGCAGTCTGAAGCGCGAGCGCGTTCATGACCGTAGCCAGCATGCCCATATAGTCGGCGCGGGCGCGGTCCATGCCGCTCTCCGCGGCCATCAGGCCGCGATAGATATTGCCACCCCCGACCACGAGGCAGATTTGCACCCCCATATCGGCGGTCTTGGCGATGTCCTTAGCGATCGGCTCGATGACGGCGAGATCGATGCCGTAGCCCTTGGCGCCGGCAAGCGCCTCACCCGACAGCTTCACGAGGACGCGTTCGTAGCGAAGCTTCGTCGTGGGAGCCTTGACCATCAGCGCAAACTCCGGTGGCGATGGGAAGACCTCGAGCTTGAGGCGGGCGGCAGGTCCATTGAGCCGCGCCGACCCTAAGAGGCCGAAGCGGCTGCGGCAACCTCCGCCGCGAAATCGCTTTCGCCCTTCTCGATTCCCTCGCCGAGGGCAAACCGGTAGAAACCGATGATCTTGATCGGCGCGCCAGCCTCCTTGGCCGCGGCCTCCATGGCTTTGGCCACAGTGTTGTCAGGGTCGTGGACAAAGGGCTGTTGCAGCAGGACGACCTCTTCGTAGAACTTCCGCAAACGGCCCTCGACCATCTTGGCAATGACCTCGGCGGGCTTGCCGGATTCCTTGGCCTGCTCGGTCAGGACGGCCCGCTCGCGCTCGACCAGATCTTGGTCGAGGCTGCTCGTGTCGACCGCTTGCGGGTTGGCCGCGGCGATGTGCATGGCGACCTGCTTGCCGAACGTCTTGAGGGCCTCGGCATCGCCCGTGGATTCGAGCGCGACGATCACGCCGATCTTGCCGAGCCCGGGCGTGGCCTGATTGTGCATGTAGCTTGCGACCACGCCTTTGTCGGTGGCGAGATGCGCCGTACGGCGGAGCGTCATGTTCTCGCCGATGGAGCCGATCATCTCTTTTAAGGTATCGGCTACGTTCGCTTTGGTCTTGCCGTAGGTCGCCGACGCGAGCGTGTCCAAATCGCCTTTGGTCTTGAGCGCCGCGTTGGCGATCTCGCTCACCATCTCCTGGAAGGACGGATTGCGGGCCACGAAGTCGGTCTCGGAGTTGACCTCCACAAGGGCGGCCTCCTTATCGTTGCCGGCGAGGCCGATGAGGCCTTCGGCCGCGACACGGCCAGCCTTCTTGGCGGCCTTGGAGAGACCTTTTGCCCTCAGCCAATCGACTGCGGCTTCCATGTCGCCGTCGTTCTCGTTGAGAGCCGCCTTGCAGTCCATCATGCCCGCGCCGGTTTTGTCGCGCAGCTCCTTGACCATGGATGCGGTTATCGTCGCCATGCCTTCCTCTTCGGTGTGGCCTCGCGAATCGTGCGAAGCGTGTCGCTGCTAGTCTGCCTGCGCCGCGGGCTCTTTGGTCTCTGCTGTGGGCTCTTTGGTCTCTTCGGTCTCGGCTTCGGCCTTCTTTGCCGGCTTCTTGGCGGCAGCCTTCGGCTTGGTCGCGGCCTTAGCTGGCTTCTTCTTTGCCGGCGCGGCAGCTTCCTCGGAAGCTTCCTCACCTTTGAGCCCCGGCTCTGAGATCGGCTCCTCGGCGGCGCCCAGATCGGCACCAAGGGACCCTTGCGCCCGCTCGATGCCGTCGATGGCGGCGCGCGCGATCAGGTCGCAGTAAAGGGTGATAGCGCGGCCAGCGTCATCATTGCCTGGGATGGGGAAAGTAATGCCGTCGGGATCACAGTTGGAATCAACGATGGCCACGACCGGCATGCCGAGCTTACGCGCCTCGGCGATGGCGATCGATTCCTTGTTGGTGTCGATGACGAACATGAGGTCCGGCGGCGCGCCCATATCCTTGATGCCGCCGAGAGAGCGCTCGAGCTTGTCCTTCTCACGGGTGAGCTGAAGCAGCTCCTTCTTGGTGAGACCGCGATGGTCGCCTTCGAGAAGCTCCTCCAGCGACTTGAGCCGCTTGATCGAGTTGGAAATGGTCCGCCAGTTGGTCAGCGTGCCGCCGAGCCAGCGGTGATTGATGAAGTACTGCGCGCACGACTTAGCCGCCTCGGCGATCGCCTCAGAGGCCTGGCGCTTGGTGCCGACAAAGAGGACGCGGCCGCCTTTGGCCACAACGTCAGATATCGTGACGAGCGCCTGATGAAGCAGGGGCACCGTCTGGGTGAGATCGATGATGTGGATGTTGTTGCGCGACCCGTAGATATACGGCGCCATTTTCGGGTTCCAGCGATGGGTCTGGTGACCAAAATGCACGCCAGCCTCAAGGAGCTGGCGCATAGTGATATCGGGCAGTGCCATGGGACTGCTTAACTCCTTTTTCCGGTTCAGCCGCCGCGGGGTGAGAGACCAGCCGGATAACCGGTCACCGGAGCGAGCGCGCAAAGCTCAAGGGCGTGCGTGACGCTTAGATCCCCGCGTGTGAGATGGTGCGGGTTATAGGGGGTTGGGCGCCCCCTTGGCAAGGCCGGAAAAGCCCGAAAATGAGGCCTTGCCGGCTCTAGAGGGCGCTGATCGAGGCCACCCCTTCGACGAGCTTGAGTTCGCTCCTCTGCCGCGGTGTGGTGTCGATGCCCTGCGGCAGGACGAACTCGACTTCCTTCGACAAGTCATCCAGGCGGAGCACGAGGCGGAACGACCCTTCGCCGCCTTTACCGCCCACCTGCTCGGCAAGCGGGGCCAGCGCCCTTGTGTCCTCCACATAGACCTTCATGCCGGCGGAGCGGGCCTCTGCTGCCCTGTCGAGGGAGGAGAGATGCTGCACGCGGACCCGGACCGTCTCGCCGTCAGCCTCGGCCTCCACGTCCAGCACCACAGCGGTCCCGGGCTCGAGCAGGGGCCGCGAGGCGAGGAGCGCCTCGGAGAACACCACAGCCTCGAATTGGCCGGTGGCATCGGAGAAGACGACGAAGGCATAAGGATTGCCGCTCTTGCCTTTGCGCTCGCGGGACGAGAGTACGGTGCCAGCCAGCGTGCCGACGACGCGGCGCTGCCTTGCTTTGGCAGCGAACTCCGCCCAGGTCTCGGCGCCGAGACTGTCCAGCACCTCCTTGTAGTCATCGAGGGGGTGGCCGGTGAGGAAGAAGCCAACAGCCTCAAATTCGCGGCTCAACTTGTCGGTGGGCACCCAGGGCTTGGCGGGGCGAAGCTCGATCGGTGGCGGCGCGTGACGGGCGCCGGAGAACAGATCCTCTTGGCCTTCAGCGCTCGTCTCGAGCGAGCGGTTTCCTGCGGCGATGATCAGATCGACATTGGCATACGCGGTGGCGCGGTCGACGCCGAGTTCGTCAAGCGCACCAGCTGCGGCCAGGGTCTCCATGGCCCGCTTGTTGACGAGGCGTGGGTTGATGCGCCGGGCGAAGTCGGAGACGTCTTTGTAAGGCCCCTGCTCCGCCCGCTCGGCACAGATATGTTCGACCGCGTGCCGGCCGACATTCTTGAGCGCCGCGAGCGAATAGCGAATAGTGTTGTTGTTGGGAATGAAGCCCACCTCGGAGTGATTGACAGACGGCGGCTCCAGCGGGATGCCGAGGCGGCGCGCCTCTTGCGCGAACCCGTTGAGCTTGTCGGCGTTCCCCATGTCGAGGGTCATGGACGCAGCGACGAACTCGGTCGGATAGTTCGCCTTGAGATAGGCGGTCTGATAGGCGATCAGCGCGTAGGCGGCGGCATGCGATTTGTTGAAGCCGTAGCCTGCGAACTTCGCCACCAGCTCGAAGATGTATTCGGCGCGGGCTTTGTCGACGCCGTTCGCGACCGCGCCGTCGACGAAGCGCTTCCGCTGCGCATCCATCTCCTTCTTGATCTTCTTGCCCATGGCGCGACGCAACAGATCGGCCTCGCCGAGCGAATAGCCAGAGAGCACTTGGGCGATCTGCATCACCTGCTCTTGGTAGATAATGACGCCGTAGGTCTCGGCCAGGATTGGCTCGATCGTGGGATGGAGGCTTTCGATCTCCTCACGATCGTGCTTGCGGTTCACGTAAGTGTCGATGTTGTCCATCGGGCCCGGCCGGTAGAGGGCCACGATGGCGATGATGTCCTCGAAGCGGTCAGGTTTCAGTTTGCGCAGCGCATCGCGCATGCCCTGACCTTCGAGCTGGAACACGCCGACCGTGTCGCCGCGCTGCATCAGCTCGTAAGACGCCGCGTCGTCGAGCGGGATCTTCGACGGGTCAATGTCGGGGCCGTCGCGGGCGATCAGCTTCCGGGCGGTGTCGATGACCGTCAGCGTCTTGAGGCCGAGAAAGTCGAACTTCACCAGCCCCGCCGCCTCGGCCCACTTCATGTTGAACTGGGTGGCCGGGAGCTGGGCGCGCGCGTCGCGATAGAGCGGGACGAGATCGATCAAGGGCCGGTCGGCGATGACGACGCCCGCCGCATGGGTCGAAGCGTGGCGGTAGAGCCCTTCGAGGCGCTGGCCAATGTCGAGCAGCTTGGCGACAATGGGTTCCCTGTCGCGCTCTTCTTGCAGGCGCGGCTCGCCGGCAATCGCCTGCGGCAAGGTCACGGGGTTCGCCGGGTTCATGGGCACGAGCTTGCACAGGCGGTCCACCTGGCCATAGGGCATCTGGAGCACGCGGCCCACGTCGCGCAGCACGGCACGCGCCTGAAGCTTACCGAAGGTGATGATGTGGGCCACCCGGTCGGCGCCATAGCGCTCGCGCACATAGGCAATCACCTCGTCGCGCCGGTCCTGGCAGAAGTCGATATCGAAGTCGGGCATGGTCACGCGCTCAGGGTTTAGAAAGCGCTCGAACAGCAGCCCGAAGCGGATCGGATCGAGGTCGGTAATGGTGAGGGCGTAGGCCACGAGCGAGCCGGCGCCGGAGCCACGGCCCGGGCCTACGGGAATGCCCTGTCCCTTGGTCCACTTGATGAAGTCGGACACGATCAGGAAGTAGCCCTGATAGTTCATGCCGGTGATGACATCGAGCTCGAAGGCAAGGCGCTCCGCGTAGGAAGCCGCGTCATGGCCGGGTGCCGTGCCGTGCTGGGCGATGCGCTCTTTGAGCCCTGCCTCCGCCTGACGTCTGAGCTCGGCGGCCTCCGTCTCGGCGAGCGCGCTGGTCGCCTCTTCGCCGGAGAGAAAGGCGGGCAGGATGGGATCGCGCTTCAAGGGCCGATAGGCGCAGCGTTGGGCGATCTCGACGGTGTTCTCGATCGCCTCAGGCAGATCGGCGAACAGCGTTCGCATCTCCTCTGCCGTCTTGAAATAGTGGTCGGGACTTAGGCGGCGCCGCTCGTCCACCGCTACGTAGCTGCCTTGGGCGATGCAGATCAGGGCGTCGTGAGCCTCGAAATCGTCTTGGGTCGCAAAGAAGGGCTCGTTAGTGGCGACCAGCGGCAGCTCTAGGTCATAGGCGAGACCAACGAGCTGGGGCTCGACAGCACGCTCCTGAGGCAGGCCGTGGCGCTGGAGCTCCACATAGAGCCGGTCGCCAAAGAGCGCGTGAAGCGCCTCGAGACGGGTGCCGGCAAGCTCCGGATTGCCATCCGCGAGGGCGAGATCGATCATTCCTTCGGGACCGCCAGTCAGGGCGATCAGGCCGTCGGCATGACTTGCAAGCTCATCGATGGTGATAAGCGCCTCGCCCGTCTCGGCCGCGGTGAAATAGGCGTTGGTGGAGAGCTGCATCAGATTGGCGTAGCCCGTCTCGTCCTTGGCGAGGAGGGCGATGCGCCCGTCTGCCTTCGGTCCACGGAGGTCCGCGCCAGGGGTAGACTCGCGTTCCGCGGCGAAGGTCAACGCCAACGTGCAGCCGATAATGGGCTGGACGCCCGCTCCCGCCATGGCCTCGGAAAATTCCAGCGCGCCAAACAGATTGTTGGAATCGGTGAGCGCGAGCGCCGGCGCGTGATCTGCCGTAGCAAGCGATACGAGCCGCGGGATGGTGAGCGCGCCTTCGAGCAGCGAATAGGCCGAGTGCACCCGAAGATGCACGAAGGGTTGGGTCTTTTGGTCTGACACCGAGAACGCTCGCCCGTTGGAGTTTGTCTTCCGCCCTACACTCCCGGATTCGGCGCATCTGTTCGAGGCGCTATCCCCGCTTTCCACCGGTTAGAATCCGAACACTTGACCGTGGCCCGACACGAACGGATCGTGCCGGACAACCGTAGCCCAGGAAGCAATGTTCTCTTTATGTTCTAAGCTGTCAAGCGCTAGCGGTGGGTTTCCACCACGACCACCTCCTCCTCGACGAGATGGCCATCGGCAAGCCGGAGCGTGCGGTCCATGCGGGCCGCGAGGTCGAGATTATGGGTCGCCACCACCGCCGCCACGCCTTCCTCGTTGACCAGCCGCATAAGCTCATCGAACACGCGCTCCGCGGTGTGGGGATCGAGATTGCCGGTCGGCTCGTCGGCGAGCAAGATCTTGGGCTGGTTGGCTACGGCGCGGGCGATCGCCACGCGCTGCTGCTCGCCGCCGGAAAGCTCGGCTGGCCGGTGGTCCCAGCGATCCTGCAGGCCGAGGATCTCGAGCAGTGCTTTGGCGCGTGTCTCGGCGTCCGGCCGGTCCCGGTCCATGATCAGTTGGGGCAGCATGATGTTCTCCAGAGCGGAGAACTCCGGCAGGAGGTGATGGAACTGATAGACGAACCCCACCTCCAGACGGCGCACGCGGGTGCGCTCGCCATCGTTGAGCTTGCCGCAATCGACGCCGCCGATCATCACGACGCCCGAATCGGGGCGCTCCAGGAGCCCGGCGATGTGGAGCAGGGTCGACTTGCCGGCGCCCGAGGGTCCGAGAAGCGCCACGGTCTCGCCAGGGTAGAAGGAGGCGGATGCCTCTTTCAGCACGTCGATGCGGCGGTCGCCCTGGGTAAAGCCGCGCTCAAGGTGCTCCAAGCGCAAGACAGGGGCTCGTTCTGGATTGTCCACCGCTTCCCCTACTCGTAGCGCAGCGCTTCGACGGGATCGAGACGCGAGGCCCGCCAGGACGGATAGATGGTGGCGAGCACCGATAGGGTGAGCGCCATGATGACGACGGAGGCTGTCTCGCCTGGGTCCATCTCAGCCGGGAGCTGAGAAAGGTAATACAGCTCGGCCGGGAACAGATCGGTATCGGTAAGCCAGCCGATGAACTCGCGGATATGCTCGATGTTGAGACAGACGAGCACGCCGAGCGCGAAGCCGGCCAGCGTGCCGACAATGCCGATCGACGCGCCGGTGATGAAGAAGATGCGCATGACGGATCCGCGCGTCGTGCCCATGGTGCGCAGGATCGCG
>Ga0307436_1000255_pt1 | contig 24296 bp, 13 predicted proteins | sample SalMarWE160440MG_FD_202513 | JGI IMG/M metagenome (GOLD analysis project Ga0307436, IMG submission 202513) | Salt marsh sediment microbial communities from the Plum Island Ecosystem LTER, Massachusetts, United States - WE1604-40 | ecosystem: Environmental > Aquatic > Marine > Intertidal zone >...
CCGTCATCCCGTCCCGAGACCATCACCCAGCGCCATGTTTGAACGCGAATACGCCGAGATCGAACGCGAGGTCGAGGCCATCCAGATTCCCGACGGATCTCGGGTGACCCTTCCCGCCGGTCTGCGAGTGCTCATCACGCAGTCGCTGGGCGGCAGTTACACGGTGATGACCGAACGCGGAGGCATGTTCCGCATCGAGGAACGCAATGCCGAAGCCCTCGGCAAGGAGGCTGCGGCCGGCACATCGGAGGCGGATATCTCTCGCCCGCTCGAGGACCGCGTCTGGGACCAGCTGCGCAAGTGCTTCGATCCCGAGATCCCGGTGAACATCGTCGATCTCGGCCTGGTCTATGACTGTGAGATCCAGAACGAGGGAACGGAGGCGGGAGCGACGGTTTACATCAAGATGACCCTCACCGCCCCGGGTTGCGGCATGGGCCCGGTCCTCGCCCAGGACGTCCAGGGACGCATCGAAGGGATGCCCGACGTGACGCGCGCCAACGTCGAGATCGTCCTCGACCCCCCCTGGAATCAGAACATGATGACCGAGGCCGCGAAGCTGCAGCTCGGGTTCATGTGAAGCAGAAGTAGCGAGTAGCGAGTAACGAGTAGCGAGTGGGGATTGAGAAGACGAAACTCGTCACTCGGGGCCGGGGGCGTGGGGGACTCGCTCCTCGGGGCGGGGGCACGGGGGGCCTCGCCCCTCGCTCCCTACGGCGGCCTCGCAGCGCCCGCCGCCCCGTCACACCAACGGCTTGAATCGCTTCGGGTCACGCTCTGCCATCAACGCCAGCACCGCGTCAATGACCTGCTCCCGATTGGGCTTGGAGAAGTAGTCTCCGTCTGAGCCGTAGGCCGGCCGGTGAGGCGGCGCCGACAGCGCCCTGGGTTGGGCGTCCAGCCAGTGATAGCCGCCCTGCCCATCGAGCACCTTCTGCATCATGAAACCGGTGGCGCCGCCCGGCATGTCCTCGTCGACGAAGAGGATCCGGTTGGTCTTCTTCAAGGAGTCCAGGATGCGCTGCTCGCGATCAAAGGGGAGCAGCGTCTGCACGTCGATCACCTCGACGTCGACGCCGAGCTCGGTCAGGATCTCAGCGGCCGCCAGCACGATCCGGCAGCAAGCACCATAGGTCACGACGGTGACATCCTCGCCAGCACGCAACACCTCCGGAATCCCCAGCGGAACGGTGAGCTCGCCGATGTTGGACGGCAGCCTCTCCTTGATTCGATACCCGTTGAGCACTTCGACTACGAAGGCGGGATCGTCGCCCCGCAGCAGGGTGTTGTACATGCCGGCGGCACGCGTCATGTCGCGCGGCACGCAGACGTGCATGCCATGGACGAGGTTGAGGATTCCCGCCATCGGCGAGCCCGAATGCCAGATACCCTCCAGCCGATGACCCCGGGTGCGGATGATCGCCGGGGCCTTCTGTCCGCCGAAGGTCCGGTACTGCACGGTGGCGAGATCGTCGGACATGGTCTGCAGCGCGTAGAGCACGTAATCCAGGTATTGCACCTCCGCAATCGGACGCAGCCCACGCATCGCCAGACCAATCGCCTGACCCAGAATGGTCGCCTCGCGAATCCCGGTGTCGGAGACGCGTAGCGCGCCGTACTTCTCCTGCAGCCCCAGGAATCCCTGGTTGACGTCGCCCAGCTTCCCCACGTCCTCGCCGAACGCGATCAGATTGGGATAACGCTTCAGGGCGGCGTCAAAGCAGGCGTTGACGATCTCAAATCCGTTCAGGCTCGGCGCATCGTCGTCGTACTGCGGCGGCACTACCGGCACGCGGAGCGGCGATTCGAGGCTCTCGCTCAGCACGTGGGCGCCGTAGCGCCGCTCGTTCGCCTCGTCCAGCTCGCGGCGCCAGGCGCGCAGCTGATCGCCGGCCGCCAAGGGTTGGTTCCGTACCGCCACCAGCACGTCGTGAATCGCCGCGTAGAGGTCGCGCCGTAGGACGTTCGGAGAGCGCTTCACCCTGGAACGCACTTCTTCGACTGCCGAGCCGTCATCGACCGAGGACGCAACGCCTGCCGCCAGGTCCAGGAACTCAGCCTTCTCCGCCTCGATCGGTCGCCGATAAGCCTGCCAGGCCTCTTCCTTCCAGTCCGCGACGCGGCCGCGCTCGGTCTCCTCCAGCGATTCCAGCGTCTCGGCGTCGGCAAAGCCGGCGTCGAGCATCCACTGCCGCATACGCCTCAGGCCATCGTGTTCCTTCTCCCATTGCAGCCGCTCGGCCGACTTGTAGCGCTCCTGGCTGCCCGACGTCGAGTGGCCCTGAGGCTGCGTCAGCTCGGTCACGTGGATCACCGCCGGGACATGCTCTCGCCGCACGATCTCGGCCGCGTTGAGGTAGGTCTCGCACAGCGACGGATAGTCCCACCCCTTGACGGTGTAGATGTCCAGTCCGTCACGGCTGTCGGGCTGACGCTGGAAGCCACTCAGCATGTCTGAGAGCGAGGGCCTGGCGATCTGGAACTCATTCGGCACCGAGATGCCGTATTCGTCATCCCAAATCGACAACAGGACAGGTGCGTGCAGCACGCCGCACGCGTTGACGGCCTCCCAGAAGAGACCTTCGGCGCAGCTCGCGTTGCCGATCGTACCGAAGACGATCTCGTCGCCGTGCTTGGAGAACTGTGTCCGGTCGGCGAGCTCGGGGAGCTCCCGATAGAGGCGAGAGGCATAGCCCAACCCCACCATGCGGGGCATCTGGGCCGCGGTCGGTGAGAGATCGGCCGAAGACTGATAGCTCGCGGTCAGATTCATCCACTCGCCACGCGCATTGAGCATGCGGGTGGAGAAGTGGGCATTCATCTGCCGGCCGGCGGAGGAAGGGTCGTGCTCCACGTCGGGATCGGCGTACAACTGAGCGAAGAACTCGGGCACGGTAAGCAGCCCGAGAGCCATCATCACGGTCTGGTCCCGGTAGTAGCCGGCGCGCACGTCTCCTTTGCGGAACGCCCGCGCCATCGCCACCTGGGCGACCTCCTTGCCGTCTCCGAAGATGCCGAACTTCGCTTTGCCGGTCAGCACCTCACGGCGTCCCAATAGGCTCGCCTCCCGGCTACGGACGGCGATGCGATAGTCACGCAGGATGCTCTCGTCGGTGAACTCCACCGCCGGCTGCCTGCTGCTCTTGTCGTGGGGTGTGAAGCGTTCCGTCATCGGATGATGGGCCGTGCCGCGAACGGTCTGGTCGGATTCCGAGCCGCCGTTGCGATGCTAGCACGCGGCGCCCGGGCGAGCCCCTCCACTCAGCCGTTGTCGGCCAGCAGCGCACGCAGGATGGCGATGTTGTCGCGGTGCCCGGTGCGGGTCGCCGAAACCCGGCCTCGAATCGGATAGCCCAACAGATAGAGATCGCCGATGATGTCCAGGATCTTGTGGCGCACGAACTCGTCGGGGAAGCGCAGCTCGGTGTTGATGACGTTGTCCTCTCCGACCAGGATGAAGTTGTCCAATCGGCCGCCGGAGCCCAGGCCCAATTCATTGATCATCTGTAGATCGCGCATGAAGCCGAAGGTGCGGGCAGGCGCGATCTCCCGCTTGTAGGCCTCGACGTCACACAGATCGAACTCGAAGAACTGTTCACCGATCGGCGGCGGGTAGTCCAGCAGGTACGAGATCGCAAAGCCGTCGTGCGGCTCCAAGGTGAGTGACTTCTCACCTTCGCCGATGCGGTAGCTGCGATCTACCAGGACTTCTTTGCGCGGCTTCTCCTGGTCCTCAACGCCGATCTCCTCCAGGACCCGGCAGAACTCCAGCGCCGATCCGTCCATCACCGGGATCTCGCCGTGCACCTTGATGAGCAGATTGGTGACGCCGTAGGCGTGCAGCGCGGACAACAGGTGCTCGACCGTACGGATTCCGTCGCCGCCGCCGCGAAGAGTGGTCGCATAGTCGGTGTCGGCGACTGCCGACACGTGGGCCGCGACGTGCGATCCGGAGGGGAGGGTCAGGAAATGAATCCCCGAATCGACCGGCAATGGCTGGATCACCAGTCCCGTGCGGGTCCCGGAATGGAGCCCGAGGCCGTACAACACGGTGCTGTCACGAATGGTTCGCTGGGGAATCGTGGATTCACACACGATCGGCAGCTCAGGCGCCGGGGTGAACTGCGTCGCGCGATCCTCGCGCTGCTTGATTGCATGACCGGCGGTGCCCGTGGCGCCATTCTCGTAGCGACGCCCCGCGATGGCATTCTCGGTGGCTTCGACCGCCTGGTTGTAGGACAGCGGCTTCTCCATGAAGTCGATCGCGCCCATCTTGATGGCGCGCGCCGCCGTGGCCGGCGTTCCGTGGCCGGACATCATCACCACCGCCGCGTCGGGATCGTGCTCGAGCAAGGCTTCGAGCGTTTCCAGCCCATCCCGGTCCGGCAACCAGATGTCCAGGAAGACCACGTCCGGTTGCCGCGCCCGGTAGAGCTTGAGCGCCTCCTCGCCACTGCGCGTGCAGACGGTTTCGTAGCCCTCGTCCGAGAGCACGCCCGACAGGCTGGCCAGGATCCCGGGCTCGTCATCGACGATCAAGACGCGACCCTTCATCGAGGCAAAGACTACACCACGCAACGCTGCAGACCGGCCCCCGAGGACGTGCTAGCCTGCCCAAGCCAGAGCCTTGCCGGGCGCCATCTCTGACGCCATGCCCGACGCCATGCCTGACGCCACGTCTGACGCCATTGCCCTGTTGTGCCCGGTACCCCACCTGGTCCACGGGCACGGGCCCGGCTGCCGAAACGGCCGGAACCTCATGCTGCAGCGCGCGCCGTCTGCCGCCACGCCGGAGGTCGACGGACTGCTCGCCGCCGTCTCGACAAGCTGGCGACGGCGTGGGCTCCCGAGCCTGGTGGATCCCCAGGCAGGTCCGACCAATCCACAAGGCGTGCCTCTGATGCTCGCACTGGAAGGGGTCGGGTCCTCCCATCCCGAGGCCTATCAGTTGGATGTGGCCGCAGCCGGCATTCGACTCGTCGCCTCCGCCCCCGCCGGACTCTTCTACGGACTGATGACGCTGGGGCAATGGATGCTGCTTCATCGCCAGCCGGGCGCCGCAGAGCCTCTTCCGGGGTTGCACGTCGAGGATCGGCCTGATCTCCCCCACCGGGGAGTGCTGTTCGACGTCAGCCGCGACCGGGTGCCCACCATGCAAACGCTGTATGCCTTGGTCGACCGGCTGGCGGAATGGAAGTTCAATCAGCTCCAGCTCTACATGGAGCACACGTTCGCCTATGCCGGCCACGAGGAAGTGTGGCGCGACGCCTCGCCGTTCACCGGCGAGGAGATCGAAGCGCTCGACCGCTACTGCGCCGCGCGCTTCATCGAGCTGGTCCCCAATCAGAACAGCTTCGGTCACTTTCACCGTTGGCTGAAACATCCGGCCTATCGCGACCTGGCGGAGTGCCCGGAGGGCATCGAGCATCCATTCGGTCGAGAGCGCGAACCCTTCAGTCTTTGCCCAACCGACCCTCGCGCTCTGCAATTGCTTGCCGACCTCTACGCTCAGTTACTGCCGCACTTCACCAGCCGTCTGTTCAACGTCGGGCTCGACGAGACCTTCGACCTGGGCCTCGGAAGGTCAGCGGAAGCCTGCCGTCGCCGTGGCAAGCACGCCGTCTATCTGGACTTCCTGCGTCAGGTTCACCATCTGGTCGAGGCGAGTGATCACCGGATGCAGTTCTGGGGCGACATCATCTTGCAGTCCGATTCCCAGGCCGAGGGCATCCCGCGCTCCGCGATTCCTCTCGCCTGGGGCTACGAGGCGGATCACCCCTTCGATCGCGACCTGCACCGGCTGAAAGAATCCGGCCTCGACTTCTACGCCTGCCCCGGCACGAGCTCCTGGAGGAGTCTCGGCGGCCGTACCGCAAACGCTCTCGGCAATCTGTCGCACGCCGCCGATGCGGCACGCCGCCACGGTGCCGACGGCTTGCTGGTGACCGACTGGGGGGATGCCGGACACCTGCAGCCGCTGCCAATCTCCTACTGCGGCCTGCTGGCGGCTGCTCGCTGGTCCTGGAACGCCGAATCGGACACCGAGACGGAATTCGACGTCGAAGCCGCCTTGCAGGCACATGCCTTCCCGACGCTGGTGGGCGCCGGGGCCGCCTTCGCGCGGCTGGGAGAGGTCGGCGCCGCAACCGGCGCGCCACTGCGCAACGGCACGGTGCTCTTTTACCTCCTGGTCTCACCGGAGGATGACCTGGAGCATTCACGCTACCGGGCCCTCACCATCGGCGGACTCGAGGCTGCGCGGGCGACGATTCGTGACGCTCGCGCCTGCCTGCAAGCCGCCTCCCTACCCGATGAAGAGGCGCGACTGGTGAGGCGCGAGTTCGACTGGGTGGCCGACCTGCTCGATCTTGCCTGCCGTCTCGGCATTGGCCGACTCGCAGCGGGACGCGGGGTGCCGGTCGAGGCGCTGCCCGGCACACTGCGCAGCGAGCTGCTGGAGGACTACCTGCCGCTCTTGGAAGCGCACCGCGCACTCTGGCTGGCCCGCAGCCGCCCGGGCGGACGGACGGATTCGCTGGCGCATTTGCAGGCGCTGGCCGACCGGCTGACCGGTCGTGATGGCGGCGTTGGCTCGGGCTGAGGTGAGCGTGTTCGCGCCCGCTACTGGACGTAGCCCAGTGACTTGAGTTGGTCGAGCGTGCTCTTGTCGAGGCGCTGCAGCTGTTCGCCGGCTTGAGGCTTCACTCGTCGCGCCTCTGCTTCGCGCAGCCACCGGTTCAACTCGGCGCGCATTCGATCCACCCGTTCCCCCTGCTTCGGCGCAAGATTGTGATGCTCGCCGGGATCCTGGGCTAGGTCGTAGAGCTCCACCTGGCCACTGTCTCGCGCCAGGATCAGCTTCCAGGGCCACTCGAGGATCGCCGCCAGATTGGAACCGCGGAATCGCGTCTCAGCGATCACCGGCTGGCGCGCCGGTCGCCCAGAGAGGATCCTCTCGGCCTCTTCGGGGTCAGCCAAGCGATCGTCGTCCAGATGAAGCCAGTGCAGCACCAGGGCGGGCAGGCTACGCAGCGACACCGGCTGGTCGAGGCGGCGGCCGGAAGGAACCCCCGGTCCGCTCACGATGAGTGGCATACGGAGCAACTCGTCGAACAGGCTCCAGCCGTGGAAGAAGTCGCCGTGTTCGCCGAATCCCTCGCCGTGGTCGGCGAGAAAGATGACAATGGTGTTGCGATTCAACCCGAGTCGATTCAGGGACTCCATCACCTCGCCGACGCGAGCGTCCGTGTAACGGACGTTCTCGTCATAGAGAGCCTGCAGCCGCGCCACTTCCTCCTTCGTCGGCTCGGCGACACCACGGCGAGCCCGATCCAAGCCCCGGCCCAGCCGCTGCACGTCTTCGGTCGGAGCCTTGATGTCGTCCGCATCGTGATACTCCTCCCGGTCCTTGTAGGGGTAGTGCGTGTCCATGTAGAAGCCGAACAGGAAGAACGGGGCGTATGGATGCTGCTTCAGATAGCCGATCAGGCTGCGATTCAACTCCGCTCCATCCTGCAGCCGACTCTCGACGACTGAGAAGCCACGCGACAGGCCAAAGACCGGATCCAGGTGCGGATTGGCCGAGAAGGCGGCGGTCGCGTAGCCGTGACGCTGCAACTCGGCAGCCAGAGTCGGGACGCTGGCGGGCAGGCGGTCACGATCGCCTTCCGTTTCCGCACCATGGCGCGACGGCAACCACCCCGTGAACAACGAAGCGATCGACGCCCTCGTCCATGGCGCGGCCGAGCGCATCTGCGTGAACTCCAGCCCGTGCGCAGCAATCCGATCGAGATGCGGCATGAGATCTGGAAACTTGCCGGCCCACGGACGGCGATCGGCACGAACGCCGTCGGCGACGAGGATGATCAGATTGGGGCGTGAGCTTCCTCGCCAGGAGGCGACCACCGTCGGATCGGCGAGGTAATGGGCGACCTTCCCTACGCCGGCGGCATTCGGAGCCACGAATCGAAGCCGGATGGCCTGGTTCGCGTAAGCCCCGAGATCGACGTCGACGTCGCGCCATCCGCCGCCCTCTCCGGATGGCGTGCTCTGCGCACCTTCACCGGCCACGAATTCGATGCGGTCGAGATCGTGCCAGCCGTCGCCGGCGTCGACGTCGATGCTGACGGTCGACGGGGGTGGCGATGCCACCCAGGGGAAGGCCACTCGGCCGACGTGCAATCGCAGGCGTCCTGCCGGAGGTACGTGAAGCGAGAACGACAGCGAGCTGCGATTGGGCAAATAGATGCTCGTGCGGGACAGCTCCCCGATGCGGACTCGACCACGAAGCTCTTGCGGCGCCGCAGCGTTCCCTCCCGGCCCCAACAGGTCCAACAGTAGACGTTCGGACGGAGGAAATTGCACCGCCAGATCGAGCTGCGACGGCGTTTCCTCGCTCGGTAGCGCCAGGTACAGGCCGGTCTTGAGAAAGCCTCCGGCGGCGTAGAACCACGAATGCGCGCGCGGTGCCGCCGGCCGGTTCCAGGTCTCGAGCGGCCGGCCGTCGAGGAGAAGGCTCGTCGCCTCCGGATCAACCGACGGCAGCGTGAGTCCCAGGCTCCACACCTTCACGTCCTCTGGTCCGGGGCGCATCCAGCTTGCCGCATCCTTTACTTCGGTCCAGTTCTCTTCCGCTCCGAGAGAGACCTGGACGATCGGACCACCCGGGCGCGGCACGATCTGGAGACCGGTGCCCTCTTCCCCACCCTGCTGATCCCAGTGGAGCTGCGCCGTCGGCAGCGCCTCGATCAAGGATTCGGAGCGCCGCTCGCGAGCCCCCCCGCAGCCCACGATGGCTCCCGCCAGAACCAGGGCAAGCAAGATCGGACATGCCTTTCGTCCCCGCGAAGCGAGGAGGACGAGTAGGTCGTAATTACGCATTGAGACCGCGGCGTCTTCGCGTCCGGGAGGTCAGACGCGAGAGGATCGATTATAGACATGCCCGGTCGATCGAGGGATAGGGGCGCCGATTGACAGACCGTCTGCCGCGTGGTCGCATACGGCAACCACTCGACGGCTATGTCGGCAATCACTCTGCAGATCGGACACGGCGCCAGGCAGACGGAAGCCAGGCTGCTCGAAGCCGTGCTGACCGCACGGCGCTCCGTGATCGCCCGCCATGGCCCGCTCGGCGGCGCGACGGTTGCCGTCATCGTTCCCTCTCACAGCCTGCGGCTGCACGTACTCCGCGTTCTGTCGACCCGGTCCGCGCCTGAGACCGCGGTCGGGATCTCCTGCCTGACCGCCTATGCGCTGGCACGACAGCTGTCCGATCTTCCGCCGCGTGAGCTCCCAGAGACGATGGAGTTGCTCTGCGAACGATTCGCGCGCCGGCACCAGGGCCTGGGCGCCCTGGCCGCACTGCACGAAGGATTCACTCCCGTGTATGCATCGGTGCGAGATCTGCTCGATGCGGGTCTTCGTCCGGAGCTCGCCGAGAGCCTCCTCGAGGTGCTCGATTTGCCGCAGGTCAAAGCGGCAGGCCGCGCGGCTACGACCCGGGTACGGGCCCTGATCGAGGTCGCGGCGCGCACCGATGCCGCGCTCGAGACACTGAAGCTTCCCTCACGACACGCCATTTTTCGTCAGGCCACGGAAGCCTTGCAGCGGGATGACTGCCATCCGCTCGAGACGGTCGTCGTGCACGGGTTCGCAGAGGCCACCGGCGTGGTCAGCGACTTTCTGGAGGCTCTCCTGCGGCGCTGGGGCGGTCGAGTCTTGCTCAGCGCGCCACCCGATCCGGTCCAACCGGATATCCCGGCCGGAGGCGGCGTCTTCGTGCGCCGCTTGCGAGAACGTGTCGAGCTACTGGGTGCGGACCAGGAGGAGGCCGGACGGCAAGAGATCGTGCCCCCTCGCTTGCGACTCGTCCATGCCCCGGACCCGGACAGTGAGGTCGAGTCCGTGGCGCAACGCATTCGGGATCTCCTGGATGGCGGCCGCATGCCCGAGGAGATCGGCGTCGTGATGCGCGACGTGACGCCATATCGAGCCCCGCTGTGGCGCCGCTTCACACGCCTCGGCATTCCGTTCTCCGCCCCCGGCGTGGGGGGGTCTTCCCTGCCGTCGCAGCGCTGGTACGCCGGCCTGCTCGCCTTGCTCGATCAGGGCCAGAACTTGCCGGTCGAGCGCTGGCTGGAACTGATCGCTCCGACGAACCTGGAGTGCCCGCCCCTGGATTTGGCCCTGGTCCTCAGCGCGCGAGGCGTCGCCCGGCTCGGCCAGGTGGCGCAACTCGGTGCGGAGCACGCCGCCAACCAGCCCGACACACTGCCACTGCCCCTCCCCCGCCTGCAGCCGGCAATGCCATCCGAGAACGATAGTCACGACGACCAGGACGACGACGACGCGGAGGATCGGCTGGAGGACACGGCGACGCGGCCCTCCGTGCCGCGTCGCGCCCTCGAGCAGCTGCGTGGCGATGCGACGGCGCTATTGCAACATCTCAGAACGTGGAGCGAGGAAGGCCGCCTGAACGCCCATCGCGACGCTTTGCGCCGCCTGCTGATCGACCGCCTGGCATGGCCCGTCGAGTCCATGCTGTTCCGCGATCTCGATCGCCACGTCTTCCGCCCATTGGGTGGTCTGCCGGATGAGCTACCCGTCGACTACGACGAGTTCCGTCGCCTCCTGGCTCGCCTGCTGTCGCAGCTCGACCGTTCCGAGCTCGGTGGACGGGGCGCCGGGGTTCAGGTGATGGACGTGATGAACGCCCGGGCGAGGACCTTCCGAGAGCTCTTCTTGCTCGGACTCAATCAGGGCAACTTCCCGCGCACGGTACGCGAAGACGCACTCTTGCCCGACGTCGTCCGCGACGCGCTCGCCGCCAGCGGCCATGGCCCTCTCCCGGATCTGTCAAGGAAACGGGCAGGATTCGATGAAGAGATCCATCTCTTCGCCGAACTCCTGTCTGCCGCACCCGAGGTCCAGCTCAGCTGGGCGGAGGCCGACGCCGTGGGCGAGGCGCAGTCCCCCTCGCCGTGGATCGAGCGCCTGCGCAGCGCTCTGGGGCTGCACGTCGAACTGGCATCGGCACTATGGGCCGACCCGACAACGGCCTCGACCACTCCGGAGGTGAAGGCGCGCCGGCTGCGCCGGCGGCCGGCCGAAGAATGGGCCAGACTCGCCGGGCTGTATGCGGATCGGAGTGCTTTCGTCCGCGTCTTGAGTCATGCCGTGGCCGAAGTCGAGGCGACTCCCGGGGCAGAAGCTCGAGAGCGGGCTGCGGTGCGCCGGGCGGTGCTGGACGAGCTGGATCCCGACTTTGCCTCACGGCGGGGACCGGGCATCTGGAAACGCCTCGGCCCATATTCCGGGGTTCCCGGTCGATGCGGCTGGCGACAGTCTGGGGATCAGCCCTTCTGGGTCACCGAGCTGGAGGCCGTGGCCCGTTGCCCATGGCAGGCGTTCCTGCAGCGCGACCTGAAACTGGAACCCTGGCCCGACCCGCTCACCACCCTGCCCGACCTCGACCCTCGCATCGTCGGCAGTACCGTGCACGATGTGCTTCAAGCCATCGCGCCACAGGAGTTACAGGGACAGCCCGAGCAGCCGTCCGATCCCCTCTCGGTCGAGCCATCACCGGTTCCCTGGCCGACGGAAGCCGAACTCCGCCGTAGCGTGCGGCGCGCGGCCACAGCCACGCTGGCTCGCGAAGGCATGCTGCTGCCCGGACTGGTGCATGGCCTCACCGCACGCGCCATGCCCCTGCTGCAGCACGCCAGAGAACTGGCCTGGAGCGACGGCATCGACCTGATTTGCGCCGTGGAAGTGAGCGGCGAGGCCCGTGCCGGCGGCCATCTCGTGCGCTTTCGTGTCGACCAGATCAGGGAAGAAGAAGGGCGCCGCGAGCTGATCGACTTCAAGACAGGACGGCCGCTCGCCGACAACAAGAAGGAGTCGACCCGCCGTAAGCACCTGCTGCGCGCCGTGAGTGAGGGGCGAGCCTTGCAGGCCGCCATCTACGCCCGCGCCGCCGGCGCCGGCTCTCTCGGTGTCTATCTCTATCTCAGCGAGCAGGACGTCGGGTTTGAGGAGGCGCGTCGAATCGCCGTCGAACCCGGTGACGAGGCCGTCATGAAACGGCTCGACCAGGTCGTCGACCTGCTCGCCGCGGCCCAGCTCGCCGGGGTCCAGCCGCCGCGACTCAACCAGCGACCGGAAGGCAACCGCGAACGTCCTCGCATGTGCTCGGAGTGCGCGGTGGCGCAGGCCTGTCTGCAGCACGACTCGGTCGCCAGGAGCCGCCAACGCCAGTGGGTCGACGCCCACTCCGCGCCGGCGCCCGGCGAGCGCTCTATCCAGAACCTCGCCGCCGCCCTGTGGTGGATGCCTCCGCCGACCGGCGACGATCCTCGAATCGACGAGGAAGAGAGCCCGTGAACCGGCTGGACTCGCCCGGAGGCTATGCCCGCGACGCCGAGGCACGGCGGCGCGCCCAGCAGCAGTTCGATCGCCCCCTGGTCCTGGAAGCCGGGGCGGGCACCGGCAAGACGTCGACCTTGGTGGCGCGTCTGCTGCACTGGAGCCTGGGGCCGGGATGGGAGCGTGCCCGCGACGCGCTGAACGGAGAGTCGCGAGAGGCTGGCCCGGCGCCGGAGGCCATCGCGCGCCACGTTCTGCAGCGTCAGCTGGCGATCACCTTCACGGAAGCGGCGGCCGCGCAGATGGCCTCTCGCGTCGCCCTGGCGCTCATTGGCCTCAGCCGAGACGTCGAGCCGCGAAGCCCAGACGAGGCGGTCGCCCTGGCGGGTTTTCAAGTCGAGCTTCTCGGTCTCGAGGCCGACGCACTCCGCCGGCGTGCCACTGCTCTGCTGGGAAGCCTGGATCACCTCGCGGCACAAACCTTCCACTCCTGGTGCCGTGGACTGCTGGCGCAATACCCCTTCGAGGCCGGCATCCATCCCGCCTTCGTCATCGACGCGGACGGGGCCATGACGGAACGACTGGCGGACGAGGTCCTCGAGGGTCTGCTCGCAGAGCTCTACGCCGACGACCCCGCGGCGCCGGCCGTGCGGCTGCTCACGGAGAGCGTCGGTGCGAACATCCTGCGTGAGCAACTGATCAGCCTCGCGGCGGCCGGCGTGCCGGCCGCGGATCTGGAGCGCGACCGCTTCACGCCGGCGGCCCTGGAACCGCTCTTCGAACAGCTCGAAGCGAGTACCGGCACGATGCTCGAGATGCTCCAGCTTGCGGCCTCATGGGACCAGGCCACGAAGGTCGTGCGCGAATCGGCGGCCATGGTCGGGGGCGTCAAGAGCTGGTGTGCAGCGAGCCGGCAGCAGGTGCACGACGCCGATGCCATGGAAGCCGCCCTGGACGAGCTGCGAGGGATAGTGCCGGATTCCCGTCTGAAAGGGCTCGGCAAATGGTCACGTTCTCAGTTCGGTAGCCAGTGGGAGGAGGCTCACCTCCCGGAGCTCGGCGACCAATTCGGCGCGGCGAGCGGGCGGTTGCATGAGTTGCTGGTCAATCTCCTGGCGGTGCGGCCCCGACGGTTCGTGCTTCTCAGCCGCACCCTCCTCCCGGCCCTGCGGCAGATCCAGGAGGAGAAGAGGGTTCGCGGCATCCTCTCCTTCGACGACCTGCTCGATCACGCCGTCGTGCTGCTCGACGGCAATGCGGCGATTCAGGCGGCCGAACGTTCCAGTTGCGAGCAACTGATGGTCGACGAGTTCCAAGACACCGACCGCCGTCAATGCGAGTTGGTGCGGCTCCTGGCGCTCAGCGGCCGCGCCGACTCTCGACCCGGCCTGTTCATCGTCGGCGATCCGAAGCAGTCGCTGTATGGCTGGCGGGAGGCCGACCTGGCGGCCTATGACGAGTTCCTCCACGAGATCGAGACTGCAGGGGGAGAGATTCTCTCCTTGTCCGTCAACTTCCGTTCCGTCCCGGCCGTTCTGCGCGAGGTGGAACGGGTCGTGGCGCCGATCATGGAGCGCGTCGAGGGTCTGCAACCCGCCTTCGAGCCCCTGCTCCCCTCTCCACAACTGGAGGATCGGGAGGGGTTCAGCGACCCGGCGCATCGCCCGATCGAATACTGGGTGACCTGGCAAGGTCAAGGCGGAGACGGTGAAGATGCCACGCCGACCTCGGCGGCGAATGCGGCCGAGGTCGAGTTCGCGGCTCTGGCTCACGATCTGCGACGGCTGCGGGATTCGGGAGTCGCCTGGCGCACGATCGGCCTTCTGATGCGCAGCCGTTCGCGCCTCACGGAGCTTCTCGACAGCCTGCGGGCGGCCGGCATCCCCTACCAGGTCGAGGGCGAGCGCACCTACTACCTGCGACGCGAGGTGATCGAGGCCGCGGCTCTGCTGCGCGCCATCGCTCAGCCGCGCGACCGGCTCGCCCTGGTCAGCGTGCTGCGCTCGGCATGGGTCGGCGTCCCCGACGCCGCCCTGCTGCCCCTGCTGGAACGGCGCTTCGACGAGCTCCTGTCGCTCGTCGCCGCACCCGGGGACCCCGCGGTCTCCGAACTGGCGGCGATCGCGCGCCAGGTCGCAGCGAGCCTGCCCACCGACCTCCCGGGTCTGGCCGAGCTGCACGGCTGGGAGCTGAACCTGATCGCCGCCGTGCGGGCGATTGCGCTCCTGCGACAGACGCTCAAGGAATCGCCCGTCGGGACCTTCGTCGAGCAGTTGCGCCGACTGTCTCTGGTCGACGCTACCGAAGCGGCCCGTTCGCTCGGCGCGTTCCGCACCGCCAACCTGGATCGCTTCTTCGAACAGCTCGAGCAGATCCTGGAGACTGAGCCCGATCTGCACGGCCTGCTGCGCTTCCTGCGCCGATCGGTCCAGGACTCACGTCAGGCTCCGGCCGCGCCTCTCGCTTCCGCGGCCGATGACGCCGTTCAGGTGATGACCATCCATGCCGCCAAGGGCCTCGATTTCGACCACGTCTACCTGCTGCAAACGGCGGCTGGCGGTCGCGGTCGCACGTTGGGAGAGTTTGCCGCCCGCCGACCCAGCGTCGGAGAGCTGGGCTGGGGCCTGGTCCTGCACGGCGCACCCGGACCGGGATGGCCGCTTCGAGCAATGGCCGAGCGGCGGCGGGAAGCCGCGGAGCGCGTCCGCTTGCTCTACGTCGCCATCACTCGCTCGCGCAGCCGGCTGGTGGTATCAGGCAACTGGCCGCGAAGCCCGAGAGGCAGGCCACCGGAGGCGGCGCATCACCTTCAAGACCTGCTCGAGAGACGGCTCGATCTGCCTCCCGACCTCGGCGAACTGGCGCGACGACCGGAAGCCGGCAACGGCGTCGAGGCCGGCGGGGCATACTGGCGGTTCCCCGACGCTCATTCGGCCGAGCCACCGACTGTGCCCGACCAGATGGCGAGCTGGATCCCCGCAGACGACGAGCTGGAAGCCCTCTTCGGCGAACAGGCCGAAGTCCGACGGGCGGCGGAGGCACGCCAATCGAAGCCTCTTCTGGTGCGTGCAAGCGGAGCCGGATTCGCGCCCGACCTCGACGGCCGCGTCGAGGCGATTCTGGCGCCCGATGAGTCAACGGAAGTGATCGACGATGCCGCAGCCGGGTCGGCGCACGCCGCGCGACTCGGCACCCTGGTGCATCATGGCCTGGAAAACTGGCGAGCCGAAGAGGACTCTGCGGCGGAACGCGCCAGGATCCTGGCTGCCATTGAGGCCTCCCTAGAGGGAGATCTGAGCGGGGATGAGGCTGCCGGCCTGGTCGCACGCGCCCGGCACTTGCTGGCGGCATTCGACGAGGAGGAGGGTCCGATGGGACGACGCTGGCGCGAGCTGCTGCCATCCCTCGCCGCCCGGGAGCTGCCGGTACTCTTGTCCAGCCACGATGCCGACGGAGTTCAGACGATCCTCACGGGGGCGATCGACCTGGTCTATCGGGACCCCGACTCCGACGCGGTCGTGCTGGTCGACTTCAAGACCGATCGCCTCGCTTCGCTCGACGCGGCGATTCGGCGCGCCGAGCGCTATCGGAGCCAGGCCGACGCGTATCGTCGGGCGATCCAGACGGCCCTGCAACTCGAGACCCCACCGGCCATTGAGCTCTGGTTTCTCGATCTGCGCGCCATCGTGCGTTTGGAGGACGACGGGCCGCCCTTCGCGGCGGCGTCACAACACGGAGGATGACGATGATTCGGCGTATTCCAGTGCAGGCGCCCCGCCAGGGCCTGCACGACATCACGGAAGTCGTAGAGCAAGCGGTGGCGGACAGCGGCGTGAATGACGGGCTGTGCACCCTCTACGTCGCGCACACCTCGGCGTCGCTGCTCATTCAGGAGGGGGCCGATCCGTCGGTACTCCGCGATCTGGAGAACTGGATGGATCGCCAGGTCCCGGAAGGCGACCCGCATTACACCCATCATGCCGAGGGCCCGGACGACCCGCCTTCCCACATCCGATCCGCACTGACCCCGGTCTCCATCGGCATACCGATCGTGGCCGGCGCCCTGGCGCTCGGCACGTGGCAACGAGTCTTCCTCTGGGAACACCGGCGCCCGCCCCGTCGCCGCACCATCATGGTGCATATCGCGGATTAGGGGCGAGGGACGAGGAGCGAGGGGCGAGGGACGAGGAGCGAGGGGTGCAAGGGCGCCTATTTCGTGCTTCCACTCGGCAGTTGGGAGGGCGGGGGTCCACCGCCGCGAAGCCCAACTGCATCCATCCTCGGCCCCAGTGGCCCTTCCCCTCTCGCCCCTCGTCCCTCGTCTCTCCGCTTCTTCCCTCAATCCAGATAGCCCAGCGCCTTCAGGTGCTCGACTTCCTCCTTGTCGAGCGATGGCGGAGGCAAGGAGTCCGAGGTCGCCAGGCCTGCCTTGACGACCTTCTCCCACCCTAGAATCTCCGCGGAGCAGGAGCCGTCCGGATCCAGGTCTCGTTGCTCGCCTGGATCCTGCTTCAGGTCGTAGCGCTGGCAGCGCCCCGAGCCGACGCGCAGGATCTCCTTGTTGGGCCCGTCGAGACGCGCCAGCTCCAAGAGCCCCTTGCGCCGCACCCGGGTCTTGTTCTCGCCGATCTGCACCGCCCCCTTGTGAGCCTCGAATTCCACGACACGATCCGAAGGCAGGTCGGCACCCTGGCGCAACGGCTGTGCCAGGTCGACACCATGGAAGCGCTCCGCCCCCGGCACGCCGGCGAGCGAGAGGATGGTGGCCGCGAGATCGCTCAGCATGGCCGGTCCGTGCACTTCGCGAGCCCGTATGACACCGGGCCAGGTCAGGGACAGCGGAATCTCCAACGTCTCCTCGTAGGTGTGCCTCCCATGGCCCCAGTAGCCGTGCTCGCCCAAGCTCTCCCCATGGTCCGCCGTGAACACGATCAGCCAGGGCCGCGCTTGCTCCATCTGGCGCACGGTCTTCACGAGGCGGCCGATCGCCTGGTCGGCGAACGCGATCTCGGTGTCGTAGCGGTCGATCGGCGACAGACCCCCCGGTGAATCCACCAGACCCAGGCGCTCGACGAATTCCTCGTGCAAGCGGTATGGCGCGTGCGGTTCGACGTAGTGGACCCACATCAGAACGGGCCGGCGGGCGTCCGCGCTCAACGCCGAGTGAAGCCAGTCCAGGGCGGCGTCGGTCAGATCGGCGGCGGTCGCCTCGCCCTTGTAGAAGCCGAACCACCGCTTGCGGGTCAGCACCTCGCGATAGACCTGGAAGTGCTCACCCATGCCGGTGAGCTTGTCCTTCAGCGTCCAGTTGCCGACGAACGCCGCGGTGCGATAGCCGCGTCTGGCCAGCGCCTTGGGAAAGGACGGCAGGCCCGGCCGCATCTTCAGCCCGTTGCGCGTGGCGCCGTGGGTGTGCGGCTTCAAGGAGGTCAGCATCGTGGTCAAGGCCGGAGCGGTCAACGGCTCGTCGGTGCGTGCGTCCAAAAAGCGAGCCCCTTGCGCCATCAGCCGGTCGATGCTGGGCGAGGTGGAGCGCCCGTAGCCGTAGCCGGAGAGGTGATCGGAACGCAGCGTGTCCACGCTGACCAACAGGATGTTGGGCGTGGCCCCGAGCGCAGCCTGGGCCGCGAGTAGCAGGCCCAGGATCCAGCGTGTGTATCGCATGTTCCGTCTCTCCTCGCCGCCTCGACTCCCCGCGACTGGCGATCTTACCGCCGCCTACGGACTACAATTCGCAGTCTATGGCGCTGTTCCGACGCAAGTTTCGTCTGACCGCCTGCGCCACCACCGGCGGTTGAGCGGCCAAAATCGGTCCGGGGGACCTGGCGCAGTTGCTCGCTCCGCTCGCCGCCGTTGGCGACGAAAGAGTCATTGTCGGCCCCGAGACGGCCGACGATGCGGGCGTGTTTCGCCTCGGCGACCGCGACCTCATCGCCAGCGCCGATTTCATCACACCGGTCTGTGACGATCCGGCTCGCTTTGGCCGAATCGCTGCGGCGAATGCCATCTCAGACATCTTCGCCATGGGTGGTCGGCCTCTGTTCGCTCTCAACCTCTGCTGTTTCCCGGACTCCGGCATCCCCGATGGCGTGCTGGGGGAGATCCTGGTCGGCGCCCGGGCGACATTGATCGAGGCAGGCGCTGTGCTGCTCGGCGGCCATTCGGTCCGTGACCCCGAGTTGAAATTCGGGTTGGCGGTGGTCGGCGAGGCCCCGGACGGTGACCTGCTGCCACTGACCGGCGCCCGCGTGGGCGACTTCCTGGTCCTGACCAAGCCGCTCGGCACCGGCGTGCTGATCAACGCGTTCAAGTTCGACAAGCTGGATGCCGCGGAACTCGAGCCGGCCCTCGTCGAAATGGAGCGGCTCAACGACGTCGCCGCACTCGAGGCTCGCCGCCACGAGGCTCACGCCGCCACCGATATCACGGGCTTCGGGCTCGTCGGGCATGGGCTGAACATGGCGCGCGCCTCCGGCGTCGCCCTCGAGTTCGACTTCGACCGGCTGCCGATCCATGACGGCTTCTTTGAGCTGGTGGGACGTGGCGTCACCACGGGCTGCACCGCGAGCAATGAAGCGAATGCCGGCGACGCCCTTCGCACCGACCGAGCGCTGACCGCCGCACAGCGCGAGCTGCTCTTCGATCCTCAGACGTCAGGGGGCCTTCTCGTGGCTCTCGAGGGGCCCGAAGCCGAGGACTATGAGCGCACGCTGTCTGAACGCGGACACCATGCGGCCATCGTCGGACGAGTCCGCGCTGGCGACGCTCACGTCATCGTCGTTTGAGCGCCGCCGGGGCCTGCACAGCATCAGTCTCTTTCAGGTCACGGAGCCGTTCAGGACGCATTGTCGCTCGAGTACTCGATCTCCAGAGAGGCCCGTCGCCCACCACCGCGTACCTTCGAAAACGCCAGCAGCGCCTCGAACACGAGCCACACCGCCAGGACCAGCAAGATCGAGCCGACCACGAACAGCGGACCCCCACCGCTGCCCCAGTGCTGCCAGTAATCGCGCAAGTTGATCACCATCGCGCTCAGCGTGGTCACCAGCATGAAGACCATCGGAACGCCGGTGAACCAGGGATTGCGGCCGCGTTGAGCCAGGTAAAGGGTGACGACGAGCAGCGCCAGACCGGCGAGGAGCTGATTGGTGGTCCCGAAGAGGCGCCACAGCGCCAGACCAGCCGGCCGACCGCCCACACGATAGAAGGCAAAGAAGGCGATCACCATGACGGCGGCGAATGAGGCGACGTATCGGTTGCCGAGAAACCGCCAGCGCAGCGTCTCTCCAATCTCCGAGATATTGAAGCGCAAGAGCCGGGTTGCCGAATCCAGGGTCGTCATCGCGAAGGAGACGACGACCATGGCAACGAACGCGGTCGCCACGTCATGGCCGATGAAACCGACGTTCTCGATGAAGTGCGCGGTGCCCGTGATGAACACTCCGACCTTGCCGCCCAGCGACTGCACCGATCCCCAATCATGGTATGTGTGCATCCAGAGCTGGAGGGCACCGCTGCCGGCGTGCTCCGTGAAACCTGCCGTACACGCCAGCACCGCCAGCAGGCCTAGCAGCGACTCGCCGATCATGCCGCCGTAGCCGATGAATCGCGCATCGCCTTCGCGATTCAGCTGCTTGGCCGTCGTGCCGCTGGAAACTAATGAGTGGAACCCGCTCGCGGCGCCGCAGGCGATGACGATGAAGACGAAAGGAATGAAGCTGGGCGCTCCGGCGGGGTGCAATCGGAAGGCCGGCGCGGCGAACTCCGGGTGGCCGACGAAGATACCCACATAGGCCAGAAGCAGGCCGAGATAGAGCAGGAGAGAGTTGAGGAAGTCGCGCGACTGTAGCAGGCTCCAGACTGGCAACACCGAGGCCAGAAAGCTATAGGCGAGCAGAATCCAGATCCAACCGCGAGCAGCGGGCCAGGCCTCTCGCGACAGGCCGAGAAGCGGCCACACCATCCCGAGCCACACCGACAGCAACATGACGACGAATCCCATGCCCGTCAGCTTGGCCAGGGAGACACCCCTCCGGTAGGAGAGGTAACCGACGATCACGGCCAGCACGACGAGCACCGCAGTGGGCAGCACCGCGGTCGGAAACGAGGTCGGATCGGCCAACGGATCGTGCGGATCCCAGCGCTCGGTGATGGAGAACAGTGTGGCGATGACGTAGACGAATACGCCCATGGCCAGCGCGATGCCGAAGAAGATGATCAGGTGGAACAGGGTCTCGGCGCGGGCTCCGATGACACCTTCGGTGACCTTGCCGATCGACATCCCCCGGGCTCGCAGGCTCACGACCAGCGCGCCGAAATCGTGCACGCACCCCACCAGCACGGCCCCCAGAACGATCCACAGCATGGCGGGCGCCCAACCCCAGATGACCGCGACCGCGGGGCCGAGCATCGGCGACAGCCCGGTGATGGAAGCGAAGTGATGGCCGAACAGGACCTCGCGCCGGGTCGGAACGTAGTCGACCCCGTCCTCGAGCTGGTGTGCGGGTGTCGGACGGGCGTCGTCCAGGGAAAAGACCCGGCGCGCCAGGAAACGAGCGTAGAGGAAGTAACCGACGAAATAGCCGACGAAACAGAGTGCGGTGACCAGCGCGATCATCACGTGCCCTCACGGAGCGGTGCATGACCACAGATCCGCCCGCCGTTACCAACCACTCGAAGCTCCCCCGCCACCGAAGCTGCCACCGCCGCCGGAGAATCCGCCACCGGAGAACCCGCCGCCCGATCCCCATCCACCGCCCCCGAGCCAGCCCCCACGGCCGCTCCGCATGACCAGCGGAGCCCAGGTCTTGCGCACTTTCCCGCCCCACCCGGTGCGGGCGAGCAGGAGCTTCGACAACGGCGCCAGGATCAACCAGAGCCCGCCGAGGACCGGACCGGCGAGCGGATGCAGAAAGGCGGAGGGAAATGTGGCCCAGAAGGGGACCAGGAAGAAGACCATGAACCAGCCGCTGCAACCCGGAGTCACCAGGGCAGCGATCGAGAACGTCACCACCGTCACCAGGAAGATGAGGGCCATGACCAGACGGGCGCCGACCGGCATCTGGCGCGAGGGATGCGACTCTTGCAGGGCGGGGACCTGTTCACCGCTGAGCAGCTTGACGATCGCGTCGACGCCCTTCTCGATCCCCCCATTGAAGTCTCCCTGCCGAAAAGCCGGCCGCACGATGTTACGCAAGATTCGGCCGGAGTCGGCATCGGTGAGGGTCGGCTCGAGGCCGTAACCAACGTCGATCCTCATCTTGTGGTCGTCTCGCGCGATCAGGAAGAGAACGCCGTTGTCCTTCTCCTTCTGCCCGAGCTTCCAGGTCTGCGCGACACGCACCGAGTAGTCCTCCAGGGCTTCGCCCTCGAGGGAAGGGATGGTCAGCACGACCACCTGATCCCCCGTGCGGTCCTCCAGCCCCTTCAGAGTCGACTCGATGCGTCCGGCGACGTCCGGTTTCAGGAGCCCGGCATAGTCATTGACCCGCCCGGTCAGGTAGGGAACGTCGAGCGCCACGGCCAGCGAAGCGACGAAGATGAGAAGCGCGAGCCAGCCGAGCCGACGACGCATCATGGTTCCTCGAACCGGAGGCGATCCGGGAGCTCGTTCGCGCCCTCCCGCTCACCGGCCAGCCCGGCAGTCGCCAGCAGGTCCCCGAAATGATCGATGACGTCGGAGAGGGCTGCCGCCGGAGCCCCACCTCGCACCCCTTCGCTGACCCGTCGCGCCATCTCGCTCCACACTGCCTGATCGAGGGCCTCCGCGGCGCCACGATCGGGCAGCACGAGGCAGCGGCGTTCCAGCAGGGAGACGAAGATGAGCAATCCGGTCCGGCGCTCCGTCGCGAAGACCTCCGCGTCCACGAACGCTTCGATCGCTTCCGCCCGCACGCGTCGATCGAGCGCCTGTGAACCCGCCAACCAACGACGCGCCGCCGGCACCCAACGAGCGATCAGATAGCCGGCCGCAGCGCCGGCGAGCGGCGCCCCGAGTGCCACGCGCGGCTCGATCACCACCCAGTCCGGCCACCACCAGGCCACCGCACACACGGCCAACGCTCCCAGGACGCCGAGCATCGCCCCTCGCCAGTCCGCCTCGGCATAGCCGTCACTCGCGGCAACGACCCAGGGGACGATCTCGGCCGAGGTGCGTTTCTCGGCACGCGCCACCGCCGCCTCCACCTCAGCCACCTGGGCCTCGGTAAAGAGGCGACGGACGTCGGGATGGATCACCTCTGCCAGTCGCCTCAATCTCGGCATTTCCTCCAACGGCTTGGATGCGCGGCGATGCTAGCACGCACCCCTACCCAACCTCGGAGCCGGGCACCTGGCGCCTGGCCCCTGGCCCCGTGGTCCGGGTCCGACTTGCACGCCATCCGTGTGATGACGCCGCGCGAATCGACGACGATCGTGCTCTCTACTCCGACGACCGGCTGGGATCCGGCGCACTCAGCACCTTCTCGCGCCGTTCCTCCCGGTAGCGTTGCAGGGCGTCCGCGTACTCGGGATGGCTGAGGGACAGGATGTGGCCCGCGAAGAGGCCCGCGTTGGCCGCCCCCGGCGTCCCGATCGCCAGCGTGCCGACGGGTATCCCGGCGGGCATCTGAACCATCGAGAGCAGCGAGTCGATGCCGTTCAGATACTTCGAGTCGATTGGCACGCCGAGCACGGGTTTGAGCGTCTTGGCGGCCATGACGCCCGCCAGGTGGGCCGCTCCTCCCGCCCCGGCGATGAAGACCTCGACACCCCGTTTCTCGGCGTCGAGCATGTATGCAAGCAACTCGTCCGGCGTCCGATGAGCCGAAAAGACGCGCACCTCGTGAGGAATCTCGAGCCTCTTCAAGCTCTCCACCGTGCGCTCCATCGTCGGCCAGTCGGAAGACGACCCCATCACCACAGATACCAATGGACTCATGAGGAGGGAATGTAGCACAGGGGGGAGGGAGAGTAGCGAGGGGCGAGTAGCGGGCAGCGCGAATCGAGAAGCGAGAGGCGAGAAGCGAGAATCAGAGAGAGGACCTGCGCCCAAGTCCCTGTATCTTCCCCTCGGGCAGCGGGCAGCGGGTAGCGGGTTAGACGGGGAAGCCGGGAGCCGGTGACCGCTGGCTGGTGACTCGCCCCTGCCGCTGCTAGTCTAGGCCGACTCGCCCGCAGCGAACTGGTTCCAGGGAGGAGGCGCCCGTGTCCGCAAAGCTGATCGCGTACGTCGAGACGATCTCCGGCTTCGTCTGGGGCCCCTACCTGCTCATCCCCCTGCTCCTGTTGACCGGGCTCTATCTGACCATCCGGCTGCGCGGACTGCAGTTCACACGGCTCTGGCGATCGCTGTGGCTCGGACTCGTCATTCGAGTGGAGCACGGCGCCGAGGGGGACATCTCTCACTTCCAGGCGCTGATGACCGCGTTGGCGGCCACCGTCGGCACGGGCAACATCGTCGGCGTGGCCACCGCCCTGGCGGCAGGCGGACCGGGGGCGCTGTTCTGGATGTGGATGACCGGTCTCGTGGGCATGGCCACCAAGTACTCGGAGGCGATGCTCTCGGTGAAGTATCGGGCCAGCGACAGCCGTGGCGAGCAGGCCGGGGGCCCGATGTTCTATCTCGCCAACGGCATTCGTTGGAAGCCGGTCGGGCGCACGCTGGGATTCCTCTTCGCCGTCTTCGCGGCCGTCGCCGCATTCGGCATCGGCAACATGGTGCAGTCCAACTCCGTGGCCGACGCACTGCAAGGGTCGTTCGGCATTCCAGCCTGGGTCAGCGGATTGATCATCGCCGTCCTGGCCGCCGCCGTGATCCTCGGCGGGATCAAGTCGATCGGACGCTTCACCGGGTTCTTCGTCCCCTTCATGATCCTGGCGTACATGCTGGGCGCCGGCGTCATCCTCGTATTGCATGCCGATCGGATTCCGGGAGCCTTCGCCCTCGTCTTCCA
>Ga0307436_1000256_pt1 | contig 24289 bp, 16 predicted proteins | sample SalMarWE160440MG_FD_202513 | JGI IMG/M metagenome (GOLD analysis project Ga0307436, IMG submission 202513) | Salt marsh sediment microbial communities from the Plum Island Ecosystem LTER, Massachusetts, United States - WE1604-40 | ecosystem: Environmental > Aquatic > Marine > Intertidal zone >...
ACATTTCTCGGTCGAAGACTCCAGCACCGAAGAGCGGATGCGCTGGCGCGACATTTCCAGCAGGCCGAAATGCGAGATGCGGCCGACCTGGATGCGCGCGCGGTCGTGCTTGAGCGCTTCCTTGAGACGCCGCTCCACCGTGCGGTTGTTGCGGGTCTCGTCCATGTCGATGAAATCGATGACGATCAAGCCCGCAAGATCGCGCAAGCGCAGTTGCCGCGCGATTTCCTCGGCCGCCTCGCAATTGGTCTTGAGCGCGGTGTCTTCGATATGGTGCTCGCGCGTGGCGCGGCCCGAGTTGACGTCGATCGCCACCAGCGCTTCGGCCTGGTTGATCACGATGTAACCGCCCGATCTGAGCTGAACGACCGGCGAGAACATGGCGTCGAGCTGGCTCTCGATCGCGTAGCGCGTGAACAGCGGCTGCGTGTCCTTGTAGAGCTTCACATGCTTGACGTGGCTCGGCATCAGCATGCGCATGAAGTCGCGCGCTTCCTTGTGGCCCTCTTCGCCGGCGACGACGATCTCGTCGATATCCTTGTTGTAGAGATCGCGGATCGAGCGCTTGATCAGCGAGCCTTCCTCGTAGACCAGCTTGGGCGCGGTCGATTTGAGCGTGAGGTCGCGCACCGTCTCCCACAGCCGCAGCAGGTATTCGAAGTCGCGCTTGACTTCCGTCTTGGTGCGGGCGGCGCCGGCGGTGCGCAGGATCACGCCCATGCCTTCCGGCACTTCCAGCTCCTGCGCGATTTCCTTCAGGCGGCTGCGGTCTTCCGCGGAGGTGATCTTGCGCGAGATGCCGCCGCCGCGCGCGGTGTTGGGCATCAGCACCGAATAGCGGCCGGCGAGCGACAGATACGTGGTCAGCGCCGCGCCCTTGGTGCCGCGCTCTTCCTTGACCACCTGCACCAGCATGACCTGCCGGCGCTTGATCACTTCCTGAATCTTGTACTGGCGGCGGAAGCGGGGCAGGCGCTCCTGCACTTCCTCGAGCGCGTCGGCACCGCCGACGGATTCCACCGCTTCTTCCTCGCCGTGCTCTTCGCCATTGCCTTCGGCGGGCTCGCCGGCGGTTTCTTCAGCCTGCTCGCCGCCCGCCTCTTCGGCGGCAGCGGCTTCGCCGCCGGCAACTTCGGCGGTCTCGGGGCCTTCGCCTTCCGGAGCGGGCTCGGTCGCGTGCGCCAGCGCTTCCTCGGCCGGTGGTTCGCTCTCGGCAACCACCGCGGCTTCGCCCACGACCTCGCCGGCCGCAATTTCGGCAGCTTTGTGCGTCGGCTCCTCGGCGGCGAATTCAGCCGTGGGCTGCTCGGGCGCGGCCGTTTCGGGGGCGGGCTCGGTCTCGTGCGCCAGCGCTTCCTCGGCCGGCAGCTGCTCGCTCACTGCTGCTTCGCCCGCCGGGATCTCGGCCGCCTCGCGCGCCGCTTCTTCTTCCGCCAGCGGCTCGCTGCGCTTGACTTCGTGGCGACGGCCGGCGCCGCGGTGACGATGGCGGCCGCCGCGGCCGCGCCGTCCGGCGCGGTTGTCGGCATCGGCATCGGCTAAGCGCTGGGCGCGCTCTTCCTCGGCGATCAACGCCTGCCGGTCGGCGACCGGAATCTGGTAGTAGTCGGGATGGATTTCCGAAAACGCCAGGAAGCCATGGCGGTTGCCGCCGTAATCGACGAAGGCAGCCTGTAAGGACGGTTCTACCCGTGTGACTTTGGCAAGATAGATGTTACCGCGAAGCTGCTTGCGGTTGGCGCTCTCGAAGTCGAATTCTTCGACGCGGTTGCCACGCACGACCACGACCCGGGTTTCTTCCGGGTGGGCCGCATCGATCAGCATTTTGTCGGACATTTGAGAATCTCACTGGGGCGGAGGCCCCCGCGTGCTCGCGCGACATTGATGCCGCAAGCCGGCGCGTCGGGCAGTCCGCCAGATTGGCGTTGAAGGAAAGGGGCGCGTTTTCACGCGAAAGCTCGGCAAGGCCCGTAGCAAAGCGCGCCGTCACGAAATTCTCGCGAGAGCGGTAGACCTCGAATTGCCCTTGCTGCGTCATCGGCAGCATGAAATTGCGACCCGTGGCGCTGTGGCTGCGCTAATCGAAGCGCAAGCCCAGGTTTCTCGTCGCTGGCGGCTTCAAAATGCGGGCGGCGAAGCTGGCCGCGCGCTGATCCGACTGTCCTTCACTTAAGGGTTTCGGCGCGTTTCGCTTGTCCGTCCGCCGGCCTCCTTCGAGGGGGCGGTCCTGGAACAGCGTGCCGGGCACCCGAACGCGGCACAATCGGAACTCGACCGTCAGCAGACCTTACATACGGTGCTAACCCCTTGATGGCAAGGAGCCTGTGCAGGCCGGCCACACCGCGGCGACGAACCGCCCCCGCCGCTTAACTTCCGTTAACCGAAGCAGCCCTAATGGAGTAAAAAGGGCCATTAAAGGGGTCCGGAATCGTGACACCGCGCGCACTTGCCGTCGCCTGTGCCTTGGGAGTTGGCCTGCTCGCTCAGCCGGCGGCCGTGGCCGCCGAGCATGGCTATGCCGTGCGCACGCTGGCGCCGCCGACAGAATCGGCGCCGGTGGCGACCGACGTGCGGCTCGGCGGCGACGACAAGCAGACCCGCTTCGTGCTCGATCTCAACCGCAAGATCGACATCGCCGCCTTCACGCTGGCCGATCCTTACCGCGTGGTGGTCGACCTGCCGCAGGTCGCCTTCCAGCTGCCGGCGCATACCGGCGAGCACGGCCGCGGCCTGGTCAAGGCCTTCCGCTACGGCCTGATCATGCAGGGCGGCTCACGCATCGTGCTCGACACCAGGGGGCCGGTGCGCGTGCAGAAGGCCTTCGTGCTCGCCGCCGTCGACGGCCAGCCGGCGCGGCTGGTGCTTGATCTTGTCCCGACCAACCGCGACAGCTTCCTGCACAATATCGAAGTCAACGCCCGGCCGCGTCACATCGCCACCCGGCAGAGCGACGTGTCGCGGCACACCGACAACGATCCGCGCCCGCTGGTGGTGATCGACCCCGGCCATGGCGGCATCGACAGCGGCACCAAGGGTCTCGACGGGCAGAACGAGAAGGACATCGTGCTCGCCTTCGGCCTCAAGCTGCGCCAGGCGCTCGAGCGCAGCGGCAAGTTCCGGGTGGCGATGACGCGCAGCGACGACAGCTTCATCCCGCTCACCGGCCGCGTGCAGTTTGCGCGTGAGCGCAAGGCGGCCTTGTTCATCTCGATCCATGCCGACTCGGTGCCGCGCAGCGAGGGGCAGGCGGAAGGGGCGAGCGTCTATACGCTGTCCGAGCATGCCTCCGACGCCGAAGCGGCCAAGCTCGCCGAAAAGGAAAACAAGTCGGACGTCATCGCCGGCGTCGATCTCAGTTCGGAGCCCAACGACGTCGCCAGCATCCTGATCGACCTCGCCCAGCGCGAGACCAAGACCTTCTCGGTGCAATTCGCGCGTGCCCTGGTGACCGACATGAAGCCCGCGGCGCCGCTACACCTTCGCCCGGTCAAGTCGGCGGGCTTCATCGTGCTGAAGGCGCCGGATGTGCCCTCGGTGCTGGTGGAACTGGGCTACATGTCGACCCGGCGGGATCTCAAGAACCTGATCTCGCCGGCGTGGCAGGCGCGCACGGCGCAGACGATGGCGCAGGCGGTCGACGATTTCTTCGCGCGGCGCCTGGTGGGCGCCAGCATGGGGGCGCGTTGAGATGGGCTACCGGCCTCAGTTTCAACATAAAAACGGGCCACCACGGGCCATCCGGATCATTTGCGCATGAAGCTCATTCTCCGCTTCTTCGGCCTTCTGTTCGCCGCCGGCACCATCCTGTTCGTGGTGGGCGTGGCCGCGGTCGCGGGGCTGATGTGGCACTTTTCCAAGGACCTGCCGGACTATTCCCAGTTGCAGGACTACGAGCCGCCGGTGATGACGCGGGTGCACGCGGCCGACGGCTCGCTGGTGGCCGAATATGCCCGCGAGCGGCGGCTGTACATTCCGATCCAGGCGGTGCCGAAGAGGGTGATCAATGCCTTCCTCGCCGCCGAGGATAAGAACTTCTACGAGCATGGCGGGCTCGATTTTATCGGCATCGCGCGCGCCGCGATCAATTACCTCGAAAACTACGGCTCCAACCGCCACCCGCAGGGTGCTTCAACCATCACGCAACAAGTCGCCAAGAACTTCTTGTTGTCGAACGAGGTTTCCTTCACGCGCAAGATCAAGGAGGCGCTGCTGGCGCTCAAGATCGAGCGCACCTACTCGAAGGACAAGATTCTCGAGCTTTACCTCAACGAGATCTATCTCGGTCTCGGCGCCTACGGCATCGCCGCCGCTTCGCTCGTCTATTTCGACAAGGGTGTGAACGAGCTCACCATCCCGGAAGCCGCCTATCTGGCGGCGCTGCCGAAGGCGCCGAATAATTATCATCCGTTCCGCCAGCGCGAACGCGCGATCGAGCGTCGCAATTGGGTGATCGACCAGATGGCGCAGGACGGCTTCGTCTCGACCGCCGTCGCTGACAAGGCCAAGCGCAGCCCCCTCGGCGTGACGCAAAAACCGACCGGCGCTCATATGTTTTCGGCGGAATACTTCGCCGAGGAAGTGCGGCGCGAGCTCTACGACCGCTACGGCGAGAAGAAGCTCTATGAAGGCGGCCTGTCCGTGCGTACCACGCTCGACACCAAGCTGCAGGTGCTGGCGCGCAAGACGCTGGTCGACGGATTGGTGCGCTACGACGAGGCCCACGGCTGGCGCGGACCGGTCAGCAAGATCGACGTCAGCGCCGACTGGGGTCCCAAGCTCGCCGAGGTCAAGGGGCTGACGGACGTTTCGCCCTGGCGGTTGGCGGTGGTGCTGGAAGTCGGCGACAAGTCGGCGCGCATCGGCTTGCAGCCTCGACGCGAGCCGGGCGGCTACGTCAGCAAAGAGCGCGACGTCGGCATCATTCCGCTCGACGGCGTGAAATGGGCCAAGGTCAAGGGCCGCGCGCCGAGCAAAGTCAGCCAGGTGCTCGATCCCGGCGACGTGATTTATGTGGAGCCGAGCAACGACACCGGCCAGTTCCGGTTGCGCCAGGTGCCGCAAGTTTCCGGCGCCATGGTGGTGGAGGATCCCTGGACCGGACGCGTGCTCGCCATGGTCGGAGGCTTCTCCTACGACCAGAGCCAGTTCAATCGCGCGACGCAAGCGCTGCGCCAACCCGGTTCCTCGTTCAAACCGATCGTCTACGCGACCGCGCTCGACAACGGTTACACCCCGTCTACGCTCGTGCTCGACGCCCCAATTGAGATCGACCAGGGCCCGGGACTCGCCACATGGAAGCCGGAGAACTACGAGAACAATTTCTACGGGCCGTCGACGTTGCGCTTTGGCCTCGAGCATTCGCGCAACGTGATGACGGTGCGGCTGGCACAGGATGTTGGCATGCCGCTGATCGCCGAATACGCCAAGCGCTTCGGTGTCTATGACAGCCTGCCGCCCTATCTGTCGTTCGCGCTGGGCGCTGGTGAGACCACGCTGCTGCGCATGGCCACGGCCTACGCCATGATCGACAATGGCGGCCGACGCGTGAAGCCGACGCTGATCGACCGCATCCAGGACCGCTACGGCCACACCGTCTATCGTCACGACCAGCGCGAATGCATCGGCTGCGACGCCAAGAAATGGGCGAACCAGCCCGAACCGTCGCTGATCGACCGGCGTGAGCAGGTGCTCGATCCGATGACCGCCTACCAGATCACCTCGCTGATGGAAGGCGTGGTACAACGCGGCACAGGCACCATGTTGCGCAGCCTCAACCGGCCGGTCGCCGGCAAGACCGGCACCACCAGCGACTACAAGGACGCCTGGTTCATCGGCTTCACGCCCGACATCGTGTGCGGCGTCTATATCGGCTTCGACAAGCCGAAGTCGCTCGGGCACGGCATGACCGGCGGCCGCGTGGCGGCACCGGTGGTACGGGATTTCCTGAAACAGGCGTTGGCCGGCAAGCCGCCGGTGCCGTTCCGCGTGCCGCCCGGCATCAAGCTCATCCGTGTGGACCTGAAGACTGGCATGCGCGCCGGCCCCAACAGCGACCGCGTGATCCTGGAAGCCTTCAAGCCCGGCACCGCGCCGCCCGACAACTATTCGGTGGTCGGCTATGGCGACAACGAGGATAGCCGCGGGCGGCCGTTCTTCGGCACGGTGCCGCCCGACGCCGGCCGCGCCGTGCGCTCGGGCACCGGCGGGCTGTACTAAAGCGCGGATTCATAAACGCGCAGCTCAATCGGCATCAAAGCGAGCCTGATGAATCGTGCCTTGCGGACACCCACGACAGCGAACCAGCATTTCCGTGGAACCCGCTAACCGGACGTATCGCGGACTTCGCATAACCGTCACGAATGACTCTCGCCGGACGTTGGTGCTGCGATGGACACCCCTCACCGGAGGCCATAAGATTCACGTCTAAACCAGTCGGTTCGGAGCCACCTTGATGGGCGAGAAGCGCGTCGAGCGGCGGTTGGCCGCTATCCTCGCGGCTGATGTCGTCGGCTACAGCCGATTGATGGGCCTCGATGAGGAAGGTACGCTTGCGGTGCTCAAGGCGCACCGGCGCGACATCATTGACCCGACGATTTCCGACCACCGTGGCCGTATCGTCAAGACCACGGGCGACGGCATACTTATTGAGTTCGCGAGTGCCGTCGATGCGGCGCGCTGCGCTTTGGACATCCAGCGCGTTTTGGCCGAGCACAATACCGCCACCCCGGACAACCGCCGGATCGAATTGCGCATCGGTATTAACGTTGGCGACGTTATCATCGACGAAGGGGACGTTTACGGCGATGGTGTCAATATCGCAGCCCGGATCGAACCGCTGGCCGAGCCCGGCGGGGTCTGCCTTTCAGAGAATGCCTATCAGCAGATCAAAGGCAAAATAGCCCTCGACGTAACCGACATGGGGAATCGGCAACTCAAGAACATTGCGCAATCCGTAAGAGTGTTCCGGATTGTCGGTAGTGATGGGACCGTCGTGGCAACCAAGCCTCTCCCTGCTCGCTCTCTCGCGCATACCACGCAACGCTGGCGGCGATCGGGCGTGGCGCTCGCGGCGGCCGCGCTTGTAGCCGCAGGGGGTATTGCATGGTGGCAACCATGGATCCATCGCGATGCGCCGGCCTCGATAGAGCGTATGGCTCATCCGCTGCCGGGAAAACCTTCGATCGCTGTGCTGCCCTTCACCAACATGAGTGCCGATCCACAGCAGGACTACTTTGCTGATGGCATGGCAGAGGACATCATTACGGACTTATCTAAAATTTCGGGACTTTTCGTGATCGCCCGCAACTCGAGCTTCACCTATAAGGGCAAGCCCGTGAAGATCCGGCAAGTGGCCGAGGACTTGGGCGTCCGGTATGTATTGGAAGGCAGCGTGCAACGTGCCGGCGAACGAGTGCGCGTCAATGCGCAGCTCATTGATGCCACGAGCGGCGGACACTTGTGGGCAGAGCGCTATGACGGATCAATGGCCGATATTTTCGGCTTGCAGGATAAAGTCACGCAGAAGGTTGTTACAGCTTTAGCGCTCAACCTCGCCGCCAAGCTGCCGGGCAATCGGGAAAAAACCGCAAGCCCGCAAGCTTATGATGTCTTCCTGCAAGGTTGGGAGCTTTACCGCCGCTTCTCGGCCGATGATTTCTCCAAAGCGATCCCCTACTTCGAACGCGCTATTGAGCTGGATCAAAATTACGGGCGCGCTTACGCGGCGCTCGCGTCGATTTACTGGGAAAGCTGGCGGCAAGGAGAATCATGGACTTTGAAAGTGAATCCCGACGTCAGCAACCAAAATAGTTATATCGGAGCCCGCTATAAAGCCCAGAAGTACGTCGAGCTTGCGTTGAAAAACCCCACGCCGCTGGCCCATCGCGTGGCTTCGGCCATGGATTGGAATTTCCGAAAATTCGATGGAGCCATCGCCGAAGCGGAAACCGCGGTGACGCTTGATCCAAATGATCCAGACGGTCACGTCGCATTGGCCTGGGCGTTGATCTTTAGCGGCCGTCCGCGGGAAGCCGTGCCAGTAGTCGAACGAGCGATGCGACTCAATCCTTTGCATCCCGAAATCTACGCCTATGTCCTTGGTATGTCCCGGCTCGGTATGGGCCAATTTGAAGATGCCGTGACCTTGCTGGAACGAGCGCGTACCAGAAGTGCTCAAGACCGTGACCTGAACATACCGTTGACAGTAGCGTATGAACGTCTTGGGCGTCACGAAGAAGCGCATGTTGCTTTGCAAAGATATACCGCCGTGTGGTCGATGTTTTCTTCGGCCTATGTCGACGACATCATGAGTTGGTGGCCCTTCAAGCGGGAGAGCGATATCAGGCGTTTCGGTGCCAGTCTGATCGACGCTGGTCTTTGCTGCGCAGACCGGCTGGAGAACTACATCAAACTCGTGCGCCAGGGCGGCACGCTGGAATGAAATCGCACCGGAGGCCTTGCGGTCATGGGCTGGCGTCCCGTGAATTGCCGGATTTACGAGTAAAGGACAACAGAGTTGCGCCGGCGCGCTTGCAACGTTAAATCCCTATCAGGTTTAGTCGAGACGCCGCCCGCCGCGGCCATGGGACCACACGATGCGCGCCGAAATCCAAAGCCTCGTCGACGAGATCAAGCAGTCGCTCAGGCTGCTGAGGAGGCATCTTTGACGTCGATACCGCGACGCGTCGGCTGGCCGAGTTGAACAAAGAAGCCGAGGATCCCACCCTCTGGAACGACCAGGCGCGAGCGCAACGCGTGATGCGCGAGCGCGACGCGCTCGAGGACCAGCTCGCAGCCATCGGCCGCATCGAGCAGGAGCTCGACGACCAACTGACCATGATCGAGCTCGGCGAATCCGAAAAGGACGAGAAAACCGTCGCCGAGGCGGAAGCCGCCTTGAAGCGGCTGAAGGCGGAGGTGGCGCGGCGCGAGCTGGAGGCGCTGCTGTCGGGCGAAGCCGACGCCAACGACTGCTATCTGGAGGTGCACGCCGGCGCCGGCGGCACCGAGAGCCAGGACTGGGCCAACATGCTGATGCGCATGTATGTGCGCTGGGCCGAGGCGCACGGCTACAAGGTCGAGTGGCTCGAGGAAAGCGAGGGTGAAGGCGCCGGCATCAAGTCGGCGACCGTGGTGGTCAAGGGCCACAACGCCTATGGCTGGCTCAAGAACGAGAACGGCGTGCATCGGCTGGTGCGCATCTCGCCGTTCGACGCCAATGCACGGCGGCATACCTCGTTCGCCAGCGTCGTGGTCTTTCCGGTGGTGGACGACCGCATCAAGATCGATATCAACGAGAATGACGTGCGCACCGACGTCATGCGCGCGGGCGGCGCCGGCGGGCAGCACGTCAACAAGACCGAGTCGGCGGTGCGCCTCACGCATATTCCAACGAATATCGTGGTGAAGTGCCAGCAGGACCGCTCGCAGCATCGCAATCGTGCCATGGCCTGGGACATGCTGCGCGCCAAGCTGTTCGAGGCGGAGATGAAGAAGCGCGAGGAAAAAGCCGTGGCCGACCAGGCTGCCAAGACCGATATCGCCTGGGGCCATCAAATTAGAAGTTACGTGTTGCAGCCCTATCAGATGGTGAAGGACTTGCGCACCGGGGTATCGACCTCCAACACCGGCGCGGTGCTCGACGGCGATCTCGACGAGTTCATGCAGGCCGCTTTGGCGCAGAAGGCCTTCGGCGGCGAGCCGGCTGAGGTCGAGGACGTGGAGTAGCGGCCGCGATTGGCGGAAATCCGCGGCGCAACCGTCACTTGCGAGTCGGGCCAAGACCAATAATCAACAAGACCAACAATCAAAAAGCTGCTTTCGCAACGATTGTTGCGAGTGATTGGATTGCATATGGTGCGGTTCTCAATTGTTGATCATTTCTGCTGAGGTCTTGCCGTGATTCGACTTGCACCTGGTGAGTGACCCCAATCTTGAGAGCACCTCATTCATCTTCTTCATTCGAAGTGCTGCTGCGGCACGATCGGCACATCGTGATCGCCGCGCTTGTACTCGTGACGTCGTTGGCCTGGGCCTACACCTTGGCTGGTGTTGGCATTTCTGCGGGCATGCCTGGGATGGCCTTCGACGCGCCGGCAATCGGCGGCGACGCCATGCGCCATATGTCGTGGTCACTGACGCACGCCACGCTCATGCTCGTGATGTGGTGGATCATGATGATCGCTATGATGACGCCGAGCGCAGCGCCGATGGTGCTTTTATTCGCTGCGATTAAGCGCAAACGGCGACAAGACAACCGCGTCGCAGCCGGGATTTTCCTCGGCGGCTATCTCGCCATATGGGCGGCGTTCAGCTTCGCGGCCACGCTCATCCAATGGGGCCTTGAAGCGAGTGGTCTGCTAACACCTCTGATGGCGATCGCCAGTCCGGCGCTTGGCGGCAGTATCCTATTAGCGGCGGGGCTTTATCAGTTGAGTAAGCTCAAAGCCGCTTGCCTCACCCATTGCCAGCATCCTGTCCGTTTCTTGACGCAATATTGGCGCTCGGGCGCCTCCGGCGCATTCACCATGGGGATCATTCACGGGGCCTTTTGTCTCGGATGTTGTTGGTTCCTGATGGCGCTTCTGTTCTTCGGTGGCGTCATGAACGTCTATTGGATCGCCGCCATCAGCATCTACGTTGCGCTGGAAAAATTTCTGCGACATGGTCTGTGGCTCGGGCGCGCCGTCGGCATCGCGCTCATGGCTGGTGGTGTATTGATGTTCATGCAGGTACTCTGACAACACTCACGCAAGAGGTGTGAATTAATGGCAAGCGTCGATTGGTATATTGAGGGGGTCGAATTCAGCAACTGCAATTGCGACTTCAGTTGCCCTTGCCAATTCGAGGCGCTTCCGACGCACGGTAATTGTCGCGGCTTCGAGGCGGTGCGCGTCGACAAGGGGCATTTTGGCAAGGTGCCGCTGGCCGGCCTCAACATCGCCATGCTTTATGCGTGGCCCGGCCCGGTTTTCGAAGGTAACGGTGCAATTCAGGCGATCATCGACGAACGTGCCACTCCCGAGCAGCGCCACGCGCTCGCCACCGTGCTCTATGGCGGCGAGACCGATGAGGCGAAGACCCATTGGTGGGTATTCCACGCCATGTCGAGTACGGTGCACGAACCGATATACAAGCCGATCACATTCGATGTTGATATCGAAGCGCGCCGGGCTCGCGTGGTGATCCCAGGCTTGCTCGAAGCCACCGGTGAGCCGATCAAGAGCCCGGTCTCCGGTCAAGAGCATCGCGTGCGTATCGATATTCCCAATGGTATCGAGTTCGAGCTTGCGGAAATCGGCAGCGGCGCAACGCGTTGTTGGGGCTCCATTCAGCTCGACTTGAACGGGACCTACGGACAGTTCAACATCCTGAAGCATTCAGGCGCCGGTGTTGTGCACGACCGGTGAGCATCGGGCCCCGGAGCAGGGTCGCGCCGCTTCGTTAGCCTTGCGCTGTAACCGGGGCGCAAGGATTCAAGTCCCCAGCCGCTCTCGCGTTACCGCCTACCACGTCGCCGGCCGGCTGCGGAAACGCCTGCTGTCTTGCGCGGCGCCGGCATGCAGCGCAGCGAACACTTGATTTTCCTCGGAATACATCAGCACGGCATCGAACCCTTGGAGCGGCTTTCGCAGCCGCTTCATGCCGCGGGGTTAGGTGCGGCGCGGTGGCGTACCCGTTGCATTTTGCTTGATCGCGATTTTGTCCCCGGCCTTATCGTACCAATCGCGACCCTTTTGCGGCGCAATATAGCGCCGCGGCCTTCTGGGGCGTGATTTGGGTTTCTTTGCGATTTCGGCCGGTTGTTTTGCCACGACTGATTCCTCCGCTGCTCCCGCTGACGGTTCGGTCATCATCTTTTTTGTCACCCTTGATTTTTATGCGCGCAATCTAGGATGGCGCGGTTGTCCCGCCGTGTGTTGGCGATCACAAAAATTGCGATTTTTATCTCATTCGGGCGCCCGAAGTGTTTGGAAAATGTTGGATATGCGTGCAGCCCGGCAGATTCGCCGTTTTCGTGACGGCCAACACAGCAGGTCCAGCGAGTACTCCTATTTTAAGATCAAAGAGATCGCAGGGCATCCTTGGCCAGAGCCGGAGACAGCCCATCAGGAACAGGAGAGCGTCGTGTTCAAGTTCACCAATTGCGTTATCGCCGCCGCCGCGATTGCCGGGGTCGTGACCTTGCTGACGGGGACCAGTGCCCGTCTCGATGCCGGCCCGCTGGCAGAGCCGGCGCAGACCACGTTGAAGACCTGCACCCAGCGGCCCTGGCCCTATCTCAACTGCGTCGGCACCCCAGTCGGCAATCCGCGCATCCGGCTGGTGACCACCGACCGCCTGGCGCAGTAGCAGCTTTTGGGCGTGCGGCTCGGGTTTAGGTCCCCAGCCGCTCGCCCGTCTCCGCCTGCCACGCGGCGAGCCATTCCCGAAACCGTTCGCCGCCGGCGCTGCTTCCATGCAGTGCCGCGAAAACCGGGCCTTCTTCGGAAAACATCAGCACGGCATCGAGCCCCTTGGAGCGGCGCAGGGTGGCGAGCGCCTGTTCCGGCGTTTGCGCAATGGGGCCGGCGACATTGAACGACGTATTGACCGCGACCTCGACGCCGATGCGGCGACCGAGCGCTTTGAGATAGGCGTAGGTGAGGGGATCAGAGCCTTCGCGCACGATCTGCAAGCGGCCGGTGCCGTCGGCGTGCACCACCGCGGGAATGCGCTGGCGCACCTGCGGCTTGGCGTGCGCCGTCAGCACCATGTAATTGTAGGCGTTGTAATCGGCGTCGCTGGCGCCCTCCGACAATTCGAACAATTCTTTGGCGGCTTCCAGCGTCATCATCGGCGCCAATGGGCGGATCGCCTCGCGGTATTTCACCCGCGCGTTGAGGTTCTCGCGCGTGGCCGGATTGCGCGGATTGGCCAGGATCGAGCGGTGGCCGAGCGCGCGCGGGCCGGTCTCGGCCGCGCCTTGGTAGAGCGCGAAGACGGCATCCTGCGCGGTCATGAAAGCCATGAAATCGGCGTAGCGCGCGCGGGTTTCGTCGCTGTCAACGGAAACGAGCTCGATCCATTCCACGTCCGGGTTGGCATCGAGCGCGGCGCGGACGTCGCGCGCTTTGGGCGGCACGCCGCAATAGAAGGCATGCTCGAGCGGCGGACCCAGCCCGTGACCAGCGAGATGGGCGCCCATATAGGCCGCGCCCATGGTGACGCCGGCATCGTTGGGTGTCGGCGGCACCCACAGATGCAGCCGCGCCGTCCGTCCGATCTCGCGGCGATAGAAGTTGTCGTCGAAATGTTCGAGCAGCCGCATATTACCGAGCGCGTTGAGCCCGATGCCGCCGGTCAAAACCAATTTGTCGCTGCCGGTCGCGCGAATGAAGTGGCCAATGACGTGGGCGAGCGCGTCTTCGAACACCATCTGGGTTGCCGCCGCCTTATCGAGGCGCGCTTGCGTGTTCTCTTTGTGCTGGATGTCCTCGATGCGCAGCACCGCGTCCGGGTTCCACATGTCGGCGGGCGCGACCGGCTCGCCCAGGATGCGCACCAGCGCGGCGGTGTAGGGCTTATGCAGAATATCGCGCGGCCAATTGGCGAGGTCGCGGTTGAGCAAAACGCGGCCATCCGGCGCCAACCTGAAGATCTCTTTCAGCGCGGCATAATAAGGATTGCTCTTGCGATCGTTGTTGCCATAGGCGGTAGCGCCCATGTAGCGGCCTTCGCTCGACAGCCAGGTCCAGCCGCCCTGGGTGGAGCTGATCACGGCGTAGAAGATGCCGAGCGAGTCAAACACGCTGTTGTTAGCAAACAGCCGGCGCATGCGGCCGCGCTCGACGACGTAGAGCGAGATTGCGCTCCTGTCGCCAAGCCCGTCGAGCACCGCCACCATCACCGGCCGCGTCTCGCGGGCGAAGGGCGAGACCGCGAAGGAATACCAAGCGTGATTGTCGTGATGCGGCGTGCCGATCAGCGCGGGCGCATCGATAGCGAGCTGGCGGCCGATATGGCGCGCGGCACGGTTGCCGCGGTCGAGGTCGCGCATATTGAACAGCGGCGTGCCTTCGCCGCGGATCAAGCTGAAGCTGGCCGGCGCTTCTTCCAGCAGCGTGCGGATTAATGTGGCGCCGAGCGCGGCATAATCCCAAGATGTGAACCAGGCGTCGATGCGCTCCGGCCCGAGCCCGTTGTTGGTGAGCCATGCGCGCATCGCCTCGATCGAATGCTGCGGATAAGCGTTGGTGTGCTTGACGGCCGAGAAGCGCTCTTCCTCGTTGTTGAAGATCAATACCGGCCCGCGCTCGCGGGTGACTTCGACGAGCGCGATGCCGGAGTTATGGGTGCCGGCGGCGGAGACGCCGGCAAGATAGGCGGTGTCGCCGCGCGCGATCTTGTCTCTGATCGCTGCAACACGCACGCGGGCAAAGGCGCTGCTTGCGCGGTAAATGCGCCGCTTGCGATAGAAGCGTTCCAGCAGCAGCAGCGCAATGTGAAAGCCGGCCGCGCCGAGCCATGGGTGGCGTGGCCCGATCCGCATGAGGCGGCGTCCCCCTTTGAGAATCCCGTCGTCGGCGATTCATCTTATAGGACGGCGCCGATGGCAACCGCCGCCGCCCGGCGTCAGACTCTACCGAGACGCAGGCCCGCGCGCAGGAATTTCTGTGGATTGACCGGCTCCTTGTTGATGCGCGTCTCGTAATGCAGATGCGGGCCGGTAGAGCGGCCGGTCGAACCGATCTTTCCGATGACCTGCCCGATGCGCACCTTCTGGCCGACCTTCACGTCGATTTCCGACAGGTGTCCGTAGCGGGTGGAGAAGCCGTTGCCGTGGTCGATTTCGACCATGTTGCCGTAGCCGCCTTCGCGGCCGGCGACCGAGACCTTGCCGTTGGCGGTGGCGTGTACCACTTCGCCGATCTCGCCACGCAGGTCGATGCCGGTGTGCATTGCCGGTCGTCCGTTGAACGGATCGGTCCGCACGCCGAACGGCGAGCTCATATCGACTTCGCCGCTGACCGGCTTGCGTACCGGCACGGCAAGGAGCGTGTGTTTGTAGCGGTCGATATGGGCGCGCGCGAGATTGATGCGGTAGAGCTGGCGGTCGAAGGCGCTTGCCCCCGGCTTCGGCGGCTTGACCGGAACGAACGGGCCACCGACGGCGGAATGGCCCGGCGTCTTGGCGATAGCGACGCCGAGATCGCTGAGCACGCTGCGGATGCGCCGGGCCTTGTTGTCGACGTGCTCTTCCAGGTCAGTGAGTGCCACGGTCTGCCGGTGCGCGACCCTGTCGAGCGCGGCGGAGACGCGCGCCAGCACACCTTCGAGCCCGCCGGGATTGCTCCGGGTCGTAAGACGCGTCGCGCTTGCCGGCAGCTCGCGCGATTCAAGGCGCGCCTCGCGGTCGGGCGGCGCAACCAAGATCACGGTGTCGTTGATCGGTGAGGGCTTGAGCCGTTTTTCAGCCGGTGCCCGCGCCGGCGGCGCGTGGTGCGTCGGACCGATCGAGCCGGTGGTCAACATGTCGCCGGCTAATTCATTGGTGCGCTGCTCGAGCGTCGCCTGTCGTTGCAACAAGGACTTTAGCCTTTGTTCGAACTGCTCCTGGTCGAGCAACTGACGGCTGGTGATGCGGTCGACCTGCGCGCGCAATTCGGCGATGCGGTCCTCGTAAGCGAACTGCATTTGCGCCTGGCGCCCGATGAGGCGGGTGAGCACGTCCTCGCGGAAGGCGAAATAGGTCCCGGTCGCGATCGACCACACTGCCATCACCACCAGCGTGCCGACCACAATCCAGAACGCGATCGGCCCGATGCGGACCTGTCGCCCGGCGTGCACCAGCGTGTAGCCGTCGTGCGTGCGCTGGACGTAGCGGGAGACGGCGGCGGCCGATTGCGCGCGCGGCTGCGCATTTCGGCCGGCATGTTCGGTAGTCGGATAAAACGAAGTGGACGAATACGACATCTACGCTCCCGCCGGTTCGGCCACGATCGAGCCGGTGGACCAGCCAGGGGTCGATATCAACCGGATATGGTTAAGAAACCGGTAATCGGCGCGTGGACGCGGTGAGATTCGGCAGGAAAAGCAGGGGATTACAGGGCGCGGGCGGCATCGAGCGCCTCTTCGGCATGGCCGGGCACGCTCACTTTCGGCCAGATCCGGCCGATGCGGCCTTGCCGGTCGATCAGAAAGGTCTTGCGCAAGACGCCCATGTATTTGCGCCCATACATCGATTTCTCGCCCCAAGCCCCGTAGGCTTGCAACATCTTCTTGGTTTCGTCGGAGGCGAGTGCGATCTTCAGTTTATGCTTGGCTTTGAACTTGTCCTGCGCGGCAACTGAATCGGCCGAGACGCCGAGAATGTCAGTCCCAGTCTTGGCAAAACTCGCGCGCAGTCTTGAGAATGCGATAGCCTCCTTGGTGCAGCCCGGCGTATCGGCCTTCGGATAGAAATAGAGGACCAGGTTGCGGCCCTTGAAGTCCCTCAACGATACGCTCGCACCACCGTCGCGGGGCAGGGTGAAGGCCGGCGCCTTGGCGCCGGCGGTCAGTTCGCGCGCCATATGCCTTCCTTTCGTCGTTTTCGAGCCGTCAAAGTGGCAATTGCCACTTGCGTCGGGTGGGCGCAAGCGGTTCCACGGATACCTGCCACGGGCCGTGCCGGCCGAAATTCCGGCCGGCGGCAAAGGACGCGCGTAACGCCGGACGAGGGGCGCCCCTTAGGGTATGACACGTAACGATCGCAACAAGCCAAGACATCCGGGCCAGCACGCGGCAGGCCATGGCCATCCGTCTCAGCGTCAGCCGCATCCCCACCAGCCGCATCCACAAGGCCAGCATCCCCACCAGCAGCATCCGCATCAGCTGCAGCATCACCATGCCGCCAAGCATGCCGCTCACCACCCGGCGTCTCACAGTGCGGCGCGCCGGCAGTGGAATAGCCTGCGCCGCGGCGTGGTCTGGCTGCTGCGTCGGCCGTTCCTACGGCGGTTGTTCTGGGGTGCGACCGTCGCCATCGCGATCGTTGTCGTCGCCGGGCTCGGTCTGTGGTGGCGCTTGGCGAGCGGACCGATCGAATTCGACTTGGCGACGCCGTGGCTGAAGTCGGCAATCGAGGAGAATTTCGGCGGCAAGCACACCGTTTCGGTCGGCGGCACCCAGCTCGAGCGCGACGAGAACGGCCGTCCCTCCTTGCGCCTGCGCGACATCGTGGTGCGCGCTCCCGACGGAACCGTTGTCGCGAGCGCGCCAAAAGCGGAAGTGGGGATTTCGGGCATGGCGCTGCTGCATGGCCAAGTGCGCGCGCGCAGCCTCAATCTGGTGGGCGCCGAAATGGCGGTGCGCATCGAGACCAACGGCACGGTCACCGTGTTCGCTGGCGCCAACAAACGGCCGATCGCCACCGCCTCGCCGGCGCCCATGGCCACGGCGCCGGATAAGAACGTACCGCAAAACCTGCTACGCACGGGAGCCGCGGATCTGGCAGGACTGCTCGCCTGGATCGAGGGTCTCGGCGCCACCGGTCTTGACGGCCACGACCTACGCGAGCTCGGCCTGAAGAACGGAAATCTGACCGTCGACGACCAGCGCAGCGGCAAGCATTGGACCTTCAGCCGGATCAATGTCAGCCTGATGCGGCCGCATCAGGGCGGCTTGACGTTCCGCCTGTCGTCGGAGAATCCGAAGCGACCCTGGGTGCTGAGCGCCGCGATGCGACCGCTCGATGGCGGCGTGCGTGCGATCGGCCTGGAAGCGCGCGATGTCTCGATCGCCGACATTCTGCTGGCCTTGCGTCTGAATGAAGGCAAGATCGAAGCCAACTTGCCGTTGTCGGCAAGTGTGCGCGCGGAAGTCTCGTCCGCCGGCGTACTGCAGCGCTTGCAGGGTCAAGTGGTCGCGGGTCGCGGCGATGTCATCGATCACAGCGACGACGACATCATCGTGCCGATCGACAGCGCCGACGTCCGCTTCAGTTGGGAGGCGCATCAGCGCGCCTTGATCGTCCCATTTCAAGTGCGTTCTGGCGGCAATCAGTTCACCATGCGCGCCACGCTGCAGGCGTCGGCCGACGGAAGCGGCATCTGGCAGTTCAACGTGACGCGCGGGGATTCAGTGATCGATCCGGTGATTCTGAGCGGGCAGGGCGCGCGTGACGCGGAAGGATTTGCCATCAATCGGGTGGCGATGCACGGGCGCATTGATACGGAGCGCCGACGCATCGATCTCGTACAAGGCGATTTGAGCCGCGTCGATACACGGCCTTTATACAATATCGGCATCGCGCTGACCGGCAGCCTCGATTTCTCTGGCGCGGAGCCGCATCTGGCGTTTGGCATCGCCTGCACTCGCATGCCGGGGTCGGTGCTGAAACGGCTGTGGCCGATCTTTGCCAACTATCCCGTGCGGCAATGGGTCGAAAGTCATGTTTTCGGCGGCATCGTCGAGCATGTTGTGATCGCCGGCAATGCGCCGCTTGCGGACTTCCGCCACGGAGGCCCGCCAATGCCCGCGGATGGGCTTTCCATCGATCTCGAAACCAGCGGTACGACGCTGCACCCGATCGCCACGCTGCCCGAGATTCACGATGCCGATCTCACGCTTCGTGTTTCCGGACGACATGCCGTTGTGAGCCTAGGCCGAGGCACCGTAGACGTGGCGGGGGGCCGAAAACTCAATGTCGCCAACGGTATTTTTGATGTACCGGACATGCATCCAAAGCCGGCGCCGGCACACGCCCGCTTCCGCATCGATGGCTCGGTGCCGGCGGCGGCGGCGGTGCTTTCAGGCAAGGGCATGCGCGACAAGGTCGGAGCCCTGGCCCTTGATCCGGTATCGACCCGCGGCACTGTCGCCGCGCGGGTCACCGTCGAGCTCGAACTCGCGACCAAAATGCCGACGAAACCCGCAACCTACGCCATCACGGCCGACCTCACCAATTTCGCCGCCGACAAGATGCTGATGGGCGATAAGATCGAGGCCTCGTCGCTGCGGGTGAGCGCGTCCAACGACGGCTACCAGATCAAGGGCAACGCCAAGGTCAACGGCATGCCCGCCGCGATCGACATTGAAAAACGAAAGGGCGCTGATGCCCAACTGCAATTGCAGGCGAAGCTCGATGACGCCGCCCGCCGGAAGCTCGGCATCGAGTTCGGCGATTCCATCCGCGGCACGATCCCGATCAAGATCGCCGGTCAGATCGGTGAAAACAGCAAGAACAATCGCTTCAGCGTGGATGCCGATCTTACACCAGTGAGTATCGACAATCTGTTGCCGGGCTGGATAAAGCCGGCCGGCAAGCCCGCGCATGCGAGCTACACGCTGATCAAGACCGCCAAGTCGACCCGCTTCGACGATCTCGAGATCGATGGCTCGGGCGCGAACGTGAAAGGCTCGGTCGAGCTAAACAATTCGGGTGAGATCGTCTCGGCCAATCTGCCGGTGTTCGGGCTTTCCAGCGGAGACAAGGCGACGCTCAAGGCTGATCGCGGCAACGACGGCGTGCTGCACGTCGCCATGCGCGGCGACGTTTATGACGGGCGCAATTTCGTGAAATCATCGCTGGCCGGCAGCAAGGCGGAAAAGACCCCACACAAGGAGACCGATCTCGATCTCGACATCAAGCTCGGAACGGTGGCCGGCCACAACGGCGAAACGCTGCGTGGGCTCAACCTCAAACTGTCGCGCCGCGCCGGGCACATCCGCAGTTTCACGATGAAGGCCAAGATCGGCCGCGACACGCCGCTGAACGGGGATTTGCGTCTGCGCGCCAGCGACAACCACCAGGTCATCTATTTCGAGACCAATGACGCCGGTGCGCTATTTCGCTTCACCGACATGTACCCGCGCATGCAGGGCGGGCAAATGTGGGTGGCGATGGATCCGCCGACGCAGGATCAAAAGCCGCGAATTGGCACGCTCCACATCAGCAATTTCGTCGTGCGTGGCGAACCCGCGCTGCAACGCGTGGTCGCTGGTGCACCGGGGCAGCCGCGCGGCAGCGTTCAATTTACAGAGATGCATGCCGACTTCACCCGCTTCCCCGGCAAGATGGCGGTGCGCGACGGCGTAGTGCGCGGACCTGCGGTCGGGGTGACGGTCGAAGGGCAGATCGATTACGTCAAGAACGACGTGCATCTGCGCGGCACTTTCGTGCCGTTCTATGGCCTCAACAACATGTTCGGCCAGATTCCGATCGTCGGGTTGATTCTCGGCGGCGGCAGCAATGAAGGCCTGCTCGGCATCACCTACGAGGCCACCGGTCCGCCCAGCGCGCCGCGGATCGTCGTCAATCCGGTAAGCGCGATCGCGCCGGGAATATTGCGCAAATTCATCCTGTCGCCGGGCGCGCTCGATCCGGATTTCATTCCGCCGAAGCAGTGAGCGTGGGCGCGGCCGGCCTCACTCCGGGCGCAGCAATACGTGGCGCTTTCTACCGAGCGAGAGCTTGATCACGCCTTCCGGCGAGAGGTCATTCTCGCCGATAACGTGCTTGTCGCTGGTGATGCGCTTGTCGTTGACCGCGATCGCATTGTTGGCGATGGCGCGGCGCACTTCGCCGTTCGAGGCGGCAAGGCCGGCGGCGACGAACGCATTGAGCACGCCGAAACCCGCCTCGATATGTTTGCGCGGCACCGACACGGTCGGCAGCATCTCGGCGAGCGCGCCTTCCTCGAAGGTCTTGCGCGCGGTCTCGGCGGCCTGCTCGGCTACGGCGCGCCCGTGCACCAGGGCCGTGGCTTCTGTGGCGAGCACTTTCTTGGCTTCGTTGATCTCTTGATCCTTCAAGGCGGCAAGCCGCGCGATTTCGTCGAGCGGCAGCACCGTGAACAGCTTGAGGAAACGCGCGACGTCGCCGTCCTCAGTGTTGCGCCAGTACTGCCAGTAGTCGTAAGGGCTCACCATGTCCGGGTTGAGCCATATGGCGCCGGCGGCGGTCTTGCCCATTTTGGCGCCGGACGAGGTGGTGATCAGCGGCGAGGTGAGCGCGAACAATTGCGCGTTCAGCATGCGGCGGCCGAGGTCGATGCCGTTGACGATGTTGCCCCACTGGTCGGAACCGCCCATCTGCAGAATGCAGGTGTGGCGCTTGTAGAGCTCGACGAAGTCGTAGGCCTGCAGCACCATGTAGTTGAATTCCAGGAACGAGAGTTCCTGCTGGCGATCAAGCCGCATCTTTACCGAATCGAAGGACAGCATGCGGTTGACCGAGAAGTGCCGGCCGACGTCGCGCAGGAAGTCGATGTAGTTGAGCTTGTTAAGCCAGTCGGCATTGTTGGCCATAACGGCATTGCCGCCGCCGCCCTCGAATTTCAGGAATTTGGCAAAGATCGCGCGGATGCCCTTGAGATTTTGCTCGATCGCTTCTTCGCTCAGGATGCGTCGGCTTTCATCTTTGCCGGAGGGGTCGCCCACCCTTGTGGTGCCGCCGCCCATCAGCGCGATCGGCTTATGCCCGGTCTGCTGCATCCAGTACAACATCATGATCGGCAACAGCGAGCCGACATGCAGCGAGGCCGCCGTGCAGTCGAACCCGATATAACCGGCGATGCTGCCCGATTTGGCGAGCGCATCGAGCGCGTCGGGCTCCGACACCTGGTGGATGAAGCCGCGCTCGGCCAGAATATTAAGAAAGTCGGATTTATAGGCGCTCATGTGCGGTCTCGGGCAGCGGCCTTGTCGTGTCCTTGTGGCGCGTGGTGTAACAGGTCCGCCAAATAAATGAAGGGGCAGGCCTTGGGGGTGGTGCGGGCGATTGGGCTGATGAGCGGGACCTCGCTCGACGGTGTCGACGTGGCTCTGCTCGAGACCGACGGCCAGCGCATCGCCGCTTTTGGGCCGACCGGCTACCGGCCTTATACTGGGGAAGAGCGGGCGCTGCTGCGCCAGGCTCTGGCGCAGGGCGCTGGACTTACCGACCGCGCGGCGCGGCCGGGTGTGCTGGCGGAAGCCGACGCGTTTGTGACCCGCGTGCACGCGGAAACGGTTGAGGCTTTTATCGCCGATCATCGAATCGACCGCGCAAGCATTGCGCTTGTCGGGTTCCACGGCCAGACCGTGCTGCACAAGCCGGCCGCTCGTTTGACGGTGCAGATCGGCGACGGCGGACAGCTTGCCGCGCGGCTGAAATTGCCGGTGGCTTGCGATTTCCGCTCCGCCGACATCGCCGCCGGCGGGCAGGGCGCGCCGCTGGTGCCGGTCTATCACCAGGCGCTGGCGCGTGATTTGAAACGGCCGCATCCCGTAGCGGTGCTCAACGTGGGCGGCGTCGCCAATGTCACCTTTGTTGACGGCGGCGACCCGGTCGCCTGCGACACTGGGCCCGGCAATGCGCTGATCGATGACTTCATGCGCGACCGCACCGGGGCGCCTTACGACAATTTCGGCGACGTGGCGGCGACGGGAATACCGGACCAGGCCTTCATCGACCGCGTGTTGGCCGACGGTTTCTTCGTGCTCAAGCCGCCGAAGTCGCTCGACCGCAACAGCTTCGCCTTCGCCAATATCGGCCTGCCGGATTATTCGGTGCCGGATGGCGCGGCGACGCTGTCGGCGCTCACCGTGCAGGCGGTCGGCCTGATCGTTGCGAAATTGCCGGCGGTGCCGAAAGCATGGATCGTCGCCGGCGGCGGCGCGCGCAACCGCACCCTGGTAAAAATGCTGAAGGCGCGCCTGGCGCCCGCGACGGTGGAAACCGCCGACGAGATCGGCTGGTCGGCCGACGCGCTTGAAGCGCAGGCTTTCGCTTATTTGGCGGTGCGCACGCTCAACGGGTTGCCATATACTTATCCCACCACGACCGGCGTGGCGCGGCCGATGAGCGGCGGGGTCATCGCTCGGCCTTAGCGCGCTTTCGCGAAGGCTTCTTCAGAAACGCCGCGCAAAAGCCTTCGCCGAATTCGCGGTAATCATAGGTGATCTCCTCGCCCTTGCGGATGTTACGACGGGCGATAGCAAATCCATTTTTCAAGTAGGTATTGGGATCTTCTGAATGGTTCATGTAGGAATCGTGGTCAGCGGAAAAAAGAATTTCGCGCCCCCAGCGATAGCCGTAACGTTTGATGTAATCCTTGGCAGGCTTGGGCAGTTTGGCGAATGTCTTGGCGTTGTAGAAGCGGTCGAAGCCAAAGACGAACCGCCAAATTTTTGTCTCCTTGCGGATGAATTCGTCTGCGAAAACACCGAGGCCGTGGATTCGGCTTTTATCGAGATAGGTTTTGACGAGCAGCATCGGGCAGTTCGGCCGGGTGAAAGACGCGAATCGCAGAACACGACGATAGCGGATTTCCCGCTAAGGCCGCCATCCGGGACGTTCGGAGCTACGCCGCGCTCGGCTTGCGGTCGTTCTTGAGCCGCTTGTCGAGATAGGCGCCGATCGAGGTGAGTAGCGGCTCGACCTTGCCGTCGAAGAAGTGGTTGGCGCCTTGCACCACCTTCTGCTCGATGATGATGCCCTTCTGGGTCTTGAGCTTGTCGACCAGGGTGGTGACGTCCTTGTGTGGCACCACCGCGTCCTTGTCGCCGTGGATGATCAGGCCGGACGAGGGACAGGGCGCCAGGAACGAGAAGTCGTAGAGATTGGCGGGCGGGCAGATCGAGATGAAGCCTTCGATCTCCGGCCGGCGCATCAAGAGCTGCATGCCGATCCAGGCGCCGAACGAGAAGCCGGCGATCCAGCAGCTCTTGGCCTCCGGATTGATGGTCTGCGCCCAGTCGAGCGCGGCGGCAGCATCGGACAATTCGCCCTGGCCATGGTCGAAGGCGCCCTGGCTGCGCCCGACGCCGCGGAAATTGAAGCGCAGCGCCGAGAACCCCCGGTGCACGAAGGCGTAGTAGAGCTGATAGATGATCGGGTGGTTCATCGTGCCGCCAAACTGCGGGTGTGGGTGCAGGATGATGGCGATCGGCGCGTTCTTTTGCCGCGCCGGATGATAGCGGCCCTCGATGCGTCCCGCGGGACCGGTGAAGATGACCTCAGGCATGGTGCTCGACCTCGAACCGGCGTTGTGGCCGATAGTTAATCACGGCGTCGGCGTTTGTCCCGCTCGGCGCGGTATTTTGCGCGGACGGACCCTTGTTTAGAACTATTCTAATTATAGTGATTTCCGCTGTGCAGCACCGCGGCACGCGCTATAAGCATGCCGAGGGAAGCGTCGGCTTCTACCACGACCCATAGGGCAAAAAGCAAGCATTTTGCAGGGCCTGCACCGAATCGGTAGCATTTTACCTAAGGCGGCACATAGGGCGGCGATGACCGAACGCATCTATTTCGACTGGAATGCCACCGCGCCGCTGCGGGAGC
>Ga0307436_1000258_pt1 | contig 24244 bp, 24 predicted proteins | sample SalMarWE160440MG_FD_202513 | JGI IMG/M metagenome (GOLD analysis project Ga0307436, IMG submission 202513) | Salt marsh sediment microbial communities from the Plum Island Ecosystem LTER, Massachusetts, United States - WE1604-40 | ecosystem: Environmental > Aquatic > Marine > Intertidal zone >...
GGGTTTTCTTCCCCTGCACCCTCAGTGCTGCAAACTAACTCCGTTCGACTTGCATGTGTTAGGCACGCCGCCAGCGTTCGTTCTGAGCCAGGATCAAACTCTCATTTGATACTGGTCTACTCAAAAACAATCAACTTAACGGGACCTGCTCTACAGTTTTCAAAGAACACTCTCCCTCTTTACCCGACATCCGATTACCGGCGGTATTCAGGAGATTCAAAATCAGCGAAACTAGATTATAACTGCTTTTCCCAAAAAATACAACTAATTTTTGGGCTCTTAATAAGCGACTTCAGCTATACTATAGCACTTCCCCAAAACCACTTCAAGAGTTGAAAATACGGGACATAAGGGCCAGAAACCGCGGCTACAGCCAAAAAAGTGTGGTTATTGCATAAATACTCCGTCTCTCCAGTTATTTTATCCCCTTTCAGCAGTTTGCTTCTTTCTGCCCACGGCTCACAGCGGTTTTCTCACAATTCGCCGAGAAAGAAATTCGCCTTCTTCTCTCTCTCCACCGTGGACCACTCCCCATGGCCCGGAAGTATCCTTGTTTCAGGGGGCAGGGAAAGGATTTCAACGAATGACTTCTTGAGTTCATCGATGTTTCCGCCGTAGAAATCCGTTCTCCCCACCGAGCCGGCAAAGATGGTATCCCCGCTGACGATCACACCCTCGCCATAAAGGCATATCCCTCCGGGACTGTGGCCGGGAGTAAGAAGAACCTCGAAATTCAAATGTCCAACCGTAACCCTGTCCTGGTCGGCGAGATAAACGTCCGGTTCAGGCGGAGGATCGATCCTGTATTCCCAAAACGCCGCCTGGTCCTGCGCCTTGTTGTATATATCGATGTCATCCCTGTTGAGGGCAACCCTGGCCCCCGTCTCTTCCTTCAGTTTAGAGACAGCCCCGACATGATCAAAATGTGCGTGGGTGCATATAATCATGTTCACTTTCAGTTTTTTTTGCCGGATAACCCGCAATATTCTATCCGCTTCATCCCCGGGGTCGACAACGATCGCATCGAGCGTCTCTTCATCGGATATAACGTAGCAATTTGTCTGAAGCGGGCCGACTGCAAGGCAATCTATATCCATTACTCTTTCCTCCTCCCAATCCTCTTTTTTAACGCTTCAAGAAAATATTCCATTTCCTCACTCTTCAACATAAAGCTGGCCGCAACATATATGACGACACAAACGGCGGCCGCCCCTGTAAAATAAGCGGCCTTCTCAAGAGTTCCGCCGCTCTTTTCCCATAGGCCGCCATGAAGGAGTACGCGGCCCGTCACAGCCATTACCAGGGAGGCCGCGCCTATTTTGACGAACGACTTTGCAATCTTTCTTGCATCCACGCGCTTCAGTTTCTTCCTGAGGAAATAAGAGAGCAGGGAGAAATTGACCCACGATGCAAGCGCATTGGCAAGGGCAAGGCCGGCGTGCTTCAGGGGACCCATGAGTACAAGGCTGAAGAGGATGTTTGAGACCATGCCCACTGTCGCAATCTTGACCGGCGTCCTCGTGTCCTGCATCGCATAGAACGAGGAGGTAATAACCCTGTTGCCGACGATCGACCATATGCCGAAAGAATAGAACAGGAGCGCCTCCGACGTCCCCTTTGTAGCGGCATAGTCAAAACTTCCTCTCTGGAAGAGGAGATTCACTATCGGTTCCCGGAGTGCGATCAGGGCAGCCATGGCGGGAACGGAGATAAAGAAAAGCATTCTGAGGGCAAAGGAAAAGTCCTCCCGCAGGTGTTCAATGTCTCCCCGCACGGCATGCTCGGACAGGGTGGGCAGAACGGCCATACTCATCGCGACCCCGAATATGCCGATCGGGAACTGTATAAGCCGCATGGAATAATAGAGATAGGTAATGCTTCCTGAAGGGAGATAGGAAGCCAGAATATTGGCCACAAGTATATTGATCTGGTTGACCGCCAGTGCGAGAGTTGCGGGGATTAGCAGGATGGCCATTTTCTTCAGGCCGGGATGCCTGAAATAAGGGCGAAAACCGAGCCTGTACCCCTTCCTGAAAAATGAAGGCAACTGGAAGAGGAACTGCAGCATACCCCCGATGAGGACGCCCACAGCCGCAACAACAATAGGTCTCCTGGCTATCGACGCAAAGAAGACTATAACCACGATGAGTGCAATGTTGAGCATCGCCGGCGCAAGGGCGGGAATGAAAAATACCTTCTTCGTATTCAGCGCGCCCATCGCGAGGGCGGCCAGACTGACGAGCAGGAGGAATGGAAACATTATTCTCGTGAGAAGGACCGTCAGGGAAAATTTCCCGGGAGACTTAAGAAAACCCGGAGCAATTACCGTGACAAGCGCGGGAGCGAATATAATTCCGAGGATACATATAATTCCCACGGCAATAACAATGAATGAAAAAGTTATCTTTACAAGCTTTTGGGCCTCCTCTTCGCCCTGCTTCTGACGATACTCGGTCAGCACCGGGATGAACGCAGCCGACATCGACCCTTCGGCGAAAAGCTCCCTGAGGAGGTTAGGTATCCTGAAGGCTGCAAAGAATGCATCGGAAGTGCCGCCGGCCCCGAAATAGAGGGCGAATACCATGTCCCTCACAAAGCCGAGGATGCGGCTTATGAGCGTCGCCGCCGACATGGCGCCGGCCGCCCGGGCTATCTTTCCTCTTTGATCCATGATTAGCGCTAATTATAGCAAAACAGCGGGGTGTCGCAGAATCTTCGGCAATTGGCGGACCCGTGATTTCATTCAAGGCCCGGCTCAGCCGGAATTCTCTTCCAGATACTTTTTTATCTCCCGGATAAACTCCTCTCCATGTCTTTCAAGCTTGGCGTCGCCCACCCCGCTGATACTCCTCATATCCGGCAACGTCGTCGGAAAGCGTCTGCACATCTCCCGGAGGGTCTTGTCGGAGAAAATAACATAGGGAGGAACACGATGCGCCTCGGCTGTCTTTTTCCTGAGACCGCGAAGTCTCCCGAAAAGGGCCTCATCGTACCGCCCGGAATCCACGGCCTTCCCCATCTTCGTCTTGGATGATTCCTGCCTCCTGAGTGCCTTTGCGTCCTCCTTACCGTAAAGCACGTCCAAGCCCCTCTGAGTCAGCTTCAGAACCGGGTAGGGATCGCCCTCCTGCCGCAGCATTTCCTGGGCGAGGAGTTCGTCGAGGAGGAACCTCCAGTGCTTCTTGTCCCTGTTTTTTCCCGCTCCATAGGTTTTTATCTCGTTATGCCTGAGATCACGAACCCGCTTTGTGTCCGCGCCGGTCACGATGTCTACGATATGCCCTATGCCGAACCGCTGCCCTGTCCTCGATATTGCCGACATTATTATCTGAGCGTCAACGGTTATATCGATCTGCTCCACGGAGCCTGTGCATATATCGCAGCCGCTGCAGTTATCCCCGGGATAGTCCTCCCCGAAAAATCCGAGGAGCTGTCTCCTCCTGCATACGTTGTGGGATGCATACTCGACGACCCGGTTCAGCTTCTGCATTGCGATGTATCGTTCGTTTTCGTCCTCCATCCTGTCGATGAAATAACGGATCTTCGGGACGTCCCCCCTGCTGAAGAGAAGGAGACAGCGGGCCGGCTCGCCGTCGCGACCGGAACGGCCTGTTTCCTGGTAGTAGCTCTCCATATTCCTGGGCAGGTCGGCATGGATGACAAACCGCACATTCGATTTGTCTATACCCATTCCGAAAGCGATAGTGGCCACAATGACCTGCGCCTCATCCCTGTTGAAGGCCTCCTGGTTATTGTTACGCTCTTCAGCGGACAATCCCGCGTGATAGGGGAGCGCCTTGATCCCCCTGGAGGCGAGGAAGCCGGCGGTTTCCATCACTGAGTCACGGGTCGTCCGGTAAACAATGCCCGATTCCCCCTGATGCTCCCTTATGAACTCAAGCACCTGCGGTCCGGCCTTCGATTTCGGCTGCACCTCGTAAAAAAGGTTCTCACGGTTAAAAGAGGCGCGGACGATGCAGGGAGTCCGGAGGCCGATTCTGCTTATGATATCTTCCTGCACCTTGCAGGTAGCCGTTGCGGTAAAGGCTGCGACGGGCACACCTGGAAACTCCTTCGGAATAAGGGACAGGCCGAGATAATCGGGACGGAAGTCGTGGCCCCATTCCGATATGCAATGGGCCTCGTCTATGGCAAAGAGAGAGATGGGGACGGTCTTCAACGTTTCGAGAAAATGCGTCATCGCGAAACGCTCCGGGGCGATATAGAGGAGCTTTATCATATTGCATTTCAAGGTACGGTACACATCGGACATCTCCTGTGCGGTCATAGAGCTGTTCAGGAATGCAGCCGGTATCCCGTTTTCGCGCGCCGAATCGACCTGGTCTTTCATCAGGGAGATGAGCGGGCTGATCACAACCGCTGTGCCTTCCATGATCTTCGCCGGAAGCTGGTAGCAGAGCGATTTACCGCCGCCAGTAGGCATTACGGCAAAGACGTCTTTCCCGCTCATAATACTCGTGATTATCTTTTCCTGATTAGGGCGGAACGTCTGAAAACCGAAGCCTGTCCTTAGCGTTTCGAGTACCAGTTTAAATATCCCCTCCCTCGAGATCTCTGCCTGAATGGTCACCGCGCCATATTCTAGCACAATCATGCCACTGCCTCCGGCCAGGCACCTTGCAAATCACGCCCTGCAACTCTTACAATTCCGTATGTCCATATTGAACAAGATCGTCGAAAAGAAAAAGGACCGGTTGTCTTCAGCCAGATCCCGGGAGCCTGTTGCACAGCTGAAGTCCGTCATGATGGACATCGAAAAGCCCCTCGACTTCCGGTCAGCCATTACAAGGGGCTCGGGTCCAGTCAGGTTCATCACCGAAATCAAGAAGGCATCCCCGTCAAAGGGGCTTATACGAGACCCCTTCGACCCGCTTGCAATAGCCGCCGTTTACGAAAAGGGCAATGCCGATGCGATCTCGGTGATTACCGAGGAAGATTTTTTCCAGGGCAGGATTGAATTTCTCACGGACGTGAAAAAATCGGTCACAATGCCGGTACTGAGGAAGGATTTCATCTTCGACCAATACCAGATTTACGAGGCACGGGCCGCCGGGGCGGATGCGATACTGCTGATAGCAGCGATCCTCGAGGGAGCACAGGCGGAGGAATACCTGCAGATGTCGGCAGAACTGGGCATGGCCGTGCTGTTCGAGGTTCACGACGACGCAGAACTCGACAAGGCACTTGCCCTGGGGGCCCCCATTATCGGCATCAATAACAGGGACCTGAAGACGCTCCGGATCGATCTCAATACCTCCTTACGCCTCAGGAGAAGGATACCGCGGGGCAGGATAGTCGTCAGCGAAAGCGGGATAAGCTCCCGGGAAGACGTCCTGAGTATAGAATCCGCCGGGATTGACGCGGTCCTTGTCGGCACCTGCCTGATGGAGTCACACGACATAGGCGCGAAGCTCGACGAGTTGACGGGACGGCGGTCATGAAGAGACAGAAATATTTTTCAGTAATCTTGAAGCATCGACCTGCCGGCCGGGAGCAGGCGTGTACATTACTGAATCCCATAGCCGTACATGCTGTATACGAAGTGCCCGAGGATCGTATATTCCCTTTTCCCCCAGGAATCGGGAAGAGGCCAGTAGGGCGCACCATCCTTCAGCGCCTTAATCGCCGCGTCGTCCAGCATCTTATATCCGGACGTGCGCACAAGCTCCACGTCTCCAAGGGAGCCGTCCTTTTTTATCGTGAAACGTATCTGCAGATCACCATAAATCCTCCTCTGCTCCGCCTCGGGCGGATAGACCCATATACTCTCGATTTTTTGACGTAACAGGCTCAGGTACGGGCGATAGAGGTAGTTTCTTGTGTCCATCGTGATGGGAGAATCTTTTCCCCCCTGCTCAGCCTTCGTACCCGCTGTGTCCCTCCTGGCGATCTCTTCGGTAACGCTCGGGTCGAAAAGGTCGAAGGACTTGCCGCGGCCTGAAAGACCGGGCCCGGGAGATATCCCCATCCCTTTTCCCGCCCCCTTTTCGCCCTTCCCGCGGGCCCTTTCCTCCTTCGGCATTACATTCGGGGGCGGAAGGGACTTGCCCGGGAGAATAGGTCCCTCGCCCGGAACGGTCGGCTCTTCCTCGGGCGGCGGGGGCGGAGGCTTGACGGCAACGGGCGGCGGGGCCGGTCTCATCCTGGGGTGGGGCATGGGGCGGGGCGGCGGCCTTCTTCGGGCACGAGGAGCCGGAAGCAACTTCTTCCGCGCAGGCGGAGGAGCCGGGGCCTCGGGCGTCACGAGCGTCGCGACTAACTCCCGCTGTTTTTCCTGCCTCGATGGGGGCATCAGATAAATGAAAAGCAGGACTATCGCATGAACCGCTATGGAAAGAAGAATAAACCTTTTGAATGTCAATTTAGAAATTCCTGTGTCAGTTTCTTATCATACTTCCGCTGTGAAGATCAGAATCCCGGAGGGAAGGGGCAGTGTATGGTCGCTTTCCTGAGCGATTTGCTGTTCAGGAAGTATGCGGAGATTTTGAAGAAGTATTGATCCACTGAGCCTGAAATCGTGCGGTCCTTGTTTTCGGCCCATTTCATCGTTTTCCGGTTGTTGTTTATCGCGACTATCAGGTAGACGCGACCCTTGATCATTCCGCTGACGTCTTCCGGGCTTGGGCAGGGAAGTCCCTTGACGGTTCCGAACTGGGTGTGAGAATGGAAGTCACCGATGATCTGCAGCCGGTCGAAACGGGCGAGAATAGGATCAATCTTCTTATGGTTCCTGTGATGCGTCATAACACCCTTCGGTTTTCTGTCCGCCGTCTGGAAACTGAAGGCATGTTCCACTATGAACCTGTCTTCAAGTTTGTAGCCGAGCAGATATCCCAGGCATTCACTCTTGTACACCTCGGCGGAACTCAACAAGAGGTCTATGAAAGCATTTTCAGACAGATATACCCTCATTTGCCCGTCTGCAGCCTCACGGAAAGCACAGGGCAGGGAGCGTTCCGCAGGATCTGTTCCGCCGTACTCCCGAAAAGCACCCTGTCTATGCCCTTCCGGCCATGTGTACCAAGTACGACAAGGTCAACCTTGTTTTCCTCCGCAAACCTGATTATCTCCTCATAGGGAGTGCCCTTAAGTACGACTTGTTCCACATCCTTGAGGTCCCTCATTTCATCGGTATTCATCTTCGCGATTTCAGCCCTTGCACTCTTTTCGATTTCATCATATATTTCGCCGATTGCAACGTGCGGCACATACCAGCCGGTGGCCTTCGTGATGTCATACACGACGTGAACAAGATAGAGCTTCGCCCCATATTGCTTTGCCATGTCGACTGCATAGGGAAGGGCAACGGCGGAGCCTTCCGAAAAATCCGTAGCGAACAAGATCTTCCCGATCTTCATGCTCGATACCTCCTTCATACTTTGGAAGCAGGCCTCTTCTCAAACCATCCGCCTGTTTTTCTCATGGAGCAATTTAAGCCCCAGAAGCGTCAGGTGGGAGTTCACGTGGTGCGGTCTTCTTATGAACCTTTCTATCGCAGGACCGTACCCGCCGGTTATCACCACGGTGAGCGCGCAGCCGGTTTCACTTTCAATCTCGGACAATATCCTTTCCACGCCGCCTGCCGTTCCAAAAAACAGACCCGCCCTGATACACCCGGCCGTATTCGCGCCCAGAGCCCTTTCAGGGGCCTCCAGCAAGACTTTCTTCAGGCCTGAGGTCCCTTGCTCAAGGATATCATTCATCAGCCCAAGGCCCGGCATTATCGACCCGCCGAGACAGCGCAACTCCGCATCGACAACTGTTACCGTCGAGGCGGTTCCGAAATCGACGACCGCAACGGGAAGAGAATAGAAGTTGCAGGCTGCGACGGCGTTTGCAATCCTGTCCGCCCCTATCTCTTCGGGTGCCTCCACATCGAATTCCAGACCGCAGTTAAGCCTGTGGCTGACAGTCAGTATGTCGGTGATTTCTCCACCAAACATTTGTGCGAGCCCTTTTTCCACTACGCCTGTGAGGCCCGGCACCACCGAAGATATTATACAGCTAATCTGTTCTTTTTCTAAACTATTCCGGCCCATGAAATCGCCGACCAGCGCAGCGTATTCGCCCGCATCCACCGGGAGGCGGGCATCTATCTTCTGGACCATCAGCCCTCCGCCAGCAAAGTAACCTATGCTTATGGAAGAATTCCCAATATCAACCGCTATCAGCAAGCTGTTTTCCCGGCAATCCAATATTATTTACGCTTTTGTATTTTACAATAAATTCGAAAGGGAAAGTACACCGGCCATCGTTGCATATCACAAAAAAACCTTTCGAATCAGGGTGTTATAGTTGATAGTTTGGAGCCGGCACGGGTCGATAATCCCGAAAGCGATGATGGGAAGGGCTTCCTGATCGAATGACAGCTCTTTCAACAGCCACCTGTCAGGACGATAAGCCGGGATAAAATCTGCCGGGGACTGACAAGAAACCAAAAAAAGGCCCCTGCCAGGGCAGGGGCCCGTGCCAGGGAACCGAACCCCCTCAGCTTTGGATCTTCACTTCCTCGGCTTCACCGGCCTTCTTCACCTTGCCAAGGCTGCCGACAACATCCGCCACGTACCCAAGCGCGGTGCCGAATACGGAGCCGAGTACTATGCTGACCGCCCCAACGCAGAAGATCCCCAGAACTATCCCCACTACCGTCAGCATCCTCACTATCGTCGTTGCCTCTACAGGGCCGCCTGCCAGAGCGTTCAGGAGGACCACCGTCCCGTAGCTTCCGAAGTAGAACCCCGGTACCAGCCCGAATACCAGGAATACGATCGCCCCCAGTACCGCTCCTATCTTCGTCCCTGCCCTCATCGTGTTTTTCCTTTCGTTCGTCATTTCCCTTTCCTCCTTTCCTTGTTTTTGTTCTTTAGTTGTTTTTCAGCTTCCAGCTTCTGCATTCTTACTCTATTTACTTGTGCTCAACCGTAGCCATCTCCTTCTTCTCTGCCCTCAGTCCGTCCACCACCGTCCCTATCAGCCATCCGACCAGGGAGGAGGCCGTGATGAACATGATCCCCGACACCATCACCCCAACCACCATCGAGGCCGCCACTATCAGCCTGGAGGCTATACCCGCAGCAACCGGCACCCCCAGAAGGCTTCCCGCTATATTGAGTCCCATCACCCCTCCCAGGAACGACCCCGGAAGAAGCCCGAATATCGCAAACAGCACCACTCCGCATCCTGCACCCATGTAGGTAAGTTTCTTTGAAAATCTCTCTTTCATCTCTCTCTCCTCCTTTCCTCTTGTTGCAAATACAGGTTGCAGAAACCGTGCCATACCTAACCCCCCGTTTTTCCACACTTCCTCACCCCCCTCACCATGCATTACTACAAATCCCTTCGCAATCCTGCAAAGTAAAGGGGCCCGAACGGAAATGAGGAGGGGCCGCTGCCCGCCGGCCGGCAGGCGCGCTTCGCTTGCGGGCTTGACAGACTTGACCCGGGAACCGATTTTGAGATAGGTTCTAATAAACCGGACCGGTTTGACTGCTATAATACAGGTACTGAATCGAAGGATGGGGAACGATCAATATGCTGTGTCCACATTGCGGAGAAGAGACAACGCCCGGCAGGGCATGCGGGAGATGCGGGAAGGCGCTGCCTCCCAAGAAGGAAGTGGAGGTGGAGTATAAGGAATTCAGGGTCACCGAGCTGCTCGATATAAGGATGACCAAGAATGACGGTGCAGCCCGGACGGCTCAAAAAACCGCAACTCCGCCACGGAGGGCGACTGAACCGCTGAAGGCCCTCCGGAGGGATGAGAGGCGCGGTAAGAAGACGTCCGTCATTGTAGTAATGACAATCATTGTCGTTGTCCTTGCCGCAATCGCCGGCCTTTACTTCTCCGGATTTCTTACGGGATTTTGATGTCCCGGGACGGAAGAGCAAGGCATCACGGGCGGTGAGGTTTTCCGCCGGGCATGAGGTATGAGGAGAGAGGTTGGAGGTCTATGTTTGAGACCTCGTTCCGGTGTGAAACCGTGAGGGTTAGAGCACGACCCGGATGAACTGGTAGGCCATCACGAGGGAGAGAGCAACTTTGATCGCCGTTCCCGCCAGAAACCCGACGAAAGACCCCATGGCCGACCGTAAGGCCTGCCCCGCACCCCTTCCGCGGATCAGCTCTCCGAGAAAGGCGCCGATGACCGGGCCTATGACGATCCCGGCGGGGGGAAAGAACAGAAGCCCCGCGACCAGTCCGATAGCGCTTCCCCATGTTCCGTAGGAGCTGCCCCTGAACCGTTTCGTTCCGTAAACGGGGATCAGGTTGTCCAGGACGACCACCAGGACCGTCAAGGCGGCGTAAATGAGCAGGAACTCCTTCGAAAAGGGATGTCGGGATGTGAAATGGACGAGCAGTAGACCCAGATAGCTCACGGGCGGGCCGGGCAGAAAGGGCACGAAGCTCCCGATGATGCCGGCTGCAATGCATAGCCCTCCGAGTATCATGAGAAGAGTATCGATGTCGTTCCTCCCTTATTCGCTCACGCCAAATCTTTCAACTGCTGTTGTGAGGTTTATTCACATAGCCCGGTTTTTTTAACCTTAAGTTTACCCTGCCCCGGCAGGGCCGGAACCGGAAAGCATTTCACCACTGAGGCACAGGCACGGAGAGACTCGAAGACAAGTAATTAATACGGGACTTTCCCCGTGTCTCCGTGGTTAATCTTTCTTTTCACAAGTACCTTTTTCCGAAAACTTATGCAACCGTAAGTCTACCGGAAATTCTGCCAGTGGAGAAACTTCAGGTACTTCGGGAAGTCGATCCCGTATTTTCGTTGCAGCTCCCTGGCGGCCGGCCGGTATGAGGGCAGGTCCAGGAAGAGTTGAGGGTTATCGGAGCCGAAGACGATGGCGTTCCAGTAAACCTCCCCGATAAGCAGCTTCAGGGCGTTGTTCCCGAATGCCTGCCGGAGGTCTTCGTAGACCGCCGGAAAGTTGTCCTTCGGCCTGCACCAGAGATTGATCGCGAATATGCCGTCTTCTTTCAGGCCGGCCCGGCACGAGGTGAGGAAATCCTTCTCAAGAAGGGGGCCGGCCGGACCATCTTCGTCGAATGCATCGACCATGATCAGGTCATAGTGCGTGCCGCGGTCCGCCCGCTCGCGGATAAAATCCTCCCCGGAGGCATGGAACACGTGGATGCCCGGGCTGTCGGCAGGCATCATAAAGAAGTCGCGGGCAACGTCTATGACCTGCCGTCTGAGCTCGACTACGTCAATGGAGCAGTCGGGCATGGCGCTCAGGAGGAAGTGGACCAGCGAGCAGCCGCCGAGTCCGATGAGGAGTACCCTGCGCAGATCGTTCCTGAATATGAGCGGACTCATCATCGCCCTGCTGTAATCCTCGACAAGCTCTCCCGTCCTGTCGAGCCGGATGCTGCTCTGCAGGATGTCGCCGAAGTAGAGGGACCGCACCCCGCCGTCGTCGGCCACGACGATCTCGCCGTATCCGTCCCTGCTCCAGTGGACTATGTCGCCCTTGACGTTCCTCTTGCCCATCGCATGATTATAACCTTTATATGCGGCAAAGCGCATAGGGCACAGGGCAGAGCGCACAGAGCATGGGGTGGAGGTGTCCCCCCTCCAAAATGGCCCCAAAGGCTTCAAGCTTGCGGGCCGTTCTTCCATTGCATCTCCTGTTATTTTTCGCCTTTTTTTTCCTATTCACTACTTACTATTCGGTAGTGGGCCAGTTTGACATTGACAACTAACCGGGGCGGGGTTATATTGAGTTTACGGTAAAGGATGTGCCGGTTTTTTTTCTGAAGTGCCGGCCTGCGGGCCCGGCAAAGAAGGAGAACGTTATGAAAAAGTTGTTTGTGCTGGCATTTTCTGCCCTGATCATGGCATCGTGCGGCGGCGGCAGCGCCACCTTCTCGAGCAACAACGGCACGCTCGTTGTGGTCATAACGGACGCACCCGCGGAAGATTTCCTGCAGATCAATGTCACGATCTCGGGCGTAAGGGTCCATATGAGCGCCGACGCGGGGACGGAAGACGCCGGGTGGCATGACCTGACTCTGCCGGAGCCCTTGAAGATCGATCTCCTTTCACTGCAGGGCGGGATAATGCAGACGCTGGGGCAGTTGCCTCTTGAGGCAGGCCATTACCAGCAGGTGAGGCTCCTCCTGGTCCCCAACAGCGAGACGTCGCCCTTGAACGATTCCGTGGTGCCTGCTTCGGGAACGTACGCCGGCACTGAGATGCCCCTTGATACCTCGCCGGAAGACGTCAACGGGATAAAGATAGTCCACCAGTTTACGGTAAACGAAGGGATGGAAGCGGACCTTGTCCTGGATTTCGACGGAAATAAATCGGTCATTGCCGAGGGCAACGGCACATATTCGCTCCAGCCTGTAATTACCGCCTCGGTGATCGAACAGGCCCAGGGGCAGTAAAGGGTTTAGCGCAGGGCCGGGCGGACGAGGTAGATTATGACATCGGCGGTCTCCCGCCTGATGAGTGCCATCTCCTTTTTGTCATTTACGATCTGCCGTGATCGTTCGTCGGTAAGCCACTGGAAGATTTCGAGGAGTTCGGCCGCCTCGGCGGCGAGAGCCATGGAGAGGTTTTTGGGACTGTGGAACCGGTCCCGGTTGCGAGTCTGGGAATCGGAGTTGTCCAATGTCAACAGGCTGACCCCTCTCTTCTTGCTCTCTTTGTTAATTTCGTTTCCCTGAATAATATGCGGGGATGTGCTATACTATATATAGAATTTCTGGAAGTTTTTGCCGTTTATGAGGCCACAAAGACTTTTGACTTTGTGGCCTTTTTTGATTGCCGGGACCTTCTGAGATTTGAGTCTAGAGATAAGGAGGTACAGGAAATGGAACAAGGAACAGTGAAGTGGTTTAATGACAGCAAGGGTTTTGGATTCATCAGCAATGATGATGGAAGCGAAGCTTTTGTTCATCACACCTCCATCCAGGGTAACGGCTTTAAGAGTCTTACCGAGGGTGACAAGGTCAGCTTTGACACCGAAAAAGGCCCGAAAGGCCCCAAGGCGATCAATGTAGTTAAACTGTAATTAACTGGGAGGAAGGCCCCTTCCCTGTGGAGGTGGCCTTCCTTCGCATTAAAGGAGAAGATGAACACCAGCGTAAACAGCAAGAAAAATACAGCAAGGTTGGAAAGGCAGCAGCGGAAGCTCGATGCAGGTTTAGTGGATGCCCAATTCCCCGAGGTCGCTGACATCGTCGTCAGGATGATATACAGGCAGAGGGGCATACTGAAATCACTTCCAAGGGTTGTTAATTTCTTTCCCGACAGTTATGCGTTGTTCAGGATAGACTGTCTGAACAAGGGCTGTGTCGACGGGGGGTTTGATCTGACCGAGGTCATCACAGGGATGATCAGAAATCACAAGAAAGCAGTCAAGGGAGATCTCGCCTGTGAGGGCGGTTCCCCATCTTCTGACCACTCGACCATTGCCTACGAAGTTGCCATAAATTACACATAGCAGAGCTTTCCTATGGTTAACATGCTGCGTTGAGTAATGTTGAGGCCTGTATTTCGCGCCTGGGTGTCGACAACTTTGAAAACGGAAACAGACGCTCCTTAAACACCTTTTCCATCGGCGCATAGTCAGGACTTGTTGTGCCCAATTTATTCTTAAGCACCTGATCGTCAGAGCCCGGTTCGAATTGGAATTCGGGGAGATGGGAGGTGGAGCAACGGTTCTTTTTTCTCATATCACCTCAATGCAAGATGCAAGACGCGACCCCATAGCTCGGTGACATTTCCCCGCAGGGTATCACAAAGACTTATGCCAGAGATAATCCTTGCCTGCTTTTCGATGCATTTGCTACAATGAGTCGGCTTTTCACGAAGTTTTTTTATGAGACAAGGTAAGGACTACAAAAAAAAGGAGTACATTACACTATGTGTCCGGCAAGATGTTTTAATGGCTTTTTTTTATTTATCTCTGCGGCGCTCCTTATTGTTTTAGTATCTCTCGGTGTCGCATCTGCCAATACGAACACGGTGACAAATACCAACGACAGCGGGCCGGGGTCATTGCGGCAGGCGATACTTGGTGCTTCGTCGGGGGACACGATTGACATTACAGCCACAGGTACAGTCGTGCTGCAAAGCCCGCTCCCTCAAATAGAAGAAAACCTTACGATAACAGGTCCCGGCGCATCGAAGCTGACTGTCAGCGGTGACAACAAATATCAGGTGTTTATTATTTTTTCCGGAACTGTCAATATCTCAGGACTCACCGTCAGTAACGGTTATACCATGGGATCACGGACCCCCACCTCCGGCAATAACCTGGCAACCATCAGCCTCCCAGGCGGCGGCATCTTCAATATGGGCACGTTAACAGTGACGAACTGCACCTTCAGCGATAACTCGGCAGGCACCGACTTACCAGGCGGCGGTATTTACAACGTGGGCAGTTTAGAAGTGACGAACTGCACCTTCAGCGGAAACTCCGCAACCGACGGTGGCGGGATCTTCAACGGTGGTGGAGCAGTGCTGAACGCTATCTCCGGCAATAACCCGACAGACACCTACACCCCAAGCATCGGTAGCACCGGCTCGGGCACTTTAACAGTGACGAACTGTACCTTCAGCGGAAACTCCGCAACCGACGGTGGCGGCATTTACAACGCGGGCACTTCAACAATTACGAACTGTACCCTCAGCGATAACACGGCAACCACCGGCGGCGGCATCTATAACGGTGCTTTAGCAGTGGCCTCCGTCTCCGGCGATAACCTGGCGGCCCCCAGCGTCGCGGCTCCTACCCTTGGTGTGGAGAATACTATCGTGGCAAACAATTCAGGGGGCAACTGTGCGGGCACTGTCCTTATCACTTCCAATGGGTATAACCTTGAGTACGGCGACAATCCGGCCACCTGCAATTTTACGCAGTCAACCGATCACCATGCCAACCCGGAACTTGCCCCATTGGCTCTCAACTCCCCCGGAACTACCGAGACTTTTGCGCTCCTTCCGGGCAGCCCTGCTATAGATGCAGCCGACCCGGACAATTTCCCGCCGACCGATCAAAGAGGCGTAATAAGACCCCAGGGGGCCGGACCTGACATAGGTGCGTACGAGTACGCCCCACCCGCCCCGGTACCGGCGATGGACGGCTGGGGGATAATCGTCTTCATCATTCTTGCGGGATTGGGGTCTGTTTATTATCTGAGGAGAAGGGGAAGGGCAGAAGGCTGAGGGGCCTCGGATAAGGAAGATCGTAAGGGGCGGGAGTGACATCCCGCCCTTTTTTGTTTGTCGACGATCTCCTGCCAGACAAGTTTCATCTCCTTTTCGTCATTTACGATCTCCCGTGACTGCTCGTCGGTGAGCCACTGGAAGATTTCGAGGAGTTCGGCCGCCTCGGCGGCGAGTGCCATGGAAAGGTTTTTGGGACTGTGGAACCGGTCCCGGTTTCGGGCCTCCGCGAAGTTGGCTAAACGCCGGCTATTTCTTCAATGTTCAGGGCATGTCTGTAAAAGAGTAGCCTATCCCATTTTCCGTTCCCCCGGCCAGGAGTGTTTCCCTCCCCTCCCTCCTGGCCAGGGGTTTTCTTCTGACAGTGGATATGATCCGGCCCGTCAGGGGCTGAATGAGAATGTTGCCGTTGCCATGCCCACAATATCGCCTGCGTCAACGGTTCCGTCCATGAGGGCGCCGGACCGGGTAAATATGGCAAATACCTGATACCCGCCTGCAGGCGCGCCTTGCGGCCACACGATGCTGAGAAAGTTTTTAACGGTCGTCGTCGGAAGGCCTGCCGGGATAGTGAGGCCCTCGAACGCACGGGGGAAGTTCTGAACGGGGTCTGACGCGCAGACGACGGACGCGCCGGTCATTCCGTTTGAGAAGAAGAGCAGTGCGTCCCCCTGGGGACAGCCGAAGGACGGTCCCGAAGATGCCGGGAGGAGGATCGCGAAGTACACGTCCGCGGTCAGCTGGCTCCCCGGGTAGGCAACGGTGACGTCTACATTCAGGGGATCGCCGACCGCATAGGAAGACTTGTTGAGTGCAAGACTCACAGGCAGGGTTTGCGCCGCGGCGACATATTCATAGGCGCCGATATCCGGTCCCGCCCCCTGCGGCCTGGAAATGCCGCGCTGGTCGGTGGAGGGGAAGTTGTTAGGGTCGGCCTCATCTATGGCCGGACTTCCCGGTAGGGGCGCCATCGTCTGAGTCGGGCCGCCGTTGTAAGCAAGGGCGCCAAGCCGCGGGTCGCCGGTAATTGCGGCATTGCAGGAATTGTCCGGGGCAGGTCCCCCGAAATCGAGGTTGTGGCTGTTCGTTCCGGTGATACCCGCGTTACAGTTGCTGGAGTCCGTGCCGTCGGCAAAGATGGAGTTCACCGCATTGACGACAATGCCGTCTGCAATATACAGTGCGCTTCCGCCACGGGCGGCATGATTGCCTGAAAAAGTGCAGTTGGTGATGGTCAGGCCGTCATAACTTGCTATGATGGCGCCCCCCTGGTCGGCACTGTTGTCGTAAAAAGTGCTGTTTGTGATCTGGTAGGTGCCCGTGTTGGCGAGCGCGATAGCACCGCCGTAACCGCTGCTGTCTATCTTCGCCTGGTTGTCGGAGAATGTAGATCCGGTGATGGTAGTGTTTCCGCAGGTTGCGATGGCTCCGCCGCCGTGGTCGGCAGAATTCCCGACGAAAGTGCTGTTTGTTACAGTCAGGGTGCTGCCGTTAAAACAGCTGTTAATCCCGCTGCCTATGCTTCCGGAATTATTCTCGATGACCACGTTGTTGAGCACCAGGTCAGAACCGTTAGAAATGGCGTTAACTGCATCCCGCAGCGTGATCCCCGAAATTCTTACCGTCCCGGTCAGGGCGGTGGTGAACACGCTGCTGCTCTGGTTTCCGCTGATCGCCAGCGATGCCGCTCCGGGACCGGCGATCGTCAACTCCTTGTCGATATATATATCACCGCTCGTAAGGATGATGGTTCCGGTCACGGCGAAGTTGATAGTGTCGCCGGATGCGGCATCGATGACAGCCTGCCTGAGAGAGCCCGCACCGCTGTCATTCGTATTTGAAACGGTGATCGTTGCCGCCGACGCCGGACCGAAGGCTGTAAGGATCAGGACCGACACTGCAAGGACCGCCGCCGGCAGGTACTGCCACTTTTTTTTCATCTTGTTTCCTCCCCAAATTGAAGATTATCAGTCAGCGTCTTCTATCTTCCCCGTGTTTTCGCCGTCTCCCGGGGCTCTTTTTGATGTCTCATGTCAATTTCATGCCCGTAGTATAAACGATCGTGAAGAAGAAGTCTCTGTGAGAGACCGGTCCCTGCCCGAAATATCCGCCTTCTTCTGCCGATCTGGCCTCGGCGGCGAGGGCCATGGAGAGGTTCCCGGGACTCAATTATTTCTTTCCGCTTGCCGGCGCTTCACATCTGTTTCCCGACTTGCCATGAGAGGGGATCTGCCCTTCTGATATTTTCCGGGCATAATCCCCGATCATGCTTTCAGCCTTTAATTATGAACATGGCCGTTTATCGAAATCTCTATGGGGCTGTTGGCCACTTCCAGGCCGGTAGAGGGATTGCGCCCCCTGATCTTGAAAGATTCCGATACGGTGGCCGGATAGCTGCCTTTGCATGTAAACCTGACCTCAATGGAGGAAGGCGCTGTTCCGGAAAGGGGTTGTATCGAAATCGCCTGCGAAACAGTAGAGGGGATATCCCATTCGATGGTGCCGCCTCCAAGGTTGCTTATGTTAACAGTGCCGATAAAAGTGGGACAGGGTGAAGTACCTATCGTATGATCAAATGTTAAAGCGGTCGGAGAAACGCTCAGCGACGCAGGCTCAGGCGTCGGCGTCGGTATTGGCGTCGGTGTCGGCTCCGGTGTCGGTGTCGGCGTGGGTTCGGGCGTAGGTGTCGGCGTCGGAAGCGGAGCAGCCGGGGTTTCGCACGTGCACTGAACTACCCTGGTAAAACCGGTGGGATGGGTAACGCCGGCCAGTGCCGTAACGTCGTTTTGGATCGCGGCGTTAAAACCGATGTCGGTCAGCTGCCGCGCGGACACCGCCGCACCTCCGCCCCCCGCGTAGTCTTTCAGTCCCTTGACATAGCCGCTCGTAAACTCGCTGCCGCTTTCTCCCGCAGACCGCGGGTAGGGGTCCACCGTCGTGGTGCCATTATGATGTACGACGTTAATATAACCGCCGTACGCTAACTCTCCCCCGGCGGCGGATGTGCGTGCGGTCTCTATGCCTTTGACCGTGCTGAGCGCACTTAAGAACCCCCCTGAATGGCAGGCATCAATGACAACGTTTATATGGCAGGATGTCAGTCCTGAGAGGATCTCGGCAAAATCTTCCGCGTATATTTTCTTGTTGCCTGTCCTGTTGTTTTGTTCCCCTCTGTAGTTAAACTGCAGGCCGAAATAGTAGCGCGACTTCCCGTGCACTTTCGGTGTCTTCCCTCCATGGCCGGAATAATAGATGAAGATTTCATCACAACAGTTGTCGGCTCCGCTATGGGCGGCAACAAAATCTCTCAACTGGCCGAGCCCTACCCCCTTGTCATCGCCGATATAGATCGCCGGCTGTATTTTGCCGTCTCCCTTCGAGGATGCGAACTCCGGAACGGTATATCCGTTCGCCCTGAACGCCTCGGCCATGCCCGTGAGATTGTCCGAAATATCATTCCTGAGGGGACCCTTGTCGAAGTTATAGAGCAGCAGCGCTATCCGGTTTATTTTTTTGCCGGCGCAGTATTGATCGACCGGTACGCTGTCTCTTGCTTCAGCCCTGTTTTCGGACGGCCTCTCCGCCGGCCACGCCTTCGGCATAGCGGACGCCGGCATGTTTAACCCATCGGACAGATTGTCGAAAATCCAGAAGGATTGGTCCTGGAACTCCTCAGGCGTGCTCCACATCGGCGCCCCGTTGAGAAACGGTACCTCGTCCGCGTTCCGGACTTCGATGGCGCCGGTTGCCCTGTTGATGAAAACATAACGGACGGGATGGCTGAAAAAGGCATAGGGGGCATCATCAATCCAGACGAACCATTCTTCCTCAGTGGTAGTACGGCCTTCCGCCGGGTCTGAAAAATCATCGCCTATGACGTCCCCGGGCTTCAGCGTCTCGTTCCACATGCGCGCGACCATATCGTGACCCGGATTATCCGTAATGACGTCCGAAAGGACTTTTGCTGCCGCATCGTCCCTGGAGAGCGGGGTCGCCGGAGCCGTTGGCTGGACACTCACCGACACCGAATCGTACCAGAGAGGGCTGTCTACACCTCCGTCAGGATTGGTGTCCGCCCCAAAATAGAACGTATAATTTCCCGCAGGCAGCGGACTCCTCAGAACCTCGATTTGCGGAATATCGGCAAGGGGCCATTGGATCATGGGGCTTATTCCGTAAGTCCACCCCGTGGGGTAGATATATGAAAAAAGGCCGTAAGATCCTGCGTCGGCGACAAGCCACCAGTCACTCAGAATTCCCGAAAAGAGACCGGCTTGAGCTCCCACGGTCAGCGAGAGGTCACTGGCGGCGGGAACGATAAGAGGCCCGTCTGCGCCGTTCAGTTTTATATCGGGCACGAAATCATCGGCCGGAAAGTTGGTGCCTGCCAGCTGCCGCTCTTTGATCGTGCCATCCGAGGAAGTACTGATGCTCTTTACAATACCGATGAAGGGCGCCAGCCATTCGGTGACGGTGCTGGAAATCACCGCCTGCTGGCTGCCGATCAGGCCGGTCATGGTAAGGGACGCCTCTGTTTTGACCGTGTTGAAAATGCCGGCCGGTACTGTCAGGGTTTCAAAGCCCACTATCCGGGTCGTACCGCTGTAAACGAGCGTCCCCTGCAGACTAGTCCCGGGGCCTGTATAGGTATAGGCAGCCGTCCCGCTGCTGTTGGTCTGCGCGCCCGGTACCGCATACGCCTGATATCGCATGACAGGCGGATCGAATATGAAAGACATGGACGTTGCGCCGCCTGATCCCGCCGTGGAGAGCGCATGGTAATACAGGCCGTCTGTCCCTTCGCTGTAGGAGTACCGTGAATAGTCGGAAGAATCTCCTGTCATTGTGATTTCGAGGGTTCTTGTAGTTACTCCGTTGATGTCCTGAGTGCCGGGCAGTACGGCAAACGTCTCAAAGTAGGATTGCCCCGACTCTGACGTGGCATATGACCAGTTATTGCCTTCTCCGATCAACTGCCCGTAATACGGCTTCATATCTGTTGCAGCAAACGACACCGCGCCATAGCCGACGATGACACACACCGTCGCCAGCAGGACGGCCAGACGGTTGATGATCCTTGACATGGTTATCCCCCCTATCTGAGAAGTTTGTTTTGGCTGTTGCCTTCTTTTAAAATCAGTTTACCGCAATGATGACGATTATTCTATCGAAAGCATCGTTAGCCGTCCGCCGGGACGCCGTCTTTATTCTTCCGGACCTGTTCATCAGTGAGCTGTTGAGAGATTTCGAGGAGTTCGGCTGTCTTTGCGGCGAGGGCCATGGATAGGTTCTTGGGGTTGTGGAACTGCTCCCATTGCGGGGGTGTCAAGAGGTATTGTCAGCCGTACTTTATCTTCAAAACCAAAACCAGAAGCGTTAAAGTCAAGCCGATAGCATTGGTAATAATTATTGGCGTGGAATTTATTGCAAAGCCGTAGAAGACCCACATCAACAGACCAACACCAAGAACGATATACATACCTATAGAGATATCTCTGGTTGATTTTGATTTCCACGCTTTGATGACCTGGGGCAAAAAGGAAATGGTAGTGAAAAGGCCTGCTGCCAATCCTATGAGTGTTGTGTTGTCCATATTTGTTTAATGAGACTGCCATCGACAACATCGGGTTTCAAGATCCCATTTCATCATGAGATTATACAGGATTCAAAGCGGGGATAGACAGCTGCGGGGACAAACGGGATCTCAGGCAATATTTGAAAATGGATCGCCTCGCGGAGGAGGTCAAATTTTCAGTCGCTCATGGTTGCTGGTAAGACGATGAAGCTGCGGTCGAAGAAGAAGTAAATGATATACTGTGAGAAAGGAGGTGTTTGCTATGGCGACGGTTGTGAAGAAGGTGGCGTACTATGCGGTGGACGTTCCGAACAAGCCCGGTGAGGGCGCATGCGTGCTGAGCGCCCTGGCAGAGGCTGGCGTGAACATGCTGGCGTTCACGGGGTTTCCGAGCGGAAGGAAAGCGCAGCTCGATATCGTCCCGGAGGACGTGGCTGTCTTCAAGAAGGCAGTCAGGGCCTCAAAGATCAAGACTCGTCCGCAGAAATTCGGGTTCCTGGTCCAGGGGGACGATAAGAAAGGGGCCGTGGCCGGTCTGCTCGGAAAACTGGCTGAACAGAAGATCAACGTGACGGCGATAGACGCAGTGTCGGCGGGTAAAGGCCGCTACGGTGCGATCCTATGGGTCAATTCCAGGGATCTGAACAAGGCGGCAAAGACCCTTAGGGCGAAATAGGGTTCGGAGCGGCAGTTCAGGGAGTATCTCTTCTGTGGCGAGGGGTATGAATGCGGTGGTGTGCCTCTGCGAGTCGGATCAGGCACCGGCGGCTCTGTTCAGCGTTCATGGGATATCTTCAAAAAGTAGCCTGTCCCCTTTTTCAGTCCTCCACCGCCTCTTGCCCTTTCCCGCCTTATGACTGATACTCCACGGTACGACTTCACAACGCTACTTGCATCCGCCGCGGGCGGCATGACGCTTGTGCGTCGCGGCCGGGGTTAGGGTAAACTACCATCGAGGTGAATATGTCCGCAAAACGAATCGTCATTATTTCCGACGCCACGGGCCAGAGCGGTCTGCATATTCTGAAGGCAGCCCTTGTGCAGTTTGAACGCACCCACATCAAGATCATGCTTTTCCACGACATTGATTCCAAGGGTAGGCTCAAAAAGGTCCTCGATCAGGCCAGGTCGGACAAGGCCCTTATCGCTTTTACCTTTGTCAAAAAGGAGATGCGCGACTATGCGACCGCCTATTGCGTGAAAAACAAGATTCTTCATCTCGACATTCTGGGCCCGCTGATCAACAACCTCGCGTCCTATCTTCGGATGGAGCCGCTCGAAACGCCGAGCCTGCTCAGAAAGGTCGATGAACGATATTTCAAACGCATCGACGCGATCGAGTATACGCTGGGACACGACGACGGCAGGGACGCCAAGCACCTCGATGGCGCGGACGTCGTCATCATCGGACCTTCGCGGACGTCCAAGACCCCGACCTCGTTCTTTCTGGCCCAGGAGGGCTACAAGGTCGCCAATGTCCCGATCGCTCCGGGCATCTCCCTGCCCGAAGAGCTTTTCGAAATCGATCAGCGCAAGATCGTCTGTCTGGTAATCGATCCCGGGGTCCTTCAGAAAATCAGGAGGGTGCGTCAGGAAAAGTCCTCGCTCCCGCCGAGCTACAGCGAATTCAAGAAGGTCTTTGCCGAGGTCGAGTATGTCCGGGACCTCAGCAAGAAGCACCGGATCTGGAAAGTCGTCGATACCACCAACAAATCCATCGAAGAGACCGCGTGGGAAATCATCCACCATGTGTTCGGAGGCCAGCATGAAGAATATAATTGATTCCGGCGGGCCGGAACTAAAATGCGCCGTGAAGACGTGAAGGCGCGACGAAAATCAGGAAGAGAATTGTTGCGAAGGACTGCGTCAATACGATGCTTAACAACCTTCTTTTAGCTTTTGCCTTTCCTGCAGTTTCTTGTGTGAAAAACGTGGGAAGGGGTGGGGCAGACTTGACTATTGACTCTTGCCCTCTGTCCGCATTCTACAGCATTAATTTTCGCTCATACTCCGCAGCCTCTTTCGAATCAGCTGCGCTTCGGACTTCTATGAGGAGGTCGCCGGCGCGACGTCTGGCTGGAAGTCCGCAAAGGCCAGCTCATATAGGGAATCAAGATTCCCGGTTGAAAATAGGCGGCTACCCCTTACCATTCCTGACATTGTTGTAAGAGGCCGGGGAAACTCCGAGAAAACAGCCGGCAATTCGTGACCTGCAGCGAGGATAGCGGCGGTGCGATTCCCTTATGCGCCAAGTCGTGCTTTCAGCTCAGCGCTTTTCTTATCGCCCTTATGAATCCCTGTAATCTGCCTGACAGCTTTTTCAGAGGACTGGTTTCAATAAGTGTCTCCGCCGATACTCCCGAGAGCTCCATGGCAAGTTTTTGAGTGCAATGGATGATCATGCTTTTGCTCTTTCTTTCCCGCAATTCTCCGCAATCAATCTGAAGGCTAGGGGTTGCCCCCGCCCCTCAGGGTTCGATGCTGATCCATAGTTCTCGCTTTTGTCCAATATCAAGGGCGGGCCCCCGAGCCTTTACTCCACAATTAGCGCAATATTTCAAATACCTGGCTTGGTCCGACCCCGCAGCACAGCATTTAACATGGAATGTCTTCAGAAGAGTAGCTTGTCTTAAAATGAGATTTAACTGCATTTTCGCTTATAGATTTTTAATGAGGCATGCGATGCATTGCAAATGTTATGGAAAGATTTTAATATTTATATGAAATCGAAGGAGGTGAGGCCGAGTGAAAAAAGAATTTACCGTGATTATAGAGCAGGATGAGCAGGGCTATTTTATTGCTGAGGTTCCCGAACTCGAGGGCTGTCATACTCAGGCGAAGTCACTCGATGAGCTGATGAAACGTACGAAAGAGGCGATTCAGCTATGCCTTGAAGTCTATGGAAAGAAATATCCCAAGACCCACCTCATAGGTGTCCAGAAAGTTGCCGTATGACCGAACATCCCTCTCTGACAGGAAAGCAAATCATCTCCTTGTTGAAAAAGAAGGGCTTCGCCGTTGTCAGACAGAAGGGCAGCCATGTATTTCTCCGCCATTCTGACGGCCGGGCAACGGTAATACCGGTTCACTCCGGCGAGACAATTGGACCGGGTCTTTTTTCGAAGATTTTGAAAGATGTCGAAATGACGAGAGATGAACTGGTTAAGGGTAAATAGAAAATCGGAAGGGGGTCTATCTAAACAGGGTTTACCGTCATCTTTTGTTATATTTAGTGGCATTGCCTTTCGATAATTCGACGGGGTATTTTTTCTCGTTTACTCCAATCTTTTCCATGACGGCTTTTTCGATGTCCACGCCGAGCTTGTCGGCCAAGCGGACCAGGTAAATCATTACATCGGCGATCTCCTGCCTAACAAGCGTCATCTCCTTTTCGTCCTTTATGATCTCTTGAGACTGTTCGTCCGTGAGCCACTGAAAGATTTCGAGAAGTTCGGCTGCT
>Ga0307436_1000260_pt1 | contig 24139 bp, 18 predicted proteins | sample SalMarWE160440MG_FD_202513 | JGI IMG/M metagenome (GOLD analysis project Ga0307436, IMG submission 202513) | Salt marsh sediment microbial communities from the Plum Island Ecosystem LTER, Massachusetts, United States - WE1604-40 | ecosystem: Environmental > Aquatic > Marine > Intertidal zone >...
AAGCGACGCGTCTCGAAGGATGAGGCGGAGAATGGCCCTACTCCGCCGCCATTTGCGTCCGCCCCAGCACGCTGCGGGCGAGATCGCGGAACTCGGCGTGGCTGAGCATCTTCTTGTTCTTCAGCGAATAGGCCTTCGTCGCCTGCAGCACCTTCATGGCGTCCTCTTCCGACACCTGCATGCCGACCTCGCGCAGCCACAGATTGACCGAGTCGATGCCGGAGCCCTTGCCCATCACCACTTCCGCCGGCGGCTGGCCGACCGCGCTCCAGCGGATCGGGAACAGCTCGGTGGCGTATTTCTCGCCGCAGTTCTTGAACCACGAGGCGATGATGCCGGATTCGATCTGATAGAGGCCGGAGCCGACGATCGCCTTGTTGGTCGGCACCACCACGCCGGTCAGGCGCTGCACCAGATTGGCGAGCGAGGTGAGCTTGCTGGTGTCGATGCCGACGTCGACGCCGTACATGGTCTTCAGCGCCATGACGATTTCTTCCATCGGCGCGTTGCCGCTTCTCTCGCCGACGCCGAGCACGGTGGTGTGCATGACCTCGACGCCTTCCGACAGCGCCATGATGGTGTTGGCCACCCCCATGCCGAAGTCCTGGTGGAAGTGCGCCTCCAGCCGCTTCTTGATGCGGGCCTGCACCTGCTTGACGAAGTACTTCATGGCGTGCGGCGACACCACGCCGAAGGTGTCGACCAGCGCCAGCGCGTCCATGTGGCCTTCCTTGCCGACCTTCTCGATCAGGTCGAGCGCCCAGTTGATTTCCGCGCGCGAGAAGTCGATCGGGAAGAACACCACTTCGAGCCCGTTGTCGTGGGCGAATTTGGTGGCCTCGACCGAGGTCTCGATCGCCTTTTCCAGCGGCCAGCGGTAGGCCAGCTCCAGCATGTGCTTTGAGGAGGGGATCTCCATCACGATGCCGTTGACGCCGGTGTCGACGGCGCGCTTGACGTCTTCCTTCATGCAGCGCGCGAACGAGAAGATCTGCGGGCCGAGCTTGCGCTTGACGATTTCCTTGATGGCGTCGTTGTCGGAGGGCGAGACGATCGGCATGCCGGCCTCGATGCGGTGCACGCCGGCTTCCGCCAGCGCTTCCGCGATGCGGATTTTCTCGTCCTTCGACAGGATCACGCCGGTCTGCTGCTCGCCGTCGCGCAGCGTGACGTCGTGGATCTTGATGTTCTTGGCGAACTTGAAGTCCTTGGTGACTTCCGGCGCGTAGTTCCACTCGCTGACGAACCAGTCGTTCGTCTTCCAGGGGGTGTTGGCCATCCTTTTACTCCTCTCACATGGCTGTGGTTGGGCGCACTTCGGGCGTTTTTCTAGGCCGGGACGGTCGGGCTCAGCAGACCGCTTTCACCGTTGGAAACATTGATATTTCGCAAAGGCCGGCCAAAATTCCCTATTGGACAGAGCCCTTATAAAGGGTACCGGCCGATCAGACCACCGGGTTCGTGAGCTCGCCGATGCCGGAAATGGAAATGCGCACCTCGTCGCCGGGCTTGAGATAACGGGGCGGCTTGAAGCCGATGCCGACGCCGGCCGGCGTGCCGGTGGCGATCAGGTCGCCGGGGTCGAGCGGCACGTAGGCGCTGATGGCCTCGATGATGGCGGGAACGTCGAAGATCAGGTCGCGCAGGCGGGCGAACTGGCGGCGCTCGCCGTTGACGTAAGTTGCCAGCTCCTGCGCGTCCGGCACGCCGAATTCGTCGCGCGTGACCAGCACCGGCCCGACCGGGCAATAGCCGGTGAGGCTCTTGCCGAGGAACCACTGCTTGTGGCGCTGCTGGATGGTGCGCGCGGTGGCGTCATTGACGATGGTGTAGCCGAACACATAGTCGAGCGCGTCGGCGCGCTTCACGTTCTTGGCGTGGCGCCCGATGACGACGCCGAGCTCGGCTTCGTAGTCGGTCGAGTGGCTCGGGTCGGCCGAGGCCGGCAGCCCCTGCCCCGGATCGGCGAGCGAGCTCACCGCCTTGGTGAAGACGACGGGAAATTCGGGTACCTCCACCTTGTCACCGGACTGGTCGATGCCGCTGCGGGCGAATTCCTGGGCGTGATCGTGATAGTTCTTGCCGACCGCCATGACGTTCTTGGCCAGCGGGCCGACCGGGGCGGCGAGCTTGACGCTGGCAAGGGCAAGCGGCGTGCCGTGCTCGAGCTTGCCGGCGCGCTCGTTCACCAGCGCGATCACCTGCCGCAGGTCGCTCACCTCCTTGCCGCCCGTCAACAGCGGGCGAAATTGGTCGTCCTGCACGGTTCCGAAAATCTTGCCGTTCTGGCTGTAAACTGCCGCGATACGCATGGTGTGGGGGATGCCTATTCGAGATGGGACGCTTCGGGCGGAGGTTTTAGTGTATGCCCGGCATCCACGCCAGCCGTGGCGGGCGCAAAAAACAAGAACCCCGGGCTCGCCGCCCGGGGTTTCATCGTTTGGCCGCTGGCTAGGCGAGGATCAGAAGCGATAGTTCAGTCCGGCGCGCAAGACGTTCGCGGTAAAGTCGATCTTTGCGTCGGCCGGCAATCCGCAGGCCGCCGCGGTGCAAGTCGCAGTGCCAAGATCGACATAGAGATATTCAAGCTTCGCCGACCAGGGACCGAGGAAGGCGTATTCAATGCCGCCGCCCGCCGTCCAGCCACCCCTGGTATCGCTGACCGTTCCGCCAGCGGTATTAACCTCGGCATTGCCCCAGGCGCCACCGCCGGTCAGGAACGGAAGCCATGGACCGAACGAATAGCCGATCCGGCCGCGCACGGTCGCAAGCCATGTGTCTTTGAAAGTGCAACCTGCGCAGATCGCAGCGTTAGCGGTACCCTTGGCATCGACGTAGTCAATGTCGCCTTCAAGGCCCAAAACCCATTCCCCGGCCTGAAAATTGTAACCGAGCGTACCGCCCCCAATAAATCCATCCGGGGAAACTTCGAAATTGCCGGCACCCCCACTCCATTTTGCTTTGCCCCACATGTAACCGGCGTTGAGGCCAATATAGAGGCCGGCCCAACCGGACGTCGGCACCACATAGGCCGGCGGCGCCCCGTACCTGGGTGCCAAATCCGCCGCCTGCGCGGCCAGCGGCACCGTCAGCAATGCGGCGGCGATGCCGGCGAGGATCGTTCTGGTCTTCATTGGTTCGGCCCTTCGGCTTTCAGATCAGGGTTGCAGGCGGGCGGTCACGCTGATCCACCCGGGTTTGGCGACGTGACGCTGCACAGGAAACGCTATTCGGGCGTCCGAACGCGCGTGCGCAATCAAGCGCTCGCGCTATCAGAGCCGCGAATCGTTAATGCCCGGTTAACCATGAAATGGCCCTGCAATGGCGGGCTTTCGGCCTCACGCCGGCCATTGGGCGTGGAAATGATGCAGCGGCCCGGGGCCGTGGCCGACATGAAGCATGTCGGCGCCGGCGATGGCAGCAGTGATGTAAGCTTTGGCCGCTTGCACGGCGGCTTTGAGATCGAGACCCTTGGCGAGGCCGGCGGCAATGGCAGACGACAGCGTGCAGCCGGTGCCGTGGAGGTTTCGGGTGGCGATGCGTTTGGCGGCGAGCCGGACGATGTCGCTTTCACCAACCAGCAGATCGACGCTTTCGGCGCCTTCGCCATGACCGCCCTTGATCAGCACGTTGCGCGCGCCGAGCTGCAAGAGCGCGCGCGCCTGAGCTGCCATTTCTGCTTCGTTACGCGCGGGATTTGTGGCAAGCAATGCGGCGGCTTCGGCCAAGTTCGGCGTGATGATCAGCGCGCGCGGGATGAGCAGCCGCCGCAGCACGGCGACCGCTTCCGTCGCCAACAGGCGGTCGCCGGAACCCGCCACCATGACCGGATCGAGCACGACATTCTTAGCGTGATGGAGGTCGAGGCCGGCGGCCACCGCCTCGATCGCAGGAACGCGTGACAGCATGCCGATCTTGACCGCGCCGACATCGAGATCGGAGAACACCGCGTCGATCTGCGCCGCGATGAAATCGGCCGGCACGTCATGGATGGCACTGACACCGCGCGTATTCTGCGCGGTCAGCGCGGTGACGACGCTTGCGCCATAGACGCCGAGCGCGGCGAAAGTCTTCAGGTCGGCCTGGATGCCGGCGCCGCCGCTCGAATCCGAGCCGGCGATGGTGAGGGCGATGGCCGGATGCTGCATCTCTCATCCCTCCGCCGGCATGACCCGGATCAGGTTCGTTGGGTTGGCCAAAGCCTCTCAGCCCGGCGCGTTTGCAAGCCGGACACCCCACGAGATTGCCGATAACTAACTAGGCCGCGCGAGCGGTGAAGGCAAGAGCGCCTTGCCAGCGCTGTCTGTTTTTGCTGGATTGAGTGCCGATGCGGCGGCGGCTCGGAGCAGCGCGATGACCCCCTTTTTCGTCCAGATCAAATGCGAGCTCGGCAAGTCCTATCAGGTGGCCAACGCACTGGCCGAAGCCGAAATCGCCTCCGAGATCTACTCGACCGCGGGCGACTACGACCTGCTGGTGAAGTTCTACGTCGATGCCGGCACCGATATCGGGCACTTCGTCAACGAGAAGGTGCAAAGCATTTCCGGCATTCGAGACACCTATACGATCATCACCTTCAAGGCATTCACGAGCTGAAAAAAGCGCCAGGAACCGCGACTTTCCGGCACGCCGCCGCCTGCCAATTCGCTTGACTTAACGCCCTGCGCAGTCGACCTTTTTGGTCAAGCCCGGCCAAAGATCGGGCATGACGGCGCCGCCGTGGGGAGGGAGTGCAGGACGATGGTTTCACCACCGGCGGACCGGTCGTTCGCGATTGTTGCGGACAATGCCAGCAAGCTATTCCTTGACGGAACCGTCGTCGCCTTCCGTCAGCTTCAGCTCGCCGTCCGCAATGAGGAAATCCTCTGTGTCGTCGGCCCGAGCGGTTGCGGAAAGACCACCCTGCTGCGTTGCATCGCAGGACTGACCGATATCAGCGACGGCAAGCTCTTGGTCAACGGCAGCCCGGTGACCGGCCCGCCCGAGGGCGTGGCCATGGTGTTTCAGCATTTCGGCCTGCTGCCCTGGAAAACCGTCTACGACAACGCCGCCTTCGGCCTCGCCATGGCCGGCGCGCCGGCAACGCGCATCAGGGAGCGAGTTGCGCATTATCTCGATCTGGTCGGGCTGAACGGCTTTGAACGGCACTATCCCTACCAGCTCTCCGGCGGCATGCAGCAGCGCGTGGGTCTGGTGCGCGCGCTCGCGATCAATCCCTCCATCCTGCTTATGGACGAGCCTTTCGCCGCGCTCGACGCGCAGACCCGCGAAGTCCTGCAGGAAGAGCTGCTGCACCTGATGGAGCGCCTGGAAGAGCGCAAGACCATGGTGTTCATCACCCATTCGATCGACGAGGCGATCCTGCTCGGCGACCGCGTGGCGGTGATGACCGCGCGTCCGGGCCGCATCAAGGAAATGATCGATATGCCGTTCGGTCATCCGCGCGACGTCGAGACGCTGCGCGCCGATCCGCGCTTTGCCGAATTGCGCGGACATATCTGGCATCAACTCCATACCGTCCGCCCCGAGCGGGCGCGCGTGGCGGAGGCCGCACGGGCATGACGGTGCAAGCCGAAGACGGCGGCATGCTCGCCATGGCGCAGCGCTCGGAGAGCGACGACCGCCAGCGCGCCAAGACGGTCGCCGCCCGCCGGCGGCGGCGGCAATTGCTTTTGAACGTCGCCGTGCGCATCGTATCGCTCGGTACCGTGCTGGTGATCTGGCAGATCTTCGGCGGCCAGGTCGATCAGACGCTGTTCACAACGCCGAGCAAGATCGCGGCCGCGGCGGTGGACATGATCGCCAGCGGCGAATTGTGGAACTATCTCTCGTCCAGCCTTGTCGTGCTGGCGATCGGCCTGTCGCTGGCTGCCGTGATCGGCGTCGTCATCGGCCTGGTGCTGGCGCGTTTCTGGGTGCTCGACGTCGGCCTCGGCGTCTACATCACGTTTCTCTATTCGATCCCGAGCGTCGCCCTGGTGCCGCTGATCGTGCTGTGGGCCGGCTTCGACATCACGGCAAAAGTGATCATCCTGTTCCTGTTCGCCTTTTTCCCGATGGTCATCAACACCTATCAGGGCGTCAAGAACGTCGATCACAAGCTGCTCGAGGTCGGCCGCTCGTTCCGCTGCTCGGAGCGCCAATTGTGGACCAACATCGTGCTGCCCGGCGCGCTGCCCTTCATCGTCACGGGCTTAAGGCTCGCGGTCGGGCGCGGCCTGATCGGCATGGTGCTGGCCGACCTCTACACCGCCATTTCCGGTATCGGCTATCTGATCGTGCGCACCGCCAGCACCTATCAGGTGGACAAGATGTTCGTGCCGATCGTGACGCTCGGCCTGCTGGGCGTCACGCTGACCGCCTGCGTGCGTTTCCTCGAGACGCGCGTGGCGCCATGGACCAAGGCGGGCAACCAGGATTGAAGGCTGCTGGATAGACGAAACCGAAGGGGAGGAAGACATGAAAATGACGAAGCTCTGGTGCGGCCCGCTGCTGCTGGCCGGCTGCATGCTGGTCGCAGGACCCGTCATAAGCCCGGCCAAGGCGATGATGGCGCCGTGCAAGACCATGCGTCCGATGAAAATCGGCGTCTCGGTATCGCCGCCCAACGTGGTGCACACCACGCCTTATGTGGCCAAGGAGCTCGGCTTCTTCGCCAAGCGCTGCCTCGACGTCAGCATCATCCAGTTCGAGGGCGGGTCTTCGCCGGCAGCGAAGGCGGCGGCCGCGCAGGGCACCGCGCTGGTGGCCGTGACCCCGGTCGCCATCGGCCGCGGCGTCAAGGTGCGGCAGATCTGGGGTCTCGCTCCGCGCCTGCCGCAGTCCTACATGGTCACGGCCGACATCAAGACCGCCAAGGATCTCAAGGGCAAGAAGCTGAGCGCCGTCGGCGGCGGCGTGGGCGGCTTCAACTGGATCATGGGCCGCCAGGTGCTGCTCTCCGCCGGCCTCACGGTCGACGACGTGCAGTTCATCGCCGGCGCCACCGCCGGCCGCCTGCCCGGCCTGGTGTCGGGCCAGATCAACGGCGTCTCGCTGCATCCGGAAAGCGTCTTCCTGGCCAAGCAGAAGAACCCCGGGCTGCACGTGCTGGTCGCGCTCGCCGACCTGATGCCGGATTTCTACTACAACGCCTACGGCGCCCAGATCGCCTGGATCGAGAAAGATCATGAGCTAATGGTCGACGCCGTCGCCGCCATGATCCAAGCCAACCGCACCATCTACCGCGACGAGGCCAAGGTGGTGCCGATCATCATGAAGGCGACCGGCCGGCCGAAGGACGCCGTCGAATACGCCTGGAAGACGCTGACCGACCATTGCGTCTGGTCGGTCAATACCGGCTATGATGCCAAGCGGACGGAGTGGACCGTCAAGCACGACTTCGACGTCGGCTACATCAAGAAGAAGCCGCCGGTAAAGGACGTGTTCGACCCCGGCATCGCCAACGAGGCGGTGAAGTCCCTGGGCGGGCCGGTCACGATCGGCAAGTGCACGCAGTGAACGAACGGACGGCGCGGCCAAAAACCGCGCCGTTCTTCTCTTTATAGTCGAGGTCCATCCATGAACGTGCAAACACCCAGCCCGCCGCTCGGCCCGCAGCCGTGGGAAACCGTGCGCGGCAAGCTCGACCAGGCCCTGCCCTTCGCCAATATGCGCGGCACGCCCTATTACCGCGACGCGGTCTATGAGCAGTTCTCGGCGCAGGAATACGCCCGCCGCTACGCCGCGCTGCGCGCGAAGATGAAGGAGCACAAGCTCGACTGCGTGATCGCGGCCGGCGGCCCCAGCCACTGGAGCTTCGGCGCCGGCATGCTCTGGCTGACCGGGCACTGGGAATGGCACGCGCTCTGCTGCTACGTGCTGGTGCCGCTCGATGGCGAGCCGACCATGATCTACTCCATGGGCGGCACGCACGCGGAGGCCGTGCGCCGCAAGGTCGAGGTCGCGGTCAAGGACGTGCGCCACAGCCGCGGCGGCTGCTATGCCGAGGTCATGGTCGAGCGCCTGAAGGAACTGAAGCTCGAGCGCGGGCGTATCGGACTGATGGAGATCGACCCGCGCCACCAAGACTACATGCCGGTCAACCAGTACGAGACGCTGCGCGCCGGCCTGCCCGACGCCGAGCTGGTCTTCACCAAGAACTTCCTGCATGAGCTGGTGGTCATCCACAGCGCGGAAGAACAAGAATGCGTCCGCAAGGCGGGCGTTTTGTGCCAGCGCGCGATGGAAGCCATGGTGGCGCGCGCCAGGCCGGGCGCCAAGGAATACGAGTTACGCGCGGCCGCCGGCAGCGCCATCCTCGAAGGTGGCGGCGACATCGACTTCCTCATCATCGGCTCGACGCCGATGGCCAACCCGGCGATGATCTTCGGCAATCCGGCGCCGTCCGGCCGTGTCTTGAAGCAGGGCGACATCATCAACATGGAGCTGGCCGCCGGCTATCGCGGCTACACCGCGCAGATCGGCTCGCCCATCTGCCTCGGTCAACCGACCGATATGGTGCGCCGGTTCTGGGAGGACATCACCCTGCCCGGCTACAACAGAATCGTCGCCGAAATCGCGCCCGGCAGGCCGGCCGAGGCGATGCGCACAGCATCCAAGTTCTTCCGCGAGCACGGCGTCCAGTCGCGGCCGACGCAATGCCACGGCATCGACCTGGTCACCGACAACCCGCACGTCTCGGCCGAGCACGTGCGCGGCCTCGACGTCGACATGGTGCTCAAGCCCGGCATGGTGATCATGGCCGAGCCCAACCCGATCACCGTCGACGGAATGTTCGGCATTTTCCTCGGCCATACTTTCATCGTGAACGAGAAGGGCCACGAGGTCGTCGATAAGTTTCCGCTCGAGATCGCGATCGCAGGGTAAGCCAGCGCATGATCTCGAAAAGGGGGAACTGGTTTTCTGAAAAATCATGCGCAAACGATAAACGACTATTTCTTTTTCGGCGGGGTTAGGCCTTCGACCGGCGGCAGCGATTTGATGTAGGTCGCGATCGCCGTGCGGTCGTCGTCGGTGAGCTGCGCGGTGTTGTGCACCACGTCGACCATCGGACCGCCGACGCGATCGAAATCGGGCAACATGCCGGTCTTGAGCACCTCGGCGAAGTCGGCTTCCTTCCAGTCTTTCAACTTGAATTGGGTGATGTTGGGAACCCAGTCCACGCCGTCGGGTGTAGGCCCGCCGGTGAAGCGCAAGCTCGGGATGACGGCACCGAGAAAACTGCGTGGCGAATGACATTCGGCGCAGTGGCCGGGCCCGTTCACCAGATAGGCGCCGCGATTCCAATCGTCCGGTTTCGACGGGTCCGGCTGGAACGGCAGGCCGTCGAGATACAGCAGCTTCCACACGCCGATCAGGCGCCGGATGTTGAACGGAAACGCCAGCTCGTGCTCGCGCTTTGGATTCTGCACCGCCGGCAGCGTCTTCAAGAAAGCAAACAGGTCGCGCAGGTCGCGCCGGCTCATGTGTTGATAAGAGGTGTAGGGAAAGGCCGGATAGAGATGCTCGCCTTCCGGCGAGGTGCCTTTGGTCATGGCGGTGATGAACTGCGCCTCGCTCCAGCCGCCGATGCCGTCGTTGGGGTCGGAGGAAATATTGGGCGGGTAGAAAGTTCCGAACGGCGATTCGAGCGCCAGCCCGCCGCCGAGCTTGGTGGGATCCTTTTGGCCGGGCGTGGCATGGCACGAGGCGCAACCGCCGATATAGAACAATGTCCTGCCGTTGGCGAGATTGGGCTTGTGCGGCTCGAGCGCGCCGGCGGACACTGTCTGCGGGATGGTGAGCACCCAGAAGGCGCCAATCGCAAGCGCGGCTAACGCCGCGGCGAGCAAGAACAGTTTTCGGACCATCGCCGCACTCCCAAGGCCGCCGGACCATACTAGAAATGCAACGCCGCCGCGACGGGCGTCGCGGCGGCGCGTGGAAATCGATGGGGCGGGCCCTATTGCCGCTTTGAGAGCCGGTAGAGCTTGTGGCAGCTGTCGCAGGCTTTGCCCACCACCGGTATGGTGGCCTTCAAGCCGTCGAGCGACTCCACCGCCTTGGCGCGGTTATCGGCGACCGATTTAGCGAACGCCGCGGCCTTGGCCTCGAAATCTTTTTTGTTCTCCCAGATTTTCGGCGAGGCGCGATTGTCGCCGCCGGTCTTGGCGTTGTCAGGAAACAGGCTCGGCAGCTTCTGCGCGGTCTCCGCCCATTGCGCGAAGGCGGCCTCGACCGCCTTCGCATCGAAGGGCCTTTGACCCTTCATCATCTGCACGACGGCTTTCGCGTGCTTGTCGTTCTGCTTCATCAGATCTTCGCGCGTCTTCACCGGGTCGGATTGGGCGAGAACGGCGCCGACGCTGAGAACGACAGCGAGGGCCGCAAGCATTGTCCGGATAGGCATCGATCCTCCACCACCTTTTTTGAAACCAATTCGAAAACCCTACGGCAATTATTTTATTCCGCGGCCTCCATTCGCTGCGGCCCAACACCACGTTGAGCCGTCCGATCACAAATACGTGATCGGATAAGTACCGGTAATCAGCCGGTTTTCCGGGCCTGTGCGATCGCCTGCCAGACCCGCTGAGGCGTCGCCGGCATGTCGAGCTGGCGGATCCGGTAGCCGCGCCAGAGCGCGTCGAGCACCGCGTTCATGATGGCGGGACAAGAGCCGATGGCGCCGGCCTCGCCCGCGCCTTTGACGCCGAGCGGATTGTTCCTGCACGGCACGTTGCGCGTCTCGAACACGAACGAGGGTGCGTCGGCGGCGCGCGGCAGCGCGTAGTCCATCAGGCTGGCGCTGAGCAGCTGGCCGGAGGCGGGATCGTAGACGGTGTCTTCCATCAGCGCCTGCCCGATGCCCTGCACCGTGCCGCCATGCACTTGCCCTGCGAGCAGCAGCGGATTGAGCGTGGCGCCGAAGTCGTCGACCACGACGTATTGCAAAATTGTGATGACGCCGGTGTCGGGATCGATCTCGACCTCGGCAATGTGGGTACCGTTGGGGAACGTTGGCTGGTCAGGGCCGAATTCACCTTTGGCGCGTAACCGTTCCGGCTTGGCCTGCGGATGCGCGGCGAGATCGGCAAAGGAAATCACGCGGTCCGTGCCGGCGACGCGCACCGTGCCGCCCGCGATCTCCAGATCGCCTGCCGAGGCTTCCAACGCCTCGGCGGCGAGCTCTCTGATCTGATCGGCGAGCTTCTTGCTGGCGCGGTCGACGGAAACGCCGCCCACCGGAATCGAGCTCGAGCCGCCGGTGCCGGCGCCGGTGGCCATGGCGTCGGTATCGCCCTGCACCACGCGCACGCGTTCCGGCGGCAAGTCGAGCTTGTCGGCGACGATCTGCGCATAGGCGGTGGCATGGCCTTGCCCGGAGGACTGCGTACCGATCAGCACGGTGACGCCGCCGTCGCGGTCGAGCCGCACCGTGGCGGTCTCCGGCCCGTTGCCGCCGCAGGCCTCGATGTAAGTCGCCATGCCGATGCCGCGCAGGCGGCCGGCGCGTTTCGATCCCGCGGCGCGCTTGTTAAAGCCGTCCCAGCCGGCGAGTTCCTGCGCGCGCGCCATGGTGGCGGCGAAGTCGCCCGAGTCATAAATTTTGCCGGTCGGCGTCGTGTACGGCATCGCCTTCGGCTTGATCAGGTTGCGGCGACGCAGCGCGTCCGGCGCCATGCCGAGATCGCGCGCGGCCGCGTCGACCACGCGTTCGATCAGATAGGCGGCCTCCGGGCGGCCGGCGCCGCGATAGGCGTCAACCGGAACGGTGTTGGTATAGGCGGCGCGCAGGCGTACATGAGCCGCCGGAATATCGTAGGCGCCGGTCGCCATGCCGACGCCGAGCCACGGGATATAGGGTGCGAAGCACGACAGATACGCGCCCATGTCGGCGACGATGTCGAGCGCGAGGGCGAGGAAGCGTCCCTTGTCGTCGAGCGCCAGCCGCGCGGTCGACACGTTGTCGCGGCCATGGCTGTCGCCAAGGAAATGCTCAGCTCGCTCCGCCACCCATTTCACCGGTTGGCGCAAGCGTTCGGCGGCGACCGCCGCCAGCGCATATTCACGATAGGGAAACAGTTTGGTGCCGAAGCCGCCGCCGACGTCGGGCGTCAGCACGCGCATGCGCTCGGGCGGGATCTTGAGCACGTCCGCGCACAGTATGTCACGGATGATGTGGCTGCCCTGGCTGCCGAGCGTGAGCGTATAGCGCCCGCCGTCGTATTCGGCGATCACGCCGCGGGTGTCGAGATAATTGGTCACCAGCCGCTGGTTAACGATGGTGAGCTCCACCGTGCGCGCGGCCTGCGCAAAGGCGGCTTTGGTCTTGCCCGCGTCGCCCGCTTCGACCTCGAAAGCGAGATTGCCGGGCCGGTCCGGCCACAGCTGCGGCGCGCGGCTTGCAAGCGCGGCAACTGCACCGATCACATGCGGCAGCGGCTGCCAGTCGACCGTGATCGCTTCGGCGGCGTCCTTGGCGGCGGCCACCGTATCGGCGACCACAAAGGCGATGGCGTCGCCAACGTGGCGCACCTCGTCGCGGGCCAGGATCGGATAGGTCGGGGCCTTGATCTCGACGTCGGGAATGACGCCGGGGGTCGGCAGCGGCCCCAATTTGGCGACGTCGGGCGCGGCCAGCACCAGGCGCACACCCGGCATCGCCCGCACCCGGTCGAGATCGACAATGTGAAAGCGCGCACGGGCGTGCGGCGAGCGCAGCACCACCGCGTGCAACGTCGCCGCCGGCGCGACGTCGGCGACGTAGCGCCCCTGCCCGCGCAGCAGCGCGTCATCCTCTTTGCGCGTAACGGTCTGGCCGAATCCGAATTTCATCGCCGCCTTCTTACACCATATGTTCGATCACTCGGCCGGCTGCCGTCGCCGCTGCCGGCCGCGGCGGGTGAAGCGCAGCGCAAACCAGCGCGATATCACGTAGAACACCGGCGTAAAGATCAAGCCGAAGGTGGTGACACCGATCATGCCGGAGAACACCGTGGTGCCCAACGTCTGCCGCAATTCGGCGCCGGCGCCCACCGCCCAGACCAGCGGGGTCACGCCGAGAATGAAGGAGAGCGACGTCATCAGGATCGGCCGGAAGCGCAAATGCGCGGCTTCGACGGCGGCGGCAAAGCGGTCGTTGCCGCGATCCTCAAGCTGCTTGGCGAATTCGACGATCAGGATGGCGTTTTTGGCCGCCAGGCCGATGAGCACGATGAAGCCGACCTGCGTGAGCAGATTGTTGTCCATGCCACGCAAGACCACGCCGACGATCGACGCGATGACACACATCGGCACGATCATGATCACCGCCAGCGGCAAGGTCAGGCTCTCGAACTGCGCGGCCAGCACTAGGAACACGAACACGACGGCCAATACGAAGGCGAAGATCGCGGTATTACCGGCGCGAATCTGCTGGAAGGCGAGCGTCGTCCATTCGTAGGAGAAGCCTTCCGGCAGCACCCGCTGCGCCAGCTGCTCCATGATTTTGATCGCTTGCCCCTGCGAATAACCAGGCGCCGCCACGCCATCGAGTTCGGCGGCGGGATAGAGATTGTAGCGCGGCACGCGGTAGGGACCGGAAATATTCCGCACGGTCGTGAAAGCGCCGAGCGGAACGGTGCCGCCGCTGCTGTTACGCACGCGGATGTTCAAAATATCCTTGGTATCATTGCGATATTTGCTCGCGGCCTGCGCGATCACGCGGTAGGTCCGCCCAAGGATATTGAAATCGTTGACATAGGTCGAACCCAGATAGATCTGCAGCGCCGCGAACACATCCGGAATGTGGATGCCGAGCAATTGCGCCTTGGTGCGGTCGATATCGAGATAGATTTGCGGCGTTTCGGTTTCGAACAGCGAGAAAACATGGGAGACGCCCGCGGTTTTGGCGGCGGCGCCCATCATGGCGTAGACCGCGCCCTGCAAAGCATTCGATCCAAGGCCGGCGCGGTCCTCGATCATCATACGGAATCCGCCGGCATTGCCGATGCCGGAGACCGGCGGCGGCGCCACCACGAAAATGGCGCCGTCCTGGATCGCGGACAGACGCGTAAACAGTTGACCCACGATGGCGCCGGCGGACTGCCCCGGATGTTTCGCGCGTTCCTCGAACGGATCGAGCGTGACGAAGATCGCGCCCGAATTCGGCGCCCGCGTGAAGGTGGCGCCCGAGAAGCCCACGATATTCACCGCATGAGCGACGCCCGGCACTTTGAGCGCGATGTCCACCGCACGCCGGTTGACGGCATCGGTGCGGGCGAGCGAAGCGGCCGGCGGCAGTTGCGTGACGATGATGAGATAGCCGCGGTCGAGCTGCGGGATAAAGCCGACCGGCGTCTTGCGAAACTCGTTGAGACCAAATCCGATAATGACGGCGTATATCACCAGCATCAGCACCGCGACGCGCACCACGCGGCCGGAAAGCCAGCCGTAACCGCGCGTCAAGGCGGCGAAGCCCCGGTTGAATATCCGGAAGAACCCGTGGATCGGCGCTTCCCACCAACGATCTTTTTCGTCGCTCGTGTGCGGCTTGAGCAGCAAGGCGCAGAGCGCCGGCGACAGCGTCAGCGAGACCACCAACGAGATGATGGTGGCGGCGGCGATGGTGAGCGCAAATTGCCGGTAGAACTGGCCGGAAATGCCGCCGATGAAGGCGGACGGAATGAACACCGACGACAGCACCAGCGCGATCGCGATCAACGCCCTACCGACCTCGTCCATGCTCTTGATTGCCGCCTCACGCGGTTTCAGGCCCGACGCGATATTACGCTCCACATTCTCCACCACGACGATGGCGTCATCGACGACGATGCCGATCGCGAGCACGAGGCCGAACAGCGACAGGTTGTTGAGCGAGAAACCGAACAGCGACATGACGAATAAGGTACCGATCAGCGACACCGGAATGGCGACAATCGGGATGACGGCGGCGCGCCAGGTCTGCAGGAACAGGATGACCACCAGCACGACCAGCATGATCGCTTCGGCCATGGTCCGCTCAACCGCTTCCACTGACTGCTGGATGAATTGGGTCGGGTTGTAGACAATGGTGTATTTCATGCCCGGCGGGAAATGCTTGGACAGCGTCTCCATCGTCTTCTTGATGTTGTCGGCGGTGGACAACGCGTTCGAGCCGGGGCGCTGGAAAATGCCGAGCGCGATGGCCGGATCGCGATCGAGATAGGAATTGGTCGTATAATCTTGCGCGGCGAGATCGACCTTGGCCACGTCCTTCAGCCGCACCACCGCGTCGGCGGTCTGCTTGACGACGATATTGGCAAACTCGGCCGCGGTTTTCAGTCGCCCTTGCGTCCGCACCGAAATCTGGAAGGCGCGCGGATGATCGACCGGCGGCGCACTGAGCACGCCGGAGGCGACCTGCACGTTCTGCCCCTGCAACGCGACCACCACGTCGCTCGCCGTCAGCCCGACCGCCTGCAGGCGGTCGGGATCGAGCCAGACGCGCATGGCGTAGTCGCGGCTGCCGAAGACGATGATCGAGCCGACGCCGTCGATGCGCGACAGTCCGTCGGTAATTTCCAGCGTCGCATAGTTCGACATGAACAGCGTGTCGCGCGATTTGTCCGGCGAATAGAGGTGCACAACCATCATGATGTCGGGCGAGCGTTTATCGACGGTGACGCCGATGGCGCGCACGTCCGCTGGCAGGCGCGGCATGGCGACCGAGACGCGGTTCTGCACCTGCACCTGCGCGGTATCGAGATCGGTGCCGATGTCGAAAGTCACCGAAATGGAGAAGCTGCCGTCGCTGGTCGAGTTCGACGTGAGATACAGCATGTTCTCGACGCCGTTGATCTGCTGCTCGATCGGCGTCACCACCGTGGCGGCGACCACGTCCGCGCTGGCGCCCGGATACTGGCCGTTCACCGTGATGGTGGGCGGCGAGATCTCCGGATATTGCGCCACCGGCAGCCGGAAGAATCCGACACCGCCGAGGATCACGATGATGATCGAGACCACGGAAGCAAAGATCGGCCGGTCGATGAAGAAATGCGAAATCCGCATGCCGTGATGCCGCTGCTATTTCGAGGTTGACGGCGCAGGGTCCGTTTTGGCCGAAGCATCCGTCTTCACGGAAGCGGTCGGCTTGGCTGGCGCCGCCGGTTTGGCGCCCTTTTCCTGCGGAGTGACCTTCTGGCCGGCCCGCGCGCGCATCAGTCCTTCGACGATGATGCGGTCATCGGGCTTGAGGCCCGACTTGATCACCCGCAGATTGCCGGGCCTCGCCTGCCCGAGCGTTACGAACCGTTCAGCGACCTTATTATCGGGGCCGACGACGAGGACATATTTGCGCGTCTGCTCGCTGCCGATCGCCGCGTCGGGCACGAGCAAGGCCTCGTACGGCGGCGACGCCGGCACCCGCACGCGGCCGAACATGCCGGGCGTGAACACGCCGTTCGGATTGTCGAACACGGCGCGGGCGCGAATGGTGCCGGTCGTGCTGTCGATCACGTTGTTGACGAAATCCATGCGGCCTTCGTGCTTGAAATCCTTCTCGTCGATGAGCTTGAGCGCGACCTGAACGCCGGCGCCGCGGCTGGCGACATCGCGGCCTTTCTTGGCGAGCCGCTCGTAACGCAGATAGGAGGCCTCGTCGAAGGTGAACTCGAAATGGATCGGGTCGGTCGACACGATGGTCGCCAGCAGCGTGGGGGTGGGCACCGTCCCCCCCGCCACCAGATTGCCTGGCGATACGCGGCGGTCGCCGATGCGGCCGTCCATCGGCGCGCGCAATTCGGTGAACTGGAGGTCGAGCTCGGCCTGGCGCAGCGCCGCCTCCATGCCGCTGACGGAGGCTTGCGCATTGCGGAACGCTTGCGCGCGCTGCTCGAAGATCTGCTCGGTGATGGTCTTTGCCGTCACCAGCGTTTGGCCGCGCTCAAGATCGGACTTGGCATAGGCAAGGTTGGACTTCGCCGTCGCCAGATTGGCGCGCGCCTGCTCGAGCGTGTACTCGAACGGCCGCTTGTCGATGGTGAATAGCAGATCGCCCTTCTTGACCATCTGCCCGTCCTTGAAATGCACGCTGTCGAGATAGCCGGACACGCGCGCGCGCACTTCCACCGAATCGACCGGGACGAAGCGGCCGACATATTCGTCGAAATCGGAGACGGTGCGCTTGATGGGCGTTGCGACGGTCACCGTCGGCGGCGGCGGCGGCGGCGCGCCGCCCTGCTTCTGGCCCTGGCCGCAGCTTGCGCCCAAAGTCGCAAACGCCAGAATCATGACGACGCGGATCGTCTGGGCGGATGCCGGAGGGAGGCGGAGTTTCATGGATTGGCTAAGATGGCGAGGCCGGGCCGGATTGCCAAGCCCGTCCCCATAACGTCGGGGCCGAACGATGTCCACCGGCTGCCGGTCGTCACATTACCGTGAAATAAACGTTCAGCGCCGCGCGGCGGCGCGAAATCTATTGAGCAAATCGCGGCCAAATATGGCCAAAACGATCGCGCCGTAGACGCCGCCACCGATGGCCATAAGCGCAAGCAGCGTCGCCAAGTCTGCGAACTGATGCCAGCCTGCAAAAAATATCATGGCCGGGCCCCGGCATAGCCATAGCACGGCGGCCAGAACGAGCCCCGCCGCCGCCAGCTTGATCGCCGAGGCGCGCAGGCGCTCGTCGATGCGGACCAGCCCTGCCCGCCACGCGAACCAAAACACCAAGCCGAGATTGATCCAGGCGCCGATCGAGGTGGCGAGCGCCAGGCCGACCTGCGCCAGCGGCCCCATCAGCAGCACCTTGAAGGCGATATTGACCGCGGCGGCGATGAGCGCCGCCTTCACCGGCGTCGCGGTGTCGCCGCGAGCAAAAAAGCTCGCCACCGCGCTGCGGATCAGCACGAAGGGCAACAGCCCGAAGGCATAAGCCGTGAGCGTACGGCCGGCGGCGACCGCATCGGCCGCGCTGAAGGCGCCGCGCATGAACAGCGCGCGCATGACCAGTTCCGGAATGACGAAGAAGGCGACGAGACAGGGAACCGCCAGCAACAGGGTGAACTCGATAGCGCGGTTTTGCGCACTCGCAGCGCCCGCGTCATCGCCGCCGGCGATGCGCCGCGACATTTCCGGCAGCACCACGGTGCCGGCGGCGATACCGATCACGCCGATCGGCAGCTGGTTGAGACGGTCGGCGTAATAGAGCGCGGAGATGGCGCCCGCCGGCAGGAAGCTGGCGATGATCGTGTCGGCGAACAGCGCGAGCTGCACGCCGGCGGAGCCGAGCGTGGCAGGGCCGAGCGCACGGAAAAATTTGCGCACGTCGGCATCGAGCTCCGGCCAGCGCAGTGCGGCAAGCGCGTCGGCGCGAAAGGCGTCGCCGCCGACCAGCAGCGCCTGCAGCACGCCGGAGACCAGCACGCCCCAGGCCGCCGCATGGCCGGCATCGGGGAAGAACGCCGCCAGCAACAGCGCCGCGATGATCGACAGGTTGAGCAGGATGGGCGCGGCCGCGGCGGCGGCGAAGCGTTGCAGCGCGTTGAGGATGCCGCCATAGAGCGTGACCAGCGTGATCAACAGCAGATAGGGAAAGGTGATGCGCGTGAGATTGACCGCCAGCGCGTAGCGTTCCGGATCGCTGGAGAAGCCCGGCGCCAGCACGTCGATCACCGCCGGCGTGAAGATCAAGGCAATCGCCAGCAGAACGATCTGGCTGGCGAGCAGCAGCGTGAAGATGCGGTCGGCGAACAGGCTGGCGCGGTGCGCCCCGCCCTGTTCGCGGATGCGGGCATAGGCCGGAACGAAAGCGGCGTTGAAGGCACCCTCGGCGAAGATGGCGCGGAAATGGTTGGGCAGGCGCAGCGCGACGAAAAAGGCGTCGGCCGTGGGTCCGGCGCCCAGGATGGCGGCCAGGGCGACATCGCGGACAAAGCCGGTGATCCGCGACAGCAGCGTGAAGCCGCCGACCGTGAGGATGCGTTCAATCATCGCCCTGTGGTACCATCATCAAGCAAAGACGCCGTCGGTGAAACGGCTTTGAAACGGAATTGTGCGATACGATAGTCAGACCGGCCGAACTGCCTTAAGACGATTCTTGACCTGAACATAGCCCGGACGAGCCCCGCCTAAGCCCATGACCTCGCCGATCATTCCCGTTCTGCTTGCCGGCGGCGCCGGGACGCGGCTTTGGCCGGTTTCGCGCGACGCCCTGCCCAAGCAGTTTCTGCCCCTGGTCGGCGAGCGCTCGACCTACCAGGAAACGCTGCTGCGCGTGGCCGACCCGATGTTCGCCGCCCCCATCGTCATCACCGGCCCGGATTTCCATTTTTTCGCCCGCCGCCAGGCCGAGGAAGTGGGTGTCGAGGCGACCGTGGTGATCGAGCCGCTGCGGCGCGATTCCGCGCCGGCGATCGCGGCGGCGACGGCGGTCGCCCGCAGCCGCGATCCGGAGGCGGTGGTGCTGGCGCTCGCCGCCGACCACATCATCCTGGACGTGCCGCAATTCCGCGCCACCTGCCTTGCCGGCCGCGCCGCCGCCGAGGCCGGCCACATCGTCACCTTCGGCATCAAGCCGAGCGAGCCGAAGACCAGCTACGGCTACATCCTGCCGGGCGAGGCGATCGACGGCGGGCCTGTCCACCGCGTCAAGCGCTTCGTCGAGAAGCCGGACGCCGCCACCGCCAAGAAATACGTGAGCGAGGGCTATCTGTGGAATTCGGGCAACTTCCTGTTCCGCGCCGACGTGCTGCTCGCCGAACTGGCGCGGCTGGAGCCGGAGATGGCGGAAGCAATCGACATCGCGGTCAAGAACGCAACGAACGACCTCGGTTTCCTGCGCCTGGATCCTGCGGCCTTCGCGTGCGCGCCGCAGAAGTCGATCGACTATGCGGTGATGGAAAGGACCGACCGCGCCGCCGTGGTGGCGGGCGATTTCCGCTGGTCGGACATCGGCAGCTGGGACGCGCTGTTCGAAATCACGCCGCGCGACGTGGAAGGCAACGTCGTGCAGGGCGAAGTCGTGACCATGGACGCACGCAATTGCATCGTGCATTCCGACGGGCGGCTCACCACCATGATCGGCGTCGAGGACATGGTGGTGGTGAGCACCTCCGACGCGGTGATGGTGGTACCGCGCGCCCGCGCGCAGGAGGTCAAGGAGCTGGCGGCCAAGCTCAAGGCCGGCAACCGGCCGGAAGCGAGCGTGCACAAGCGCGTGCACCGGCCGTGGGGCTATTACGAGTCGATCGACATGGGCGAGCGCTTCCAGGTCAAGCGCATCGTCGTCATTCCCGGCGGCATGCTGTCATTGCAGAGGCACCGCCACCGCGCCGAGCACTGGGTGGTGGTGCGCGGCACCGCCGAGGTCACCATCGGCGAGGAGCGCAAAGCGGTGCACGAGAACGAGTCGGTCTTCATCCCGATCGGCAGCGTCCACCGGCTCGCCAACCAGGGCAGGATTCCGCTGGAGCTGATCGAGGTGCAGACCGGCAGCTATCTCGGCGAGGACGATATCGAGCGCATCGAGGATATCTACAAGCGGGATTAACCCGCAGCACCGGAACCGCGCGAAAACACCGATTTTTTTGGCTGCCGCCCGGGAAAAACGGCTAGCGGCGACTTCGTAAACGATTTGCTAACCAACAGTTAACCGCAAAACAACCGGATGGGTAATAAGGTGTCACTTAAATACCCACAATGTGGATCATCCTCAGGATGCTGTTTTCCCGCACGTTCAAACGCACCTCGTGGCTGGTCATGCTGGTCGGCCTTGCCGCTTTTGCGGGCAGTTTCGTTGCGCTGATTGTCTTTGCGCCCGGCTGGGCTGCCGCAATCATCCCCGCCATCCCGGAACCGATCCTTACCGTCGTCGTCGCCGCGGTCATTGCCCAGCTTGCGATGAGCCTGACCGGCGCCATGCTCACCCGACAGCAAAGCAGGGAAATCGAGCAGACGCGCACCGCCATCGACAGCATGGCGCAAGGGCTGTGCATGTTCGACGCCTCGGAGCGGCTGGTCGTCTGCAACGCGCAATATTACAGGATGTATGAGCTGACAGCGGCCGACGTAAGACCGGGGTCTACGCTATCCGAGGTGCTGGCGAAACGAGTCGCCAAGGGCGCATTCTCTCGCGATCCTCAGCAATACCGGAAAGAATTTCTGGCCGCCGTTGCACAGGGGCGCACCATCGTGCACGAGGTCAAGGCCAAGGGCGGGCGTCTCCTGCTGGTCACCAATCATCCGATGCAGGGCGGCGGCTGGATCGGCACGCACGAGGACATCACCGAACGGCGGCAAGCGGAGCAACAACACATTGTCCTGCAGCAAAAGGAAGAACGCCGCGCCGTAATCGAGGCTGCAATCTCGGAATTTCGCAAGCGCGCCGAGAATCTGCTGAAAACCGTGACCGACAGCGCGGGCGAAATGCGCGTGACGGCGGCCGGCCTGTTCAACGCATTCGGTCATACCTCGCAGCGCGCCGAAAGCGCGGTGCAGACGTCGAACAAAGCCTCGACCAACATTGAGAGCGCGGAGTCCGCCACAAACGAATTGTCGGGTTCAATCACGGAAATCGAAAAACAGGTCAGCCAAACCGCCGAAGTGGTGCGGTTCGCCGTCGGCGAAGCGCAAGCAACCAATCAGGATATCGACGCGCTGGCGCGGGTCGCGCAGAAGATCGGCGACGTTGTCCAGCTGATCCGCAGCATCGCCGGGCAAACCAATCTGCTGGCGCTCAATGCGACTATTGAGGCGGCACGCGCCGGCGAGGCAGGCCGCGGCTTCGCGGTGGTCGCATCCGAGGTGAAGTCGCTCGCGGTGCAGACCGCGAAGGCGACCGAGGATATTTCAAGCCAGATCCTGGAAGTGCAGAATTCGACCGGCAAGGCCGTAGATGCGATCGGGCAGATCACAAACCGCATGCGGGAGATCGATAATTATACGTCGGCCGTCGCTGCGTCGGTGCAGCAGCAGAACGCCGCCACCGGCGAGATTTCGCAAAACGTGGCAGGCGCCGCTGACGGCGCAAAGCTGATCGTCACCGTGCTGCGCGAAGTGGCCGACGCCACCGTCGAAAGCCAGCAATCGGCGCAGACCGTGCTGACTGCGTCTGAATCGGTGGAAAAGGCAGCCGCCATTCTGCGCAGCGAGGTCGAAGGCTTCCTCACCAAGGTGGTGGCCTGACGGCAGCGGCGCTGCCATTCACCAACAGGTGAAGCGCGCCCATCTCTGCACTATGGTCGCTAGTCAGGGATAATCGGATTTTGCGCCGCGTTCCCTACAAAATCTTCAGCCGGCTCAGGCTCTCGATCACCTCATGCGCCAGCCGCTCGGCATCCTTGCGGCCGGCGTCGAGGCGCAGTTCGGCATTTTCCGGCGCCTCGTAGGGCTGGTCGACGCCGGTGAAGTTCTTGATCTCGCCGGCGAGCGCGCGCTTGTAGAGACCCTTGGGGTCGCGCGCGATGCATTTCTCTAGCGGGGTATCGACGAAGATCTCGACGAACTCGCCCTCGTCGAACAATTCGCGCACCATGCGGCGCTCGGCCTGGAACGGCGAAATAAACGTGCACAGCACGATCAGGCCGGCATCAGTCATCAGCTTGGCGACCTCGCCGATGCGCCGGATGTTCTCCACCCGGTCCGCTTCGGCGAAGCCGAGATCGCGGTTGAGCCCGTGGCGGATATTGTCGCCGTCGAGCAAGAGCGTGTGGACCCCGCGCGCGTGCAGCCCGGCCTCGACCAGGTTGCCGATGGTCGACTTGCCGGCACCGGAGAGGCCAGTAAACCACAGCACCGCGGGCTTGTGATGCATCAGCGCGGCGCGCTCGGCCTTGCTGATGATGATGTTCTGGTGATGAATATTGGTCGCCCGGCGCAGCACGAAGTCGACCATGCCGGCGGCGACCGTTTCGTTGCTGTCGCGGTCGATCAGAATGAAGCCACCGGTGTGGCGGTTTTCGGAGTGCGGATCGAAAGCGACCGGGGAAGCGGCCGCCAGATTGCACACGCCGATCTCGTTCAACGACAATGTCTTGGCGGCAAGCTTGGCAAGACTGTCGACGTCGATCCGGTGCTTGAGTTCGGTGACGGTCGCGCCCACGGTGCGATGATTGATCGTCATCAGGTAGGAGCGCTCCGGAAACAGCGGGGCGCCCGACAACCAGACCACATGGGCGGCAAACTGGTCGGCCACCTGCGGGCGGTCGCGCAGGGCCGCGAACATGTCGCCGCGCGCCACGTCGATCTCGCCGGCAAGCGTGACGGTCACCGCGTCACCGGCCCGCGCGCGGTCGCGTTCGCCGCCGGGGCCGTGCAGCGCCTTGACCGTGGCGGTCCTGCCCGAGGGCAGCACCGCGATCTCATCGCCCGGCCGCAGGCTGCCGCTCGCGACCGTGCCGGCAAAGCCGCGGCCCCCCCGGGAAGCGTCGACCGCTTCCACCGGCATGCGGAACGGCTTGGCCATGCGATCATCTTCGACACCGACCGTTTCCAAGTATTCGAGCAGATGCGGTCCCGCATACCATGGCGTTCGCGCACTACCCGCCGAAACGTTGTCGCCATCGCGCGCGCAGATCGGGATGCAAGCGATCTGCTCGAAGCCAAGCTCGCCGGCGAAGGCGCGGAAGCGTTCGCAAATCTCGTCGAACACCGCGCGCTCGTAGCCGACGAGATCGATCTTGTTGGCCGCCAACACGACGTGGCGGATGCCCATCAGGCTGGCGATGATGGCGTGCCGGCGCGTTTGGGCAAGCAGACCTTCGCGCGCATCGGCAAGCAAGACGGCCAGATCCGATTTGCAGGCGGCGGCTGTGATGTTGCGGGTGTGTTGCTCGTCACCGGGGGTATCGGCGGCGATGAAAGCGCGCCGCGGCGTCGAAAGCCGGCGATAAACGGCATCGCTTGTGGCGCCCTGTCCCCGATCGGCTCCAAGGCTGTCGAGCAGGGTCGATTTGCCGGCGCCGGCCACGCCGCAGACGAGCAGGCGCAGCGCCGCGCGGCTGTCGGCGGAGCCGGTGCGCTCGACCGCTCCTGCAGCGGTTTCAATCGTGCTGTGCATCACAAATGGTCCTCTCGACTCTTTGATTTTTGTTTTCGGTCAAATCGATTTCACAATCAATGAGACAATGTAATGGTCGTTAACGCGCGAGCGCCCGGCGCAGCGCCTCGATAATGCGGTCCTGCGTCGCCACATCGAGATAGCCGT
>Ga0307436_1000263_pt1 | contig 24052 bp, 21 predicted proteins | sample SalMarWE160440MG_FD_202513 | JGI IMG/M metagenome (GOLD analysis project Ga0307436, IMG submission 202513) | Salt marsh sediment microbial communities from the Plum Island Ecosystem LTER, Massachusetts, United States - WE1604-40 | ecosystem: Environmental > Aquatic > Marine > Intertidal zone >...
TTTGTGCTGCAAGGAACCTATCTGAAGAAGATCACCTCGTTCCCCAAGGTCCAGGGACGACCCTTCATGCGGGGCGAGATCTTGGAGAAAATCCGCCAGCTGCTGGGAGGAGGATCGAGCGATGGCAACTGAGACTCCGACGCTGACCAAGAAGGACTTCCAGTCCGACCAGGAGGTGCGCTGGTGCCCGGGTTGTGGCGACTACGCCATTCTCGCGGCAGTGCAGACGATCTTCCCGCAGCTGGGCATCCCACGTGAGAAGTTCGTCGTCGTGTCCGGGATCGGCTGTTCGAGCCGTTTCCCGTATTACATGAACACGTATGGCTTTCATTCGATCCATGGCCGCGCTCCCGCCGTGGCGACCGGCTTGAAGGTGGCGCGCCCCGACCTGGAGGTCTGGGTGGCGACCGGAGACGGCGATGCGATGTCCATTGGCGGGAATCACTTGATCCACATGTTGCGGCGCAACGTCGGTCTCAAGATCTTGATGTTCAACAATCGGATCTACGGCCTGACCAAGGGTCAGTACTCACCGACCAGCGAACTCGGCAAGCGGACCAAGTCTTCGCCCTACGGCGTGGTGGACAACCCGTTCAATCCGCTCGCCCTGGCGCTCGGTGCGGGCGCCTCGTTCGTGGCGCGCGCGATCGACATCTTCGTCCCGCATATGCGCGAGATCATGAAGACGGCCGGTCACTTCAAGGGCAGCGCCTTCATCGAGATCTTCCAGAACTGCAACATCTTCAACGACAAAGCCTTTGCCGACGTGACCGACAAGGAGATCCGCGACGATCGCGTCCTCTACGTGGAACACGGCAAGCCATTGATCTATGGCGCCGATCATCAGATGGGCGTGCGCCTGAACGGCTTCCATCTGGAGACCGGGCGACTCGGTGAGGACTTCGAAGAGAGCGATTGCTTGGTGTGGGACGCGAAGAACCCCGATCCGTCTCTGGCCTTCATGCTGGCTCAGAAGGCCTGGCCCGAGTTTCCGACGCCGGTGGGAATTCTGCGCAACGTCGACCAACCCACTTACGAGCAGGCCGTCGTGGAGCAGATCGAGGAAGCCATCGACAGCGGTGGGCAGGGGACCCTCGAGGGTCTCATCTACTCGGGCGACATGTGGACCGTCGGCGACGACGGAGGGATCGCCCTGGCCGAGGAATGAGTCCGGCATACTCCCGGCCGACCTCTATGCCGGCTGATCGGTAAGCACCCGCTGTAGGACGGACTGCGCTTCGGCCGCGGGCACCGGGCCGCAGTAGAGCAGGCCCTGCACGTAGTCGCACCCGAGCTCCTGCAGGATCTGCTCTTGGGCGTCGGTCTCGACGCCTTCCGCCAGCACCCGCTTCCCGAGGGTATGGGCGAGGGCGATGATCGTGCCGACGATCTCGTGGCTCTCCAGGTCGCCAACCATGTTTTCGATGAACGAGCGGTCGATCTTGAGAATGTCGACCTGGAACTGGCGCAGATAGCTCAACGAGGAGTATCCGGTTCCGAAGTCGTCGATCCACAGTTGCACGCCGAGGTTTCTCAGCTCCATGACCCGATCGATCGTGTTGGGATCCTCGGATTCGAATACCGCGCCTTCAGTCATCTCGAGGGCCAGGCGAGAAGGTGGCAGATCGCCCTGCCCGAGCACTCGCTGGACGCGTTCGATCAGATCGGGTTGCATGAGCTCGAACGTAGATAGATTGACGCTGACGGTGATTCCCTGTGATGGAATGATTTGGCTCGAGTACCAGTCGGTGATGACCTGCCATGCCCGTTGCAGAACCCAGTCCCCGATCGGAAGGATCAGTCCCGTCTCTTCGGCGACGCTGAGGAAGTCCACCGGCAACATGAGACCGCGCTCCGGGTGACGCCAGCGCAGCAGGCCCTCGAAGGCCTCCAGCCGCTTTTGCTCCAGGCTGTAGATCGGTTGGAAGTGGAGTTCGAGCTCGTCACGCTCCAGTGCACGACGCAGTTCAGTCTCGACCTGGAGCCGGCGCACCGCTTCGGTGTGCATGGCGCTGTCGAAGATGACGTGTCGTGCGCCTCCCGCATGCTTCGCCCGATACATCGCAGTGTCCGCGTCGCGCAGCAGGTCCTCGGGTGTCTCGGCGCCCAGCCCACTGGTGGCGATTCCCATGCTCGCAGTCAACACGATGGGGTGGGCAGCGAGGCGGAAGGGTTGGCGCAGACGCGACTGAAGCCGTTGCGCCGCGACGTCGAGCTCGTCACATCCCTCCACGTAGTGGAGAAGGATGGCGAACTCGTCTCCACCGACGCGCGCCACCAGGTCGTCGGCCCGCACCGAACCACGCAAGCGCCGGCCGATCTCGCGCAGCATCCGGTCACCCGACCCGTGCCCCAGGCTATCGTTGATCACCTTGAAGCGATCCAGGTCGAGGTAGACGACCGCGGCATCCCTCTCGCGCTCCTCCCGGGGTTGGCGCAGGAACTCGGCGAGGGCATCCATGAAGCGGGCGCGGTTGGGCAGGCCGGTGAGCGGGTCGTGGAACGCCTGGTGGGTGAGCCGCTTCTCGAACTGCTTGGTGGCGGTAATGTCGGTCGCCGTGCCCGTGGCACCCACGACCCCGCCCGCCTCGTCTCGGAGCACGACCGCGTTGACGCGCAGATAGACAGGGCGACGGTCCCGGTCGAGATGGACGGTGTCGTGCTGATATCTCGGAATGCCTGCCAGGACACCATGAAAGGCTTCCCGGTCGGCCTGCCGATGTTCCGGGCTGGCGTAGTCGAGAAACGAGTGGCCGAGCATCTCCTCCGGCTCGCGGCCGTAGATTCGACGTGTGGCGTGACGGTTCAGGAAGGTCCAGCGGCCTTCGGCGTCGATGGACCAGATCAAGTCATGCGAGGTCTCGACGAGATGTCGGTAGACCTGCTCGCTGGTTCGCAGCGCCCGCTGGGCGGCCGCGGCCTTCGACCGCAGCGCCAGTCGCCGCCTCGCGACTTCCAGAGTGGCGCGGATGATGTCGCGGCTCGAGTCGAGATAGAGGAACTCGTCGGCGCCGTGCTCGAGGCATTCGGTCGCCTCGCAAATGCGATCCTGCCGAGTGGCGGCCAATACGATTCGAGTGTGTGACTCGCTGACCTCTTGCAGACGTTGGCAGATCGACGGCTGCCGGACTTCTGTGGCGTCGAGCACCACCAGGCACTGTTCCTGTCGTGCCAGCTCTTCGATCAGATCCTCTTCGCGAGCGAACAGTTGGAGCGCCATGTCGCTGCCCTCCAGTCCGTTTGCGAGAGCGGCCTGGGCGTCGGAGCCAGCCAAGCAGGCCAGAACCTGGATCGGTTCCGGGAGCGGCCGCGCCGTCGAGGCGGCTCCGCCCGCTCCCATGCTGTCCGGCGGACGCAGATCGTGGTCAGGCAGGCTCGGATGCTGTGCCATTGAGTATGGAGAGAGCAGTCGCGCTCGATCGTGGTGGGATACGGCGGAAGCCTACCATCGCGCCGGCAGGATCCCAATACTTTAGCCACACCAGCCCGGCTCACGGCCACCTGCGTCGCCTCGCGGAGCGCTCCTGATGGAGGGGCTAGTCTTCCGGGAGTGGCTCCAGAAACGTGTCGCTCTCGACGATCTTCGGATCGAGACAGAACCGGTAGAGCTCAAGGCCGCCGAACAGCGCCCAGATCCGCGTCTCTCCCCGTCGCCGCAAGCGCCGGACGACATCGGGGGCGGTGCGGCCATCCTGGTCGAAGACCACGGTATCGACCTCGGCATCTTCCGTGACGGTTTCCGCCGTTTGGGAGATTGCGCCACGCAGCGTCCAGCCGCGGGGCGAGGAGCGCAGGTCCACGAGACGCGGTGGCGCTCCGGAATCGCGAAGCCGCCGAAAGAGCTCAAACGGCGTCACCTCAATGATCGGATCGAGCTCGACGATCGGGGTGCCGTCGCGAGAGCTATGGAGCGGCATGACCGAGGGCTCAACCGAGTGGCGTGGAGTGGCGAGCCCAGACGAGGCCCGAGACGACCTTGGGAAGGAATCGCGTCGACTTGGGTGGCAATAGCCCCCCGTCGAGGACCGCCTGGGCGAAGTTCTCCGGCTTCATGGGGGGCAAGAAGAATGCGACGGCGAGCTTTCCGGCCTGCAATTCCGCGGCGAGGGCTGCCGGGTCTGAACGATAGACGACTGTGCCGTCCGTATCGGCGGTGGCGTCGAGTCCCAGCGCCGGGAAGATGCCTCGATGCAGCAGGACGACGGCGAGCCGCCGTCGTGCGGCCGGGATGTCGAGTCGCAGCGCAGCTGGATCGAAGGTCCAGATCTCAGGCCCGGAGGCTGCCGGCCAGATCCCGAGGGCGGGCCGCGGTGCGGCGGCGACCGCTGCGGCGAAACCACTGGCGTCGTCACCCCGCCAACCGCGTCGGCTCGTGGCCAGGTCGCGGATGCGGCTCAGGTCGGGTGCGCGTTCGAGGCCGCGGTGAATGGGGTCGATGGTCAGTTCCCGGGAGGCGAGGCTGGTGATCACACTCAGCTTGGCTTGGGCCGTACTGCCGGCCGGGGCGCCGCTCTCCTCCGCGTAAAGCCCGGCGACCTTGTAGCGGTGGTGGCCGTCGGCGATCAAACCGGTCGACTCGCCAACCGCATCGACATAGCGTCGAATCCGTTCCGAGTCGCTCAGGCGGAAGAGGCGGTGTCGATTCCCTGCCGCGTCTTCATGCACGATCAGGGGTTCTGTGGCCTTCACGTCCTCGGCGAGCAGGCGATCGACGGCGCCGTCGTCATCAGAGAGCAGAAGGATCGGCTCGAGATCGACCCGCATGGCGCGGAGTAGTTCCAGGCGATCAGCAACGGCCTTGGCCAGAGTCTCTTCGTGCGGACGGATGACCCCGGTTGCTGGTGGCTCGATGCCCACCATGGCGGTCACGCCGAGCCGCCTGCTTCCGGAGGGCAGAATGATCTCATAGGGGTACAGGCAGACCGCCCCGTCTTCATGCGTTACGCCGCCCTCCAGCCACTCGCCGTGCAGTCTCGCGGCGTGCTGGTACGGGGTCGGGTCGTGATCGGCGAGGGGCCTGCTGAGATGGGCGAACTGATGACTGCGCCGATGCAGTCGGTCGCGCATCGCATGGTCGATTTGATCGTAAGGCGGGGCGGCCAGAGCCCCGGCGTCAGGACCGTTGAAGTGAATGCCATGAAAAGGATGCAGTCGCATGGTGTGGTTGTGCGCCGAACCGATCGCCGCCGGCGAGGAATCTTAGCAGTCGGGCCCCTCCCTTTCCGGCCCCCGGCTGCCGGCCTCCGGTCTCTGTCGCCCACCGCAGAAAGAGGATAGAGCAGACTCGTCCACCGGGCGCCAGCATGATTCAGTCTGGTAGCTGGTAGCTGGTAGCTGGTAGCTGGTAGCTGGTAGCGGGCGGCGGACCGCCGCCACCCCATATACTCGTCCACTGACTGGCGGAGCTACGCCCTCCCACTTATCTCATGCGACGAGCGATTCGATTCCTGCGCGAACTGATCCATCGGATGATTCGCCACGGGCTGGGTGCGGAGTCGGCCCGGGTCGCGTACTACTCGTTCTTGGGCCTGTTCCCGGTCATCCTGATTCTCTTCGCCCTCACCGGCCTGATCGGCGGGAATGCGGCCTTTCACTGGATCATGCGCCAGTTGGAGTCGGCATTGCCGAAGGAAGCGGCGGAGTTTCTCGGCCAGTACGTCCTCGAGGTCACCGGGTCGTTTCGACCGGGGGCCTTGTCAATCGGCGTTGCCCTGATGATCTGGTCGTCATCGCATGTCTACGGCGTGCTCTCCCACGCCCTCAACGTCATTTTCGGCCTGCGGGAGAATCGCCGCTGGTGGCGCCGACGGGGCCTGGGGCTGGTGTTTCAGGTCGCCGGACTCACCACAATCGTGGTGGTGTCGGCCGCGATGCTCCTCGGTCCGGGCTTGATTGAAGCCTTGGGTATCAACGCGCCGTGGACCGGTCTACGCTGGCCTGTGCTGGGTGTGTTGCTGGTCGGCGCGATCTGGGCGATCTTCGCCTACCTTCCCAATTGGGAGTTCAGCCGCTCGAAACGACGCATTCTGCTGGGCGCACTGGTGTCGGCCGCGCTCTGGGCCGCGGCGACCGGGGCATTTCGGCTCTACGTCGCCAACTTTGCACGCTATAGCAAGATCTACGGCTTCGTTGGCGCGGCAATCATCCTGCAGATCTGGCTCTATATGTCGGCGATGACCATACTGATCGGTGCGGAGGTGGCGGCACTCATCGGGAAGGCGGGACGCAAGCGACAGGAAGTCGGCTTCGATGCTCACGATTCCGCGTGACGAGCGGAGTCGATTTCGGCCTGGAGCAGGCGATAATCCTCTGGCGTGTCGACGTCCCGCAACACCCCGGGGTCATCGACACGCACTCGGGTCACCGCGTCGGCGTTGCGTTGCAGCAGCTGGCGCAGCCCGACCCGGTAATCGAGGCGGGGAATCTCTTCGAGGAGTGCGGGAGCGACGGCCAGGGGATGACCGCGCTTGCCGCCATGAACCGGAACCGCCAGCAGCGCCCCGTCTTCGATCGCCGCGACGACTGCGGCGACGGACGAGGCGGCCATGCCGGGCAGGTCGCCCGGGCAGATGAGAACGCAAGTGCCGGATTCACTGAGTGCGGCGGGGCCACCGAGCCTCTCCAGGCCGCAGAGCACGGAGTGGAGCATCGGTCGTTCGGGCTCCGCATTGACCGCGGATTCCACGTCGTGCGATCGGGCCCAGCGCTGGATGTCGCGATCCACGTCGGCGTGGACCACCACGACGCGCGACGCGCCGCCGCCCTGCAATGCCCGCACCACCGCGCCGAGTACGGTCGTATCCCCGATCGGCAGCAGCAACTTGGCACGGCCCATGCGAACCGAACGGCCGGCGGCAGGCACGATGGCGACTGGCATGCGCGTGTTCTACCACACGCAGGAGGGCCGGGGATCACAGGAAGCTACCGGCTACCCTCTACCCTCTACCCGCTACCCGCTACCCGGGGGAGGGTACTGAGATAAGAGGAGCATCAGACTGGATTCGCGCCTTCCCTTGCATGCGGCCTCTGGGGCGGGCGGGAGAGACCGGTAGAGGGCGGGCTTCTGATCCCTACTTCGCTTCCTGCTGTCTCAGGGCATCGAGCTCGCTGTTCAGTCGGTCGATCTGTTGCTGCTTGCGTTCGAGCTCGCGGCTCTGGGAGCGAAGCTGCTCCTCGAGCTGGCGTAGCTCGACTTTCTGCTTCGATTGCAGCTCCTCCTGCACGGCCCGCAGGCGAGCCTCGAGCTCGGCGGTTCGCTTCTCGATCTCTACGCTGCGCTCCTGGGCCTCCCGCAGCCTCTCGCGGAACTCGGGGCTTTCCAGCTTCTGGTTGAGCTCCTTCATCGCCCGGTCGATGGCTTCCTTCCGAATCTCGATGACCTGCGGAGGGGCTGGGGCGTCGGGCAAGTCGACGTCGATGTCCGGCACGTCGATGCTGCCGCCTCCATTCTCGTCAAAATGCCAGGTGGCACCGCCCTTGCTGCCATGCAAGATGAATGGCGCGACGTCGAAGCTGGGTCGAGTCGTCTCGTCCAGGGTGGCGCGAACTGTCACCGGATGGCGATCGCGGATGAGACGGAGGCTTACTCGATCGCCCTTGGAATGCGCCGCGATCTTCTGCACGACCTCCCACTTGTCTGCGACTGGCTCGCCGTCGATTGTAGTGAGGACGTCTCCCACTCGAAGGCCCGCCTTGTCGGCAGGGCTGCCTTTCACGATCTCCGAGATCAACACGCCCGCCGCGGCCGGCGCGCCGAAGTGGCTTCTCAGGTCGCTGGTGATCTGAACCAGACCGACGCCGAGATAGGCCCGACGCCCCGCAAAGGAACGGACGGACACCTTCTTGCCGTCGGGTCCGACCCAGACCATGCTTCCGCTGGAAGCCGATGCGACGCCTGCGGCGCTGGCGGCGGTCTCATCGTTTCCCTCGCCCGATCTCACCACGTAGGCATAGGCGGTGGGTGCCTCCGGCGCAGCGGTCGGCTGCTCTGTAGAGGCCTTCGGTGGAGCGGGTGTCGGCGCCGTTTGCGCCGCGAGCGTCGCGGCACCGATGATCATCAGCGCCAGCAGTGCCGGCATGCACTTGGTGGGAGAGTGCGTCGTCATGGTCCTGAACTCCTTGGTCATTGTCGGTCTCGTTGGGACTCAATCCCGTTTCGGTCGATAGAGGGCGGGCTTCGTCGTCGCCGAGGCGTCGTCCAGGTGGCGAAGGTCGAGCACGAGGTCGACGTGCTCGTCGCCAGCTACGAAGGCCACCGGCGCGGTCTCGGACGCGAGCCGTCGCAGTTGCGAGAGCTCCGCCTCGAGCTGTCTTCGTTGGTTGTTCAACTCCGTCATGCTCGCGGTTTCGGCCGGCACGGTGCGCCTGGCGTGCAGCAAGCCGCCAACGACCGCCACTCCCAGAACGGCGATCAAGACGGCGGCCGCCGCCATGCGGCGACGAAGGTGACCCCGAAAGCGTTCGGGGGTCCGGGATGCGACCCGGTCCAGCAGCTTCGCGGTGAAGTCGTCTGATGGGGCGACGGGTGGAATGGATTCGAGCAACTCGGTCAGTTGATCGTCACGGGTCTTCATGGTCGATCCTCGGTCAGCGAGCCTCCCAGTAGGGGGAGAGCTCTTCGTGCAGGATTCTGCGGGCTCGGAAGATGCGGGATTTGACCGTCCCCACCGAGCACTCCAGACTCTGGGCGATGTCGGCGTAGCTCCAGCCTTCCAGATGATGCAGCACGAGCGCCGAGCGGAAGGGGATCGGCACGTGCGCGAGCGCGTCGTAGAGCCGGCTGTGCATCTCGTCGGCGAGCAGGCGCTTGTGTTGCATCGGCTCGTGGTGATGTCCGTTGCTGGTATGAAGCTGTGGGAGGAGCCGGATCCAGCGTTTGCGGCGGCGCTCCTCTCCGATCAAGAGGTTGGTGGCAATGCGATAGAGATAGGAACGAAAACTGCCTCGCTCCGGTTGAAAATTGCCCCGTCCTTCATAGAGTCGGAGAAATGCCTCCTGGGCGAAGTCCTCCGCCCGCTCACGGCTGCCGGCCAGACGCGCCATGTAGTTGACGAGGCCGTGCTTGTGGCGGTCGACCAGGCGCGCAAAGGCATCGCCGTCGCCCGCCCGGGCCTGCGCGTAGAGTTGAGCGTCCTCTTCCATCGGGTCGCGATCCGTGCCCCCTGCTTCATCCGTCATAACGCGCCGCGCGGTCAAAAGTTCCCGCTTCGTCTCGCCCGTCCACCGATGGCGCCGGGAGGCGGCGGCGCAGGCTGTTTCCCGACCACCGCATGATCTCGCGGGTTGATATTCTCAACAACATGTCGGCGGTCGGCACAAAGCAGAAACGAGCCCCTGTAAGGCTCATCGAGGAGCTGCGGTCATTCCTCAGCCTCGAGGCTCCATTCCTGTTGCGCCAGGTCAAGCGGGGACTGGCCGAGGACGTGCTGGAGGAGAGGCTCCTGGCCCAGGTGGATCGGCTCTATCGCACCTCGCCGCAGATTGCGGCCACAGCGCTGTTTCCTCTGACCTCCCTGGGTGACGCCATCAACTGGAACGGCGAGCCGTTGAAAGAGGCGATCCGAGGCTTCTTCGAGCGCCAGCGGATCAAGGCGTCGATCACCCCTGACGAGCGCAAGCTGATGTACCGGACGATGTTGTTGACGCGGGCGATCGACGACACGCTGAAGCGCGCCTTCGACGAAAAGGTCGTCAAATGGCGCGATTTTCCGTCGCCCCAGAAGGGCTTTCGCTCGCGCGGCCAGGAGGCGATCGTCGGCGCGGCCTTGCGGTTGCGTCGGCCTCCGGAGGCCGGCTCGGGGGAGACGTATCACGGCGACGTCATCGCGCCGGTGATCCGGGATCTCGGCGCCGTCCTCATGTTCATGCCCGATGCGACGCATCCCATTCTGGTCCAGGCGGGGAAGCAGGGAACGCCGGTCGGCGGTCGGGACCTGCATATCGGCGATCTCTCTCTCGGCGTGCTTCCCCCGACGGCGCCGCTCGCCATCGCCACCCAGACCGCGCTTGGCATCGCCTACGCGTTTCACTTGCGGCAGGAGGAGCGGGTCTGCGTCTCTTTCATCGGCGAGGGCGGAGCGAGTCTGGGAGAGTGGCACGAGGCGATCAATTTTGCTGGCACGCAGCAGTTGCCCATGATCTTCGTGCTGGAAAACAACCATTGGGCCCTCGGAACCCACGTCACAGAACAGAGCCGGGTGCGGCGCTTCGCGCTCCGCGCCGCGGGCTACGGCATCCCCGGCATCACCTTGTTCGGCAATGATCCGGACGAGATCGCGGCGGCGGTGGACTGGGCGGCCCGCCGGGCGCGGCGCGGTGAGGGGCCGAGCCTCATCGAGCTGGTGACCTACCGTCAGCCCGGGCACGCCCATCACGACGACGATCGATTCCATGGCAACCCGGAGGTGGGTGTCGCGGGCTATGAGTTTCCGGAGGAAGCGGAGGCTTGGAAGGCGGCGGATCCGATCGAACTCTACGAGGACCGCTTACAGGCGATGGGAGTGCTCTGGAGCCGCGATCTGGAGCTGATGCGACGCGAAGCGGAAGAAGAGGTCAAGCAGGCCGAGATGGCGGCGAACGCCGCCCCGTGGCCGAAACCGGCCGACTACCGCGACCGGGTCGAAGCGCCGCGAACCCTGGCTACACGGCCACCGGGCGAGTCCTCCGAAACGCGTTCGATGGCCTATGACGAAGCGATCCGCGACGCCATGAGCGAGGCGATGCAAGAGGACGAGTCCGTGTTCCTATTGGGCGAGGACATCGGCGGCCGTTACGGCGGAGCCTTCGGCGTCACTCGGGGGCTGGCCAAGCGATTCGGAGCCGAGCGCTGCCTCAACACGCCGCTGGCGGAATCGGCGATCGTCGGTTGCGCGGTCGGCGCCGCCCTGACGGGAATGAGGCCGGTCGTCGAGATGCAGTTCGCCGACTTCCTGGCCCCGGCGTTCAACGCGCTGGTCAATAACGCGGCCAAGATCTATTGGCGATGGGGTCGCCCCGTGCCGCTCGTGGTCCGTCTGCCCTACGGAGCGGCCACGGGGAATCACGAAAAGCTGCTGGGCGGAGGCCCGTTCCACTCGCAGTGTCCGGAGATGTGGTTCCTGCGCATCCCGGGCTGGAAGATCGTCGCGCCCTCGACGCCGGCCGACGCCAAGGGGCTGCTCTTGGCCGCAATCAGGGATGACAACCCGGTGCTGTTCCTGGAGTCCAAGGCGCTGTACGGCTTCTTTCGTACCGACTTGCGTCAGGACGTGCCGCTGGGAGCGGACTACGAGGTCGAGCTGGGATCGGCCGCAGTGCGGCGGGCGGGGACGGACTGTACCCTGCTGACCTACGGCGCCATGTGCTGGACCGCTCTGGACGCGGCACAGCAACTGGAGCGGGAGGGCATCTCGCTCGAAGTCATCGACCTGCGCTCGCTCTGGCCGCTGGACGAGACGCTGATACGGGAATCCGTGCGCAAGACGTCACGCGTCCTGATCCTGCACGAGGACACGCGGCGCGGCGGGATGGCCGGCGAGTTGACGGCGCGCATTGCGGACGAGCTCTTCTTCTATCTGGATGCGCCGATTCGACGTGTCACGGCGCCCGATACTCCGGTGCCGTACTCGCCGCCACTGGAGTACGACTTCCTGCCCAAGGCGGAGGATGTGGTGCTGGCGGTTCGGGAGTTGATGAGGCAGTAGAGAAGGGTGCCAGGAGCCGGGAACCAGGGACCAGGCAGGAGTGAGACCGAGAAGCGGGAAGCGAGAAGTGAGAAGCGAGACGGCACAGAATTCCCTCGTGTAGCGGGTAGCGGGTAGCGTGTAGCGTGTAGCGTGTAGCGGGTAGCGGGTAGCGGGTAGCCTTCTGGGCCAGAGGCCCGGTCCCTCTCAGAACCGCAATCGCCCCTTCTTGATCATCGCTGCCAGGACGGCTCCGGCCAGTAGCCAGGATACGACCGCGTAGACGGTGTTCAGCAGGTGGAATCTCCAGGGCTGATGCCACCAGATCGGTTGGGCGAGCTCGATGAAGACCGTTCCCGCCATCCCGAGCAGCAGGACAACCATGACCCGGCTACCGTAGCTCGGCAGCGCCGACGCCGTCATGTAGAGAAGCAGCGCGGCTAGGAAGCAGGCGAGGGCGAACTCGAGGTAGCCGTACACGAAGGTCAATGGAGACATCATACGCACGCCGTCCCGACGGAAGAAGATCGTCGCCACCGGCCCGGTCTCGAAGCGCTCTTCCATCTGTGCCTTGTTCCCTTGCCACGTCGGAACGACATAGGTTCCGGAGGCCGGAAGGTAGGTGACGAGAGCCTCCGACAGTGCGGCGCTGTCGTCCGGCGAGTCGAAGGCTCGCGGACCGGGCATCAGAACGGTCCAGAACGCGAACCCCCAGAGAAACATCACGGCGGCCGCCAGCAGGCTGGCGATGACCAGTCTACGCATCGAATAGCCCTCCCGCCGACGCCTTGGCGCGCGGCGCACGGCCCGACTTGGGGTCAAGCGATCCACGAGAACGGTGCCGATTCTACAGGACTCGTGAGGCGCGCGCGCCAGCCGCCCGGATGCGGGGTTTGCGGCGCCAGCTCGAGGCGGTTCGGCGATGGCTCGAGCCGGCAGCGGGTCGCGGTCGTGCTCACTTCGGCGGGGTGGAGTAGGTGATCCGGTAGACGGCACCAGCTCGGTCGTCCGAGACCAGGAGCGAACCGTCCGGCAGCACCAGCAGGGCGACCGGCCGTCCCCATGCCCGCCCATTCTGCAACCACCCTCGAGCGAAAACGTCATACGACGTCGCCTTGTCGCCCTCGACATTGACTCGCGTGATCCGATAGCCGATTGGCACCGAGCGGTTCCACGAGCCGTGCTCGGCGATCAGGATGTCGCCGCGGTAGTCGGGGGGAAACATGGTGCCCGTATAGAACCGCATGCCGAGAGACGCGACATGCGGGCCGAGTCGACGAGCCGGTGGCGAGAACTCGGAGCAGCTGTGCATGCGGCCAAACTCGGGGTCCGGAATGAAGCCCCCGTGGCAGTAGGGAAAGCCGAAATTCTCACCCACGTGGTGCACCTCATTGAGCTCGTCAGGTGGCCGATTGTCTCCCAGCCAGTCGCGCCCGTTGTCGGTGAACCAGAGGCGTCCGCTGCCGGGCTGCCAGTCATAGCCGACGCTGTTGCGGATCCCCTTGGCGACGAGCTCGAGCTTGCTGCCGTCGGGCTCGAGACGTTGGATTGTGCCGAAGATCGGCTTGGACTGGAGACAGACGTTGCACGGCATGCCGACCGGCACGTACAGCCACCCGTCCGGCCCGAATGCAAGGACCTTCAGGCCGTGGTGCCGATTGCTCGGCAGCCCGTCGTAGACCACGACCGGTTGCGGTGGGTCGGCCAGATGCCTCTCGATGTCGTCGAAGCGGAGAATGCGTGAGATCTCGCCGACGTAGAGTGCCCCGTCGCGGAACGCGACGCCGTTCGGCGCGTCGAGCCCTGAGCCGATGGGGTAGCGATGGTCCGCCCGGCCGTCGCCGTCCGAATCAACGAGAGCCCAGACGTGATCCTGGCTATAGGTGCCGACAAACACGGTCCCGTGGGCCCCGACAGCCAGGTCGCGAGCTCCGGGAGCCTGCGCGCTGAAGACGTGGATCGCGAAGCCTGGCGGCAATCGGATTTCGGAGATCGGCAACTCTTCGCCGCCGACCGGTGCCAGCGTCGTGCAGCCGCCGCTGAGCCAGAGAACGCAGCCGATGAGGGCGATCTGGTGAATCCGCGAGAGGTCACTCAGGAACGCGTGGAAGCGACTCATCACGCCATCCCGTACGGATCAGCTCGGGTGCCAGTTGCCGAGCAGCCGCCGCAGGAAGACCAACTGGCCGATGTGATAGGCGTTGTGATCGGCAATCAGCATGGCTTCGCGCAGCAGCGTCTGCCCATCGCCCCATGGAAACGGCGTGAAGAGATCGTTCTCAGGGTCCTTGACCAGTTGGACCATGGCTTCCAGGTCGCGATGGAAAGCGTCGATGCTGTCGTCCCAGGCCGATTCGGTTGGCGGCGCTTCACTTTCCGGCCAGTAGCCGCTGGGCCAATCCGGCGCCTGGTAGTCCGCGTCGCGACTGAATTCGAAGATGTCCTGCTGGGCGATGCGCAAGTGCTCGACCAGTTGCCAGGCGGTGTGCGTCCCGGGTTTCGGCCGCACGCCGCGGAGCTCCGGCGGCACGCCGTCTACGGCGTCGTCGAATCCGACGTGGGCCTGGCGCTCGGTGAGGAGCCGGACGAGATGGGCACGGAGTTGCTGGTCGGACATGGGACCAGTGTAAGGGAGAGAGGGGCCAGGGGCTAGGCCCCGGGAGGCTACCCGCTTTCCGCGTCCCGCTACCCGCTACCCGCTGCCCGTTCCCCCGCCCTCCCCAGAAGCCGGATGCAAGAAGCCACGCGCAGAAATCAGTAGCAAAGCAGCTACTTGCACATTGTTTCCATTGTCTTTCCCTCGGGCAGCGGGAAGCGGGTAGCGGGCAGCGGGTAGCTTTCTGGCGCGGCCGAGCGCCAACCCTTGTAGCATGAGCCTGCCATGGCTGAGAGTGACGCAGGCAAGTCAAGCTCTCTGTACTTCCGACAACTGCTGGCGGGGGAGCAAGTCGCGCGACATCACCCGATCGCCGCCCAGATGAGGAATTTCATGTACGCCATTGGCGATCCCGAGACGCGGCAGGCACTGGTTGTCGATCCCGCCTGGGACGTGGAGAGCCTCGTCGACGTGGTCCGCGCCGACGGTTACCGCGTCGCCGGCGCCTTGATCACCCACTATCACCCCGACCACGTGGGGGGTGACCTGTTCGGCTTACGCGTCGAGGGGGTGGCCAAGCTCCTCGAGCACGAGGCCGTGCCGCTCTACGTCAACAAACACGAGGCGGAGGGTCTGAAGAAAGTGACCGGGGTCGCCGAATCGGACCTGAAGAGAGTCGAAGGCGGCGACGTGTTGCCGTTCGGTCAGAACACGATCCGCTTCTTGCATACGCCCGGGCACACGCCCGGCAGTCAGTGTTTCCTGATCGGCGATCGCCTGGTCGCGGGCGACACTCTATTCGTGCAGAGTTGTGGACGCGTCGATCTGCCGGGTGGCGATCCGGAGGCGTTGTACCATTCGTTGAGCGACGTTCTGGCCAAGCTGCCGCCCACCACCATTCTCTACCCGGGCCACCACTACGGCCCGACGCCCACGTCGACGATTGGTGACGAGCTGCGAGAGAACGCGTATATGCGCATCCGATCGATCGAAGACTGGCGGCGGCTGATGGGGCGGTGAAGGAGAGCCGGAGCCGGAGGCCTGGTTCCTCGTCTCCGGTCTCTCGTTCCTCGCCCTTCGTCCCCTGTTCCTATCCCCCCAGCTCGGCGTGGCGGAAGCAGCTCACGACGTGGTCGTTGACCATACCGATGGCCTGCATGTAGGCATAGATGATGGTCGGCCCCACGAAGCTGAAGCCACGTCGCTTCAAGTCCTTGCTCAGGGCCTCCGAGACCGAGCTCGTGGCTGGTATCTGGTCGAGAGTTCGCCAGCGATTGACGATCGTCGTGCCGTCTGCGAAGTCCCAGAGGTAGGCATCGAAGCTGCCGAGCTCCTCCTGCACGCCGAGGAAGGCGCGAGCGTTGAGGATCGCCGAGCGGATCTTGGCCCGGTTGCGAATAATCCGTTCGTCCCGCCGGAGGCGCTCGATCTCGCGTTTTCCCCAGCGGGCGATGACCTCCGGTTCGAAGCCCCTGAAAGCAGCCCGGTAGCCGTCGCGCCGGTGCAGGATCGTCCTCCAGGAGAGTCCCGCCTGGGCGCCGTCCAGCACCAGCTTCTCGTACAGCGCCCGGTCATCGTGCTCCGGCACGCCCCACTCCGCATCGTGATACGCCAACATCAAGGGGTCGTCGTGCAGCCAGGCACATCGAGATCGCTCGTCGCCCATCGCAGTCAACCGGCGGAAACCGTCGGCAGCTCCTGGAGGGGTTGAAAGAGGATGTTCGGGTCGATGCGGGCGCCGTGCCAGCGCACGCCGAAGTGCAGGTGGGGTCCGGTCACCCGGCCGGTGGCGCCGGACAGGCCGATGACCTGGCCGCGATGAACGGTCTCGCCGGTCTTGACGTCGATCTCGCTGAGATGGAAGGACATGCTGATCAGGCCGTCGCCATGATCGATGAAGATGCTATTGCCCGAGAAGAAGAAGTTCCCCGTCAGGGCCACGGTTCCGTCCGCCACCGCGAGCACCGGCGTGCCCACGCCGACGGCGTAGTCGGCGCCGGTATGCGGGTTCCGGGGCTCGCCGTTGATCACCCTGCGGTCACCGAAGCGAGCGCTTTGCGGCAGGCTGGCCAGCGGCGCGTGCAGAGGGAGATGGAATCGCCGTGGCGTCGCCTTGCTCCACAACCTGGCGATCTCGTCGGCCTCACGGCGGGCCCGGGTCAGGTCTTCCGGCGACAAGTCGACTTTGCTGGTGTCGGTCACGGTGAGGTGTTGCACGGAGTAGGGATACGAGCCGACCCGCACGCGCGTCGTCTGCATGTGATCGCCGCGAATGCGTCCCAGCTCGAGGGCGCCGGCGGGATGCAGGAGATCGATGGCGAAGAGGCAGTCCCCGTCGACCGGCGACCATCGCTGGCCGTCGGCCTGACACGCCGTGACATGACTCGCGTTCCCCGGCCAGCGGACGAGTCCTCCCGGCCGCACGACCAACGGTCGTCCGGCTGCGAGGGCGGCGCCGGCGCACAGGAGCGCCAGCGTCGTCACGAGAGGAATAGGCTTGATCGAGCGACCGTGCACCGGCGGATCGTAGCAAAGACCCTCGCCAGAGCCATGACTCGGGAGTGGAGCAGCTCCGGTCGGCCGAGGCGAGCGTAGTATCCTCATGCCTTCGTGGTCTGATGCCTCGACGGACCTGACATGAAGGATCGAGCACACATGGGATCGGGAATGCGTCAAGTGACAATGCTGCTGCTGGTCGCGTGCGCGATCGGCGGCATTCTGAGCTGTGGACGGCGTACGGCGCAGCACTCGCAAGACACGGCAGCTTCATCTTCAAAGGCGAACTACATCCAAGAGGTCAAGCAGTGGCGGAGGGCACGGGAAGCCCGCCTGCGTCAACCCGACGGATGGCTGTCTCTGGCCGGACTCTACTGGCTGGAGGACGGCGAGAACACGGTCGGCTCGGCGCCGACCAGTGATCTGGTATTCCCGGCCGAGAAGGCCCCACTGGAGCTCGGCGTCATGGAGCGCCACGGCGACACGGTCACCTTCCGGCCGAAGCCCGGGGTTCAGGTCCTGGCCGACGGGAAGCCGGTCCAGGGCGAGATCACCATGGTGCCCGATCTATCGGACACCGAAGAGGGGACGACGATTCTTCAATACGGATCCCTCAGCTTCCACGTCATCGTGCGCGGCGATCGCATCGGTGTCCGCCTCAAGGATTCCGAGAGCCCAGTCCTGACTTCGTTCAAGGGCATTCAGTCTTATCCGATCGACCCGAAATGGAGGGTGGTGGCGCATTTCGAGCCCTACGATCCACCCAAGATGTTGCACATCCCCACGATCCTCGGCGACGTGGACGAAGAGCCGGCGCCCGGTGCGTTGGAGTTCACGATCGACGGCAGGGAGTTCCGTCTCGACGTGACGCGCGAGGACGATCTATTCGTGGTGTTCGGCGACCTCACCAACGGTCGCTCGACCTACGGTGGAGGCCGCTTCATCCACGCTCCCTTGCCCGACGAGAACGGCGATGTCGTTCTGGACTTCAATGAAGCGTATAACCCGCCATGTGTCTTCACCCCGTACGCGACGTGTCCCCTGCCGACGCCGGGCAACAAGCTACCGATTGCCGTCACCGCGGGAGAGAAGCTCTACGGCCATCCGGAGTGAGAATTTGAACCGATCGAGCTCCGAGCGCCTGATTCCCAATCCCAACCCCTTTGCCCTCGGCCACAGGCTGCGGGCTTCCGGCTGCCAGCCTCCGGTCCCCCCGCCCAGCCCGAGGGGCAAGTAGCAGGGAGCGAGGAACGAAAATTGGCAGTGGGCGAGCTGCCTGGAGCTCGCCTCTGACATTTCTCTCTCGGGAAGCGGGAAGCGGGAAGCGGGAAGCGAGTAGCTTTCTGGGGCAGTCTCCTACAACGGCATCGTTGCTTCCTGGTCGCGCTCCTCGATGATGCGTGCGAGTGTCTCTACGACGTTGGGGTCGAACTGACGTCCGGCCTCGCGCCGTAGCTCCGCGATCGCCACACTGGGTGGGCTCGCGGCGCGATAGGGCCGATCGTTGGTGATGGCGTCATAGGAGTCGACGGCGGAGAGGATCCGCGCCCCGAGTGGAATCTGTTCGCCCTTGAGGCCAAAGTAGCCCGGATACGGCACGCCCGAGGTCGCGCCGTCCCAGCGTTCCTGGTGATAACGGATCAAGGGCAAGACACCCTGCAGCGTCCGCACGCGGCCGATGATGCGGATGCCGTGCTCGACGTGCTTCTGCATGATCTCTTGTTCCTCGCTGCTCAACGCATCGGGCTTGTTGAGAATCTGTTCCGGAATGCCGATCTTGCCGACATCATGGAGCAGCGCGCCGAAGTGAAGTGTGGTGAGCGACTGCCGGTCGAGGTCGAGCCGCCTGCCGACTTCGACGGACATCGCCGCCACCCGCTCGACGTGTCCGAGGGTGGTGGGATCCTTCGCCTCGATGGCCGCCGACAGGGTTGTCACGATGCGCTCGAAGTCGCGCTCGAGCATCCGCTCCTTGTCTTCCAGTCGTTGGATCAGCAGGCGATTGGCTCCGATCAGCAGGCCGCCGACGATCGACGCCGACGCCATCAGGATGAGCATCAGATAGATCGGTCCCAGGGCCGTGACGCTGAAGGCGCCGCCCAGCAGCGGTTCGGAACGCAGAGCGACTGTCACGTAGATGACGGAGGCGCCGAGGTTGGTGAGGATCGCCGCGCCGACTCCGCCGTGGTAGGCGGCATATCCGATGGGTAGCAAGAGCAGGACGGACATCCAATCGAGGAAGCCGATCTGCAAAGAGTTGAAGACAGCCAGGATGACTGCTGCGCCGAGCAGCAGCGCGACAACGATAGCGACCTGCCGTGGCTCCCTCCACCAGCGCCGGTAGAGGTCGCGATCCCACGGTGAGAGCAGCACCGAGGGGCGCAACAGGAGCAAGACAGGGACGCCCAGCACGACTGCGGCCATCAGATCGCTGATCCACCACAGGGCACCGACTTGCAGGGCGGAAATGCCCGCTTGCACCCGGCCCGAGAGGATCAGGAGCGTCACGCCGGCACAGGCCGAAAACAGGTTGTTGACGATAGCGCCGTAGACCAGCGCTCGGCCGATCCGGCGTCGCGAGTGACGGCGCGGCCGCCGCAGGGCCAGCGCCGGGATAGCGGTCGTGGCTGTGTGGATGAGGCTGAAGGCGAGCAACCCGGCTGCCGCCGCGGCGGCTCCCCAGGTGGCGAAGAGGCTTCCGATGTAGACGCCGGCCACACCGGCCCAGCCGTATCCGGCACCCGCGACCAGGATCAAGGCGGCGCCGGGGAAGATGTATGAGGCGCCGTGCAGGTCGGCGAAGTTCGCGGAGAAACGCGAGAGTAGATAGAAGGACAGTGCAATGGCCGCAATCTGAGCGACCACCTTCCACCAGGCCCCGGGTGCAAACCCACGCCCGCCCTGTCCGGACATAGCCCAAACAGAATACACCAACCGGTTGCCAGCCTGCCCTCGGGGTCGATGCGCAACGCCTCGACGAGACCCTGTACGTGTCCGGCTGCGATTCAGCGAGGCCGGAGATTTCTCACTTCGAGACCAGCGGCGTCACGCAAGGCTGCTTCGGTGTAGCGAGTCACCATGGCGCTGCGCCATTGGGCCTGGAAGTCGGTGTTGTCGAGCGGCGTGGCCGGCTTGCGCGCTCTCTCGGCGGCCTCGACGATCGCGTCCTCTGAAAGCCTCTTGCCGACCAGCGCCTCGGCGGCGTCGGTGGCGACCACCGGGGTGGAGGAGACGGCACCCAGGACGATACGGGCGTTTTGCACCATGTCGTCGTCAGCCAGTTTCAACGCTACCGACACCGAGAGGACGGCGAAGTCGATCGAGCCCCTCCGGCGCAACTTCCAGAAGGCGGTCTTCAGGTGCGACGCGTCCGATTCCCTCGGAACCAGGATCTCGATGACCAGCTCGTCAGGGCGCTTGCGCAGGTAGTCGATGCCGTCGTCGCGGTAGAGCTGCTCGACGGGGATGGTGCGCTCGCCTTCGGGGCCCACGAGCCGCGCTCGGGCCCCGAGGGCGATGAGCATCGGCGCGCTGTCGGAGGCGGTGTGGGCCCAGCAGCGCGGCGAACTCACCGCGACCCAGCAGATCGTGCCTTCCTCCTTCATGCAGTAGTCGATCGAGCGGCGCCAGTCCTCAGTCTGGTTGTAATAGGTGCAGCGCGTGTCGACACAGACATTGCCGCCGATCGTTCCCATGTTGCGAAGCGGAGGCGAGGAGATCGAAGCCACCGCAGTGACCAGGCCGGGGTACCGCGTCCTCAGCTCCTCGTTCGCTTCGACGTCGGCGAGCAGCGTGGTGGCGCCGATTCGGCTCTCGCCGTTGCACTGGATGCCGTGCAATCCCGGAATGCCCATCAGGCTGATCAGCGTCTCGGCCTTTTGATGCCGCCGCTTCATGTTCGGCCACAGGTCCGTCCCCCCGGCAACGACGCGCACCGCCGCACCTTCCGCAGCCCCCTCGCCGTGCAGCATCGACACCGCCTCTTCGACCGATTTCGGCCGCAGGTACTTGAATGTCGGTAATCTCAACATAGCGTCATCACACCCTCAAGCCCCAAGCCCCAAGCCCCCCTCACTCCGTCGTCAGCTTCGCGTCCTTGCGCTTCAGCGCCTCGTCCCGCGCGCTCATCGTGCCGCCGGCCGACCGCATGCCGCCCCGCAACCGGTGTTTGTAGTCGTTGATCGCCTTGCCGTCACCACCCTCCTCAGGCGTCGGCACGATCAGGGTCTCCCCGAAGTCGACCCCCGGGAAGGACGCCGGGCCGTAGCGCGGCTCGCGGCCGGCCCGCTTGGCGTTGAGGGCCGCGAGCACCATGTGGGGGTGGATCGGAACCTGGTCGACGCGCACCCCGACGGCGTCGAAGATGGCGTTGGCGACCGCCGGCATCACCGGCAGCAGCGGCCCCTGTCCGACCTCCTTGGCGCCATAGGGTCCCTCCGGATCGGGATCCTCGATGATGTAGCTGGTCACCGGCGGCATGTCCGCGAAGGTGGGACTCTTGTACTCCAGCATCGACGGCATCTTGTGCACCAGGGCCGATGAGAGACGATCCGGCAGGCGCCGGAACACCTGCTCCTCCATCATCACCTCGCCCAGCCCCATGTACACCGAGCCCTCGATCTGGCCCAGGACCAGCACGGGGTTGATGCACTGGCCGACGTCGTGAGCGATCCAGACGTGGAGGGGGTTCCACAGCCCGGTGGCGGGGTCGACCTCGACTTCGACCACGGCGGCGGTGTAGGAGTAAGCCGGCGACGGTCCCACGCCGGCGCCGCGGTAGCGCCCGGGGGCGCGCGGTGGGAGGTAGGAGCCGGTTGTGGCGATCGTCCCGTGCATCGCCTCGGCCACCACGGCGGCCTCCTGAAAGCTCATTCCTTGCGCGGGATCTTCGGCGTCGAACACCCGGCGATCGGCGAAGACGACCCGGTTCTTGGGGATCTCGAGGCGTTTCGCGACCGCCTGGGCGACTAGCTCACGGGCCCGCTCTGCCGCCTGCAGGGCGGCGTTGCCGACCATCAGCGTGACGCGTGACGAGTAGCTGCCGAGATCGACCGGCGTGAGATCTGTGTCGGCAACGCAGAGGCGCAGGTCGGCCAGGTCGACGCCGAGTACCTCCGCCACCACCGCGGCCAGTACCGAGTCGGAGCCCTGGCCGATCTCGGCCTCGCCGCAGAACACGGCCACGCCGCCCGAGCGATCGAGCTTGATCATGACCCCGGACTGCGGCATGTGATTCCAGTAGATCGGCAGCCCCGCACCGCACAGGTAGGAGCCGCAGGCCAGGCCCAGGCCGCGCCCTTCGGGCAGCTTGCCACGCCGCTCCTTCCAACCACTGCCTTCGACCACCGCTTCGATACAGCGCCGCAGTCCCATCGAGCCGATCTTCAGCCAGTTCGCGGTGACACTGTCCGGCTTGGCCAGCATGCCGAGTCGCATCTCGGCCGGATCCAGTCCCAGCTTCTCGGCCGCCTTGTCCAGATGCACCTCGAAGCCGAAGCGCGGCTGGGGCGTGCCGTGGCCTCGCTTGGGGCCGCACGGCGGCTTGTTGGTGAACAACCGGACGCCGTCGAAGCGATAGCGCGGCAGCTCATAGGTCACCGTCTGCAAGGCGCCCGTGTAGTAGGTCGAGGCGACGCCGTAGCTGCCGTAGCCGCCGCCATCGAGGGCGGTCTTCAGGTGCTGCGCGGTCATCGTGCCGTCTTTGCGGAAGCCGGTGCGCAGGTGCATGAGCACGGGGTGGCGGCCGCGGTGACAGTAGAAGACCTCCTCGCGCAAAAGGGTGATCTTCACCGGCCGGCCGAGTTTCAGCGCCATCTTCGCGACTGCGATCTCGTGGTTGAAGATGTCGCTCTTGCCGCCAAATCCGCCCCCGTTGGAGCAGGCGACGACCCGCACGCGCGAGCCGGGGAGACCGAGGACCTTGGCCAGCGCCCGATGCACGTAGTGCGGCGTCTGCGTGGAGGAGTAGAGCGCCACCCGGTCATCGTCCTCCGGCACGGCCACCGCGGCGTGCTGCTCCATGGGCAAATGCGTGTTGCCTTCGTAGAACAAGGTGTCTTCGAGGATCAGGTCGGCCTTGGCGAATCCGGCGTCGACGTCTCCAAAGCGCATCGATACCTTCTTGTGGACGTTGCCGCCCTCACCATAGTCGTGAATGCGCGGCTCGGGCTCCGACAGGGCCTCGTCGACGGAGGCGATGGTGCGCAGTGGCCGGTACTCCACCTTGACCAGCAGTGCGGCCTCCGCCGCGGCGTCCTCGGTGCTCGCCGCGACGGCGACCACCGGATCCCCGACGTAACGGACGTGGTGCAGACAGAGGGCGTGCTCGTCCTCAGAGACCGGCAGGATGCCGAACGGCTCCGGCATGTCGTCGCCGGTGAGGAATCCCAACACCCCCGGTACATTCTCGGCCTCCGACAGATCGATGTCGACGATCTCGGCGTGGGGGACGGTCGAGCGCACCAGGCGCATGAAGGCCATGCGCGGGAACGTCAGGTCGTCGGCGAACTGTGTCCGGCCGGTGACCTTGGCGCCGCCGTCGACGCGCCGAAACGGTTTGCCGATGTAGCGCGAGGACTCGGGGCTCGGGACCCGAGGATCGGGTTTGTCCTTGCGGGCGGGTTCGCTCATGACGGAATTGGAATCAAGTGGAGGGCTCCAGCGTCGGGTCGGGGGCCCCGAAGAAGACCTCGGCGGGCGGCTTCCAGTCTTCGCCCCGCAACGTGGCGGCGGCCCATTGCACCGCCTGGATGATCTTCCAGTAGCCGGTGCAGCGACAGAGATTGCCGGCCAGGGCCTGCTGGATCTCCTCGTCGGTGGGGGAGGGGTTTCCGGCTAGCAATGCCTTGGCTGTGAGGAGGATGCCGGGTGTGCAGTAGCCGCATTGCGCCGCGCCAAGGTCGGCAAAGGCCTGTTGCAGCGGGTGCAATCGATTGCCTTCCTGCAAACCTTCGACAGTCTCGATCTCCCGTTCCTGGTACTCCGCCGCCAGCGCCAGGCAGGAGAGAACCGGGCGACCGTCGACCAGCACCGCGCAGGTGCCGCACTCGCCCAGCTCGCAACCGTGCTTGGTGCCGGTGAGTCCGCACTCTTCACGCAGCACTTCCAACAGCGTGTGGTGGACCGGCGCCGCGACGCTGCGCCGCTCGCCGTTGACGGTCAGGTGGAGGAGGGTGGTCGAATCGCGCATGTGCCTTCAGCCACTATTTTTCCATACTCGATCCCGGGGCTCCCAGTCGTCAGTCGCCAGGCTCCAGTCACCAGTCTCCAGTCACCAGTCTCCAGTCACCAGTCTCCAGTC
>Ga0307436_1000264_pt1 | contig 24050 bp, 22 predicted proteins | sample SalMarWE160440MG_FD_202513 | JGI IMG/M metagenome (GOLD analysis project Ga0307436, IMG submission 202513) | Salt marsh sediment microbial communities from the Plum Island Ecosystem LTER, Massachusetts, United States - WE1604-40 | ecosystem: Environmental > Aquatic > Marine > Intertidal zone >...
GCTTGCGCCTCGGCGCGTTTTGCTTTGGCCGTTGCTCTCATCGCAAGCGTAGCACTCGCCATCTCGGCTTGCGGCCGTGACAACCAAAAACTGGGTGAGCGGGTCATTCCCCTCGGACAGCCGGTGCCAAAAGGCGGCGGCCACTACACGATCGGTCAGCCTTACGAAGTTGCCGGTGTCCGGTACAGTCCGCGCGAGCAACCCGGCTATGACCGGGTGGGCCGCGCCTCGTGGTACGGTGAGTTGTTCCACGGCCGGCGCACCGCCGATGGCGAGATCTACGACATGAACCGGCTGTCGGCGGCGCACCCGACATTGCCGCTGCCGGTCTACGCGCAAGTCACCAATCTCCACAACGGGCGCACCATCATCGTGCGGGTCAACGACCGGGGGCCCTATGCCAACGACCGGATCATCGACCTGTCGCGGCGCGCGGCGGAGGCGCTCGGCTTTCGCCGGAAGGGTACGGCGCCGGTGCGGGTGAAATATCTTGGCCGCGCGCCTTTGAACGGCGACGACAGTCTCGAGCAGCGGTTTCTCGCAAGCCGCGGCTTGCGGCGCTACGCGTCGACATCGAAACCAAATCTCCGCACCCAAGACCCAATCGCCTTGGCGAGCCTTCCGGGCAAGAGCGACCCACCGCTTCCGCAAAGGGCTGAGAGGCCGCTGGTGGCGGCTGCATTGCCGGTAACACCCAAGGGGTCGTCCGGTAATGCAGGGCTGCTCGGCTGGCAGACGAAGTTGAAGGCCTCGCCAGAATCGACGGGATCGATAGGCCCTTCGGCAGGGGCAAGCCGGCGGAACGCGGCGCCGTCGAATGGGCCGGCGATCCAAGCGGGGTCCTTCAAGAACAGGGACAATGCCGAACGCGCGCGGGCGACGCTTTCGGCCATCGCGCCGGTCAATGTGGCTGAAATAGATGTCAGAGGGGAACTCTATTACCGCGTCCGCCTGGGCCCCTTCGCCGACGAAATCGAGGCTGCTGCGGCGCTTCCGAGGGTGACGGAAGCCGGCTATAACGGCGCCAAAATTGTCATGCGAAACTGAGAGTTGGGGCCCAGCCGGTTGATTTTTGGGCCTTAGCGTTCGATAGTGGGTACAGCCTGCCGCGGTCGATCAGCGGCTTCGAACCCAGCTCTATTCAGATCCATTCCGCCCGTGTACGCCCCGCGTAGATTGATAAGAAGCGCCGTGGTCTGCGCCGTCTTGATCCTCGGCGCGGTCTCTATTGCTGGAAGTGCGCAGGCGGCATCCAAGAAGGATGACGGCTTCGAGACCAAGGCCAAGCACGCCATCCTGATGGATTCCGGCGAGAATATTGTCCTCTTCGAGAAAGATGCCGACACGCCGATGGTGCCGGCGAGCATGAGCAAGCTGATGACGCTCGCCGTCGTGTTCCGAGAGCTGAAGGCGGGGCGGCTTAAACTCGACGACCAATTCATCGTCAGCGAGCATGCTTGGCGAACCGGCGGCGCGCCTTCCGGCACCGCAGCCATGTTCGCGCCGCTCGGCGATCCCGTCAGTATCGATGACCTCATTAAGGGCGTCACCATCCAGTCTGCCAACGACGCCTGTATCATCTTGGCGGAAGGTGTCGCTGGTTCGGAGCCCGCCTTTGTCAAGATGATGAACGACTACGCCAAGGAGATCGGCCTTACTGAATCGCATTTCGAGAATTCGAATGGGTTGCCGGCGGAAGGCCATGTGATGTCGGCGCGCGACCTCGCGATCCTCGCCAAGTATCTGATCGACACCTACCCGGAGTACTACCACTATTTCGGTGAGAAGGAGTTCAGGTACCGAGATAAGTTCACGTTCCGCAATCGCAACCCGCTGGTGTGGGCGGGGGATCTCAATGTGGACGGCCTCAAGACCGGCTACCTCAAAGAGTCCGGCTATGGGCTCGTGGCCAGCGCCAAGCGCGGCGACCAGCGTTTGATCCTCGTGGTCAACGGGCTCGACTCGAAGAATGACCGGCTGAACGAATCCCGCAAGCTGTTGGAGTGGGGCTTCAAGAACTTCAAGCCGTTTCGGCTCTTCGATGAGGGCCAGAAGGTGAGCGACGCGCTTGTGTGGGGCGGCACGCAACACTATGTCCCCCTGGTGGGCAATGGCGCTATCGATCTCTTGCTGCCCGTCACCGCGACAGGGGCGGTGTCGGCGCAGATCATTTACGACGGCCCCATCAAGGCGCCGATCAAGAAAGGCGATCAGATCGCAACTTTGCGGGTCAAGGCAAAGGAATCCACGGCGACCAACGAAATTCCTCTCTACGCCGGCAAGAATATTGGGAGCAGCAGTTTCGCTATGCGCGGGATCGACTCGCTTCTCGTGCTCGCCTTCGGCTGGTTGCTCTAGCCACGACCATGCAGCGCGGCATCGAAATCGGAAGGTTCATCACATTCGAGGGCGGCGAAGGCTCGGGCAAATCGACCCAAGCCGGCATCCTCGCCAACCGTCTGACGCGGGCGGGCCGGCCCGTGTTCTCCACGCGGGAACCAGGTGGGTCTCCGGCGGCAGAGGAGATTCGCGAGGCACTGCTCTCGGGCCAGGTGGCGCAGTTCGGGCCTCTCGCTGAGGCCATCATGTTCTCCGTGGCGCGGGCGGACCACGTCGACCATGCGGTCCGGGACGCGCTCCAAGAGGGCAAATGGGTGGTGTGCGACCGGTTCGCGGACTCCACGCGCGCCTATCAGGGCACGACCGCCGGCGTGCCGCGCCCGCTGATCAATGCTCTCGAGCGGTTGACCGTCGGCGCTCTGTCGCCGGACATCACCTTCATCCTGGACATTCCGGCCGAGGAGGGGCTTTCGCGCGCGCGGGAACGCGATGAGGGCGCCGAGCCCGACCGCTTCGAGGGCCAGGACCTCATGATGCATGAGCGCATCCGCCGGGCGTTTCTGGACATCGCCGAAGAGGAGCCGGGCCGCTGCATCGTCGTCGATGCGAGCCAGCCTGAGGCCATGGTGGCCGAGGATGTGTGGGAAGCAGTCCTGCAGCGACTGAACCCATGAGTCTGGCGGCCGAGCGTTCGCGCAGCGCCTCCGTCGAGCCTGACCGTCTCGACCCGTTCTCCACCCCGCGCGAAGTGGACCGCGTGTTCGGCCACAACGACGCTGTCGCCGAGTTCGAAAGCGCGCTGAAAAGTGGTCGTATGCATCACGCCTGGCTTCTCGTCGGGCCCGAAGGGGTCGGCAAGGCAACGCTGGCTTACCGTTTTGCCCGGACCGTCTTGGCCCATGCCGAGCCAGGCGGCGAGGTGCGCGATATCCATCCGGACCATGCCGTGTTCCGAAAAGTCGCGAACCTTGCCCATCCAAACCTTCTCCTCATCAGGCGCTCTTGGGTCGAGAAGTCGAAGCGCTACTCGCAATGGATCGGCGTCGACGAGGTGAGGCGCTTGCGTGCGTTTCTCGGCAACACCGCCGGCGAGGGAGGATGGCGTGTGGTGGTCGTCGATCGCGCCGATGAGCTCAACCAGAACGCGGCCAACGCTCTGCTCAAAGCGCTCGAGGAGCCGCCGCGGCGGACACTCTTTCTGCTCGTGTCGAGCGCTGAGGGCCGTCTTCCGGTCACCATCCGCTCGCGGGCCCGGACGCTGAGGCTCGCGGGGCTCGATGGGGACGACTTGGAACGCGCCGTCCACGCCGCGCTCGACCGAGACGGCCTAAGGGCCGACGCCGAGACGTTGCGGGTGGCGCTTGCGCTTGCCCAAGGAAGCGTGCGGCGGGCGCTCGAGCTCGTCTCGGGCGAAGGCATCGAACTCTACAATGAAATCATCGCCAATTTTGCCGCGCTGCCGCGGCTGGACGGGGCCGTGCTGCACAAGCAGGTGGAGCGGCTAACCGGCGCAGGCGAGACCGAGCGGCTTGAGCTTTACCTCGCGCTCTTGCTTGGCCTGATCGAGCGGCTGATCCGCTATGCCGCTACCGGCGCGGGGGCTGCGGAGGAGGAGCAGGACCTCGCCAAGCGCTTAATTTCAAATGATAATCTCGCCCGTTGGGCAGAGGCCTGGGAAGCGATCTCCGAGGCCCGGGCCGAGGCCTTCGCGCTCAACCTGGACCGCAGCCTGCTGGTACTCGACACCTGGTTCCGCCTCCAGCAACTCGTGCATGAGTATCCTGTTTAGGGCATTGGCCGAGCACGCTTGCCGGGGGAGGCGGGCGAGGTTATGTCATGCGCCATGGCTGACAAGCGGCCCTACTACATCACCACGGCCATCTCCTATCCGAACGACGCGCCTCACATCGGCCATGCCTATGAGGCCGTCGCGACGGACGCCCTGGCGCGTTTTCGGCGTCTGCAAGGCCGGGATGTGTTCTTCCTGACCGGCACCGATGAGCACGGCATTAAGATGCTGCAGACGGCGCGGGCGCAAGGCATCACCCCGGAGGAGCTCGCTGACCGCAACACGCCCAAGTTCCGCGAGATGGTGCGTGTGCTCAACTGCTCCAATGACGATTTCATCACCACGCGCGAAGAGCGTCACACCCGCTCCACGCAAGAGCTGTGGCGGCGTATGCAAGCGGCGGGCGACATCTATCTCGGAAAATATGCCGGCTGGTATTCGGTGCGCGACGAGGCCTATTACGACGAGAGCGAGCTGAAAGAGAGCGCCGACGGAAAGAAGCTGTCGCCGCAAGGCACACCCGTCGAGTGGGTTGAGGAGGAGAGCTATTTCTTTCGCTTGTCGGCGTTCCAGGACCGGTTGCTCGCCCACTACGAGGCGCATCCCGAATTCATCGGCCCCGAGAGCCGGGCGAACGAAGTGAAGAGCTTCGTGCGCGGGGGGCTTCAGGATCTCTCCGTGTCGCGGACCACGTTCGATTGGGGTGTGCCGGTGCCCGGCGACCCGAAGCACATCATGTATGTGTGGGTCGATGCCCTGACGAACTACATCACCGGTGTTGGCTTCCCCGACGAGGACTCGGAGAGCTTCAAGCGCTACTGGCCGGCCGACGCGCACATCATCGGCAAGGACATCATCCGCTTTCATGCGGTCTATTGGCCGGCGTTCTTGATGTCAGCGGGCGTCGCGCTGCCGAAGCAGGTGTTCGGCCATGGCTTCCTTTATAACCGCGGGGAGAAGATGTCGAAGTCGGTTGGCAACGTGGTCGATCCCTTCGTGCTCGCGTCCGACTATGGCGTCGACCAGATCCGCTACTTCCTCTTGCGCGAGGTGCCCTTCGGTCAGGACGGCAATTACAGCCGTGACGGCATCATCACCCGCATCAACGCCGATCTCGCCAACGATCTCGGCAATCTCGCCCAGCGCTCGCTGTCCATGATCGCCAAGAACTGCGGCGCCCGCGTGCCGAAGCCTGGCGCACTCACGCAAGCCGACGAGACAATCCTTGCCGCCGTAGACGGCGTGTTGCCCCGCGTGGAGACCGAGATCGAGGTCTTTGCCATCCACCGGGCGCTTGAGATCGTCTGGGCGCTGGTCGCTGATGCCAACCGCTATTTCGCCGGAGAGGAGCCCTGGGCGCACAAGAAGACCAACCGGGAGCGAATGGAGACCATTCTCTACGTGACGGCGGAAGTTGCCCGCCAAATCGCGATCCTGGTGCAGGCCGTAATGCCGGAGAGTGGCGCCAAGTTACTCGATCAGCTTGGCGTGTCTTCGGACGCGCGTGACTTCGCGGCCCTTGGGCCGAAGGGACGGCTCGCGCCCGGCACGGAATTGCCGGCACCGAGCCCGGTGTTCCCTCGCCACATCGAGGCAGGCAGCGAGGCGGCGGCATCGTAGGGCTCGCTTGACCGCGTCTGATTGAGTTCGCGCCGACGTCCGCGGCACAGCTGCTTGATACGGGCTTCGTCAACACCCTCGACAAGGACGCCGCCAATCAAGATTCGCGGGACGGCGGTGTCGCCGAAGCGGCTTATCATGTCGGCTTGGACTCGCGGTGTGGTCGCGTCGAGAAGGGTGTACCTGATGTGGTTGCGCGCAAGGATGGCTCTGACCTGCCTGCAATAGGGGCACCAAGAGGCGCTGTACAGAAACACGCGTTTGCTGCAGCCCGCTTCTGCCGGAGCCGCAGCCAAACAGACCAAGGCAACTGCGGCGGCCGCGGCAATAATGGACGCGCGACGCGCAAAGCCTATGCTCGGTGCCATTGCACTCCTCTCCACTGGCTCGCCCTCCAATACTCTGGGCAGGCCCTATTGTTTCCTCGGTTCATATGCTGCACATAAGGGCCTAGCCGGGTGGACGTTTCGTTAACCTAGCAGCCTGAAGAGAAAAGGTATTTCATCTTTCCGTGATGCTCATCGACAGCCATTGCCATCTCGATTTCCCGGAGCTCAGAGGAGAGCTCGATGCGGTGATTCAGCGCGCGCGAGACGCAGGGGTCGGGGCGATGGTGACGATCTCGACCCGCGTTGCGAAATTCAAGGAGCTGAAGGATATCGTCGAGGCGCACGACAATGTCTACTGCTCGATAGGCACCCATCCGCACAACGCGGCGGAAGAGCCGGACATTACAGTCGAGGAACTCGTCGACATCTCGCACCATCCCAAAGTGGTGGCGATCGGCGAGGCGGGGCTAGACTACCACTATGATCACAGCCCGCGGGACGTGCAGAAGAAGGTGTTTCGGACCCATATCGCCGCGGCGCGCGCGACGGGGCTACCGCTCGTCATCCATGCGCGGGAGGCCGACGCCGACGTAGCGAGGATTCTCGAGGAGGAGACGGCGGAGGGCGCGTTTCCCTTCGTGCTCCATTGCTTCACGAGCGGGCCTGACCTTGCCCATCGCGGCCTTGCGCTCGGCGGCTACATTTCGTTTTCTGGCGTGCTGACCTTCAAGAAGGCGCACGCCTTGCGCGATATCGCCATGGCCGTTCCCTACGACCGGATGCTGGTTGAGACGGACGCGCCTTATCTTGCGCCGGAGCCGTTTCGCGGCAAGACCAATGAGCCCTCCTTTGTGGTCAAGACGGCCGCCCGGCTTGCCGCCTTACGTGGGGTGAGCGAGGCGGACATAGCGCGGACCACGACAGAGAATTTCTTCCATCTCTTCAAGAAGGTGCCGCGTTCGGTGCTGAAAGAGTCGTCGCACGCCGCATGAACTTGAAAGTCACCATTCTCGGCTGCGGCACCTCAGGTGGCGTGCCCCGCATCGGCGGCGAGTGGGGTGCGTGCGACCCGAACAATCCGAAGAACCGCCGACGCCGCTGCGCCCTTCTCGTGGAGCGGGAAAGCGGCGACGGCGTAACGCGCGTGCTCGTGGATACGCCGCCGGACTTACGCGAGCAGCTGATTGACGTTGGCGTCGGGCTCCTCGATGGCGTGCTTTATACCCACGAACATGCCGACCATTGCCACGGAATCGATGATTTGCGCATGGTCTGTTACAACGGGCGCCGTCGGGTCGATGTGTATCACGACGCGGAGACGGGGCGGACCTTGCATCAGCGCTTCGCCTATTGCTTCGAGACCCCGCCGGGAAGCGAATACCCGGCCGTTCTGAATCCCCACGAGATCGCGCCGGGCGAGTTGGTCCGCATCGAGGGGCCGGGTGGTGTGATCGAGGCGATGCCCTTCCGCCAGCAACACGGGCTCGGCGAGACGCTCGGATTTCGCTTCGGCGGCTTGGCCTATTCGCCAGATGTGAGCGATCTGCCGGAAGAGTCCGTTCCGCTTCTTGCCGGGCTCGATGTGTGGATCATCGACGCCTTACGCTACACAGGCCATCCGAGTCACTTTTCAGTGGAGCAGGCTCTGTCCTGGGTCGAACGGCTCAAGCCGAAGCAGGCGGTCCTCACCCATATGCATGTGGATCTCGACTACGAGACCTTAGCCGGCCAGCTCCCGGAGGGGGTCGAGCCTGCTTATGACGGCATGGTGCTGACCACGCCGTGAGCGTCTCGACGCGAGCGTCTATACGCCGACGATCTCACCTGTTTCTGCGTAGTCCGGCATGGCAAGGCGGAGGATCACGTCCGCCACCTCTTCAGGACCCTGCAAAGTTGCCTGGTCCTCGCCGGGATAGGCTTCCGCGCGCATGGCTGTCGCCGTGGCGCCAGGATCGACGATGTTGACCTTGATGGGGCTGTCCGCGGTCTCGTTGGCGTAGGTCTTGGCCAGCGTTTCAAGCGCCGCCTTGGAGATGGAGTAGGGGGCCCAATAGGCGCGGCCAGAATGCGCGACGCCGGACGAGGTGACGAAGATCACGCGTCCTGCATCGGAGCGGCGCAGCAGGGGATCGAGCGTGCGGATCAGACGCCAATTGGCGGTGAGATTGACGGCGAGCACCCTTTCCCACGTCTCCGAGGGGATATGGGTCAGCGGGCGCAAGCCTCCGAGGATGCCGGCATTGCCGACGAAGATGTCGAGCTTGCCGAAGCGTTCGTAGAGGGTGGGGCCGAGCGCGTCGATCAGCTTGCCGTCTTCGAGATTGAGGGGGATGAGGGAGGCCTTGCCGCCTTCCGCCCTGATCTCGTCGTCAACAGCTTCGAGTGATTTTGCGGCGTGTGCGAGCAGCAGGACGTGCGCCCCTTGGCGAGCGAGCGCCCGCGCCGTGGCGCGTCCGATGCCTCGCGAGGCGCCGGTCACGAGCGCGATACGATCCTTGAGACGTTGATCGTTCAACCGACCTCAGCGAGGAACGAGAGCTGCTTCTGTTGGGGCGGCCCCTCACGGTCGCGGAGGCGCGTCGGATATTCGCCGGTGAAGCAGTGGTCGGTGAATTGGGGATGGTCGTCGTCGCGGCCTTCATAGCCCATCGCCTTGTAGATGCCGTCGACGGAGATGAAGGCCAGCGAGTCGGCGCCGATAAATTCGCGCATCTCCTCCAGCGTGCGGTGCGCGGCGAGGAGCTTGTCCTGGTCCGGAGTATCGATGCCGTAGAAGTCGGGATGGGTGATCGGCGGGCTCGAGATGCGCATATGCACCTCTTTGGCGCCGGCCTCGCGCATCATCTGCACGATCTTCACCGAGGTGGTGCCGCGCACGACGCTGTCGTCGATGAGCACGATGCGCTTGCCTTTCACCTGAAGCTCGTTGGCGCTGTGCTTCAGCTTCACGCCAAGCTGGCGGATGCGCTGCTCGGGCTCGATGAAGGTGCGGCCCACATAATGGTTACGGATGATGCCGAACTCGAAGGGGAGGCCGGACTCTTGCGCATAGCCAATGGCCGCGGGCACGCCGGAATCGGGAATGGGAACGACCATGTCGGCGTTCGCCGGCGCTTCGCGGGCCAATTGCCGGCCCATCTCTTTGCGCACGTCGTAGACCGAGCGGCCGCCGATGATGGAATCGGGGCGGGCAAAGTAGATGTACTCGAAGATGCAGAGCCGCGCGGGATGCTTAGGCACGAATCGGTGGCTCTCCAGCCCATCACGGGTGGCGACCACGACTTCGCCATTCTCCACCTCGCGTACGAACTCGGCGCCGATGATGTCGAGGGCGCAAGTCTCCGAGGAGAGTACCCAAGCCTCGCCGAGCCGGCCGAGGACCAAGGGGCGAATGCCATACGGGTCGCGCGCGCCGACGAGCTTCTTGTTGGTCATGCCCACCAGCGCGTAGGCGCCCTCGACCTGGAGCAGCGCCTCGATGAACCGCTCGACGAAGAAACGCTTCTCGCTGCGGGCCACGAGATGGAGGATCACTTCGGTGTCGGTGGTGGACTGGCAGATGGCGCCTTGATGGATCAGGGATTCGCGCAAGGTCAGTGCATTGGTGAGATTGCCGTTGTGGCAAAGAGAAAAGCCGCCGGACTCGAGGTCGACAAACAGGGGTTGGACGTTGCGCAGCACCGCATCGCCACAGGTCGAGTAGCGGACATGCCCGACGGCCATGTCGCCCTTGAGGCGATCGATCACGGGGCGGGAGGTGAAATGGTCGCCGACCAGGCCGACGCGGCGCTCGGTATGGAAGTGCTCGCCGTCGAAGCTGACGATGCCGGCGGCTTCCTGGCCACGATGCTGAAGTGCATGCAGGCCGAGCGCGGTCAGCGCGGCAGCGTCCGGGTGGTTGAAAACCCCGAACACGCCGCACTCCTCATGCAGCCGGTCTTCCTCAAGCCAGCTCAAGACGGGATCGTTAACCTCGGCCTGTTCGGTCACGGGCATGGGCCTCCTCCCCATAGATAAGCGCCCTGGCAAGGGCTTCAATGCCACGCAACTTCTTTACCTTACGCGCGCGCTTACGACTGGTCGGGCTGCGCCGCCGGGCTATCCGTTCCCGGCTGGGCGTCAGGCTGCTCGTCGTGACCGCCGGGCAGGTACTCCTCAGGATGCATCGGCAGCAAGGATTCGATGGCTACCTGAGTCTTCTGGAGAATTGGGTAAGAGCGCGCGTTGCGGACCCACTCTGGCTGGTCTCGGGCAAGCGCGCTGAACAGAATGAAGACGATGGCGACGAGGAGAAACCCGCGTGCCAGGCCGAAGATGAAGCCCAAGGTCCGGTCGAGCGCGCCGACCCGGCTGTCGAGCACCTTGTCGGAAATCCGGAAGGTGATCAGGCTCACGATGATCAGGGTGACGATGAACACGCCAGCGGCGAAGGCGATCTGAGCGACGCTCGGGTTGTCGATATAGGGGGCCAAGAGGCTGGAATAGCGCGGCGTGAAATAAAGGGCGGCGACGGCGGCCATGGCCCAAGAGAAGATCGAGAGGACTTCGCGGGTGAAGCCGCGCACCATTGCCAGGAAGCCCGAGACGAGCATGATCACAATCAAAATGATATCGAGCCAGGAGATTGGCATGCCGCGAGGCTCCCTCGGGTGATGGCGTCAGACTATCACGATTCCCCGGGATGAAGCATAAATGGCCCTGCTGGGCAATGACTCACGGGTGACACTTGCCGCATTGTCGCAGGGGGTGTGGCTATTCAGAGGCCAAGGCGAACCAAGCCACCAATTCGTCGAGCTGAGAGACCGGGTTGAGCGCGATGCCCTCCCTCTCGCGATCGCCCGAGAGGGAAGCAGCGGGCAGGATGGCGCGGGCGAAGCCGAGCTTGGCCGCCTCTTTTAGCCGCTGATCCGTATGGCCCACGGCGCGGACCGCACCGGTCAGGCTCACCTCGCCGAAATAGACGGCATCGTCCGGGGCCGGGCGGCCGGCAAAAGAGGAGAGCAGCGCTGCCGCGGCGGCCAGGTCGGCGGCGGGCTCGGTCAGGCGCAAGCCCCCGGCAACGTTGAGATAAACGTCATGGCTGCCAAGGCGCACGCCACAGCGGGCCTCGAGCACGGCGAGCAGCATGGAAAGCCGGTTGGGGTCCCAGCCGACCACGGCGCGCCGCGGTGTGCCGAGTGCAGATGGTGCCACCAGCGCCTGGATCTCCACCAGAATCGGCCGGCTGCCTTCCATGCCGGCGAGCACGGCCGTGCCCGGCATGCCCCGGTCGCTGTCGTTCAGAAATAGGGCGGAGGGGTTCTCCACCTCTTTCAGCCCCTCGTAGCGCATTTCGAACACGCCGATCTCGTCGGTCGGCCCAAAGCGGTTCTTGACCGCGCGCAACACACGGAACTGATGGCCGCTCAGGCTCTCGAAATAGAGAACCGTGTCGACCATGTGCTCGATCACCTTGGGGCCGGCGATCTGGCCGTCCTTGGTTACGTGGCCGACCAGCACAAGGGTGGAGCCGCTCGCCTTGGCATAGCTGATCAATGCCGCGGCGCAGCCGCGAAGCTGCGAGATGGTGCCCGGGGCGGATTCGATTCCTTCCGACCACAGGGTCTGCACTGAGTCGATGACGACGAGGTTTGCCGCCGGGCCGCTGCCGAGGGTGGCGATGATATTAGCGATATTGGTCTCGGTGCCGAGCGCCACGGGAGCTTCGGCAAGGCCGAGGCGCGCCGCGCGCATGCGGACCTGGGCTGGCGCTTCCTCGCCTGAGAGATAGACCACGCGGGCGCCGTCCTGAGCGAGCTCGGCCGCCGCCTGGAGCAGAAGCGTCGACTTGCCGATTCCGGGATCGCCACCGACCAGCACGGCGGAGCCCGGCACCAGCCCACCGCCCAGCACGCGATCGAGCTCGGCGATGCTGGTCTTGAGCCGGGGGGCGTCGAGGGTCTCGGCGGACAGCGTCTCGAAGGAGGCTAGACGTCCTTTGCCGCCTTTGATGGCGACCAGGGCAGGGGAGTTCGACGCCGGGGCTGACTCCTCGATGATCGAGTTCCACTCACCGCAAGAGGTGCATTTGCCGGACCAGCGGGCGGTGACCGCGCCGCAAGACTGGCAGACATAGGCTTTGGAGGCTTTGGCCATCGAGGAAGGTCTACCCGCCGATATAGTGCCGGACGGCGCGCGGGCCGAGACTGGTCAGCACCTCGTAGTCGATCGTGCCGGCGTGGACGGCGAACTCATGGGTGCTGACATTGGGGCCGAGGAGCTCCACCCATTCGCCGCGCTGCGCTAAGGACTCGGGGATGCCGGTCACGTCGATGGTGATGAGGTCCATGGAGACGCGTCCCAAGATCGGTGCGGCATGGGCGCCGATATAGACGACGAGGCCCTCCTCGCCGTCCTTGGTGGAGAGCGCCCGGAAGATGCCGTCTGCATAGCCGACCGCGACCGTGGCGACGCGCGAGGGGCGCTCAATCGTCCGTGTTGCGCCATAGCCGACCGTCTCCCCAGGCGCCACGTCACGCACCTGGAGGATGCGGCCCTTGAGATGCACCACAGGGCGGAACGGGTTCTGCCCGCGCCGCTGCGGGTGGCCGCCATAAAGAGCGATGCCCGGCCGCACCAGGTCGTAAGCGAAGTCAGGGCCGAGCAAGATGCCGGCAGAATTGGCTAGGCTCGTCAGTGCCTTAGGTAGGCGAGCTCGCAAGCTATCGAAGACGCGCCGCTGGCTTTCGTTTTTAGCGTGGGTGGAATCGTCGGCGCAGGCGAGATGGCTCATCACCAAAGAGAGGGTGAGAGCCGACCAGAGATCGCGCACTTGCGCGACCGTGTCGACTTCACTCGCCGTGAGGCCGAGCCGGTTCATGCCGCTATCGATATGGACGGCGCACGGGAGCTTCTCGCCGATGCGCGCACAATAGCCGGCCCACTCCCGGATCTCCGCAGCGCTGTTCAGAACGGGGCGAACACTTAATGCGTGGAACGACTCGGCCGTGCCGGGCAGAAGTCCGTCGAAGGCATAGATGACGGCCTCGGGCAAAAGGCCGCGTAAAGTTTCGGCTTCGGTCAGGGTCGCCACGAAGAAGGTCTTGCAGCCGGCGCGCCACAGGGCCGGTGCGGCATAAGCGACACCGAGGCCATAGGCGTCGGCCTTGACCACGGCGGCGCACTCGGCCGCGCCAGCGAGATCGCGTAAGTGACGATAATTGGCGGCGAGCGCGTCGAGGTCGATGGTGAGGACGGCAGTGTCGTCCGCATCGATCGCTGGCTCGCTCTGGGTGACATCGCGCGGGCGCGCGTGGCTCAATCCCGCCGCTCCGGCAGACGCTCCGACGCGGCGAGGTTGGAGAACCTCGTGAACTCCGGCGTGAACTGCAGGGTCACCGTGCCGGTCGGCCCGTGCCGCTGCTTGCCGATGATCACGTCGGCCTTGCCGGTGACCGCCTCCATGTCCGTTTGCCACTGCCTGTGCTCTTCCGTGTTCTCGCGGGGTTGGCTGCGTTCCAGATAGTATTCCTCGCGGAACACGAACATTACCACATCGGCATCTTGCTCGATGGAGCCGGATTCACGCAAATCCGCCAGTTGCGGTCGCTTGTCCTCCCGTTGCTCCACTTGGCGGGAGAGCTGGGACAGGGCCAAAATCGGCACATGCAGCTCCTTGGCAAGGGCTTTGAGGCCCGTGGTGATCTCCGAGACCTCTTGGACGCGGCCTTCTTGCGCGCGCCTGGAGGAGCCCGACAGGAGCTGGAGATAGTCGACCACGACGAAGCCGAGCCCCCGCTGGCGCTTCAGGCGCCTGGCGCGGGCCGCGAGCTGAGCTACGGTAATGCCGCCGGTCTGATCGATGAACAGCGGCACATTCTGAAGCTCCTGGGAGACCTCGACGATACGGTCGAACTCGTCGGAATCGATGCGGCCGCGGCGAATGCGCTCCGAGGGGATGTAGGATTGCTCGGCGATGATGCGGGTGGCCAGCTGCTCCGCCGACATTTCGAGCGAGAAGAAACCCACCACGGCGCCATCAGGCGGCGCGTCGCCATCAGCATTGGCCGTGTAAGCCTTGGCCACGTGATACGCGATGTTGGTCGCAAGCGCCGTCTTACCCATGGAGGGACGGCCGGCGATGATGATGAGGTCGGAGGGCTGCAAGCCGCCCATGCGATGGTCGAGGTCGGCAAAGCCCGTGGCCAGCCCTGAGAGCCCCCCGTCGCGCCGGTAGGCGTTGGCGGCCATGTCGATGGCGTCGGTCAGCGCCGAGGAGAAGGGCTCAAAACCCGAGCCGTATTTTCCGGTTTCGGCCAGCTCATAGAGCTGCTGCTCGGCCCCCTCGATCTGGGCGGATGGGGGGGCGTCGATAGGCGAGTCGTAGGCCGTGTTGACCATCGTCTCGCCGATCTCAATGAGCTGGCGGCGTACGGCGAGGTCGTACACGGTGCGGCCGTAGTCCTCGGCGTTGATAATCGTTGTGGCGTTGGCGGCGAGCCGTCCGAGATATTGCGGGACGGAGAGCTCACCCACAGGTTCATCAGCTTGGAAGAACGTCTTGAGGGTGATGGGCGTGGCGCGTTTGCCGCCCATGATGAGCTTGGAGGCGGTCTCGAAGATGCGGCCGTGCAGCGGATCGAAGAAATGTGCCGGCTTGAGGAAGCTCGACACGCGATCCAGAGCCTCGTTGTTGACGAGGATGGCGCCGAGCAGGGCCTGCTCAGCCTCGAGATTGTGGGGCTCCTCCCGGAAGACGGGCGTTTCCGGGGCAGGGCGCTGGAGGGTAAGCGCGTTGCTCATGGGGCGGAGACTAGGTGATTCGGAGCCATAGGAAATGGCGAACCGCAAGCATCTAGTACTTCTTACCGCTGTGCACAGCTGCGGCGCAACAAGCCGGGATCGTCAGGAGGCGTTTGGCGGTTAGCGGCTCGTCCGGTGCTTACGCGAAGCGGCGTGCTGGCCTTCGCGGGCGCGGAGTTCGCGCTCGCTGTCATGCATATAGTCGCGGGTGAGCGGGAGCGCGTTCTGGTCCTTCGCCAATTGAATTTGGAAGACCATGAGGTTCTGGTAGCGGAACGCCGTCTCGGAGCCTGCGAGATACATCTCCCACATCCGACAGAACCGCTCGCCGAACTTTTCTGCCGCCGTATGCCAAGCGCTGCGAAAGCGCTGGCGCCATTGGCGCAAGGTCATGGCGTAATGGAGTCTCAGGATCTCCACATCGGTAGCTAGAAGACCTTCGCGCTCGACCGCTGGCAGGACCTCGCTCAAGGCTGGAATGTAGCCACCCGGGAAGATGTACTTAGCGATGAAGGGATTTGTCGCTGACGGACCGTCAAAGCGGCCGATGGAATGGATGACGGCGACGCCGTCGTCGGCAAGGAGCCTCTCAACCTGCTGGAAGAAGCTGCGGTAGTGAGCCGTGCCGACGTGCTCGAACATGCCCACCGACACGATGCGGTCAAAGCTGCCTTCAAGATTGCGATAGTCGCACAGCTCGAAATTGACGGCCTTCGATAGCCCTTCGGCGCTGGCGCGCTCGCGCGCAATCTTGAGCTGCTCTTCGCTCAGGGTAATGCCGGTCACATCGACATGGGCGGTCTTGGCCAAATAGAGCGCTAAGCCGCCCCAGCCAGAGCCGATGTCGAGCACGCGCATGCCGTCGGCGAGATCGAGCTTGGCCGCAAGATGACGCTTCTTCGCCTCTTGCGCGTCCTCGAGCGACATGCCGTCGTGCTCGAAATAGGCGCACGAATATTGGCGGTCGGGATCGAGGAAGAGATCGTAGAGCGAGCCGTCGATGTCGTAGTGGTGGGCAACGTTGCGCTTCGCGCGGCCGACGGGATTGTAGTGCTGGAGGCGCCGCGTGATGAAAAGCAGGCGATCGAGGGCATGAAGCCAGCGCGGCCAACGTTGCCGGGACACGTTAGTCAAGAGTAGCTCGAGAAAGTCGTAGATCGTGCCCTGTTCGAAGACGAGGCGGCCGTCCATATAGGCCTCGCCGATGGCAAGCGGCGGGTTCAGGGCAAGTTGCCACTCGGTGCGTTTGTCGGTGATGCGGGCCGATACAGGGTTGCCGGCGTGGTCGCCAAACGCGTAGGCGCAGCCATCAGCATCGACCAGTCTCAGATGGCCGGTCGTCACGGTCCGCTCTAGGAGATGGCGGAGCGGGCGAAACATCTATGTCAAACGCCGAGTCATGCCTCGGGGTCCATCGATTCGCCAAAGATCGAGCCCGAGCATCTTAGAAACTGGAGGCAGGCGATACAACAACCTGCCTCCGTAGTTCATGAAAACTTTATTTCGCCCTACGAGGCGGCGTCTCCGGCGGCGTCTGTCGTGTCCTCTGTCTCGCCTTCCCCTTCGGCAGGGACTACGCCCTCCTCGAACAGGCTCTCGGCGGCGATCCGCGCGGCTTCCGCGTCCTCTTCCTCCTCGGTCAAGGTCCGCGTCACGTCCTCGCCGCGGGCTTGGCGTGTGGCTTCTTCTTCGGAGCGCGCGACGTTGATTACGACGTGCGGCACGACGTCGCCATGGAGCGAGACACGCACCTCGTGGAGGCCGAGCATCTTGATCGGCCGGTCGAGCCGAACCTGCTGCCGCTCGATGGAGAAACCACCCTCTGTCACAGCCTCTGAGATGTCGCGGGTCGACACGGAGCCGTAGAGCTGGCCGTTGTCGCCAGCCTGGCGAATGACGATGAAGCTCTGGCCGTTGAGCTTCTCGGCCACGGCTTCGGCCTCGGTCTTGCGCTCTAGATCGCGCGCCTCGAGTTGAGCCCGCTGGCTGTCAAAGTGCTTGCGGTTCGCTTCCGTGGCGCGGAGCGCTTTGCCTTGGGGCAGGAGGAAGTTGCGGGCATAGCCGTCCTTGACGGTGACGATGTCACCCATTTGTCCGAGGCGCCCGATGCGCTCCAGCAGAATGACTTGCATGTCTCAGTACTCCTATCGTTGTCAGTCCGTTCCGTTGTTTGTAGGGGGCTGGCCGCTCGCGGCGGCGCTGCGGGCGCGCAAGCCGAACAGCGGCTCGCCGAGGCCGACGATGGCCACAAGGATGGCAAGCCAGCCGAGAAACAGAATTCCGAGATAAACCACCGCAAGCAAAAGCCAGCGGAATGGTACGCCACGGCTATAGACGTGGATCACCGCCAAACCTTGCAGCATGTAAGCCAACAGCATCGCACTGGCGAGGCCGGTGGCGAGCAGGCCGATCAGCCCCGGCACGAACGACACGATCAAAGCGCCAGCGAAGACAGCCACGAACACGTTCGGCACTTCGAGACCGTGCAGGTCCGGCCAAGGGCGGAGCGCGCGGCCGGACGCCTCAACGATGAGGCCGGCGAGCCACAGGTTGAACAGCATGATGGTGAGCCAGACGATGACGAAGGCGGCGGGAAGCGCCTTGGCGAGGACGAGCTTGAGATTCTCTATCATCTCCGGGGTCAAGTCGGAGGCATTCGGACCAAGTATCTTCAGGAGGTTAGGCACAAGAGTCTGATCGATCCACTGGTGGTAGCTCTCCACGCCTGGGCCGAGTGCGAGGACGAGCAGGGCCGCAAGGACTCCCGCCATCAGCGCCGCCCAGCCGACGAGCCGCCCGACTGGGTACCACTCGATCGCGGCGGTCGCCTCGCCTTGAGGCACGGGGGCGGGCCGCGACAGAAGAAGGAGATGGCTGAGCACCGCGACCGGCGCGGCGATGACCAGAGCGAAGGCCAAGGCTGGGCCGGGCCCAAGGCTCACAGCCATGACCACGGCCCCGGTCAGGGCCGCGAGCGCCGCGGCAGACCGGCCCCAGCCGAGCCCGGCTAGGCAGAGCGGCAGAGGCGACAGGTAGAGGAGGATGCCTGCGAGCGCAGCCGTGGTCGCTGCAGACGCAAAGAGCGCTGCTGAAACCAGACCTGCGCCTGCGCCAATGAGAAGGTGTGTTGGCATCGGTTGCGCTGTCCCGCCTCCTTGAAGCGGTTAGGGGAGGGCCGGAGCCCACCCCAACTTTCTGTCAAAGGCCGTCATGCGAGCCTTGCGGCTCAGATCTCAACCTACTGGATGAGATACGGCAACAGGCCGAGGAAGCGCGCGCGCTTGATGGCACGGGCAAGCTCGCGCTGCTTCTTAGCAGAGACGGCCGTGATGCGGCTCGGCACCATCTTACCGCGCTCGGACACGTAGCGCTGGAGCAGCTTCACGTCCTTGTAGTCGATCTTTGGCGCCTTATCGCCAGAGAACGGGCAGGTCTTGCGCCGGCGATAGAAGGGGCGGCGGGCCTGAACTGAGGTCATGCTCATTCTGACTTCTCCTCGCTGCCAGCGCTTTCCTTGCTCTCAGCGGTCTCTGGGCGTGGTTCGGGACGCGGTTCGCGGGGGCCGTGATCGCGGTCGCGGCGGGGACCCCGCCGGTCACCGCGGTCGCCACGGCCATCGCGGTCGTCGCGGTCGGAGCGGCGCATCATCGCCGACGGCTCGGTTTCGTGCTCCTTGACCTTGATGGTCAGGAAGCGAATGACATCGGTCGAGAGGCCCATCTGACGCTCCATCTCGGCCACCGCCTCATGCGGGGCGTCGATGTTCATCAGCGTGTAGTGAGCCTTGCGGTTCTTCTTGATCTTATAGGTGAGGGATTTGAGCCCCCAATACTCGGTCTTGTCGACCTTGCCGCCGTTCTCCTCAAGGAGAGCGCGGTAGGTGTCCACAAGGCCTTCCACTTGCTGCGCCGAGATGTCTTGGCGCGCCAAGAACACATGCTCGTAGAGAGACATGAAGTGCCTTTCCTTACTCCTTTGCTCCGGCGCGAAGCCTCACATGGGCGCTTTAGAAGGAAAGGCCCAAGAAATGCTCTTGAGAGCGAAAGCCCTTGAGAGCGGAGACACGGGAGGGCGGCGCCATGGCCTGCCGCTTCGAAGCGGTCCTCCGTTCAGCCTCCGACCGGAGCGGTTGCTGGTGGCCGCTTTATAGAGTTTCGCGCGCGCTTTGCAAGGCCATCGGAAGGAGGCGTGGCGTTCACCATCCCGCTCGCTTGACAGGCAAGATTGAAACGGTGTCTTTGCCCCCTTCTGTCAACCCCACGACTCCAGCACGCGACTCTCTTCCAGCATATGAGCACTGCCTTCATCTTCCCCGGCCAAGGGAGCCAAGCCGTCGGCATGGGAGCCGAACTGGCTAAGGCTTATCCTGCCGCCAAAGCCGTGTTTTCTGAGGTGAATGAGGCGCTTAGCCAGGACCTCTCAAAGCTGATGTGGGAAGGGCCCGAGGCCGATCTGACGCTTACGGAGAACGCCCAGCCGGCTCTCATGGCGGTGTCCTTGGCGGCCATGCGGGTGCTGAAAGAGACCAAAGGGGTGCCGCTTGAGGGCAAGATCGCCTATGTCGCGGGCCATTCGCTCGGCGAATATTCGGCGCTGGCCGCCGCCGGCGCGCTGAGCCTGGCCGATACCGCGCGGCTCTTGAAGACCCGCGGCCGTGCCATGCAAGAGGCGGTGCCGGTGGGCGAGGGGGCCATGGCGGCGCTGCTCGGCGCCGATCTCGCTCAGGCGCAAGAGCTCGCCAAGGCGGCGAGCGAGGGCGAAGTCTGCGAAGCCGCGAATGACAACGCGCCCGGCCAAGTGGTGATCTCCGGCGCGCGCACCGCGATCGAGCGCGCCGTGGCACTGGCCCCGAAATACGGCGCGCGCCGCGCCGTGCTCTTGCCGGTGAGCGCGCCGTTCCATTGCGCGCTGATGCAGCCGGCGGCCGATGCCATGCGCGAAGCTCTGGCCGCTGTCGAGATCAAGACGCCCGTGGTGCCTGTGGTCGCCAATGTGCTCGCAGAGCCAATCTCCGAGCCGGAGGCGATCAGAACCCGTCTCGTGGAGCAGGTGACGGGCATGGTGCGGTGGCGCGAGACCATGCAGTTCTTGGCGGGGCATGGTGTGAACACGGTCTACGAAGTCGGCGCTGGGCGCGTGCTGACAGGGATTGCAAGGCGTTTCGAAGGCATCGACGCGCGCAGCGTCGGCACGCCCGAAGAGCTCGAGGCCACGGTGGTGGCGTTGCAAGGCTAAGGCGCTTCAGGAAAGGAAGGCTTCGATATGTTCGACCTGAAGGGAAAAACGGCGCTGGTCACTGGCGCGACAGGCGGCATTGGCGGCGCCATCGTCAAGGCGCTTCACGGTCAAGGCGCTTCGGTGGCGATCTCCGGCACCAGGGCCGAGAAACTCGAGGCGCTCGCGTCCGAGCTCGGCGAGCGGGTCTTCGTGCTGCCGTGTGATCTGCGCGACCGTCCCGCGGTGATGCAGCTTGCGGACACGGCGGAGAAGGCGCTGGGGCAGGTGGACATCCTCGTCAACAATGCCGGCATCACTCACGACAATCTCTTCATGCGCATGAAGGACGAGGAGTGGGACGACGTCATCGCCGTCAACCTAAGCTCCGTGTTCATCCTGACGCGCGGCATCTTGCGCAACATGATGCGCCGCCGCTACGGACGCATCGTCAACATCGCTTCGATCTCGGGCGTGTTCGGTAATCCGGGGCAGGCCAACTACTCGGCCTCAAAGGCCGGGCTGGTGGGCATGACCAAGTCTCTGGCGCGCGAAGTGGCCGCGCGCGGCATCACGGCGAACTGCATTGCCCCGGGCTTTATCTCGACTCCGATGACCGATGCCTTGACGCCGAAGCAAGTCGAGGCTATTGCCGCCGCCATCCCGGCGCAGACCTTCGGCAAGCCCGAAGATATCGCCGCGGCAGCGGTTTTTTTCGCAAGCGACGAAGCGGCCTATGTCACGGGCGAGACGATGCACGTGAACGGCGGCATGATCATGGTTTAAGTGCTGGTTGAACAATAGGTTGGGGGTATGGCTTCAGCAAACTTGGCAAGCTGATTTCCCCGGAGAGGGCTTCTGGCAAAGTCTCATATAGTATGCTACCCAAGCGGCCGCTCTGTGGGGGCTTGACAAAGGACAATCCCACCGCGATCAACCCTCCTAACTTACCACTCGGGGGTGTGTTGGGGCATGAGCCGCAGCTCGGGGGTACGCGAGCCGAAGGACTGACAGTTAAGGGACGGTGACGAGGACATGAGCGATATCTCTGAGCGCGTAAAGAAGATCGTGGTGGAGCATCTCGGCGTTGAGGCCGATAAGGTCACCGATAATGCAAGCTTCATCGACGACCTCGGTGCCGACAGCCTCGACACCGTCGAGTTGGTGATGGCGTTCGAGGAGGAATTCGGCTGCGAGATCCCCGATGATGCCGCAGAGACCATTCTCACTGTCGGCGACGCCATAAAGTTCCTGGAGAAGAATACTGCCGCTTGACGCGACCGCATACGGGCGTGCCAGGCGCCCCGCGTCGTGACAAAGTAGCCCCTAACGGCTCGACAACAGATTTCCGCGAGGGTCACGCGAAGGCGCGATGCGACGTGTCGTTATCACAGGCTTGGGTCTTGTCTCACCGCTTGGCTGCGGTCACGAGATCGCGTGGAAACGGCTGACCTCAGGCGAGAACGCTGCGCGGCGCATCGAAGACTTCGATGTCTCCGATCTCTCCTGCCAGGTTGCCTGCCAAGTCCCGCGTGGTGATGGCAGCGATGGCACCTTCAATCCCAACGATTGGATGGAGCCCAAAGAGCAGCGGAAGGTCGACGACTTTATTATCTATGCCATGGGCGCCGCCACCCAGGCGCTGACCGATGCCGGTTGGAAGCCGACTGCGTACGAGGATCAGATCCGCACAGGCGTCTTGATCGGCTCGGGTATCGGCGGGCTTCAGGGGATCGAGAAGACTTCGCTTCTGTTCGCGGACAAGGGGCCGCGGCGGGTCAGCCCGTTCTTCATTCCCGGGCGGCTGATCAATTTGGCGTCCGGCTATGTCTCCATCGAGCATGGGCTCAAAGGTCCGAACCACGCCGTAGTCACCGCCTGTTCGACCGGTGCGCACGCCATCGGCGATGCCTCTCGGCTCGTCGCCTTCGGCGATGCGGATGTGATGCTGGCCGGCGGCGCGGAGTCGCCGGTCTGTCGGCTTGCCATCGCGGGCTTCGCCGCGTGCCGGGCGCTCTCCACCAATTTCAACGACCAGCCGCAGCGGGCGTCACGTCCCTATGACCGGGACCGGGACGGTTTCGTCATGGGCGACGGGGCCGGCATGGTTGTCGTCGAGGAGCTTGAACACGCCAAGGCCAGGGGCGCGACCATCTATGCCGAGATCATCGGTTATGGGCTCTCGGGCGATGCATTCCACATCACCGCGCCGGCCGAGGACGGGGACGGCGCGTTCCGCTGCATGTCGGCGGCGGTGAAGCGCGCCGGCATCGACCCGGCTGACATCGATTACATCAATGCCCATGGGACCTCGACGCCCATGGGCGACGAGATCGAGCTCGCCGCGGTGGAGCGGCTGTTCGGCAATGCCGCGGGCAAGGTGTCCATGTCGTCCACCAAGTCGGCGACCGGTCATCTGCTGGGCGCTGCAGGCGCGGTTGAGGCGATCTTCTCGGCGCTGGCAATTCAGGACAATTTGGCGCCGCCGACGCTCAATCTCGATAACCCCTCTGTGGCGACGGCCATCGATCTGGTGCCCCATCAAGCGCGCCGCCGCACCATTGATACGGTGCTGTCTAATTCCTTCGGGTTCGGCGGGACCAATGCCTCGCTGATCATGCGCCGATACGCCGCTTGATCGCGTGCCGTTTTGCTTGTCAGGCGAACCTCCCTTTCGCCATATTTCGACGCAAAGTGAACTAAGTTATCCGCGGGGCGCGCGCTAATCGGGCATGACTTTGACGAGGAACACTCCTCCACCTCCTCCGACGGCTAACTCGCCAGGTGGCCATATGACGGGGCATGTGGCCGGGCGCCCGGCGGCTCACGTGGCCGGACGTCCGGTGGGCCATGTGTTGCCGCCCAGTCCCACCGAGGCGCTCGAGCCACAGCGCCCACCTGAGCCTCCTGTGCAAGAAGAGTACGAGGAGGACTCACATCCCTTCCTGCGGATGTTCGATGGCTTCTTGAATTTCATCTTCATCGTGGCCTGCGCGGCGGTGGCGGTTTTCTATTTCGTCCGCGTGGAGTTCGACCGGCCTGGGCCACTTAAGGTATCGACGGTTGTCGTAGTCCCGAAGGGAGAAGGGGTGACGGCCATTGTCGATCGCCTCGAGAACGAAGGTGTCATCGCCGACCGGCGCATCTTCATGACCAGCATCCTCTACTTTATGTATCTGAAGGGGCAGGGGACGCTGAAGGCTGGCGAGTACGAGTTCGATAAGCAGGCAACGATGCGGCAGGTCCTCGATACCTTGGTCGAGGGCAAATCCATTCAATACAAGGTGACGTTTCCAGAAGGCTGGACCAGCCAGCAGATCGTGGCGCGTCTGATGGCGAATCCCGAACTCCATGGAGATGTCCCGAAGATCCCGCGGGAAGGCTCGCTGCTTCCCGATACATACAGCTTCGGCACCAAGGACACGCGCGAAGAAATCATTCAGCGGATGGAACAGGCCCAGCAAAAGTTCCTCGCGAAGATGTGGGAAGAGCGGGACCCGGACATCATGGTCAAGACCCCGGAGGAGGCGGTGATCCTGGCCTCGATCGTGGAGAAGGAAACAGCGCGTGCCGACGAGCGGCCGCGGATCGCGGCCGTGTTCAACAACCGGCTGAGGAAGCATATGCGCATCCAGTCGGATCCGACCATCATCTACGGTTTGTTCGGTGGGGCAGGTATGCGCGATCACCCGATCACGCAGGAAGAGCTTAACCGGCCCAATCCCTACAACACGTACCAGATCAACGGCCTACCTCCGACGGCGATCGGCAATCCCGGCCGGGCCTCGATCGAGGCGGTGCTGAAGCCCGCCAAGACCAAGGATCTCTATTTTGTTGCCGACGGTACGGGCGGTCACGCCTTTGCTGCGACTCTTGCCGAGCACAACAGGAACGTCGCGAAGTGGCGCAAGATCGAGCGTGAGATCAGGGCGCGGCAAGAGAAGGAGGCCGCGGCGGCTGCCGCCGCCGCGGAGCAC
>Ga0307436_1000265_pt1 | contig 24043 bp, 23 predicted proteins | sample SalMarWE160440MG_FD_202513 | JGI IMG/M metagenome (GOLD analysis project Ga0307436, IMG submission 202513) | Salt marsh sediment microbial communities from the Plum Island Ecosystem LTER, Massachusetts, United States - WE1604-40 | ecosystem: Environmental > Aquatic > Marine > Intertidal zone >...
AACCCTCTTACAATGAAGTTGAGGCGGCGAAAAGCAAGTTAGCTTCACGGACAGGTGAAGGCGCTTTGTCTTGCGGTTAAGCCCAAGCCGCCTGTTAATGCCGGGGCTGGAGGGCTCTTGATGACCGATGCCGCGCTTCTCGAGGGGCAGGCAAAATTCGCCGATCCCGACCGGACCGCCACGGGCGAGCGGCGGGCTCGCGTGGCCCTTCAAGCCTTGCGGACCCTGTGGATCAACACGGGGAGCCTCTGCAACATCACTTGCCGCAATTGCTATATCGAATCGAGCCCGGAGAATGACCGGCTCGCCTATATCACCCGCGCTGAGGCGGCCTCTTACCTCGACGAGATTGCGCGCGATGGCTGGCCGGTGACCGAGATCGGCTTCACCGGCGGTGAGCCGTTCATGAACCCGGACATTCTGCGCATGATCGAGGACGCGCTCGTCGGCGGCTTCTCGGCTCTGGTCCTGACCAACGCCATGCAGCCCATGTTGCGCCCGCGCATCCTCGACGGGCTCTCGCGCTTGCGCGATGCCTATGGCGGCAAGCTCTCGTTGCGCATCAGTCTCGACCATTATTCCAAGGCGTTCCACGAGGAGGAGCGCGGCCCGGGCACTTTCGACAAGACGCTCGAGGGGATCGATTGGCTCGCGCGCGAGGGGTTCTCGCTGGCGCTTGCGGGACGCACCTGCTGGGACGAGAGCGAGGCGGACGCACGCTCCGGCTACGCCGCGCTGATCGCGGCGCGCGCCTGGCCGGTGGACGCAAACGATCCTCTCTCGCTCGTTCTGTTCCCGGAGATGGACGAACGCGCCGACGTGCCGGAGATCACCGAGAGCTGCTGGGGCCTTCTCGGCAAATCGCCATCAGAGGTGATGTGCGCCTCAAGCCGCATGGTGGTGAAACGGAAAGGGGCCGGCGCGCCGGTCGTCGCCCCGTGCACGCTTCTTCCCTACGATACCGCGTTCGAGATGGGCACGACCCTGTCCGCGGCCGCGGTGGCGGACGGCGGTATGTTCGACCACGGCGCGGTCAAGCTCTGCCATCCGCACTGCGCCAAGTTCTGCGTGCTCGGCGGTGGCACCTGCTCGGCCTGATCCGCTACTCCTTGACCTCGAAGGGCAGCTCGACGCTCGCCGACTTGTCGCCAACCATGTCGTGGAACTTCAGCTCGGCGGCATATTTCCCTGCCGGTGCTTCGCCAAAGTCGATGGTCACGGCGGTCATGGTCTCCATGTTCTGCTCGCGGCTGTCGAAGGTGAAGTTGCCAAAGCCTTGTTGCTGGGCGACGACGTTGCCCTCGCCGTCCTTAAGCGCGAGATCAACGACGAGCTGGGCGTGGTTCAGATCGTTTTTCGGTTGCCAGGTGAAGCCGACTGGCTCGACATAGATGACGAGCTTCTCTCCCGGCTTGAACACGTTGTCGGGACGCGGATCGTAGACGCCGAAGCCGCCGGGCCTGCCTGAGACAAAGAGCGCCTTGCGGAACAGAAGCGGGCCCGCGTTCCACACTTTCTGAGTGGCTTTGCGCATGGTGTCATAGGCATCGAGATTCTTGCCGTCCTTGACCTCGCTCTCGGCTTGCTTCGCCAGATCGGTCAGCTCTTCCGCAGACGCGACCATAGCGAAACTGGCGCCTGCCAGCAGGGCAAGCGCGAAAACCGCGGCACGTTTCATGATGGCCTCCCCATCAAGCTCAGATCCACCGCCATCGAACATGGCATACAAGGCCTAGCCGCGCCACCGCATCGGCCCGTCAGAACGGATTGTGCTCCGACTTACCACGCGTGGCGAAGAACTCGCGGGCAACGGCGAAGACCACCGGGCTCAGAAGCGCCAGCGCGATCAGATTGGGGATCGCCATGAGCGCGTTCATCACGTCGGCCAGCAGCCAGATGAAGCTCAGCTTGACCGTGGCGCCAATGATCGGGGCGAGCGACCATGCGATGCGAAATGGGATGATGACCTTGACGCCAAGAAGATATTGCCAGGCCCGCTCGGAGTAATAGCTCCAGCCGAGCAGCGTGGTGAAGGCGAACACCGCGAGGGCGATCGAGGTGATCTCGCTGCCGACCCCCGGGAGCGCCGTCTCGAAGGCAAGCGAGGTCAACTCGGCGCCAGTCTCCCCGCTGGTCCAGGTCCCCGTGGTCAGGATCACCATTGCGGTGAACGAGCAGACGAGGATGGTGTCGATAAAAGTGCCTAGCATGGCCACCAGGCCCTGGCTGACCGGGCCCTTACACTCGGCGGCGGCGTGGGCGATCGGCGCCGAGCCGAGCCCGGCTTCGTTGGAAAACACGCCGCGGGCCACGCCGAAGCGGATCGCGGCCCACACGGCCGCGCCGGCAAAGCCGCCGGTCGCCGCGATGGGCGTGAAGGCATGGGTGAAGATCAGACGGAATGCTTCGGGCACGGCGCCGATATTCAGCGCGATGACCACAATGCCCGCACCGATATAGCCGATGGCCATGACCGGCACGAGGGCGCCGGCGACGGCGGCGATGCGTCGAATGCCGCCGATCAGCACCAGGCCGACGAGAGCGGCGAGCACGTAGCCCGTCGCCCAGAAGGGAACGCCGAAGGAGGCTTCCAGTGCATCGGCCACGGAGTTCGCCTGGACCATGTTGCCGATGCCGAAGCCGGCGAAGCCCGCGAACACCGCGAAGCAGGCGCCGAGCCAGGCCCAGCGGGGGCCGAGCCCGTTCCTGATGTAGTACATGGGACCGCCGACATACTTTCCGTGCTTGTCCCGCTCGCGATATTTCACCGCCAGGACGGCCTCGGCGAACTTGGTGGCCATGCCGACGAGCGCCGTCATCCACATCCAGAACACCGCGCCGGGGCCTCCGATGAAGATGGCCGTGGCGACGCCGGCGATATTGCCCGTGCCGATGGTCGCGGCGAGCGCCGTCATCAGCGCGTTGAACGGGGTGATCTCGCCCTTGCCCTCGGGAATGCGCCCGCGCCACAGCATGGCGACGGCGAAGGGCAGGTCGCGCAGGGTGCGGAGCCGCAGGCCGACGGTCAGATAAAGGCCGACGCCGAGCAAGAGCACCAGCATGGGCACGCCCCACACCAGATCGTCCAGCCAAGTCACGGCGGATGTGATCGCCTGCATGCAGTTCCCCCCGTCTGTTCTTGATTATTCGGCTGCCCCCGCTTCGCCGCGGGTCACTCGTGACGAGTCACTCCTGGCGGAAGTGCTTGGACAGCTTCAGCCCTTGGGCCTGATAATGCGAGCCGATGCCCTGGCCGTAAAGGGTCTCAGGGATATCCGTCAGCTTGTCGTAGACCAGCCGGCCGACGATCTGGCCGTCCTCGACGATAAAGGGGATATCGAGACTACGCACTTCGAGCACCGCCTTAGCCCCCGGCGCCTTACCTTCCGCATAGCCGAAGCCGGGATCAAAGAAGCCCGCATAGTGCACGCGATACTCGCCGATCAGAGGATCGAAGGGCGCCATCTCCGCCACGTATTCGGGCGGCACCGACACGCTCTCTTTCGAGGCGAGGATGTAGAACTCATGCGGGTCGAGCACCAGGCGGCGATCGCCGCCGAGATGGACGGTCTCCCAGAACTGATTGACGTCGTACGCGCCAATCTGGTCCACGTCGACGACGCCGGCATAGCGGCGCGCGCGATAGCCGACGAACCCTGTCGGCTGAATGGGCGCGAGGCTGATGCGCAGATTGAGGCCCTCGCGGATGGCGGCCTCGCCCTCGACCAGGCCTACGTCGGAGTGGATCGCGCGCAAGCGCCGATCACCGACGCGGCCCGGTGGCTCGGCGTCGATCTGTTGGCTAACGCGGCGGCGGAAGCGGACTTGGTTGAGGCGCGAGCCATAGCGCACTTTGATGGAGAAGGTGCGCGGGCAGATCTCGGCGAAGAGCGGTCCGGCATAGCCTTCGGCCACGCTATCGAAACTCTCTTGGTAGTCGGCGATAAGACGCGTGAACACGTCGAGCCGGCCGGTCGAGCTCTTCGGATTGGCGAAGGCAGCGATGGTGGGGCGCAGCTTCAAGTGCTCGATCAGCGGCACGAGGTAGACGCAACCTGCCTCGAGCACCGCCCCCTTGGTCAGGTCGATCTCGTGGAAAGTAACGCCCGCGAGCTTGTCGCGCACGGTCGCCTTGGTGCCGGGGAGGAAGCTCGCGCGGATACGGTAAGCGACCTTGCCGAGCCGGAGGTCGAGACTCGCAGGCTGGATCTGGCCGTCCTCGATCTCAGGCGCGCCGGCGATCTCGCCGGCCACCATCAGCGCGCGGATGGCCTGTGACGGCAGAATGCCGGTGCGTCCAAGCGCGCTTCGCCTGGCCTCCCCTGCGGTGGCCGAGGGGTCCTCAGGCAACGTCTCGAACAGCTGATCGCGGTTGGACATGGGGTTGGACGTGGGCTCCATGGACGATGGTCTTGGCATTTGCCGGGGCTTCGGTCACCCTAAGCTCGGCCTTCTCCCCCGGATTCACAAGGGGTGAGGCGCCGGACACCCAGCCAGTATCCCTGAAAAGCCGCCTCCATGATCCCGGAAAATCAGTTCCTTCAGATCGGCTCGCTTCTGTTCGACGGGCTCGATCAGATCGATCTCACCGGCCCGTTCGAGGTGCTCTCGCGCGTGCCCAATTCCACCTACCGGATTTACGGCAAATCGACAGCGCCCGTGCGGGACCTGAAGGGCCTGCGGCTTACCCCGGACGGCCGCTTGGCCGAAGCGCCGCAACTCGACGTGCTGCATATTCCCGGGGGCCCCGGCCAGGAGGCGTGCATGGACGACCAAGAGATCCTGGACTGGGTCAGGCGTCAGGCGGCCGGCGCAAAAATCGTATTCTCGGTCTGCACCGGCGCACTCATCTGCGGCGCGGCGGGGCTGCTAAAGGGGCGGCGAGCGACCACCTACTGGGCGGCGCTGCACCTTCTCCCCTATTTCGGCGCGATACCGGTCAAGGAACGCGTGGTGGTGGATGGCAATCTGGTCTGCACGGCGGGCGTCACGGCCGGAATCGACGGGGCGCTCAAAGTCGCCGCCATGCTGCGTGGCGATACGGCCGCGGAAACCATCCAACTCTATATGCAATATGCGCCGGAGCCGCCGTTCAACGCCGGGTCGCCAGACACCGCACCGGCGGAGGTGACCGCCGCCGTGCGGAACGCCGCCGCCGAGATCATGGCGCGGCGGGAGGAGACGGCTCGACGCGTGGCGGAGCGGCTCGGCATCGGGCTTCCCCCTAACGTCTAACCCTTTGGGTGGGGTTGACGGGGGCGGCTCCGGGGGACATTAATCGGCCTCCGTGGTGATTTGGCCGGCCGGCTTGCAGCCACGTAAAACAAGTCGCTAAAAGGCCGCGGACGCGTTTATCCCGGCTTTTGGCGGCAGCCAAATCCGGGTTTTTTTGTGCGGCCGGCCAGGTGAGAAGGTTTGGAGGAGTACTTGGTCATGGCCGCAAAGGACCGAAAATCGCGCCGCGCCGCGTGGGCCCCTGCCACGCAGCTCGTGCATGAGGGAACGCTTCGCAGCCAGTTCGGCGAGACGTCGGAGGCGATTTTCCTCAACTCGGGCTATGTCTACGAGAGCGCCGAGCAGGCGGAAGCTCGCTTCAAGGGCGACGAGGACGGCTATGTCTATAGCCGCTACGCCAACCCGACTGTCTCCATGTTCGAAGCCCGCATGTGTGCGCTGGAAGGCGCCGAGGCGGCACGCGGTACGGCGAGCGGCATGGCGGCGGTGGCGGCCTCGCTGCTCAGCCATTTAAAGGCCGGCGACCACGTGGTTTCGGGCCGCGCGCTGTTCGGGAGCTGCCGTTACATCGTGGAGGACTTGCTGCCGCGCTACGGCATCACCTCGACCTTGATCGACGGGCGCGATCTCGCCGCGTGGGAAGCTGCGGTCACGCCCAACACGCGCGCCTTCTTCTTCGAGAGCCCGACCAATCCCGTGCTGGAGCTCGTGGACATCGAAGGTGTGGCTAAGATCGCCAAAAAGTGCGGCGCGCTCACCATCGTGGACAATGTGTTCGCCACGCCGCTTGGCCAGCGGCCGATGAAGCTCGGCGCCGACATCGTCGTCTATTCGGCGACCAAGCATATCGACGGCCAAGGCCGCTGCCTCGGCGGCGTGGTGCTCGGGCCCGCAGAGTTCATCGATGAGAAGCTGCACAATTTCCTGAAGCATACCGGGCCGTCGCTCAGCCCATTCAATGCCTGGGTGATGCTCAAAGGCTTGGAGACGCTGCCTTTGCGCGTGGCGCGGCATTGCGAGTCAGCGGCGCGAATCGCCGATTTCCTTGGCCAACGCCCCGAAGTCGCGCGGGTCTACTACCCGGGCCGCGCCGATCATCCCCAACACGCGCTCGCCACGAAGCAAATGGCGAGTGGCGGTCCGATGGTCGCGCTTGAGGTCAAGAGCGACAAGGAAGCGGCGTTCCGCTTCTTGAATGCGCTCGAGATCTTCAAGATCAGCAACAATCTCGGTGACGCGAAGAGCCTCGCCACCCACCCGGCGACGACGACGCATCAGCGGCTCACACCTGAGGCGCGGGCGGAGCTCGGCATATTCGACAACACCATCCGGCTGTCGGTGGGGCTCGAGGACGCGGGCGACCTCGAGGCGGACCTCGACCAAGCTCTCGCGGCGGCCAAGGGGTAAGTCAATCCACATGGCGGAGAGCGCGACCATCAAAGAGACGCAGGAGCTGCTCGCCAAGCTCGTGGGCTTCGACACCACGAGCGCGAAGTCGAATCTCGACCTGATCGCTTTCGTCCAGGACTATCTCGACAGAAACGCTGTCGCCTCGACCCTGGTGCCGTCCGCGGACGGGCAGAAGGCGAGCCTCTACGCCACGATCGGCGACGGCAAAGGCGGCATCGGGCTTTCCGGCCATAGCGACTGCGTGCCTGTCACGGGGCAGAATTGGACGAGCGACCCGTTCACGCTCACGAAGCGGGATGGCAAGCTTTACGGGCGCGGTACGTGCGACATGAAGGGCTTCATCGCTTGCGTGCTCGCATCGGTGCCGCTGTTCAAGGCGCAAGAGCTGAAAGAGCCGGTCCACATCATCATCTCCTACGACGAGGAGGTCGGGTGCGCCGGCGTCCGCCCGCTCCTTGCACGGCTGGGAGAGGACCTGCCGCAGCCCCGCGCGGTGATCGTCGGCGAGCCCACAAGCATGCGGGTGATCGATGGCCACAAGCGCATCGACGTCTACCGCACGACCGTGACTGGCAAGGAGGCGCATTCGAGCCTGCCTGCGATTGGCGTGAACGCCATCTCCGTCGCGGCGAAGCTCGTGGACGAGATCGATCGCGTGGCGGCGGAGATCGCCGCAACCGAGAACGATCCCCGCTACGAGCCGCCCTACTCCACGGTGAGCGTCGGCATGATCGACGGCGGCACGGCGCCGAACATCGTGCCGAAAACGTGCGAACTCCGTTGGCAGGTACGTAGCCTGCCGAGCGCCGATGCTGACGAGTTTCCGAGCAAGCTCGCGGCGTTTGCCGCAAAGTCACTGCTGCCGGAGATGCGCAAGGTCGCGCCAGCGGCTAACGTGGAGACGGAAAGCCAGACATCGGTCCCGGCTTTCTCAGCCGCGCCACAGTCCGACGCCGTGGCCTTGGCCATGGCGCTCACCGGCGCAAACCGCACGAGCGGCGTCTCCTACGCCACGGAGGCGGGCTTGTTCGAGCAGGCGGGCTGCCCAGCCGTGGTGTGCGGGCCCGGCGACATCGCGCAAGCACACGCGGCCGACGAGTTCGTGTCGATCGCGCAGCTCGAAGCGTGCCTGAAATTCCTCGCCGATTTGACCGAGCGGCTGCGCGCCTAGTCCTGCTCCACGCCGAAGTCCGCCGGGTCGAAGTGGTAGCGGGCGTTACAGAACTCGCAGGTCACCCACACCTCGCCGTCAACGACCATGTCGGCGAGATCCTCGGGCGAGAAGCGGGCCAGCAGCTCCTCGACACGCTCGCGCGAGCAGCTGCAATAGTTCGTAAGCGGGATGGCGCGGTAGACGCGCACCTGCTCCTCATGGAATAGGCGATAGAGCAACCGGTCGGGCGGCAGCATGGGATCGAGCAGCTCGTGATCCTCGACCGTCTCGGCCAGCGTCTTGGCCCGCGTCCAGTCCTCCTCGAAGTCCTTCGAGCTGGAGACGCCACCTTCGCGGGTGAGCTTCTGCACGAGCAGACCGCCGGCCCGCCAAGTCCAGGCCCCCTCGCCGCCGTTGGCGCCGCGGTAATGGCGCGCCACGGCGAGGCGAATGAAGGTGGGAAGCTGCTCCGACTGGCGGAAATAGGTGTCGGCGGCTTCCGTCAGGCTCTCGCCTTCGAGCGGCACCACGCCTTGATAACGCTCGGTGTCGATACCCCGGTCGATGGTCATGGCGAGATGGCCCTTGCCGAGGAGCGCCGCATCGTCCTCGTCTTCGAGCTCGGCCACGCGATCGGCGTCGAAGCGGGCATAGCCGCGAAGCTCTCCCGGCACCTGATAATCGGCGACGAGCAGATCGACCGGGCCGTCGGTGGTGGCTTGCAGGATCAGCTTGCCCTCGGATTTGAGGGCGGCGCCAAGCATCGCCGTGAGCGCCACCGCCTCGCCGAGAAGCCGCGATACCGGCTCAGGATAAGCGTGGCGGGACAGGATGGTGTCAACGGTCGGCCCGAGCTTGACCAGGCGGCCGAGAACGTCGGCTTGCTCCGCCTGGAACGGCAGGATCAGGTCGTCCCCGGGGATCGCGAGCTCGATGCGGCCTTCCGAGGTTTGCTCGCTCACCGCTTGGCCCCACGAGACGCGGATTTGCGCACCTTGGCGCTGCGCGCGGCGGGCTTGCCGCGCCGTGTGGCGGGGCGCTTGGCGGCGGCGCGCTTCGCCGAGTTCCGCTTGGCGCGAGCCTTGGCACCGGCGCGGCCGTTGCCGAGACACCAGGCAAGAATCGCCTTCTGCACATGGAGCCGGTTCTCGGCTTCGTCCCAGACGGCGGATTGAGGCCCGTCGATGACGGCGCCCGTCACCTCGTCGCCGCGATGAGCCGGCAGGCAATGCATGAAGATCGCGTCCCCCTTGGCGGCGCCCATCAAGGCCTCGTCGACCTGGAAGGGACGGAGTGCCGTTTTGCGCTTCTTCTCGTCGTTGTCGCCCATGGACACCCAGACATCGGTGACGATGCAGTCCGCGCCGCGCGCGGCCGAGAGCGCATCCTCGCTCACCACGACATCGGCGCCTTCAGCGTGCGCCCAGGCCAGCAGGTCGGACGACGGCGCGAAATCAGCCGGGGCCGCGATCCGCAAGGTGAAGCCGAAACGTGCCGCAGCGTGCACCCAAGATGTGGCGACATTGTTGGCGTCGCCGATCCAGGCGATGGTGCGGCCTTTGATCGGCCCTTTGAGCTCTTCGAAGGTCATGATGTCGGCCATGACCTGGCAAGGATGGGAGCGCGCGGTGAGCCCGTTGATCACGGGAATCGTGGCGTTGTCGGCGAACTCGACTAGCGTCGCATGCGGCCCCGTGCGCAGCATGATGGCATCCACGTAGCGCGACAAGACGCGCGCGGTGTCGGCCACCGTCTCGCCGCGGCCGAGCTGCATGTCTTGCGGGCTGAGCACGGTGGAGGTGCCGCCGAGCTGATGGATGGCGACCTCGAAGGAGACGCGCGTGCGCGTGGACGGCTTCTCGAAAATCATGGCGAGCACCGCACCGTCCGGCACGCCAAGCACCTTCGGTACCCTGCCCGATCTCTTCATGGTGGCAGCGTTGTCGATGATGGCGCGCAAGGTCGCTGCATCCAGCGCGTCGAGGTCGAGGAAATGCTTCGGCAAGGGTGACATTGGTGGCAGGTCTCGAAAGGGACGGTTAGGCGCGGGATTTCAGCGCGGCGCAGGCGGCATCAATCGTGGTGCAGGCAAGGTCGATCTCGTCCTCGCCGACGATCAGCGGCGGCAGCAAGCGCACGACATTGTCGCCGGCCTGGACGGACAGCATGCCCCGGTCGCGCAAGGCCGCGAGCAGCTGCAAATTCTCGACTTTGCACTTCAGTCCAATCATCAGGCCCTGCCCGCGAACCTCGGCGATAACGTCGCTATGCTCGTCGGCAAGCCCTGCGAGCCGCTGTTTCAACCTTAACCCCATTTGCGCAACACCTTCGAGAAAGCCCGGCGCCAAAACGACATCGAGCACAGCGTTGCCCACGGCCATGGCAAGCGGGTTGCCGCCGAAGGTCGAGCCGTGGCTGCCAGGGGTCATGGCTTGACCGACCGCCTCGGTGGTGAGGCAGGCGCCCACCGGAAAGCCGCCACCGAGCCCCTTGGCGGAGGCCATGACGTCCGGCGTGATGCCGGCCCATTCATGAGCATAAAAGCGCCCTGTGCGGCCGACACCGGTCTGCACCTCGTCGAGGACAAGCAGGATGCCCTTCTCGTCGCACAGCGCGCGCAAGTCTTGCAGGAAGCGATACGACACCTCGCGCATGCCGCCCTCGCCCATGATCGGCTCGATGAGGACGCCGGCGGTTTCGTCGCCGACGGCCGCTTCGACCGCCTCGATGTCGAAACCTGACACCTGGTCGAAGCCGTCGACCGGCGGCCCGAAGCCTTCCAGATGCTTGGCTTGGCCGCCTGCGGCGATGGTGGCTAGCGTGCGACCGTGAAAGGCGCCTTCGAAGGTGACGAGGCGGTAGCGCTCGGGCGCACCGTTCGCGAAATGGTAGCGCCGCGCGGCTTTGATCGCGGCCTCGACGGCCTCAGCGCCGGAATTAGCGAAGAACACGCGGTCGGCAAAGGTGGCGGCACATAACCGCTCTCCGAGCCGCTCCTGCTCGGCGATGTGATGCAGGTTGGAGACGTGCCAAACCTTCTCGGCCTGCTCGGTCAACGCCTCGATGAGATGCGGATGCGCGTGACCGAGCGCGGTGACGGCGATGCCACTCGAGAAGTCGAGATAGCGCTCACCGGCCTCCGTGAAGAGAAAGGCACCCTCTCCGCGGGCGAAGGACAATCCGCTGCGGGCGTATGTCGGAAGGAGGGCCGACATGAAAGTTGCGTATCCCTGAAACAAAATTGCCGCCGAAGGGCGGCAGCAAGGAAACTCAGAGTGTTAGGTCTCGCGTGAGGCGCTGTCAATCAACGCTGCTGACCGTTTATCCAAGGTTTCTCCACGCTTCCATCAACGTGCAGGTTTGTGTTCTCGCAAGAGAAGTGGCAGAATCCGCTTGTTCCGGTGGAAAACGGGGCACCCAAGCGTGGCGGACGCTTGTCGGATTCTACCGGCTCTAGTAGGGTAATAATCGCTCGGCTACCAGATGTCGTGGGTGCTGTAGGCCCCGGGCGATCATTCTCAGCAGTAATTCCGAGTATTTCGAAAACCGTCTCCAGCGGGACGGGGGGAATCTGAGTCCAAACGAGGAGGCCAACCATGGCTTGGACTGATGAAAGGGTCGAACTGCTGAAGAAACTCTGGGCGGAGGGACTGAGCGCGAGCCAGATCGCGGGTCGCTTAGGCGGCGTGACCCGCAACGCGGTAATCGGCAAAGTCCATCGGCTCGGACTTTCGGGGCGGGCGACAAGCTCGCGATCGAGCGCGCCACGGCCACGGCGCGCGCACGCGCCGCGCCAACAGCGTACGCCGTCGCTAACCTTCGGGACGCGCGGCAATGTTGCGCTCAAACCCTCTTACGAGGCGGAATACGATCCGGCGCCGGCGCCGGTCGAGGAGCTCGTCATTCCACTCCATGAGCGGGCGAGCATCCTCACGCTGAAGGAGTCGATGTGCCGCTGGCCCATCGGCGACCCTGCCGAAGAGGACTTCCACTTTTGCGGCCGCAACAAGGTGGGCACGCTGCCTTATTGCGAGCACCACGCCCGCATGGCCTATCAGCCGGTGCAGGCGAGGCGGCGCGAGAAGCGTTTCGCGAGCGGCTAGTGCCAGAGCAGAATAGGGACAAAAAAGAGGCGCCACCAAAATCGGCGCCTCTTTCTTTTTACGGGGGCGACAAACCTAAGCCGTCTCTTCGAGCTTGTCGGAGAAGGCGTAGCCTGCGCCGCGCACGGTCCGGACGGGATCACACTCGTTGCCGCGCATCATGGCCTTGCGCAGGCGGCCGATATGCACATCGACGGTGCGCTCATCCACATAGACGTTGCGGCCCCAGACGCCATCGAGCAATTGCGCGCGGCTAAACACCCGGCCCGGGCTCTGCATAAGGAACTCCAGAAGCCGGAACTCGGTCGGGCCGAGATGCACCTGGCGGCCGTTCCGCGTCACGCGGTGGGACTCGCGATCGAGCTCGATATCGCCGACGGAGAGCACCGAGGCGATGCGCTCAGGGTTGGTCCGGCGCAGAATCGCGCGGACCCGCGCCATGAGCTCGGGCAGCGAGAACGGCTTGACCACGTAGTCGTCGGCGCCGGTGGTCAGCCCGCGAATGCGATCGTTCTCCTCGCTGCGCGCGGTAAGCAAGATGATGGGGATGGTCCGGGAATCCTTGCCGGTCCGGAGGCGCCGGCACAATTCGAGGCCTGACAACCCCGGCAGCATCCAATCGAGCACGATCAGATCCGGTGAATTCTCGGCAATGGCCACCTCCGCCTCGTCGCCGCGGTGGACGACATCGACGGCGTAGCCTTCCGCTTCCAGATTGTAGCGAAGGAGGAGGGCTAACGGCTCCTCATCCTCAACCACAAGAACCTTGGCTCCAGGGTTCATGGCGTTCGTCTGCAACATGGGTTAGACCGCCGACCGCTTCAACGTGACCGGCGTCGTCGCTGTGGTGTCGCCCTTCGGGCGCTGATCGGTGATGGCGCGGCCATGCACGAGGTAATAGACCGTCTCGGCGATGTTGGTGGCGTGATCACCGACGCGCTCGATGTTCTTGGCGCCGAACAAGAGATGGGTGCAGAGGCCGATATTGCGCGGGTCCTCCATCATGTAGGTCAGCAGCTCGCGAAACAGCGAGTTGTACATGGCGTCGATCTCTTCGTCTTTGTACCAGACCTTCAAGGCGCGGTCGGCGTCGCGCTCGATAAAGGCGTCGAGCACCTCTTTGAGCTGGCCCAGAGCAAGCTCACCCATGTGCTTCAGGCCGAGCATGAGCTGCTTCGGCTGCTGTTCGGTGACCACGGCCACGGCGCGCTTGGCGATGTTCTTGCCGAGGTCGCCGATGCGCTCGAGATCAGTGGAGATGCGCAGCGCCGCCATGATCTGGCGGAGATCGTAGGCCATGGGCTGGCGGCGGGCGATCATGACCACCGCCTGCTCCTCGATCTCGCGCTGAAGCTCGTCGATCGCCTCATCCTCGTTGATGGTGGCGGCGGCCAGGTCTGGATCGCGGCGTTCCAACGCCTCGAAAGACTGGCCGAGAACCTGCTCGGCGAGGCCGCCCATTTTGGCGATCTTGTTGTTGAGGAGAGCGAGTTCCTCCTCGTAAGACCTGACAATGTGCTCGTGTTGCTGTTCCATGTCCGGCTCCTATGAGCGCCCGGCCTAGCCGAAACGCCCAGTGATATAGTCCTGTGTCCGCTGCTCTTTCGGATTGGTGAAGATCTTGCCGGTCTCGTCGAACTCGACGAGCTCGCCCAGATACATGAACGCGGTGTAGTCGGAGGTGCGCGCTGCTTGTTGCATGTTGTGGGTGACGATGGCGATCGTGTAGTCCTGTTTCAAGACGTCCATCAGCTCTTCGATCTTGGCCGTGGAGATCGGGTCGAGCGCCGAGCACGGCTCATCGAGCAAGATGACCTCCGGGCGAATGGCGACGGTGCGGGCGATGCAGAGGCGCTGCTGCTGACCACCGGACAGGCTGAGACCGCTGGCGTCGAGCTTGTCCTTGACCTCGTCCCACAGAGCGCCGCGCTTCAAGGCATCCTCGACTCGGGCATCGAGCTCAGACTTAGACATCCTCTCATAGAGGCGCACGCCGAAGGCGATATTGTCGTAGATGGTCATGGGGAACGGCGTCGGCTTTTGGAACACCATACCGACCTTGGCCCGCAGGAGATTGACGTCCTGAGCGGCGCTCAAGACGTTCTCACCGTCGAGCAACACCTCCCCCTCCGCCCGTTGATTGGGATAGAGGTCGTAGATGCGGTTGAGCACGCGCAGCAGCGTCGACTTTCCGCAGCCTGACGGCCCGATGAACGCGGTCACTTTCTGCTTGTAGAGGTTGACGTTGTTGTCAACGAGCGCGCGGAAGTCGCCGTAATAGAAGTTGAGGTTGCGCACCGAGACCTTTGCTTTGAGCTCGCCGCTCGTCTCGGTGGCCGGAGTCGTCGGTGGTTGCTCTTTCACTTCGGTATGGATCGCCAGACTCATGATAGGACCTTCTTGGAAGAGAGGACACGCGCCAGGATGCTCAAGCCAAGCACGGCAACTGTGATGAGCAGAGCACCGGTCCAGGCAAGTTGCTGCCAATCGTCATAAGGGCTTAAGGCAAACTGGAAGATGACCACCGGCAGGCTCGCCATCGGTGCGTTCAGGTCCCAGCTGAAGAACTGATTGTTGAGGGCGGTGAACAGGAGCGGCGCCGTTTCGCCGGTGATGCGGGCAATGGCGAGGAGGACGCCGGTGATGATTCCAGCGCGTGCCGCCCGATAGGCAACGTGGCGGATCACCAGCCACTGCGGCACGCCAAGCGCGGCGGATGCCTCTCGCAACGTATTCGGCACAAGCAGGAGCATGTCCTCAGTGGTGCGCACCACGACCGGAATGACGATGATGGCGAGGGCCACGGCGCCAGCCCAGGCGGAGAAGTGTCCCATCTGGGCGACCATGATCTCGTACACAAAGAGGCCGACCACGATGGAGGGTGCGCTCAACAGAATGTCGTTGATGAAGCGCACGACCTCGGTGAGCTTGGCATAGCGGCCATACTCGGCCATGTAGGTCCCGGCGAGAATGCCCAGCGGCGTCCCGAACGCGACGGCGAGAACCGTCAGCATCAAGCTACCGATGATCGGATTCAACAACCCGCCCGCTCCGCCGGGCGGTGGCGTCATCTCGGTGAACACGCTCGGCGACAAGCCACCCACGCCCTTCACGACGAGAACCAAGAGAATCAACACGAGCCAGGTCAGTCCGAAGCCCGCCGCGCCTATTGAAAGCATTGTCGCGATCTTGTTGCGCCAGCGGCGTCTTGCGTAAAGAGCATTCGTGCTGTTCAGCGCCATCCTATTTCCCCGCCTTGCGCTCAATGCGCATCAACATCAGCCTTGCAGCTGCGAGCACGACAAACGTGATAAAGAACAGGATGAGGCCGAGGGCGATGAGCGAAGATGTGTAGACGTCACCGACGGCCTCGGTGAACTCGTTGGCAATCGATGCCGAAATAGTCGTGCCCGGCGCAAGCACCGACGGCACGATCCGATGGGCATTGCCGATGACGAAAGTCACGGCCATGGTCTCGCCAAGGGCGCGGCCGAGACCCAGCATGACGCCGCCGATGATGCCAACCCGCGTATAGGGAATCACGACCCGCTTCATGACCTCCCACCGCGTGCAGCCGACGCCATAGGCGGCTTCTTTCAGCACCGGCGGGACCGTCTCGAAGACCTCGCGGGTGATGGACGCGATGAACGGAAGCACCATGACGGCGAGGATCAACCCCGCGGTCAGCATGCCGATCCCGTAAGGCGGACCGGCGAATAGCTGGTTCAGCACCGGGACATTGGCGAAGGTATCGATCAGAAATGGCTGAATGGTCGTCTGAAACCACGGGGCAAAGATGAACAAGCCCCAGATACCGTAGATGATGCTGGGGATGCCAGCCAGCAACTCAATAGCGATACTTATGGTCCGGCGCAGGCTCTGAGGGCAGATCTCGGTCAGGAAAATCGCAATGCCGAGGCTGACGGGAACTCCGATCAGCATGGCGATGAAGGACGTTAAGAGCGTGCCGTAGATCGCCGGCAGCGCGCCGAACTTATCCTTGACCGGATTCCAGCTTTGCGACGTGAAGAAGTCGAAGCCAAAAGCTTGCCACGTAGGGATCGAGCCGTGGATAAGCGAGATGATAACGCCCGCGAGCAGCGCGAGGACGGCCATCGCAGACGCCAGGGTGACGATCTTGAAGACCCGATCGCCCAGGCGAAAGCGGCGCAGCGCCTTGCTGCGCTCATTTTCGTCGTGGGCCGGAAGAAAATTGCCCTCGGCAACAGTAGCGTCCATCATCTCCTCTGTCCCCTACCCTTGCCGATCGATCCTTCTGCAAAGAACAAAGAAGGATGGAGACGTGCTCCATCCTTCTCTCGATGCAGAGAGATCAGTTCATGGCAAACACAGGCTTGCCAGCCGTGTCCTTGATCTCTTTCCATTCTTCATGCACGAGCGCGACGACGCTGTCGGGCATGGGGATGTAGTCGAGCTCGGCGGCCATCTTGTCGCCGTTTGCGTAGGCCCAGTCGAAGAACTTCAGGGCTGCCGCAGAGTCGGCCGTATCCTTCGGGTCCTTGTACATCAAGATGAAGGTCGCCGCGGTGATCGGCCAGGTCTCAGCACCCGGCTGGTCGGTGAGGATCACGGCGAAACCGGGCGTGCCTTTCCAATCGGCGCCGGCAGCGGCCGCCTGGAATGCACTCATCTCAGGAGCAACCTTCTTGCCGTCCTTGTTCATCATGTCGGCATAGGTGAGCTTGTTCTGCTTGGCATAGGCATACTCGACATAGCCGATCGAGCCTTTGGTATTGCGCACGTTGTTGGCGACGCCCTCATTACCCTTGGCGCCGATACCAACAGGCCATTCCACGGCCTTCTCAGTTCCAACCTTCTCCTTCCACTCAGGGCTGACCTTGGACAGGTAGTCGGTGAAGTTGAAGGTGGTGCCCGATCCGTCGGAGCGGTGAACGACCGCGATCGCCGAAGAGGGCAGCTTGACGCCGGGGTTGAGCTTCTTAAGCGCCGCGTCGTCCCACTTGGTGACCTCGCCCAAGAAGATCTTGGCGAGGGTCGGACCGTCGATCACGATCTCGCCAGGCTTAATACCTTCGAGATTGATCACCGGCACGATGCCGCCCATGACCATGGGAAACTGAACCAGGCCGACCTTTTCGAGCTCAGCACCGGACAGTGGCGCATCCGTTGCGCCGAAGGTCACGGTCTTGGCCTTGATCTGCTTGATGCCGCCGCCCGAACCGATGGACTGATAGTTGAGCCCGATGCCGGTCTCTTTCTTGTAGGCGTCAGCCCATTTTGCGTAGATCGGATAGGGGAAGGTAGCGCCCGCACCCGAGATATCGGCCGCCTGAGCGGCGGTCACGGTGAACGCTGCGGCCAGGCCAGCAGCGACCGCGTAAGACATGAACCTCATATTAGCTCTCCCTTGATTGGATGTGAGCCTCCGGCAGCGCGAGCAACGCCGCTAGCTCGCGAGCACGCTAATCCTCAGGGATCATTGTTTTATGACAGCGATGATTCGACTTTATGACAGTCTAACAGACTGACTTAGCGAATCTTTCTTGAAAAACGGGTGTGGATAAGCATGGAGGCCCCGTCAGCTCGGGCGCGCCTCGTTAAGCATGACCGTGAAGGTCGATCCCTTGCCTGGCTTGGAGGCAATGGCGAGTTCACCCCGATGGCGGTTCAGGATGTGTTTAACAATCGCGAGGCCAAGCCCGGTCCCGCCCTTCTCGCGGCTCGAGGCTACATCGACGCGGTAGAAGCGCTCAGTCAGACGCGGCAAATGCTCCGGTGCGATGCCGGGGCCGTCATCCACCACGGAGATGGCGTAGCGGCCGGTAACCTGACGCCCGAGCGAGGGAATGTGCTTGGCCTCGATACGCACATGGCCGCCGGCGTTGCCGTATTTGAGCGCATTCTGCACGAGGTTCTGGAGAACTTGCAGCAACTCGTCGCGGTCGCCACGGACGATGGCCGGCTTGGCGAAGCGTGCCACTTCGAGGCTCATCCCGGAATCGGTGGCGAGCGGCTCCAGGGTGTCGCCGGCATGGCCCAGCACATCGTTGAGATCGACGAGGTCGCTTGGCAAGACGTGGGCATTCATCTCCACGCGGCTCAGCGAGAGGAGCGCATCGATCAGGCGCGTCATGCGCGAGGCCTGCTCGGCCATGATAGGCAAGAAGCGCTCGCGCGCACCCGGATCCTCCTTGGCGGTGCCTTGCAGGGTCTCGATGAAGCCGCGGAGCGAGGCAAGCGGCGTGCGCAGCTCGTGGCTCGCATTGGCGATGAAGTCGGCCCGCATCTGGTTGATGCGCTCGATCTCGGTCAGATCGCGCAAGAGCACGAGAATGTTGCCGTCGCGATCGGGCCCCCGCGACAACGGGGCCACGGTCACGGCCATGCGCCGGCCGACGGGAACGCGCTCGGCATAGGTCACGGTGACGGCGCGCCCGCGCCGCGGCGCGGCGGTGACCGCATCCAGGAACTCCGGCGTGCGGATCACCGACGAGATGTGGCTTCCCTCGCGGAGCGAGGCGAACAGGCCACGCGCCGGGGCGTTGAGGGACAGCACTTGGCCGGCACGGTCAAGCAGGAGGACGGGGTCGGGCAGCGCCTCCGCCATGACATGCATGGCCGAGGCCGACCGGACCGAGGCCGGTAAATGCCCTAGATCGGCTTCAAGGACCTGGTCCACGTCTTGGCGGGGGAGCAGCGCCACCGAGGCCACGAAGGCGATAAAGGCCGTGAGCGCGAGCGCCACAGTCAGGTTTCCCAAGGCCACGAGCGAGGCCATGATCACGGCGACGATCACGATCAGCCACAGCGAGGCCCAGAGCCTGACGGCGAGTTCCCGCGAGCCGCGCCGAACGGCTTGGCCGGCACGCAGGACGAGGCCGGAAGGCAGCGCGCGGGCGCTCTGTTCTGCCTGTTCTGCCTGGTTGCTCAAGGACTTCTCCTGTCCTGGACCGTGCTACGAATCGCCGCGTCCGGCGGCTGCCTCTATGTTTGCGCCCGGTTTATCACGATTTTGCGACATTGCCGTTCGGCGCCTGCGACGAAACAATGACAGCGTGAATGGGCTGTCATCCTGGGGCCCGGCGATTCTCAAGAGATATGGGGGTTTGGCCAGGTCAATGCCATCTGGGTTGCGCTCGCCTGGCCCCCACATGGTTGTCATCCCAGTTTGAGAGCAAGGATCGGGGTGCGGGGCCCTGCTTCAGGGGTTAATCCTCGTTCCTGACGATCACGCAAGACTCAAGGTCATGCCCAGCACGCATCCACAACAGACAGCCGCCCTTCCCTCCGACCAGGCGTGCTGGAATGCGGTCCTGGCCCGGAACGCCGACTTCGACGGCCGGTTCTATTATTCGGTGGCCACGACAGGCGTCTATTGCCGGCCCTCCTGCCCAGCTAGGCGCCCTGCTCGCGCGCATGTGCGCTTTCACGACACGGTGGAAGCAGCAGAAGCGGCAGGCTTTCGCGCTTGCAAGCGCTGCAAGCCCGATCAGCCTCCTCTCTCGATGCAGCATGGGGCCAAGATCGCCCACGCCTGCCGCATGATCGAGGCGGCGGAGGGGCCCCCGACGCTTGCAGTGCTCGCCGACGCGGTCGGCTTAAGCCCCTACCATTTCCATCGCCTGTTCAAGGCCATGCTCGGCGTGACACCGAAGGCCTACGCCGTGGCCTATCGCAACAAGCGGGCCCGCGCGGCGCTCAGCAACAGCGCAACAGTGACGCAAGCGATCTATGATGCGGGCTTCAATGCGAACAGCCGCTTCTATGCCAATGCCTCGGAGATGCTCGGCATGACTCCGCGTTCATTCCGCTCCGGCGGGACAGATCACACCATCAGGTTCGCCTTCGCCGAATGCTCGCTGGGCACCGTGTTAATCGCTGCGAGCGAGGTGGGCGTTTGTGCCATCCTCTTCGGCGATACGCATGCGGCCCTTCAGCAGGACCTGGAGAAGCAGTTCCCGCACGCGCATTTCGTCAGTGACGATGCCGACTTCGAGACGCTGACGGCCAAAGTGATTGACGTCATCGAGAACCCAAGCAGCAATTTCGATCTACCGCTCGATATTCGCGGGACCGCGTTTCAGCACCGCGTGTGGGACGCGCTGCGCCGCATCCCGGCCGGATCGACGGCAAGCTATGCCGAGATCGCGCGAGCCATCGACATGCCGAAGTCGGCGCGCGCCGTGGCCCGCGCCTGCGCCTCGAACCGCATCGCCGTGGCGATTCCCTGCCATCGGGTCGTGCGGTCCGACGGCTCGCTGTCCGGCTATCGGGGCGGCGTCGCGCGTAAGCGCGCACTGCTGGCCAAGGAGCGATCTGGCCGCTAGCGGGTCAGGCCCTTGGCGGCGAGCTCGTCGAGATAACTCTGAAAGCGTGCTTCCTGGTTCTCGCCGAGATCCCACAAATAGCCCCAGACGAAGAGACCCGTGTCGTGGCCGTCGTCGAAGACGATGCGCACGGCGTAGTTGCCGACAGGCTCGAGTCGAACGATGCGGACGTTCTTCTTGCCCGGCACGGTGACGCGCTGCTCAGGGCTGTGGCCTTGCACCTCGGCACTCGGGCTTAGGACCCGCAGCATTTCCGCCGGCAACGCGAAGCTTCGTCCGTCATCGAAGCTCACGGTGAGATTGCGCTTCTCTTTATCGAGCTTGAGCTCCGTGGGCCAGGCGGCGGCTTGCATCAGGTCTCCTCACTCCCTAACCGAGATCGATGTCGCCCTCGACCACATGATCGAGGGGCGTACCTTCGGCCGTCAGCACCATTCTCACTTTGAGCTTACCCTTGCCGCCAAGCCCCTCCTCGCGGACCACGCGCTCGATCGCCTGCTGGGAGGTCACCCCGACCTCCTTGAGAAATCGGCGCATCGACATATTAAAGCGTTGCTCATCCATCATGGCCTCCATGGGCGTGCCTTCCCGTGATATGGAAAAGGCGAAGCACCTATATTAAAGACGAAAGCCGATGGCGGTCACCTCGCAAGGAAAGGGCCGCGCCAACAAGACGCGAGCCGGTACGATAAAGCGGAAAAGCACGGTCAAACGCCGAAATGCGCCTGCGGCCGCGCTTGCCGACCCCCGCTACCGCAAGCGCGTGGTGAAGAGCGCCAAGGTCTATAGCCGCAAGGACAAGGCAAGCGTGATCGAGGATGACGAGGCCAAATGAGTAGAAGCCTGCCTCCCCTAATCGACCAGTTTGGCCGCGCGATTACCTATTTGCGGGTATCGGTCACCGACCGGTGCGACTTTCGCTGCACCTACTGCATGGCCGAAGACATGACTTTCGTGCCGCGCAAAGAGCTGCTGACGCTCGAGGAGATCGACCGGCTGGCGAGCGCATTCATTGCACGCGGTGTGCGGAAGGTGCGGCTCACTGGCGGTGAGCCGCTTGTGAGACGGAACATCATGTGGCTGGTCGAAGCGCTGTCGCGGCATCTCGGTGACGGCCTCGACGAGCTTACGCTCACCACCAATGGCAGCCAGCTTTACCGCTACGCGGATGCGCTCGCGGCTTCGGGCGTCAAACGGATCAACATCTCACTTGACACGCTGGATGCCGCCAAGTTCCGCATCCTCACCCGCTGGGGCGACTTCGAGCAGGTCATGCGCGGCATTGATGCGGCGGACCGCGCTGGGCTCAAGATCAAGATCAATACCGTGGCACTCCGGGACGTGAACGAGGACGAGATCGAGGAGCTCTTGCGCTGGACGCACGGCCGCGGCTTCGACCTCACGCTGATCGAGACCATGCCCATGGGTGAGATCGACTCCGACCGCACCGATCAATATCTGCCGCTGTCTCTGGTGCGGTCGCGGCTCTCCCAGCACCTCACGCTCTCCGATATTGCCTATCAAACGGGAGGGCCTGCGCGCTATGTGCGGGTCGCCGAGACCGGTGGCCGGCTCGGCCTTATCACGCCGCTGACTCACAATTTCTGCGAATCGTGCAATCGGGTCCGGGTCACCTGCACCGGCACACTCTATATGTGTCTCGGCCAGGAGGATGCCGCCGATCTCAGAGCACCGTTGAGAGCCAGCACGTCCGATGCGCTTCTTCACGCGGCGCTCGACGAGGCCTTGACCCGCAAACCCAAAGGCCACGACTTCGTCATCGAACGGAGCACCGGGCCCGCAATTTCGCGCCATATGTCGGCCACGGGCGGCTAAGTCTGTCGGCGACAGGCGCTAAGTCGGCCTACGGTTAAGAAAGTCCTGTGGCGCCAAATATCCCGGCTTTCCAGGGTTTCCGCGTGCGGGGCAAGGCGGCTCCTAGCCCATTTGGTGGCCAATCCCTCCGCTTACGGCGCTTACGGCGTTTTTTTAACCTCCGCCCGGGTAATTTTACCACAAGGATCAGAGGACTAGACCGTTCCGCTGACGGGCTGCGGTTATTTCATGTTGCGCATCGAGTCGCTTAAGAAGCATTGGCATTGGCTGGGATTGGCGCTGCTGTCGGCGCTAATTGCCGCGACGGCCTTTATTGCGCCGAGCAGTGTGAGCCGATTGGAACTCGAGCGCGAGGCGCTCGTCGCCGAAGATCGGATCAGCGCGCACTTGGCCGATGAGCCCAACGTCGTGCTCGATGCACTGACGCGTCCCGGACTTGCTCCGCAACTCAGCGAGATCTTCGAGGAATCGGGCTACGGTCACCGCATTCTGCGCTTCGAGCTCTTCAGCGCGAAGGGTCGGCTCCTCTTCACGAGCGGCAAAGCCGGCATTGCTCTTGACGATCGTCTCGTGGACATAACGAAGAGTCCATTGCATGACGGCGCTGTGGTGGGGCTGTACGAGGGCTCCACCGACAACGGGCCCACCCATTTCGCGCTCCTGAGGATGCCCCTCGATATCAACGAGCACGCGCAGGGCACACTCCTCGTTTATCTCGACCAGACCGACCAGGCGAGCGTGTTGTCCGGCTATTTCGGCCTTATCGCTGTGGTGACGCTCGTCTTGCTCGGTATCGGCGTCGCCACGCCGGTGGCCTTCGCCTGGATGCGCAGTCAGGAGCGGCAGCAGGCGCAAGAGCAGGTGCGCTATCTCGAAAGTCACGACGCGCTGACAGGGCTCGCCAACCGCCGGGCCTTTGCCGAGACTCTCAGCGAGGCCATCATCCGCATGAAGCGGGATAACACGCATATCGCCGTAGTCTGTCTCGACATCGACAAGTTCAAGGAGATCAACGACGCGACCGAGCACGGCGGCGGCGATCAAGTGTTGCGCGAGATCGGCACCCGCATCAAGGGCACGCTTCGGGAACGCGACATCATTGCCCGGCTCGGTGCCGACGAGTTCGCTATCGCGCTGGTGGACATCACCAATCTCGGTGACGTTATGGCGTTCATGAACAGGCTGGTCGCGGCCTTGCGGCTGCCATTCCACGTCGGCGGCAAGGAGATCCTCATCACCACGAGCGTCGGCATCGCGCTGGCGCCGGCAGATGGCGACACGGCTTCCACGGTGCTTCGCCATGCCACGATCGCGCTGTCCCGCGCCAAGGGCGACGGCGGCCAGCGCATGTGCTTCTTCGAAGAGAGCATGGACAAGGCGCTCCAGCGCCGGCGCACGGTCGAGCACGAGCTTCGCCTGGCGCTCGGGCGCGAGGAGTTCGAGGTCGTCTACCAGCCGCAATACGATCTAGCGACGGAGCGGCAATGCGGCTCGGAGGCCCTGATCCGCTGGCACCACCCGGTGCACGGCAAGATCGCGCCGGGGCACTTTATCTCGGTTGCCGAGGAGACCGGGCTCATCGTCCCGATCGGCGAATGGGTCCTGCGGCGCGCATGCTGGGACGCGGTGGGCTGGCCGGACGATCTGATCGTGGCGGTGAACCTGTCGCCGGCGCAATTCCGCGACAGCGATATCGCCGAGACGGTGGCCGACATCCTCAAAGAGACGGGCTTGCCGGCCCGGCGCCTCGAACTCGAGATCACCGAGAACCTGCTCATCAACGACACCGAAGAGGTGTTGAGCAAGCTGAACCGCCTGCGCGAGCTCGGCGTGGCGATTGCCATGGACGATTTCGGCACCGGCTATTCGAGCTTGAGCTATCTCGCCCGCTTCCCGTTCTCGAAGATCAAGATCGACCGGCAGTTCATCCGCAACATGACGCGGGACCCGGCGATGCGGGCGATCGTCAAGACCATCATCGCGCTCGGCAAGTCGCT
>Ga0307436_1000266_pt1 | contig 24028 bp, 19 predicted proteins | sample SalMarWE160440MG_FD_202513 | JGI IMG/M metagenome (GOLD analysis project Ga0307436, IMG submission 202513) | Salt marsh sediment microbial communities from the Plum Island Ecosystem LTER, Massachusetts, United States - WE1604-40 | ecosystem: Environmental > Aquatic > Marine > Intertidal zone >...
GAGTTCGCCGTGCTGACCGACACGCTCACCGAGCCCGAAGACGCCGCCTTGCTCGCCGAGCGAGTCGTCAGGCAGATCGCCGAGCCCTTCGTCTACGACGGCCAGAACGTCATGATCGGCGCCAGCGTCGGCATCACCGTGGCACCCGGCGACGGGGCCGACCCCGACACGCTGCTGCAGAACGCCGATCTCGCCCTCTATCGCGCCAAGGGCGACGGCCGCGGCGCCTATCACTTCTTCGAGCCCGGCATGGACGCCGCCCTGCAGACGCGCCGTGTGCTTGAGCTGGAGCTGCGTCGGGCGATCGCCGAGGGCCAGTTCCGGCTGGTGTTTCAGCCTCTCTTCAGCCTCGAGCGCAACCGCGTTGCCGGACTGGAGGCCCTGATCCGCTGGTACCACCCGACGCGCGGCACCATCGCCCCGGCCGAGTTCGTCCCGGTCGCCGAGGAAACCGGCCTCATCGTTCCCATCGGCGAGTGGGTTCTCGGCGAGGCCTGCGCCGCGGCGGCCGGCTGGCCCGACGACGTCGTCGTTACCGTCAACGTTTCCGCCGCCCAGTTCCGCCACCGCACTCTCCTGCAGCACGTGCGCGCCGCGCTCGCGCGCTCGCACCTGCCGCCTCGGCGCCTCGAGCTCGAACTGTCCGAATCGGTGCTCTACGCCGACCCGGCGCCCAACCTCGACATCCTGCGTCGGCTGCACGAGATCGGCGTGCGCGTTTCTGTCGATCATTTCGGCACCGGCAGCTCGATGCTGAGCTATTTGCGCGCTTTCCCCTTCGATCGGATCAAGATCGACCGCTCGCTCGTCCACGACCTGTCCTGTCAGGGCAGCGGCGCGCTCGCCGCCAAGGCGATCATCGATCTCGGCCGCAATCTGGGCATCGCCACCAGCGCCGCCGGAGTCGAGACGGAGGATCAGCTCGCCCGGGTTCGCGAGCGCGGCTGCAGCGAGGCGCAGGGCTTCCTGTTCAGCCCGCCGCTGCCGGCCGCCGCCGTCGACAAGCTCTTCGCCGAGGGGGGCGGGCTGGAACGGGCGCCGGCACCCGAAACGGCCGCCGGCTGAGGCGATTGCGCCCGGCGCCACCCGTACCCACATCCTGACCATGCCGTGGTCGATCACCATCGCGCGGATTGCCGGCAGCGAGATCCGCATCCACCTGACGTTCCTCATCCTGCTCGCGTGGTTCGCCGTGTCCGGCTACTACGACGGCGGCCCCGGCGAGGCGTTGCAGACGGTGCTGTTCGTGGTGGCGGTGTTCGCCTGCGTCGTCCTGCACGAGCTCGGCCATGCCCTCGTCGCGCGCACCTACGGCATCACCACGCCCGACATCACCCTTCTGCCGATCGGCGGACTGGCGCGCTTGTCGCGCATTCCCGACAACCCGGTGGAGGAGATCGCCATCGCCGTCGCCGGCCCGTTGGTCAACGTCATCATCGCGATTGCTCTCATCGTCCTCTTCCACGGCCACTTCGACCGCGCCGTACTGGCTGCGCTCGAGGACCCCCACCCCGCCTTCGTCGTTCGCCTCGTCACCGTCAACGTCATCCTGGTCGTGTTCAATCTGATACCGGCCTTTCCCATGGACGGCGGCCGGGTGCTGCGCGCCCTCCTCGCCTTTCGCCTCGGCCGCCGGCGGGCCACCCAGCTTGCCGCCCGCATCGGCCAGGCCCTCGCCTTCGCCTTCGGCTTCTTCGGCCTGATCAGCGCGGACGCCATCCTCGTCTTCATCGCCATCTTCATCTACCTCGCCGCCGCCGGCGAGGCCGGTGAGGCGGGCCTGCGCGAGGCGTCGCGCAAGGCCGTGGTCGATCGCGCCATGGTGCGCAGCTTCGAAAGCCTCGGCACCCAGGCGACCGTCGACGAGGCCGCCGAAGCGCTGATCCGCACCACCCAGCGCGAATTCCCCGTCATCGACGGCGGCGGCCGCCTGCGCGGCTTCCTCAGCCGCGACGACATGATCAGGGCGCTCAAGGCGACCGGCCCGGGCACGCCGGTGCTCGACGTCATGACCCGCGACGTGCCGACCGTGCGCGCCGGCCAGTCGCTGGAGCTGGCGGTCCGCCTGATGCAGGAGACCTCCGCCCGCGAGGTCGGGGTGGTCGGCGACGACGGTCGCCTGGTCGGCTATGTCAGCCGCGAGAATCTGGCCGAGTTCATGATGGTCGACGATGCCGAGGCGGCCGCTTCGCCGCCACGCGGCAGTCGCGCCGCCGGTTGAGGCCGCCGATTGCGTTTGCCGCGCCTGCCTGCATAGTGCCCGCCGATCGCCCGGAGCCCGCCCGATGGACCTGCGCAACGTCGCCATCATCGCCCACGTCGATCACGGCAAGACCACCCTGATCGACGCGCTTCTGCGCCACTCCGGCGCCTTCCGCGACAACCAGCGGGTGGCCGAGCGGGCGATGGATTCCAACGATCTCGAGCGCGAGCGCGGCATCACCATCCTGTCCAAGGTGACCTCGCTCACCTGGAAGGGCGCCCGCATCAACATCGTCGACACGCCCGGCCACGCCGACTTCGGCGGCGAGGTCGAGCGCATCCTCAACATGGTCGACGGCGCCATCGTGCTGGTCGACGCCTCCGAGGGGCCGCTGCCACAGACCAAGTTCGTGCTGATGAAGGCGCTCGCCCGCGGCCTCAAGCCGATCGTCGCCATCAACAAGATCGACCGCGCCGACGAGCGTCACCAGCAGGTGCTCAACGACGTCTTCGACCTTTTCGCCGCCCTCGACGCCAGCGACGCCCAGCTCGATTTCCCGGTGCTCTACGGCTCCGCCAAGCAAGGCTGGATGGCGCCCTCGCCGGAGGGACCGAGGACGTCGACGGCGCCGCTGTTCGACCTCATCCTCGCCCACGTGCCCGCCCCCGCGATCGCGGACGGCCCCTTCCGCATGCTCGCCACCACGCTCGAAGCCGATCCCTATCTCGGCCGCGTCCTCACCGGACGGATCACCGCCGGCAGCGTGCGCGCCAACATGGCGGTGAAGGCGATCGGCCGCGACGGCAATCTCGTCGAGAGCGGCCGCATCGCCAAGCTCCTTGCCTTCCGCGGCCTCGACCGCGTCCCCATCGACGAGGCCGCCGCCGGCGACATCGTCGCCGTCGCCGGCCTTGCCCGTGCCACCGTCGCCGACACCATCGCCGCCCCCGAGGTCGACCAGCCGCTGCCCGCCGAGCCGATCGATCCGCCGACGCTGGCCATGACCTTCCGCATCAACGACGGCCCCTTCGCCGGCCAGGAAGGCGACAAGGTACAGAGCCGGGTCATCCGCGAGCGGCTGCAGCGCGAGGTGGAAGGCAACGTCGCCCTCAAGGTGAGCATCGGCAGCGACCATGACTCCTTTGAGGTCGCCGGGCGCGGCGAGCTGCAGCTTGCCATCCTGATCGAGACCATGCGCCGCGAGGGTTACGAGCTGACCGTCGGCAAGCCACGCGTGGTCTATCGCCACAACGGCGCTGGCGCCCTCTTGGAGCCGATCGAAGAGGCGATCATCGACGTCGACGACGCCTATTCCGGGGTCGTCGTCCAGAGACTTTCCGAGCGCCGCGCCGACCTTATCGAGATGCGCCCCTCCGGCGGCGGCCGCACGCGCCTGGTCTTTCACGCCCCCACCCGCGGCCTGATCGGGTACCAGTCGCAGTTGCTCTCCGACACCCGCGGCACCGCCGTCATGAACCGTCTGTTCCACGGCTACGCCCCCTACAAGGGCGACATCGCCGGCCGGCGCGGCGGCGTGCTTGTTTCCAGCGTCGAGGGTGAGGCGATCGCCTACGCGCTGTGGAACCTCGAGGATCGCGGCGCCATGCTGATCGAGCCCGGCGCGCGCGTTTATCCGGGCATGATCGTCGGCGAGCACGCCAAGGGCGGCGACCTTGCCGTCAACGTCACCAAGGGCAAGCAGCTCACCAACATCCGCGCCGCCGGCAAGGACGAGGCGGTGCGCCTGACCCCGCCCATCCGCCTCAGCCTCGAGCAGGCGCTCGCCTACATCGGCGAGGACGAGCTGGTCGAGGTGACGCCGCGCTCGATCCGCTTGCGCAAGACCATCCTCGACCCGCACGCACGCAAGCGCGCCGCGCGCGCCGGCGCCGCCTGAGGCCCCTACGCCAGCCGCCGCGCCGGCCGGGCAACCAGCTTCGCTGCCATCTCCTTGGCCGGCATCGCCACGCCATAGAGGAACCCCTGCGCTTCCTCGCATCCGAGCAGTCGCAGGAACGTCACCTGCTCGCCTTGCTCGACGCCCTCGGCGTTGAGATGGATGCCAAGGCTCTGCGACAATGCGGCGACCGCCCGCACGATGGCGACCGCCTCCTGGTCGAACGGCAAACCGACGATGAAGGAGCGGTCGAGCTTGATCTTGTCGATGGGAAACTTGCGCAGATACGACAGCGACGAATATCCGGTGCCGAAGTCGTCGAGGGCGAACCCCACCCCCAGCCCGCGCAGCTCCGCCATGATCGCGGCGACGCGGCCGTGCTCCTCCACGAACAGCGACTCGGTGACCTCGAGGTCAAGTTGCCGCGCCGGCAGGTTCGATCGCGCCAGCGCTCCCGTCACCACGCTGGCGAGGTTGCCGCGCATGAATTGCACCGCCGAGACGTTGACCGCCAGCTTGACCGCCTGCGGCCAGCCGGCCACGTCGAGGCAGGCGCGTTCCAGCACCCATTCGCCGAGCGCGCCGATCAGGCCGATGGTCTCGGCCACCTGAACGAACTCGCTCGGCTCGATCAGCCCGCGGTGCGGGTGGCGCCAGCGCAGCAGCGCCTCGACCCCGACGATGTCGCCGCTGCCGAGATCGACCTGCGGCTGATAGTGGACCTCGAACTGGTTGCGTTCGAACGCCTCCCACAGCTCCAGCTCGAGTCCCTGCCGCGCGCTGGCGTCGGCGATCATTCCGGCGTCGAACACGACCCAGTCGTTGCCGCCGGTCGCCTTGGCGCGATAGAGCGCCGTGTCGGCCGCCTTGAGCAGTTCGTCGGCCTCGCGGTTGTCGCCAGCCACCACGATGCCCAGGCTCAGCCCGGCGATCAGGCGGTGCCGGCCGAGGTCGTAGGGTTCGCCGACGCGAGCGATCAGCGCCGCCGCCAGCGCCTCGGCGCGCGTCGCCGCGCCCTCGCCGGAACTCAGGATGGCGAACTTGTCGCCGTCCAGGCGGGCGAGCAGGTCGCCGGGCACCAGCAGCCCGACCACCCGTTGCGCCACCGCTGACAAAAGCAGGTCGCCGACCGCGTAGCCCAACGTGTCGTTGATCTGGTGGAAGCGGTCGAGGCCGAGCACCATGATGGCGCATTCTCCCGCCGCCACGCGACCGAGACGCTCGACGAACTGGTTGCGGTTGGCAAGGCCGGTGAGGGTGTCGAAGCGCGCCAGGTAGGCGAGACGCGCCTCGGCGAGGCGCTTCTCGGTCACGTCCGAGAAGGTCAGGCAGGCGACGAACCGGTCGGCCCGCTGGCTGCCGTCAATCGTTAGCCCTCCGCTCATCCGCGACGGCGTCACCACGTAGTCGACGATGCGTCGCTCGCGCCCCGACAGCGGATGCTCGAGCTGCTGGATGCCGCCTTCCCGCCAGCGGTCGGCCTTGAGGTCGGCGATCGCGGTCAGCAACGCCTCCGTCATGTCGGCGGGCAGCCACGCGCCAGCCTCGTGGCCGACGAGACCATCTGGTGCCCGCAGAAGATGCCGCGCCGTGCGGCTGGCGGCGAGAATCGTTCCCCTCTCGTCAACGACCAGGATTCCGGCGAAGTTGTCGGCAATGACCCGGTCGAGGATGGTCTGGGTGTTGCTGGTCTGGTTGCGCGAGATCAGCAGCAGGATGCGGCGGAAGTCGATCTCGCGCACCAGCGTGGCGATGGCGAGGAGGACAAGCGACGCCTGCGCCGCTCCGGTCAGTGGCGCCAGCGCGAAGCGCGCTTGGACGAATGCGGCACCGGCTTCAAGCACTATCGCCGTTGCCGCCATGCCGGCGACCGTCACGGTCCAGTGGAAGCGACCGAGCATCGCGGCGGCGGCGAGAATCAACGCCAGCATCAGGTAGGTGACCGCCGGCCCGCTCTGCCCGAGGACGCGGCCCTCGGCGATGCTCTCGGCGGCCAGGACCTGCACCATCGCGCCGGTCACGGTTCCGTACACCGGCACGAAAAAGAAGTCGCGCAGCTCGACCGCGCTGGCGCCGACGATCACCTTCTTGCCGGTGATCCTGGCCGGATCGACCCGGCCGTCGATCAGGTCGATCGCCGGGATGCGGTCGATGCGGTTGGCGTCGATGCTGAAGTCGATGAGGAAGTCGCGGTCGCGCGTCCCGACGCCGCCGCCGAACAGCGCCGCCACCGTCGGCAGCGACTGGCCGTTGATGGTGTCGCTGTAGGCGAGGCGCCTGACGGTGCCGTCGCTGTCCGGCTGGACGACGACGCTGGCCGGCCAGGCGTTGCTGGCGAAGCGGGCGATTGGCAGGTTGACGGCGGTGGCGCTGCCACGGGCGGTCGCCTTCTGGACGAACGCGGGCAGGATTACCGCGCCGCCGGCCCGTTTGAGCGCCGCCTCCAGGGCGGCGTCCTGGTCCGGGCTCGATGCGGTGCTGAGATCGATGTCGAGGGCGATCTCGTCCGCCTTGAGCGCGCTCAGCTGGTCGATGATGGCGGCTTCGACGCTGCGCGGCCACGGCCAGCGGCCGATGGCCGCCAAACTCTTGGCGTCGATATCGACAATGACCATATCGCCGGTCGGTGGCCGCGGCGCCAGCCGCATGCGCACGGCGATCAGCTGATCGTCGAGCCAGCCCCAGCCGCCGGCGAGTTCCACCGGCACCACCACCACCGCGACCAGAATGACGGGCAGAAGACGGCGGAACATGGCGCGCCGCGCCGGAGAGGAGACGACGGTCCGACCCCGGTCCGCAGAGGCGCGCCCGCCGGCCACGACCCGACCGCTAGTGGCCCAGCGGCCCGAGCTGCACCCCGTGGACCTGGACCGTGACGCCATTCTTGCCGGCGTTGACGCTGACGACGCCGTTGGCGTTGACGCCGGCGACGCCGCTGCCGGCGTTGAGGCTGACGACATCGCCGACATTGACGCTGGCGCCGTCATTGCCCGCGGTGACGCTGGCGAGGCCGTTGCCGACGGTAGCACCCGCGTTGCCGTTGCCGGTCATGACGGTAAGAATGCCGTTGGCGAGGCTGACGGTGTCATCGCCGATAGCAACGCCACCCACGCCGTTGGCGGCCTGAGTGCCACCCGCTGCGGACGACCCGTCAAGCGGCGAGGCACCCTGCAGGATGTCGGCGAACGGCCCGCTGCCCGACAGTGTCAATGTGCCGCCGGGATGGATGACCGCCTCCTGATTGGCGGTGACGTCGGTGACCTGGCCGCTTTGCAATGCCGTCACCTCGACGCGCCCGCTCGCTACCTTCACCACCCCGCCGCTGTTGAACGCGCCGACCACGAAATGGGTGCCCTTGACCACCGCGGCGAGCTGCGGCGTGGTCACGGCAAAATGCTTGACGTTGCGCTTCTCGACGGAGAACTCGACCACGCCCGCCGCCTGCACGATGGTGGTGAACTGGCGGTCCTCGGGTCCCGGCGGCAGCGCCACCACCGAATTGGGACCGACGATCATCTGCTCCTGGGCGCGCACCAGCACGGCGCGCGCGTTGGCACCGGTCCTGAGCACGCCGCCGGGCGGTAGCGTTTCTCCGTTCGTCAGGGAAGCCGGCTGCGCGCCGGCAATCTGGATGACCACCTCTCCGCTGGCCCGCACCACGGACCATTCCGCCGCCGTGGCAACGCCGGGCGAGCCGAACGCGGTAATGAAAAGCACTGACAGGGCGATTGTGATGAAACGAGTCATCGCTCGACCCTCCTGCCGGACACGGTTGAACAGCCTTGATGCTAGGCGTGCGCCGTTATCGGTTGCCGAACGCGGGGGCGCGAATTTGATTCGAATTGTCGACATTGCCGGCGCGACCGGCGACCTTCGTCGGCGTCACCTCGCGGCCGCGTGCTGTTTGCGGCCATCGGCCCGGCCAAACTCCTGCGGCCCCGCAATCGGCCGGCTGCCGGCGCGCCGCCACGCAGCAGCGCTGCAACACCGCGCAAAAAACCATCTCCCGCCAAGGCGGATTTGCTTTGCAGAACCGGCGGTGGTGGTAAGCTTTGCTCATGAGTACGCTCGCGATCGGCGTCAGGCGGGCCGAGGCCCGCGACGCTGAGCCGATCACTGTTGTTCACGACTCCGCCTGGCGCTATGCCTACGATGGCATCATCCCGGCGAAGGAGCTGGCGCGCATCATCGCCCGGCGCGGGCCGCGCTGGTGGGACCGCGCCATCCGCCGCGGCACCGCGATCCTCGTTCTCGAGGCCGGCGGCGCCATCTGCGGCTACGCCACCTTCGGCCCCAACCGGGCGCGCAACCTGGTTCAGAAGGGCGAGATCTACGAGCTTTACGTCAAGCCCGAGTACCAGGGCGTGGGCCTCGGCACGCGCCTGTTCCTGTCGTCGCGGCGCGAGCTGTCGCGCTTCGGCTTCGACACGGTCGTGGTGTGGGCGCTGTCGGACAACGACAACGCCTGCCGTTTCTACCGCAACGCCGGCGGCCGCAAGGTGGCGCGCGCCAGCGAGCGCTTCGGCAACATCTCCCTCACCAAGGTCGCCTACGCCTGGGGGCGGGCGAACTAGCGGCGCGGCCAGCTTTCCACGATTGCGGCAAGGGCCTCCGGCTCGCCGGCGATTCTGACCTGCTTCAGCCGGCCGCTGGCGCCGGCGACGATGGCGACGGCGTTCTTCGGCCGCCGGAAGCTCTTCGCCATCAGCGCGATCAACGCCGCGTTGGCGGCACCGCGCTCGGGCAGCGCCCGCACCCGCACCCGTGCCACGGCGCTGCCGTCGGCAAGCCTGACGCGTCCGTCGATCGCGTCGCGGTCCGCCTTCGGCGTCAGCCGCACTGTGACGACGATGGCGCCGGGCTCGCTGCGGTAGCACGTCATCGGCCGCCGGCGGCTAGAGCAGGGCGCTGGCCAGATTGGGAATGATGACGCTCTGGATGAACAGGATGATCAGGATCACCACCACCGGCGAGATGTCGATGCCGCCCATCAGCGGCAGGGCATTGCGGATCGGTCGCAGCACCGGTTCGGTCAGCTGGTAGAGCAGCCGCCCGACCGAACTGACGAACTGGTTGCGGATGTTGACGGCGTTGAACGCCACCAGCCAGCTGAACACGGCGGCGGCGATCAGCACGTAGATATAGAGTTGCAGCAGATAGCTTATGAAGGCGAGCAGTCGAAGCATCACGCGGTTCCGGTTGAGACGCGAGCGATGTGTAGACGGCTGGCCGAAAAGTGCAAGTTGTCGCCGCTTGACACCTTGAAACGGCCACACCTAAATGGCCGCGACCTTGAAGGGGCCGTAGCTCAGTTGGGAGAGCGCGACGTTCGCAATGTCGAGGTCAGGGGTTCGATTCCCCTCGGCTCCACCAGTGCCCCGAGCGGTTGCCCGCCGCCACGCCGCCTGCTGGCGCCCGCCGCCGGCTACCCCCGCACCACCAGCACCGAACAGTTGGCGTGGCGCATCACCCGCTCGGCGTTGGGTCCGATCAGGTAGTCGGTGAGCGCCGGCCGGTGCGAGGCCATGACGATGAGGTCCGCGTCGATCTCCTGGGCCGCCTTGAGGATCTCGTCGTAGATGCGGCCCGCCCGCACCATCGCCGTCACCGCCGCGTCCTTGGGCACCCGCTCGGCGCAAAAGGCCTCGACGTCGGCGTGCGCTCTCGCCAGCGTCTGCTCGGCGAAATCGGGCGGGAAATAGGCCCCGACCATCGCCTCGCCGAAATCCGGCACCACCGTCAGCACGTGCAGGCTGGCGTTGTCGGCGCGCGCATGCACAAGGGCCGCGGGCAGCGCCTTCGCCCACGAGCTTTCCTCGCCGAGGTCGATCGGCAGCAGGATCCGCTGAAACATCACGCCGTCTCCGTGTCAACCGCCGACGCCTGGGCCTGGTTCGCCCGCTGGCGGCGCAAGCGGGCGAGCTGCGAGAAGAATACCAGCGCCAGCAGCGCGAAGCCGAACGGATAGACCAGCTCCTTGGGCGGCAGTCCGCTGCGCTCTACGTCGACGCTGGTGACCACGTCGCCGAACTTCATGCCGACCTTGTCGGCGGGCCCACCGAACATGACTGCGGCGGCGATGAAGCGGCGCTTGTTATCGCGTGCCAGCCTCACTCCGAACGGTCCCTGGATTTGCGCGCCTGCCGGCGCCGGCGTCTTCAGGGCAAACAACTTGTAGCGCTTGCCGTAGTTGGTCTCGCGCGTGACGTGGAAGCGGACGATCTGGTCGGGCGTCATCGTCACCGCGCCGCCGGCGAACTGCTGCGGGTCGAGCGGCGCGAAGGGCGGATAGATGCGGTCCATGAACAACCCCGGCCGGAACAGGGCAAGCACCACCGCCGCCAGCGCCAGGCTTTCCCACAGCCGGTTCTTCACCAGCATCCAATTCTGCGTCAGCGAGGCGAACGACAGGATCGCCAGCAGCGAGGCGACGAACACCAAGAGGCCGTGCCAGACGTTGTGGACACCGATCAGCAGCAGCGTCGGGTTGAACACGAACACCACCGGCAGAATGGCGGTGCGGACGTCGTAGAGGAAGGCCTGCACCCCGGTTCTCAGCGGCGAGGCCCGCGAGATCGCCGAGGCGGCGAAGGCGGCGAGGCATACCGGTGGCGTCGAATCGGCGAGCAGGCCGAAGAAGAACACGTAGAGGTGCACCGCGATCAGCGGGATGACCAGGCCGGCGGCCCCACCGAGCTCGACCACAACGCCCGCCATCAGCGAGGCGACCACAAGATAGTTGGCGGTGGTCGGCAGCCCCATGCCGAGGATGACGCACAGCAGCGCCGTCAGCCCGAGCAGGATGTAGACGTTGCCGCCGGCGACCTGCTCCATCACCCCGACCAGGGCGTTCGACAGCCCGGTCGACGACACCGCCCCGACGATGATCCCGGCGGCAGCGACGGCGACGGCGATGCCGATCATGCTGCGGGCGCCGGCGACCATGCCGGCGATGCTGTCGTCGATGCCCCGCTTGAGCGCCACCGCGAAGTTGCCGCCGCCGGCGCGCGCCTCGTTGACCAGCGGGCGGGCGAACACGATCGCGAACAGCGCCAGGATCGAATAGAACACCGAGGCCTGCGGACTCCAGCGCCGCACGATCAGCAGGTAGATGAGGATCGCCAGCGGCGCGAGATAGACGACCCCTCCGCGTAACGTCGTGACGACGTTGGGAATTTCCGCCGCCGACAGCCCGCGCAGGCCGAGCTTCAGCGCCTCCAGGTGGGAGATGTAGAGCAGCGCAATGTAGGCGATCGCCGCCGGGATGAAGGCGGCCTTGACCACGTCGAAATAGGTGATGCCGATGAACTCGGCGATGATGAACGCGGCCGCCCCCATGATCGGCGGCATCAGCTGGCCGTTGGTCGATGCCGCGACCTCGATGGCACCGGCCTTGACCGGCGGCATGCCGGTCTTGATCATGACCGGGATGGTGAACGTGCCGGTCGTCACCACGTTGGCGATCGACGAGCCCGAGATCATGCCGGTGAGGCCGGAGGCAAGGATCGCCGCCTTCGCCGGCCCGCCGCGCATGCGCCCGACCAGGGCGAACGCCAGGTCGAGGAAGAACTGGCCGGCGCCGGCCTTGTCGAGTAGCGCGCCGAAGAACACGAACAGGAAGACGAAGCTCACCGACACGCTGAGCGGGATGCCGAAGATCGCCTCGCCGCCGAGCCACTGGTAGCCGATCAGCCGGGTCAGCGACACGCCCTTGTGTGAAATGACCAGCGGCATCTCCTGCCCGAAGATCGAGTAGAGCAGAAAGATGACGCACACGATGACCAGCGGAATGCCGATCGCCCGTCGCGTCGCCTCAAGCAGCAAGAGGATGCCGATGCCGCCGATGATGGCTTCGATCGGGATGGTGAGCCCGGCGACGTGCCAGTCGAGCAGCACGCCCTGGCGCAGCACGATGCCGTTCCACCCCAAGAACAGATAGGAGGCGCATCCAGCGGCGGCGATCGCGAAGACGATGTCGTACCACGGGATGGTGCGGTCGCGATGGCGCGCGTGTGCCGGGAAGGTGAGAAAGGCGAGCGCCAGGCCGAAGGCGAGATGCACCGCCCGCGCCGGCACGTCGGTGATGATCCCCTCCGGAAACACCCGCCCCAGCATGAACGGCAACGGCGAGGCGATCCAGATCTGGAACAGGGTCCACAGAACGCACAGGACGGCGACCACCCGGCCGAGGGCCGGCCCGGACACGCGGCCGGATTCCAACCGCTCCAGCGTCTCCGCGGCCGCATCACCGCCGTCGGGGCGCTCCGCCGCCTGCGCGTTCGTCATTCTGGGCTGACACCGTCGGAAGCGCCGGCCGGCACCCGCGTGTGGAGCGCCGGCCGGTAGCGATCGGGCCTACATCCAGCCCTTTTCCTTGTAGTACTTCAGCGCACCCGGATGGATCGGCGCCGACAACCCGTCCTTGATCATGTGGGCCGGATCAAGCTTGGCGAAGGCCGGATGCAGCGAGCGGAAGACGTCGAGGTTCTCGAACACCGCCTTGGTGACGTCGTAGACGACGTCGTCGGGCACGTCGGCGCTGGTCACGAAGGTCGCCTTGACGCCGAAGGTGACCACGTCCTTGTCGGTGGTCGAGTAGGTGCCCTTGGGAATGGTCGTGAACGAATAGTAGTCGTGCTCGGCGACCAGCTTCTTGGCGCCGGGGTCGTTGCCGAGGTCGACGATGTAGGCGCCGCAGCCGTCAGTGGCCACGGCGACGCCGGCGTTGGGGAAGCCGACCGAATAGCCGTAGGCGTCGATGTTGCCGTCGCACAGCGCCGTCGACTGTTCGGTCGAGGTGAGCTCGGTGGCGACCGCGAAGTCGGCCGTGGTCCAGCCGTGGGCGGCCATCAGCTCCTCGCTGGTGCCGCGCTGGCCGGAGCCGGGATTGCCGATGTTGAAGCGCTTGCCCTTGAGGTCATCCCACGAATGGATGCCGGAGTCCTTGCCGGCGATGATCTGATAGGGCTCGCTGTGCACCGAGAACACCGCCCGCAGCTTGGGACAGGCAGCCACCTTGTCCGGCTCGTCGCCCTTGTAGGCGTGGAACTGCCAGTCGGACTGCGCCATGCCGAAGTCGAGCTCGCCGGCGCAGATCTGACCGATGTTGTAGGTCGAGCCGGCGGTCGACGGCGCCGAGCAGCGCAGATTGTTGTGCGTCCCCGCGCGCCCCTCTGCCGCCTCGCCGTTGACCATCTGACAGATGGCGTTGCCGGCGACGAAGTAGACGCCGGTCGGTCCGCCCGTGCCGATGCTGATGTACTTGATGTTCTGCGCCAGCCCCGGCACGGCCGGCGCAAGCGTCAGCGCAGCTATGGCGAGAGCGGCGATGGTGGCTCTTTTCATGGTTCGTTCCTCCCTTGTCAGACAGCCCGATGGAAGAAACCACACGCGACCGCAAGCATCGCTCGCGCCCGGATGCAGCCCTCCTGGAGCGGCGGGTGCCGGCGAAGGCGCCCGTCCGTGGCCGGGCGACATTGAACACGCTGGCGGCGCGTTTGGCCAGACTCAACCCCACTCGGCCATCGCCTGGCGCAGTTGATCGGCGTCGGCGAGCGGGCGGGCGAGGGCGGCGGCAATCGCGGCGACCGGGGCAACCAGGTCAGCATTGCCCTCGGCGAGAGACCCGTCCGGGCGATGGAGGTTGTTCTCGAAGCCGACGCGGACGTGGCCGCCGAGGGCAACGGCGAGCGCGGCCGCTGCCGCCTCCCTGCCGCCGAAGGCGCACACCATCCACGCGCCGCGATCGTCCCCGGCGACGAACGGAATGAGGTCGGCCGGCCGCGCCCCGACGCCGCCCGCGTAACGGCCGAGCACGTAGAGGCGGAACGGATGGCTTTGCGGCACTATGCCACGTCGGTGCAGGTCGACCAGGCGGTCACGGTCACCGCCGTCGTAGAGGATGTAGTGGGTCGCCACGCGCTCGCGATGGCACCACGCCAGGAACGCGGCGGCCTCTCCCTCGGCGGCGGCATCGGCGACGATCTCACGGATCGCCAAACTGACCGCCTCCGGTTTCAGCGCTCGCACCGCCGCCATCTGCTCGGCCGGCGCATAGCGCCCGGCCGCCTCCGTCGTCATCTGGATCACCATGCGCTCGCCGACCTCGGCGCGGATGGCGGCGATCGCCGTCCGGTAGGCGTCGACGTCGAGGGTGTGGCGGCCTGCGCTGTCGCGCACGTGCAGGTGGATCATCGCCGCGCCGACCGCGAGCGAGGCGCGCGCGGCAGCGGCGATCTCGCCGGGCGTCATCGGCAGGTTGGGGTGATCGTGCTTGTCCCTGCGCGCGCCGGTCGGCGCCACTGCCACGATCAGCGGTGTCACGGTCAGCGGACCGCCGCGCGTGCCGCTTGCAGCGGCTTCGCCGCCGCCGAGGCGATCGCCGCATCCACAGCCTCGCCGAGAATGGCGACGATCGTCGCCCGCTCATCGGCGCCGATAATGAACGGCGGCGCCACCAGAATGTGGTCGCCGCGCCAGCCGTCGACGGTGCCGCCGGCCGGATAGCAGATCAGGCCGCGCGCCATGGCTTCCGCCTTGATGCGAGCGTTGAGCTTGACGGCCGGATCGAACGGCGCCTTGCTTTGCCGGTCAGCGACCAGCTCGACGCCGATGAACAGGCCGCGCCCGCGCACGTCGCCGACGTGCGGATGATCGCCGAAGCGGCCCTTGAGATCGCGAGCGAGCGCCGCCCCCTGTTCGCGCACCCTGGCAAGCAGGTTGTCCTCCTCGATCACCTCCTGCACGGCCAGCCCCGCCGCGCAGGCGGTAGGGTGACCGATGAAGGTGAAGCCGTGCGTGAACGCGCCCGAGCCGGCGGCGATCGCTTGGTAGATGCGCTCCGAGGCCAGCGTCGCCCCGAGCGGCAGGTAGCCGGCACTCAGACCCTTGGCGGCGGTCAACAGGTCGGGCGCCACCCCGTCCTGTTCGCAGGCGAAGAGCGTGCCGGTGCGGCCCATTCCGCACATCACCTCGTCGAGGATCATCAGCACCCCGTAGCGGTCGCAGATTGCCCGGATCGCCTTGAGGTAGCCGGCGACGGGTGGCACCGCGCCCATGGCGGCGCCGATCACCGTCTCGCAGATGAACGCCGCCACCGTCTCCGGTCCCGCCGCCAGGATCGCCGCTTCCAGCTCGGCGGCGGCGCGGGCGCCGTATTCGGCCTCGCTTTCGTCGTCGCGCTGGTGGCGGTAGGCGTAGCACGGTGCGATGCGGGTCACGTTCTTGGCGAGGATGCCGTCGTAGGGCAGGCGTCGTTTCGGGCTGCCCGACACCGACAGCGCCCCCAGCGTGTTGCCGTGGTAGCTCTGCCGGCGGGCGATGAAGTTGACCCGCTGCGGCTCGCCGGTTTCGTAGAAATATTGCCGGGCGAGCTTCAACGCGGTCTCGTTGGCCTCCGAGCCGCCGGACACGAAATAGACGTGGTCGAGCCCCTTCGGCGCCCGCTCGACCAGGCGGTCGGCCAGCCGCTCGGCCGGCTCGCTGGTGAAGAAGGCGGTGTGGGCATAGGCGATCTGATCGAGCTGCGCCTTGATCGCCGCGATCACCGCCGGGTGGCCGTGTCCGAGCGTCGACACCGCCGCGCCGCCGGAGGCATCGATGTAGCGGCGGCCGTCGCTGTCGCGGATGTACATCCCCTGCCCGGCAACAGCGGTCGGATAGGACTGGCGCATATCGCGGTGAATGATGTGGGTCATGGCTTTCCGCTTGCCCCGCCGCTGTGGCCGTTGCGGCCGGCCTTGCGAGGCTAGTCGAGATCGCCGGGACCGTCCATGACGGCGGTTGTCGCGCGGCAGCGACCACATAGCGCTTGGGCCACCGGCCGCGATGGGCTAGGTAATCGCCGCCTCGCGGGCAACCGTTCTCACCGTCTCCTGCCTTCACGCATGCCTCGCGGGTCACCGGCGTGGCCGCCATCGGGAAGGGAAAAGGGATTCATGTCCAAGCTGGTACCGCCACATGGCAGCGACGCGCTGATGCCGCTGCTCTTGCCCGCCGTCGAGCGCGCCGAGGCGCTGCAACGCGCCGCCGGGCTGACCGCGGTGCCGATGACCAGCCGCGAGACCTCCGACTTCCTGATGATGGCGATGGGCGCCTACACGCCCCTCACCGGCTTCATGTCGCACGACGATTGGCGCAGTTGTTGCGCCGACATGACGCTCGCCGGCGGCCTGTTCTGGCCGATCCCGATCACGCTGTCGTGCAGCGAGGACCTCGCCGACTCGATCGCCGTCGAGGACACCGTCGCGCTGGTCGATCAGGAGTCCGGCGAGATCATGGGGACGCTCGAGGTCGCCGAGAAGTACGCGATCGACAAGGCGTTCGAGTGCCACCACGTCTTTCGCACCGTCGATCCCAAGCACCCCGGCGTCGCCAAGGTCCTCGCCCAGGGCGAGGTCAACCTTGCCGGGCGTGTGGAAGCCATCAGCGAAGGCGCCTATCCCGAGCAGTACCAGGGCCTCTACCATCGGCCGGAGGAGACCCGTGCCCTTTTCGCCGAGAAAGGCTGGAGCCGGGTCGCCGCCTTCCAAACCCGCAACCCCATGCACCGCAGCCACGAGCACCTCGCCAAGATCGCCATCGAGATCTGCGACGGTCTGCTCATTCACCAGGTGCTCGGCGCCCTCAAGGCCGGCGACATCCCCGCCGACGTCCGCGTGCGCGCCATCGACCGCCTCACCGAGACCTACTTCGTGCCGGGCACCTACGTGCAGGCCGGTTATCCCATCGAAATGCGCTACGCCGGCCCGCGCGAGGCGCTGCTGCACGCCCTGTTCCGCCAGAATTTCGGCTGCTCGCACTTGGTCATCGGTCGCGACCACGCCGGCGTCGGCAGCTACTACGGCCCCTTCGACGCCCAGCACATCTTCGGCACGCTGCCGCCGGACAGCCTCGTCATCGAGCCGCTCAAGATCGACGTGACGTTCTACTGCTACAAGTGCGGCGGCATGGCGACCGCCCGCACCTGCCCCCACGGCAACGAGGACCGGCTGCAGATCTCCGGCACCCGCCTGCGCGAGATGTTTTCGAACGGCGAGGACATTCCTGCCGAGTTCAGCCGCCCCGAGGTCGTCGCCGTGCTCAAGCAGTACTACGCCGGCCGCGCTAGCGGCGGATGACGCCGCGGCGCACCAGCCATTTCTCCACTTCGATCGCGGTGAACACGATCATCGCCATGGCGAGGCACAGGACCAGTTCGCCCGCCGTCAGCGGCGTCGTATTGAAGATCGGGTTGAGCGCCGGCACGTAGATGATGGCGAGCTGCAGGACAAAGATCAGGCCGACCGCGCCGAGCATGGGGCGATTGGACGCCAGCCCCTGACGGAACAGCGAGGTGCGGTCCGAGCGGATGGCGAGCACCTGCACCGCCTGCGCCAGCGTCAGCACGCTGAACACCATCGTCTGCCAGCCCGGCGAGCCGATGCGGATGCCGTAGGCCTGCGCCGCCAGCGATACCCCGCTCATCAGCAGGCCGACCCAGATCATGTGCTGCCACAGGCCGCCGGCGAACACGCTTTCGCGCGGTGGCCGCGGCGGCCGTTGCATGACGTTGTCCTCCTCCGGCTCCGCCGTCATCGCCAGCGCCGGCAATCCGTCGGTGACGAGGTTGATCCACAGGATCTGGATCGGCAGCAGCGGGATGGGCAGACCGAGGAACGGCGCCAGGAAGATCGTCAGGATCTCGGCCGAGTTGCCGGTCATGATGTACTTGATGACCTTGCGCAGGTTGTCGTAGATGCGCCGGCCCTCGCGCACCGCCGCCACGATCGTGGCAAAGTTGTCGTCGAGCAGGACCAGCCCGGCGACTTCACGGGCGACGTCGGTGCCGATCTTGCCCATCGCCACGCCGATGTCGGCGCGCCGCAGCGCCGGGGCATCGTTGACGCCGTCGCCGGTGACCGCCACGAACTCGCCCTGCCGCTGCAGCGCCTCCACCACCCTGATCTTCTGCGCCGGATCGACGCGGGCGAACACGCGCACGCTCGCGATCTGCGCCGTCAGCTCCTCGTCCGACATGGCCGCAAGCTCGCGGCCGGTGATCACCCGCTCGTCGGCCGCCATGATGCCCAGCCGCAGCGCGATCGCCCGTGCCGTGGCGCGGTGGTCGCCGGTCACCATCACCGGCGTGATCCCCGCCGACCGGCACAACCGCACCGCCTCTTTCGCCTCGGGCCGCGGCGGGTCGATGATGCCGATGAGACCGAGCAGCGTCAGGTCGCTCTCGACCGCCTCCGGCGCGGCGATCGCCGGCGGGTGCGGCCAGCGCCGTTCCGTTACCGCCAGCACGCGCAGCCCCTGGTCGGCCATCCTCTCCGCCTCGCCCAGCCAGTGGTGCCGGTCAATCGCCGCCTCGCCGTCCGCCGCAAGCACCCGCTCGCATCGCCCGATGACCGTCTCCGGGGCCCCCTTGGTGTAAGCGACGCAGCCGTCCCCGTCCGCGTGGATGGTGGTCATGCGCTTGCGTTCCGAATCGAAGCCGACCTCGCCCACCCGCGGCAGCCGCGCCGCCAGCGCGGCAGGATCGATTGTCCGCTCCGCCGCCGCCCGTACCAGCGCCACCTCGGTGGGATCGCCGAAAAAGTCGCCGTCCTGGCCGAGATGGGCGTCGTTGTTGAGCGCCGCCGCCGTGAGCAGACTGCTCCACGGTTCGCCGTCCGCCTTCAGGTCCGCCGCCGCGCGGATGCCTTCGGCGGTCACCGCTTCGTCGACCCGCATTTCGTTGAGGGTGAGCGTTCCGGTCTTGTCGGAGCAGATGAAGGTCACCGACCCCAGCGTCTCGACGGCGGCGAGGCGGCGGGCGAGCGCGTTGAGCGCGGCCATCTTGCGCGCCCCGAAGGCAAGGGAAATGGTGACGGTGGCCGGCAGCGCTTCCGGGATCGCGGCGACCGCCAGGCTGACGGCGGTCAGGAACATCAGCACCACCGGCTCGCCGCGCACCAGCCCGGCGATGAAGATGATCGCGCAGATGGCGAGCACCGCCACCGCCAGCCAGGTGCCGAATTGGGTCAGCCGCTGCTGCAGCGGCGTCTGGCCTCTCGCCCCGCTGCCGAGCAGCCGCGCCACTCTGCCCAGTTCGGTCGCCATCCCGGTGGCCACCGCGATGCCGCGCCCGCGCCCGTAGGTGACCGTCGTTCCCTTGAAGGCCATGTTGCAACGATCGCCCAGCGCCAGGTCGTCGGTGGCGAGCGCCGCTGTTGCCTTGTCGACCGCCACCGACTCGCCGGTGAGGGCGGCCTCGCTGAGGCGCAGTTGGTGAACGTCGACCAGCCTGAGGTCGGCGGGCACCTGGTTGCCCGCCTCCAGCACCACCACGTCGCCGGGCACGATCTCGGCCGGATCGACCGCGACGTCCTTTCCCTCGCGCACCACCACCGCCCGGGTCGGAGCCAGTTTCTTGAGGGCGGTCAGCGTTCGTTCGGCGCGGAACTCCTGCGTGAAGCCGATGACCGCGTTGACCACGACAATGGCGATGATGACCGCGGTGTCCTTGATGTCGCCGACCACGCCGGAGATCGCCGCAGCGGCGATCAGCACCAGGATCATGAAGTCGGCGAACTGGGCGACGACCATGGCGGCGACGCTGCGGCCCGGCTTCTCCTCGATGAGATTGCGGCCGTAGCGGGCAAGCCGCGCGGTCGCCTCGCCGCCGCTCACGCCGCGGACGGGATCGACCGCGAGGTGGTCGGCCACCGCACCGGCCGTCATGCTGTGGAAGCGCGGCGCGCCGGCCTCGTCGGGCGATGAGGACGTTGAGCGGTCAGCCACCATGGAAAAAGACGACGTAGGAGTTGACCAGATAGATGACCACCAGCCCGAGGCTGGTCCACCCCACCATGCGCAACAGGCGCCGCGTCGGCCGGTAGAGCAGGCTGACGATCACCAGCCCGGTCATCGTCACCGCCGAGGCGGCGGAGAAGGCGTTGGCCGGCGACACGTGGGCGAACAGCGGGCCCTTGCGGTAGAAGATGTCGTCGATCGCCAGGATGAGGATGTCGGTGAGGTTGCTGCCGAGCAGGTTGGCGATCGCCATGTTGACCGCGCCGAAGCGCAGCGCCGCCACCGTCACCGCCAGTTCCGGCAGCGAGGTCGCCAAAGCGACGAACAGCGAGCCGACGAAGGTACGCTGCCAGCCCATCGTCTCGGCGATCGCCGAGCCGACGAAGGGCAGCCACGCGCCGGCCGCCACCACCACCACGGCGGCGATCGCAAAACGCCGCACCGCCCCGCCGAGGGTGATCGTCGGATAGCGCTCGTCCGCCTTTTCCACGAACGCCTCGCGCTGCTCACGCTCGTAGCGGAACACCGTGCGGGTGGCGAGCAGATAGAGCACGATGATGATCGGGGTGTAGAGGCCGATGCGGCCGACCGCGTAGGTGGTGCCCTCGCCGGCGAGCTGCAGGTTGAGTGCGACGAAGCCGATCAGCACGATGCCGAACCCCGCCGACAGGATGTGCCCCTGGTGGGCGCGGCGGTAGACGGGTGCTTCGCGATGGAGAAAGTCGACCACCACCAGGATGAGCAGGTTGAACACGCAGCTGCCCAGCGCGTCGCCGACCGCGATGTCGGGCACGTTGGCCGTCGTCACCGAGCTCAGCCCGGTCACCAGCTCGGGCAGCGACGTCACCGTCCCGAGGACGACGAGGCCCATCCAGTTGCTGGAAATGCCGGTCTTGTCGGCAAGGACGTCGCCATTGCGCGACAGCTCCGGTCCGGCCAAGCCGACCAGCAGCGCGCAAGCGGCGAACTCCAACCACACCAGCGCCAGTGTCGTCACGGGGCGACCACCGACTCCATCTGTTGCCGACGAATCAGGAGCATCATCTGAATCTAGATCATATCGGGCAAGGCTGATCGCACCCGCGGCCCGCGCCCGGCCGTTCTCCGTGGCGTCAGCGCGAACGCCCTTTGCCCAGCCAGCGCGCCGGCCACTCCGGGTCGACAAAGGTGCCGGCGTAGAGGCCCACCGCGAGACCGCCGATGATGAGGACCAGGTCGACGCCGGCGCGGTCGGGGACCCGCATGATCACGTCGGCGGCAAGCACGCACAGCAGCGCCAGCGCGCCGACGTAAAGCACGATAATACCGGTTCGCTGCCGCGGCAGCAGTTTGCTGGCGAAGACGCCGATGACGCCGACCGGAAGCAGCACCACGAGGACGCCGAGGAGGACGAATGCAATCAGTTCCAACACCGACATGGGACGGCTCCCGTGCGCTTCATATGACCGATCGACCCGTCGTCGTTATCCGTCAACCGATTTCTTGGTATGCCAAAGCTGCGCGCTCTCAAATTGATCGGTGTCAAACCGGCCGGCACAGCCGGTGGTTTGTTGTTCGCGAGGAGAACGTCATGCAGCTGGCATCGCCTGTCTTCGCCGACGGTTCGGCCATTCCGCGCCGCTTCACCTGCGACGGCGAAAACCTGTCGCCGCCGCTGCAGTGGCGCCAGGCGCCCGCAGGGACGCTGAGCTTTGCGCTGCTGTGCGACGACCCCGACGCCCCCGGCGGTACCTGGCACCACTGGGCTGCCTACGACATTCCGGCCGCAAGCGGCGGCCTGCCGGCCGCAATCCGCCCCCACGACCCGGGACTCAGGCAGGCGACCAACGATTTCAGACGGGCCGGTTACGGCGGTCCCTGTCCGCCACGCGGCCACGGCCCCCATCGCTATCGCTTCCACCTGCTCGCGCTGTCGGTCGCCGGACTGGCCCTGTCGGCGCCAAATTCCTGTACCGCCGTCGAACGCGAGGCGCGCAAGCACCTGCTTGCCGAGGCCACCCTCACCGGCGTTTACCAGCGCGCCTGACTCACACTTTGCCCAGCCACAGCGTCGTCAGCATGCCGACGCCGAGGAGCAGGATGACCGCTCCGGCGACCAGATGCAGCAGGCGCAGGTGTCGGCTGCGCCATCGCTCCGCCTTCGCCGCCGTCGTCAGACCGAGGTACACCGCCGCCGTGATGGCGACCATCGGCAGGACGAAGATCACGTTGTAGACAAGCAGCCACATGAGCGCGCTGGCGCGCGTCGTCGTTCGTGCCAGCAGCCCGAGAATGACGATGTAGGGTCCCGACGTGCACGGCAGCAGGAACAGGCTGATGACAAAGCCGATCACGAACGCTCCCGGCACCGACGTCACCCCCTGCGTCAGCCGCTTCAGCGCCGGCCGCCACGACAGCGGCACCTCCATGACGAACCATTTGCCGTACCAGAGATAGTCCTTGAGATTGAACAGCCCGATCAGGATCGCCAGCACGCCGACCGCGACGTAGAGCGCCTGGGTCACGCCGGCCGCCGCCACGGCGGAATAGAGGCCGACGCCCATCAGGTAATAGGAAATGAAGATCGCCAGCGAGAACGCCAGCCCGGCGTAGAGCACGCGCCGCCGTTCGCCGGCGCCGAGCACGGCGGTGATCAGCAGGATCAGCACCGCGAACGCGCATGGGTTGATGGCGTCGACCGCGGCGGCGGCGGCCACCGCCGTGAGGGTCAGCATCGGCAACCGCGCCGGACCCGATACCCGCCTCAGCGGTGAGGAGCAGTGCTCGGCGATGCACTGCTCGATCGCCTGCGCGATGCCCGCGCGCATGTCCTCGCTGAATCCGACGATGACGCCATCGCCCAGGAACGCCGTCGGCACGCCGGTGATCTCGACGTCGTAGGCGTCGGCCAGTTGTTGAAACAGGCGGGCGTTGTCGCCGTCGAAGTAGACCTCGTATTCGCGCACGCGCAGTTGCGGATGCTCTTGCCGCATCGTCGTCAGAAACTCCCGCATCGCCGCGCAATAAGGGCAGCCGCGGCCGTAGAAGAGCACCAGGTCGACCGTGGCGGCGGGGGCGGCGGCCCGCGCCAGCGGCGGCAACAAGCACGCGACGACGAGGACAACGAGAAGCAGCGCTTGGCCGGCAAGCGGGCCGGCATTCTTCACCGGCGACAGCGATCGTCGATCCGTGCCCGCCATTGCCCTGCCGCAACCGCCCGCCGGTCGCCGCGCCGCCCTATTCCTGGCTGGCGAAAGTAAGGTACATGAGCGCCAGATAGACAACCGGAATAACGATCAGGACGATAAGCTCAACCGCCGTAGGCGCCGCGCAACCGCCAGCGAACATCTTGTAGCCGACCCAGATGACGGCCACCACGACAACTGCGATACCGATGTACCATGGCAGCAATCGATTTCTGCGGGCGGCTTGGGCCATGACTTCGTCTCCATCGTGTCGACGGCGGAAAGGCCGCACCCTGCTCCGATCGGCGCCAAAGCGCTTTGACCAAAGTCAAGGCGCACCACGGATCGCACGGCGGCCGCGGCCTTTGCCGCGTGACGGCCATTTCACCGATTCGGCAGTCGCCGGCGGCGAACCGGGGTGACGGGAGGCTCCGCCATGGACCTCGGCCACAGCCCGTTGCTGGTCGACCTCTATCAGCTCAACATGATGGAGTCGTACCTGGAATCGGGCGTGACCGGCACGGCGGTGTTCGAATTCTTCGTCCGCCGCCTGCCAGAGCGGCGCGGCTTCCTGGTTGCCGCCGGCCTCGAACAGGCGCTCGACTACCTGGAGACCCTGTCGTTCCCGGTCAACGTCATCGACTGGCTGCGCTCGACCGGCCGCTTCACGCCGCGTCTTCTCGACTACCTCGCCGGCTTTCGCTTCACCGGCGACGTTCACGCCATGCCCGAGGGCAGCATCTTTTTCGCCGACGAGCCCATTCTCAGGGTGACTGCGCCGCTGCCCGAGGCGCAGTTCGTCGAGACCCGCCTGATAAACCTGCTGCACTTCCAGACGCTGATCGCCAGCAAGGCCGCCCGCGTGGTGCTGGCCGCACCCGGCAAGCTCACCGTCGACTTCGGCCTCAGGCGCGCCCACGGCGGCGAGGCCGGTCTGCTGGCGGCACGGGCGAGCTACCTCGCCGGTTTCGCCGGCACCGCCACCGT
>Ga0307436_1000267_pt1 | contig 23996 bp, 23 predicted proteins | sample SalMarWE160440MG_FD_202513 | JGI IMG/M metagenome (GOLD analysis project Ga0307436, IMG submission 202513) | Salt marsh sediment microbial communities from the Plum Island Ecosystem LTER, Massachusetts, United States - WE1604-40 | ecosystem: Environmental > Aquatic > Marine > Intertidal zone >...
AAAATAGATCAAAAAAGAACAAAAAAGAAGATATCTTTTCTTTAAAATGGAAAAAGGAATAATAAATGCGAGAAATCAAAAAAGTAGCAATCCTTGGCGCAGGAGCAATGGGTGCTTATTTTTCCAGCAGATTTTTCGAAACGGCGGGTCTATCAACAGCATTGATTGCTAAAGGTCAACGTTTAGACAAACTTAAAAGCAAAGGCTTAGTCGTGAACGGGAAATTTTATGCAATCCCGGTCATCCATCCGGATGAAGCCGCTTCGCCGGTGGATTTCATTATCGTGGCCCTGAAACATCATAATCTCAAGGAAGCGGTGCAGGATTTGCAAAACCTAGTTGGCAATTCAACCATCATTATATCCGTAATGAATGGTCTTGAGAGTGAAGAGTATATCGGCTCCATCTATGGAATGGACAAGATGTTATATGCCGTTACTGTCGGGATCGATGCTGCAGGATATTGAGGCGGGACGAAAAACCGAAGTGGATCTCAGGAATAAACGGCAGCGTATATCCGGCTGAACATCAGTAAAATAATTGGTCGAACCTGGTTCAACTGTTATAACTGAGACGCAATGATATCGGGAATGTCATTCAACAGGAAATCAGTAAGTGCAAGCTGAACGTTCATGTGATGCACAAACACTCCCTTTTTAAGAAATGATGCCCTATTGAGGTGACGTAGAATCGCATCGAGCTGTGCGATATCTATATCCTTCCGGGAGCGAACCTGCTCTGCAAGCAGACCGATAATAAAGTCGAAAAATATGCCTGCATCCCCGTTATCCGATATCTCCCTTATCACTCCTAACCCGGCATGCATGTCGGATGCAGCAAGTTTTGCATAATAGGATTCCATTCTCATTTTGGTATCATCGGGCCTTTTTTCTGCGCACATCGGAAAAATATGCTTTCTTATGGCCGCGGCGGTATTCTCGGCAAGAGAAACAAATCTATATACTCGGCATCTGGAGAGGATCGTTTCCTTCAGATATTCTTTTTTCAGAGCCGTAAGCACTATCACCGCATGTTCCGGAGTATCTTCAGAAATCTTCAGAAAGCTGTTGGCCGCTTCCTCGGTCATGTACTCCGCCCCATCGAGTATGACAAATTTTGCTTTTTCCTCACCTCGCAGAGACAGATACTTCTGAACTTCCCGTATTCTATCGATACCAATCACCCGCTTTTTTGAGCTGTTCAGCATGGAAAGGGCGGTTTCGATTATTTTTTCCGGATCATCGACAAGCGCATCCGGATGCATAAGAGCATCGCCCAGGGACTGTATCTCTTTTTGGTACCTCGTTTCATCTGCAAAGCTGAGGGTGAGACGTCTGATATCTCTTAGAAAATAGGGCAGGTTTCTCTCTTCAACGCCACAATTACACCACAGATGAAATATATTTGTCAGATTGGCACGCGAAATGATAAAAAGGTTTTTAGATATGAGATTTTTAATCGTTGTACAGGACCGGCAGGCGCACACCGCTGAACCGTCTTCTTCACAATTCACGACGCGCGCAAGCTCGACTGCAGTAAGAAATTTACCGGCACCGTCGGGACCGTAAAAAAGAAGCGTTCCGGGAAGCCTGTTCCCCCGAAGTTCATGGGTGAGCATCTGTACGGCTATTTTTTGATCTTTTACCCTTTCGAACAAATCCGCCTGCCCTCTGCCTTTTTTTTCCCGGTTCTGTAACCCTCTCAATATTCGGGTCGCGAAGACCTTTTTTCCTCAACTTGCTCAGTGCAGCTTCAGCAGCGCCCTGTTCGGCCTTTTTCTTGCTTTCCCCGACACCGGGTCCGAAGGTACGGTCTTGTACATACACATTCACATAGAACTTACGTTTATGATCCGGACCCTCAGTGTTCATTACCCGGTACCGGGGCACGGTCTTATGCTTTTTCTGCGTATATTCCTGCAGGATGGATTTATAATCCTTCTCATGCTTGTTCTCCTCGACCCACAGTATTTCCTTGAGAAAATACCGGTCAACTAGCCTTCGTGCCTGTTTGAAACCGGCATCCAGATAGTACGCACCAAGAACCGCCTCGACACCGTCTCCGATTAGAGAGGTTCTGGACCTGCCGCCGGATTTTTCTTCTCCTTTCCCCAGAAGAATATATTTCTCGATACCCATCTCCCTGCCGACCCTGTTAAGGGTCGACTCACTCACGACATAGGACTTAATCCTGGCAAGCGATCCCTCTTTGAAATAGAGTTTCTGATTGTATAGTGTGTCGCTTATCACCATACCGAGGAACGCATCCCCGAGAAACTCCAGTTTTTCATTGTTTTCCAGGTTTTCTTCAAGCTCATTGACGTAGGACTTGTGCGACAGTGCCGTATTCAGAAGGGCAAGGTTTTTGAAGCGTATACCTATCTTTGCCTGAAACTCCGATAGGGCTTCAATCCTCTCTCGGGAAATGCCTTTTTTACTTCTCGTCATACCGAGTGATGACAAGCGATGCATTGTGACCGCCGAAACCAAAGGAATTATTTATCGCGAAGCTGACATCCCGGTGAACACACTCGTTGGGTACGAAATCAAGATCGAATTCCGGATCGTCGAGATTTATGGTGGGCGGGATAACACCCTCGCGCAGGGTAAGTATTGTGGCAATTGTCTCAGCTCCGCCGGCTGCGCCCAAAAGATGCCCGATCATTGATTTGTTTGAGCTTATCTTCACTTTGTAGGCATGTTCACCGAACAGGTTCTTTACTGCGGCAACCTCAGATCTATCTCCGACGGGAGTCGACGTACCGTGGGCGTTTATATATTCAATATCGGTCGCATCAAGCCCGGCATCGTCAATGGCGTTCTTCATACATCTATACGCTCCTTTACCTGAAGCTGCAGGTGCGGCAATATGATACGCATCGGCACTGGCGCCGTATCCGGCAAGCCGGGCGTAAATGCGAGCCCCCCGGCTGAGTGCATGCTCCTCGCTCTCGATAACCATAATCGCCGACCCTTCTCCTATGACGAAACCGTCCCTGCCCCTATCGAATGGTCGAGAGGCCTTTTCAGGCTCATCATTACGTGTCGATACGGCTTTCATCGATATAAACCCTGCGATACCTAGATCGACAATCGGCGCTTCCGCGCCGCCGCAGAGCATGACATCGGCATCACCGCGCTCTATATACTTGAAGGCCTCGCCGATCGAATGGTTAGATGATGCACAGGCACTCACAACACACATATTGGGGCCGTGAAGCTGGTGCTTGATGGATACGACTCCACTCGCCATGTTGGCTATCATGTTCGGAATTAAAAAGGGGCTTACTCTTTTCGGCCCCTTGTTAACGTACAGATCACGCTGTGTAATAAGCGTTTTGAGACCACCAATACCGGACCCGATAATAACGCCGACACGGTAGCGATCGATTTTATCAAAGTCGATACCGGAATCTTTTACCGCCTGATCGCTCGCAACCATTGCAAACTGGGTGAACCGGTCGTTTCTCCTGGCCTCCTGCCTGTCCATATAGTCGAGCGGATCAAAATCGGTAACCTCCCCGGCTATCTGTACGTCGAGAACACTTGCATCGAACAGTGTAATTTTGGAGATGCCGGTTTTCCCCTGCACGAGATTCTGCCAGAACGCTTCGATTCCGATACCAACGGGGGAAACAACCCCCATTCCGGTTATTACTACTTTTCTTCTTTCTCTTACCACATCCACTCCCTACTTGTGTGATTCGATATATTTCACCGCATCGCCCACAGTTGCTATCTTCTCCGCTTCTTCATCCGGAATCTCGAGGCCGAACTCCTCTTCGAGAGCCATAACAAGCTCAACCGTATCCAGCGAATCGGCCCCCAGATCGTCTATGAAAGACGCACCTTCAACAACGTCCTTTTCGTCAACGCTCAGACGTTCAACAATAATCTCTTTTACTTTGTCAAGTGTACTCATTGATACGAAATCCCCCTTGCTCATTTCCAAATTTTTAAAAGTACTTCACATTACCATACCACCGTCAACGACGATAACCTGCCCCGTGATATAGGACGAGTAATCTGATGCAAGAAAAAGTGCTGCATGTGCAACATCCCGAGGAGTACCGCCTCTTCTCAGCGGGATAACCTCGAGGTACTTCTTTTGCACCTCTTCGGGAAGCTCCCCGGTCATCTCGGTCTGAATAAAACCAGGTGCGATTGCATTGACTGTTATGTTTCGAGACGCGAACTCCTTCGCAGATGATTTTGTCAGCCCGATAAGCCCTGCCTTCGAGGCTGCATAATTCGCCTGGCCGGCATTTCCAATGATTCCTATGACAGAAGCTATGTTTATAATCCGTCCCGCACGTTTTTTCATCATGACTCGGGATACTATCTTCGTGCAGTTAAACGCTCCTTTAAGGTTAATAGATATAACCCGATCGAAGTCATCAACAGACATCCGGATGATCAGGTTGTCCCTGGTAATGCCGGCATTATTCACGAGTATATCCAGGCTGCCGAATTTGTCAACGATATTTCCTACTGTCTCTTCAACCGATTCAAGGCTGCTTACGTCAAGATAATACCCCTGTGTACGAACATTGAATTTTTTAATATCTTCAGATGCCGCTTTCACACCTTCCCTGTCAACGTCACCGAGAACAATATCGGCACCTGCATCGGCGAAGACATCGGCAATTTCCTTGCCAATTCCACGGGCACCACCTGTAATCAGAACCACCCTGTCTTTGAGGTCCATAGCGCTCCTCGATTTTATCCGGACGAATAATGCCGTTTACCGGCGGTTTTACTCACTCCTTTAATGTAACAATGTCATCAGGTTTTGCAACCGAAAAGACCCTGGCATCTTTATCGATCGCCCTGAAGAGGCCCCTGAGAACCGAACCGGGTCCTGCTTCAATATAATGAATATAACCGGCAGACACAAGTCTTTGCATGGATTGCATCCACAGCACCGGATGGAACAGCTGTGTGACGAGGTTGTTTCGTATTTCATCCGGATCATCAGTCAGCTGGGCTGTTGCATTGGATATGACCTTTCCACTGCCTGCACGCCACTGAACCTTGCCGAGCTCCTCTTTCAATTCTTCAGCCGCATTTTTCATCGAAGGAGAGTGGAAGGGACCACCGACGTTTAGCATAACGGCCTTTTTTGCCCCTTTTTCCTTCAGCCGGTCCATAGCCGTTTGAACCCGGTCCTTCACACCCGATATAACAACCTGCGATGGGCTGTTCATGTTCGCCGGAAAAACATCACCCACCTCTTCGCACACCCCGGCGATCGTATCTGTATCGATCCCGATAATCGCGGCCATACCACCCTTCTGCCCCGGGTCACAGTCGCGCATTAAAAAGCCCCTTTTGCGAACGATTCTGAGAGCGTCTTCAAAGCTCAGGAAACCGGCCGCATACACCGCGGTGTATTCTCCGAGCGAATGGCCGGCAAAAACCGTACCATTGAATCCCTCTTCTGCAAGAACCCTGTATACTGCGGATGAAGCAGTAAAAAGAGCAGGCTGCGTATTTTCGGTTTTTTTCAGTTCATCAGCATCCGATTCGAAACAGAGCTGAGTGACTGAACAATCATCAAGCGCCTTATCGGCGCGTTCAAAAATTTTACGCGCCGATTCATGAGTTTCGTAGAATTCCCTGCCCATACCGGGTTTTTGAGAACCCTGGCCGGGAAACAGATACGCAAATTTCTCCATAGAAAAAATACCCTATATCAATGCAGGCATGAGCTCACTGTTTGTACGCTCCAGTATCTCGACATATTTTTCAGAATTGGAAATGTAACAGTATTTCCACAACAAACCAAAGAAAATCGAGCCTTCCGGCATCTTAGATAATCCCCATACAACGTCAGATTAAACAGGCTTTTTCAATATTCGATGATTGCAGAGGCCCAGGTCAGCCCTCCGCCGAAAGCGGCGAAACCGATGATATCTCCCCGCTTGATGAGTCCCTGCTGCTCAGCTTCAGAAAACGCAATTGGTATACTCGCGGAAGAGGTGTTTCCATACTTGTCTATATTAATAAAGACTTTCTCCTTCGGAAGCTTTAAAAAGCTGCGAAGCGCCTCGATGATCCTGACATTTGCCTGATGCGGAATGACCAGAGATATGTCTTCCACGGAAAGCCCCGCCTTTTTCATGGAAATATTGAAAGTCTCCCGCATTTTATTTACCGCGACCTTAAATATCGCGTTTCCATTCATCTTTATACTGTGCAGTCTTTTTCTGACTGTTTCTTCCGAAGCCGGAAGTGCCGATGCTCCTGCAGGCACATTGAGCTGATCACCCCATGAACCGTCAACCCCCATATCGAACGCAAGAAGTTTGCTGCTGCCGTCCGAAGGCAGCACCACACTCGCGCCTGCTCCATCGGCAAAAATAACACAGGTTGTTCTATCCTCCCAATTGAGAAAGCTCGAGAGTTTTTCCGCTCCAATAATCAGAACATTCTTATAACTTCCATTTTTAAGAAACTGTGATGCTATAACCAGTGCGTAGATATAGCCTGAACACGCTGCATTGAGATCAAATGCCGCGGCATGATCGGCACCAAGCTTGCTCTGCACAAGACATGCTGTGCTTGGAAAGAACATATCCGGAGACACGGTTCCCACAATAATTAAATCCAGGTCCTGCACTTTCAGATCGGCCTTTTTCAGCGCGATCTTTGCCGCCTCTGTTGCCATATCGGATGTAGCCTGGTCATCGGCGGCAATATGGCGCGTTCGTATCCCGGTTCTCGTTGTTATCCACTCATCCGATGTTTCGACCATCTTTTCAAGATCATGATTTGACAGCACCCGTTCCGGGACATACATTCCAGTGCTCTTTATCATAATATTCGCAACGCTCATGTATCACCTTTCCTGTATGTGCTTTTAAGTTATTTCGATTAAGTTATGGTTTAATACCTAGTCCTGCCAAGGATACATCCTGCCAAGGACTTTCGCCGCTTTCAAAAAATAACTGTCTTAATATGATAAAATCCTTCTTTGAGAGCAAGTATATTTTTAAAACGGGATGTTCAGGGATTTACCTCTGATGAGGGATTTTTAATGCGGCATGTGTTAATCCGGGAGACTCTTTCGGAGTTTTTTCAGGTATCCTGCTGGACACCCGGTTTTTTGTTCAATCCAAACTTCGTCAGACGGCGTTCAATAAGATCACTCACCTTGTTTTTTACAAGGTTATTTACCATCTGTACGCCGTTATACGCAGCAAGTGCATCCGACGCACCATGTCCGATGACGAGGCTTCCGTTCAATCCGAGCAGGGGAGCGCCCCCATATTCACGCGGATCGGTTCTTTTACTCAGTTTTCTGACCGCAGGGTAGGCCAGTGCAAAACCTATCCTCTGCAGCAGGTGATTCCCCATCTCCTGCCAGACAAATTCGAACGTGAGCTTAAAAACCCGTTCCGTTACCTTCAACGCAATGTTTCCCGTAAATCCATCACATACAATGACATCTACGTCACCATCAGATATATCGTACCCTTCGATGTTGCCTACGAAATTGAAATCCAGGCTTTTTAATATATCGTAGGTTTTCAGTGTAAGTTCATTTCCTTTTGACTTTTCAGCACCGATGCTGAGCAGGCCCACCGCCGGCTTGCTCTTCCCCTGGACTTTATTGGCAAAAACTTCGCCCATAATCGCAAACTGGGCGAGGTAATCCGGTGTACAGTCCATATTGACACCGGCATCAATGAGCATACTGTGGCCTTTTACCGTCGGGATGTAGGAGGCGAGGGCCGGTCTATATATACCTCCGATCTTCTTCATGTTCATAATTGCCGAAACAAGAGTTGCGCCAGAATTCCCGGCTGACCAGACACCATATGCCTTGCCATCCCTGACAAGACGTGTACACACCATAATCGAGGCGTCCTTCTTTTTTTTGCATGCAACCGAGGGAATTTCATGCATCCGTATTACTTCACTGGCGTGAAAAACCTTTACCAACCGGCTCTTTTCAAACTTCAGCTTTTTAAGACTCGTTTCAATAAGCTCACTGTCACCAACGAGACCTATTCTTATATTATCTTCATCAGCTGCCTTCAGTGCCCCCTTTATATAGGCTTCAGGCGGGCTTTCACCGCTCATGGTATCAACTGCAATCATTCCAGTTTACTCTTCCTCTCGCGCAATAATCTCCCTGTCCTTGTAATACCCGCAGTTGGGGCATACACGATGAGGTCGCATGAGCTCTCCGCAGTGCGGGCACTCTACAAGCTTCATTATTGTGACTTTATCATTATGTGAGCGTCTTATCCTCGTTTTTGATTTCGACTTCCTCTGTTTTGGTACCGCCATACACACCACTCCTTATCCGCTTCTGAATTCAGCATCAAGATATCAGCCACAGCTAATATACCCGTAAATCATCCCACTGAAAATATAATAGTTTTCATAAAAATATTAAAGGGCTAAGATCAGAACCTGCCGAATAAAAAGAACCTCGGGGCTGGAGATACTCTTCGCTGCTCCAAATTACGTGTCTGAATTGCCGTAATCTAACAGTTCTCAGAATGAAAGCGGAAAATTCAGGAAAATCGCTGGTTTAAATATCTTTCGACCACTGGAGGAACCTTGTCGGAGATATTTCCACCGAGACGGGCAACCTCACGGACGAGAGAGCTTCTCACAAATGAGTAATGCTCGTCGGTCATCATAAAGATGGTATCCACCTTCTCACTGAGGTGCCTGTTCATGAGTGAAAGTTCGAATTCGTATTCAAAATCCGAAAGGGCCCGCAATCCCCTGATGATTGTAAGTGCATTTACCTTACTGGCGTATTCGACAAGCAGTCCTTCAAAGTGGCCCACGGTGATATGGTCATAATCATGGACGATCTCTTCGAGCATGGCTACCCGTTCCTCTACTGTGAAGAAACTTTCTTTAAACGGGTTTTTTGCAACTGCGACAATCAAATGATCAAAAAGTTTTGCGGCCCGATATATAATATCGCAGTGCCCGTTTGTTGGAGGGTCAAAACTTCCGGGGTACAGTGCTGTTCTCATTCACTCTTCCATTTTTTATTTTAATATCCGGTATGCACAGGCACACTTCATTAATATTCAACCATGCAAACCGCTTATTACACTCATTCAGGCCTTTTCATGCAAGGCTGCAGAGAATAGGCTTGTAAATGCATCAATCGAAAAAGTTAAGCCCTAACACCTGCTTAACGATTGTGATCTAATAAAACTATACGCGGGTTTGTAAGATAAGAAGTACTATCAACCTGCCGATACATAAAATAAACGATCCTAAAACACGATACAAGCCATGCGTTAGGGCCGAAAAAAATGCTCCACCCGTATTTGTGTAAAGCTTCACATAAAAGGATAGCCCTCTGCATGAACATGGAGCGCATAGAAGCCGTGTAGCATAGTATACTATGTGATGGGGGAAGATTCAATATATTGCCGATGCCAAGCAGCATGTTCTCTGCAATATTAAGGTGGATATTCTATCCGCTCGCCCGGAGTTGTGAAAAAATCCAGGTATTTACGACAGTACTTTATACGGATAAAGACCGAAAACTGACTGCATTCATATGGACCATGACTACTGCGATTGAAAGGAGAGGGCATGTTTGAAAAGGTGTTCATTGTCGCGGAGGCGGGCTCGAACCACAACGGAAATCTCGATACCGCCCTGAAAATGGTTAAGAGTGCAAAAGATACGGGTGCGGATGCGATAAAGTTTCAGAGCTTCACACTAAAAGGACTCTTCTCCACTCTTCACTATGCAAAGGCGCTCAATATTTCTGATTCTACCTGGATAAATAAAATTGAGCACATCTCTTTCAAGCCGGGTTGGATTCGTCCAATCAGCGAAGAGGCAACCCGTGTGGGTATTCACTGGTTTTCGACACCCTTTTCAGTGAAAGCGGTGGCAATGCTGGACCCCTTTGTACCTTTCTATAAAATATCTTCCGGCGATATCACCCATACGACTCTCCTCAGAGCAATAGCTGAAACGAAAAAGGGTATATTCATTTCAACAGGGGCGTCTACACTGCATGAAATAGACCGGGCAGTACAGCTACTTGCCTCCTATCATCCTCCTTTTATTTGCATTATGCACTGTGTCATGCTGTATCCCCCTCCTGACAGACTGTTGAACCTTGATTTCATCGATACCCTGAAAAGCCGGTATAAACTTCCTATTGGTTTTTCCGACCATACCATGGAATCAGAGGCATCGATAATTTGTATTGGCAAGGGAATCGCGGCTATTGAAAAACATTTTACCCTCAACAGTACCCAGGAGGGGCAGGATCATAGAAATTCCCTCGATCCGCCTCATTTCAAACAATTCGTTGAAAGAATTCGAACCGGTGAAAAAATGAGCGGAAGTAAAAAAAGGGAGGTGAGCCCCAGGGAGGCACGTGAAAGGGTCTTTGCGAGGAGAGGCGTATATGCAGCAAGAAACATTACACGCGGAGAAAAATTTACCCTGAGAAAATTGTCTTTCTTACGGCCGAACACGGGCATCGGTGCAGAGGAGGTCGATACACTGCTTTGTATGAGAGCAGCAACAGATATTAAGAAGGGAACGGCACTGGACGCTTCAATGCTCAAACCAAGTGCTGGGTAAAAATACCCAATATATGATGTAAAAGTACATGCCGGAGTGAACAGAATGTATTATTTTGAACTGCATATCTTCTAAGTAACTTCTCGCGAAGTTACTTTGCGATATTCGATCCCCCAGGGATACATCCTGTCAAGGATGTAGACCGCTTCTATGTAACATCGATCAAGATACTGTTTGATACACCTCCCTTATTCGCAGGAGGAGAAAGATATTGAAAAAAAAGGAGAAGTTGTTAAAATTCCTTATATAATGATGAATAAATTTCAGAATATACGAGGGTGCCTTCTGCTCACCGCATGTGCGGTACTTTTTATAACCGGCTGTTCAGGAAAAAAATCTGTGCAGTTTGATTACCAGCAACAGGGGCCGTCAGGTGTTGAAGAGAAGCCTTCAGAACATAAATCCACCCGGGAGCCTTTGGAACAAACTCAGGTTGAAATAAAGCAGAAAGAACCCGCCGGGACTGAAGTTGCCGCCGATAATACCAACATGGAAAACACGGAAGAATTAACCATCTCAGTCCCCGAACAGGATTCGAAAATAGAAGTCGTACTGCCCGAAAGTGATAATGTCTCTACTGCAATTGACGCTGGAGAAGCAAAACATGAAGCAGAGAACATACTCGAGATTATCAACAAGCTCGAGGAAATGTATGAAAAGGATGACTTTGAAGGGTGGAAGGGCATGTTAACCCCGGATTACAGAAAGAAGTACGGCAATCCCGAAAACCTGCACAATGACGGGTGGGATGCAGCAGACCTCCATTCTTTTTTCAACCTTCTTGTTGAAACGAGGAGAAAAGGGCAGATAAAGACTTTGAAAATATCACGGGTGGTTTTCGCCAACCAGAATAAAGCCTATGTTTATGTATTTTTTGAGGGCCGGGAATTCCCCGAGCCGCAGCATACTTTTATCAGAATCAACGGCACATGGTTGAAAGGCCTGCGAGAGGAGGAGGGATAGAATGAGAAAAATAGTTATAATCGTTGCAGTACTCTTTGTGCTCGGCGCAGGAGTGCTTCAAGCACAGGAAAGCATCGAACAGTTTCTTCGTGATCTGGAAAAACCCGGCAAAGAGGACTATGTAAAGCTCATTTATGAGGGGTCTCATGAGAACAAGCTGTGGGCGATAAACAAGCTGGTTGAAATGGGCGCAAAGGATCAGGACGTTATTGATGCACTCGTGTTCGGACTGCAGCAGGGAACTCTTTATGTAGAGAGGCAGAACGGCAGGGTGGTTAACGACTTCTGGGATGTAAGAGCGGCAAGTGCAGTTGCACTCGGAAATATCGGAGATACACGAGTTCTTCCCAAGCTCTACCAGGCTCTCAGATACGACACTGATGTATTTGTGAGGAGCTCAGTGGTTATCGGTATCGGCAAAATGGGACAGCGGAAATCAATCCCGGAAATAACCCGTACTATTGAAACATCCAGTCCATCAGGACCTGACGACCAGCTCGTTCTGGCCTGCGTACAGGCACTCGGTGATATAGGGCACAGGGACGGATTTGTGCCTCTTATTGAAGTAATGCGGGGGAAATTCAGACGGAGTATAAAGATAGCAGCCCGTGACGCCCTGAAAAAAATACAGTGGTAATCAAAACCTGCGCACGGGAGGGCTGTTATCGGCGAAGAGGAAATACTGTCAGTAACTGAAGGGTTTCTTGCGTTCGGTGAAGAAACGCTCTAATTCCATAATCTCTTTTTTAAGAGAACCTACATCGGGCCGTTCAGAGTGAAGGTTTGCCGATATCTTACCGATCTTTTCCTGAATCAGTCTGTAGCTCGACCTGACCTCGCCGACATTCCGCCGCATATAATCGATAAGAGCATTCATCTTGTCAGCGAGATATTTGAATTCATCGTGCTTTCTCAGCGTAATAATAAAATCCATATCCCCACTGAGCAGTAAATCCAGGCTCTGCTCGAGCCGGTATATAGGTCCCGCTATTTTATGTGAATAAAACAGGGAAAAGGGAACGATGATACACAGTACGAATAGATTTGCCGCAATAAGCGGGGTGAGGACAACCTGAAAAAGACCGGTCACATCCGTTTGTCCCTCGCTCGTGACCATAATGACAATATTCTCGAAATTTGCACCGCCGTACTGATATTTAAAATAAAAAAGTCCAAGAATTGCGGCAGTAGAAAGAAGCGTCGCTCCAACAACAACAAGAATAAAGCGAAGAATAAAGCGTGTTTGAAAGTTACCTTCAATAATAAAATGTCTTCTTCTGTGCATTATTTTTCACTCCTGTAATTGAGTTGTGGTAAAAAACCTGCACATGATACTGTCATGGTTCCGCAAACCCTTGACCAGCTGAACCCTCTATAAACGATAAACAGCCAAATCCTGTTTCACCGTCCTAATTCGAATTGTAATTCATTTTTTCAGTGCATACAAGACTGAATTACTGTGAAAAATCCTATTCTATACGCTGAACATCTGTTCTGATGCTTGTATTCTTTTCTCAATCTGTCCGATAATCTTGAGAGTTATATCAAGGGTCTTGATATCGTCTTCTCCGCTTACAATGGGCTCTGTTCGTTCATAGATACAATCGATAAAGTGCTGCAGCTCATCCTTCAAGGCATTTTCCTTCTGGACGAGGACACGTTCGACGAATGAATCATGCTTATAGGTTATTTCAACCGGTGAAACAAAGAACCGTGCGGACGAACCTCTGTATATATTTATATCGTTCGCTTCAAAATCAAGCACAATGTATGCCTTGTCCTGGGATATTGCCATGGTTCGGATTCGGGTCTCACTTAATCTGCTTGAAGTTATGGTCGCAATTGCACCGTTCTCAAACTGCAGGACCGCAGATGCAATATCCTCAAAGCTGCTTTTAACCCGGTTGCCGATACTGTCTATGTGAACAACGCCGCTGTTTATCAGAGACAGAACAATATCAATATCATGAATCATCAAATCGAGAACGACGCCTGTATCCCAATCCCTGTCCTTCCAGGGCCCGATTCTTCTTGCCTCTACGAGATACGGATCCGCCACAATCTTTTTCAATTCAGCGACCGCACCTTTAAACCGCTCAATATGCCCCACCTGGAAGATGAGTTTATTGGTGGTAGCCGTATTGACAAGATCGGTTGCCTCTTCAATAGTTCTTGAAATCGGCTTTTCCACAAGCGTATGAACACCTGCATCAAGAGCCTTCTTGGAAATATCGTAGTGGATGCCTGTAGGAACAGCCACACATACTCCGTCTGCTTCACCGAGCAGGTCTTCCATATTCTCGTATGCGCGGATTTTGTATTTTTTGGATATTTCCTGAGCCCGACGGTCGTCAATGTCGTACACGCCGATAAATTCAATTTCATCGTCCATGGTGGAAAGCACATTGGCATGATATGTTCCCATTTTCCCTACACCGATTATCCCTATCCTGATTCTTTTGTCCAGTTCGATTCGTCTCTCCCTCTTCATAACTCCATTCCTCTATTTATTTGTACTTTACAGCATACGTACGAAGTATAGAAGTACAACATACATTACAAAATATCCCCTGTGACTGCATTTGTCCAAAAAAAATGGAATTTTGTTAACAGCTTTGCAGATAATAGTGATGTACGTTACTTGACAGCAGCAATAATTTCATGCACCTGAAGTTTCAGGCAGGAAAAACAGTGCGTGTTACTTGAAGTCATTGACACGAAGAAGAGAAGGTGTGTCGGTATCTTTTCTAACCGTGTTAAGCTCGTGTAAAACTTTTTTTTCTTTTAATGAAAGGTTCTTCGGTATCTGAACGATAACCTTGACGAGCTGATCACCCTTTCCCCATCGTTTGAAATAGGGAATTCCCTCCTTTTTCAGCCGGAACACTTTTCCGCTCTCAGTTCCGGAAGGAATATTGATCTTTACAATCTTCTCGTCAAGAGTGGGAACCTTGATCTCCGCTCCTAGTATGGCTTGAAAAACACTGATCGGTACTTCACAGATAACGTCATTCCCCTTTCTGAGGAAAAAGGGATGGGGTTTCTGATGAACAACAACGATCAGGTCACCATGCGGACCACCTTGTTGACCGGCATTTCCTTCTCCATGGAGACGCAAAACGGTGCCGTCTTCAACGCCGGGCTCAATATCAAGCACGATCTTCCTGCTCTTTTTCACCTGCCCGCTACCCTTGCAGACAGTGCAGTAATCTTTGATGACCTTTCCCGTTCCTCTACATGTGGGGCATGTGGAGGCAATGGTAAAAAAACCCTGGGACCGGGTTATTTGCCCGGTGCCGCCACACTTTGGACAGTTTACGTAGCCGCTTCCCTCTTTTGAGCCCGTGCCTCCACACTCCCGACAATGCTCCAACCTATTGAGCTGTATCTCAATTTTTTTGCCGAATGCAGCCTCTTCAAGATTCAGATTAACATCGTAGCGAATGTCAGATCCCCGTGCGGCACGTTGCCGCGCGGCACGCTGTTGTGAAGAGCCTTCCCGCGACCTGCCGAAAGCATTTCCGAACCCGAAAAACGACTCGAAAAAATCAGATCCGAAAATATCAGAAAATCCGCTAAACAGGTCCTCAAAATCAGAACTGCTCCTGAATCCTCGGAATCCACCGGCCTGGGCATTGACCCCTTCATGACCGAACTGGTCGTACATTTTTCGCCGCTCTTGATCTCCCAGAACTTCATAGGCTTCAGTTGCTTCCTTGAACTTCTCTTCCGCAGATTTATCGTCTGGATTTTTATCGGGATGATATCTTACAGCGAGTTTTCTGTAGGCTTTCTTGATCTCGTCTTTTGATGCGTTTCTGTCAATGCCAAGAATTTCATAGTAGTCTCTTTTTGGTGCCATTTTGAGCGATTCTCCAAAACTGAACAGGAGGCGGACTTTCGCCCACCTCCTTGGTCCGGGGTCATGAGGCTAGAAATTTTGATAGTTAATTGTTTGTATTCTTGTCATCATCAACTACTTCGTACTCGGCGTCAACCACGTCTTCTTCCTTCTGCTGTGACCCAGCCTCTCCCTCCGGTCCTGACTCTGAGGTATCTGCGGTTTGTCCCTGCTGCGACGCCTGTTGGCTCGCCGCTTCCCTATACATCGATTCGGAGATTTTATAAGAAGCCTGTGTCAAAGATTCGACAGCCTGTTTTATGGCATCGGCATCGCCTTCACTCATGGCCTTTCTGGTGTTCTCAATTTCATTCTCTATGTTCGATCGATCATCCGGAGAAATCTTGTCACCGTAATCTTTCAGCATCTTTTCAGTCTGGTAGATAAGGCTGTCAGCTTGATTCACTGATTCAGCCTTCTCCTTTGCCTTCCTGTCCTCTTCAGCATGGGTTTCGGCATCCCTTACCATTTTTTTAATTTCATCCTCGCTGAGACCGCTCGATGACTCGATTCTGATCTTCTGTTCTTTCCCGGTGGCAAGGTCTTTCGCGGATACGTGAACGATACCGTTTGCATCGATATCAAATGTAACCTCAATCTGCGGAATACCCCTCGGTGCGGGTGGAATACCGACAAGGTCAAATCTACCGAGCGTTCTGTTATGTGCTGCCATTTCACGCTCACCCTGCAGCACATGTATGCTTACCGCCGTTTGATTGTCCGCAGCGGTTGAAAAAATCTGGCTCTTGCGAGTCGGTATTGTCGTATTCTTCTCGATAAGTCTGGTCATTACACTGCCAAGGGTTTCAATACCAAGCGAAAGCGGTGTAACATCGAGGAGAAGAACATCTTTCACATCACCGGCAAGAATACCACCTTGAATCGCAGCGCCGATTGCGACCGCCTCATCAGGGTTTACGCCTTTGTTCGGCTCTTTCTTGAATATTTTTTTAACCACTTCAACGACAGCTGGCATGCGAGTAGAACCCCCGACGAGAATAACCTCATCGATATCATTTGCGGTCAAGCCTGCATCCTTGAGCGCATTTTCGCAGGGTCCCCTCGTGGACTCCACCAGATCTCCAAGAAGCTGTTCCAATTTGGCGCGTGTCAACGTATAGTTCAAATGCTTCGGACCCCCCGAGTCAGCCGTAATAAAGGGGAGATTGATGTCTGTCGACATGGCGCTTGATAACTCAACTTTGGCCTTCTCAGCCGATTCTTTGAGCCTTTGGAGCGCCATTTTATCCTGTGAGAGGTCGATACTGTAATCTTTTTTGAATTCATCGATCAGCCAGTCCATAACACGTTTGTCAAAGTCATCTCCGCCGAGATGAGTATTGCCGTTGGTCGATTTGACCTCGAATACACCGTCACCAAGCTCAAGAATCGATATATCGAATGTTCCACCGCCGAGATCATAGACGGCAATCTTTTCATCCTTCTTTTTCTCCAGGCCGTAAGCAAGCGAGGCAGCAGTCGGCTCGTTGATTATGCGCTTCACGTCGAGGCCGGCAATTCTTCCTGCATCCTTTGTTGCCTGTCTCTGAGAATCGTTAAAATACGCCGGTACGGTAACGACTGCCTCGATCACCTTCTCACCGAGATAATCCTCAGCTGTCTGCCTCATTTTCTGAAGTACACGGGCTGAAATTTCAGGCGGCGAGAACTCACCGGCATTTACTTTGACGCGTGCATCGCCGTTTTTCCCCTGAATAACCTGATATGGAACCATCCCCTTCTCTTTTGATACTTCTGAATAACGCCGCCCCATAAATCTCTTTATGGAGTAGACAGTATTTTCCGAGTTTGTGATGATCTGATTCTTCGCCGGTTGCCCGACCAACACTTCATCCTTCTTTGTAAAAGCAACGACAGAAGGGGTCGTTCTCTGCCCTTCCGCATTGGTAATTACCTTTGCTTCACTGCCCTCCATTACGGCAACACAGGAATTGGTAGTACCAAGATCAATTCCTATTATCTTTCCCATTTTTAATCTCCTTTCCCGGAGGATTCCGCTACTTCATCGGTTTTTTCGTCTGACGCACTGTTCGAAGATACAGCTTTCGCAACCTTAACCTTGGCAGGTCTCAAAACTCTATCATGGAGTTTATATCCCTTCTGGAAATCCTCTACCACTGTATCTTCACTGTATTGCTCTGATTCTTCCATCATGATTGCATCATGGACCATTGGGTCAAATTCTCTGCCGACAGTTTCAATAGGCTCGATATCGTACTTGCTCTCGAGAAGGTTCCGGAGATGTTTTTCCACAAGCAGGATGCCTTCGAGAAGCGTGTCGAAATCCTTTGACGACCGTGCAGAATCGATAGCCCGTTCAAAATCGTCTATAACGTTCAGGATGTCGAGAACAAGATCAGAGGTTGCATATTTTTTAAAATCATCGAATTCCCGCTGGACTCTCTTACGATAATTTTCAAAATCCGCCTGTTTGCGCTTAAGCAGGTCCTCATATTCGGAAAGGAGGCTCTTCTTCTCTTCCAGAATTTTCGACTGTTCGTCAAGTTTCTCTCTGACGCTGAGAAGTTCCTGCAGTTCATCTTCACAGAGGGTTTGCAAAAGCGTCTTTGCGGGTGAACATTCTTGGGTTGTATTTTGCCCGTTTTTCTTCTTTTCAGCCGAAATCTCCTGATTATTCGTCGCATCGAGTTTGTCTATCGAAATCTCCTGTTCATCGCCCTTTTTATCGTATCCTCTACTGGCTTCAGTGTTTTTTTTACGCTTTGAATTCTCTTTATCTTTTCTATCCATATTTTCTATTTTTATGATTCTATCCACTTAGAATACCGACATTCCATGCCGGAGAAGGCTGGTGTTTTGTACCAGTATTCCCCGGTATCCTTAATACCGGTTTTTTTAATAGACAATAACTCTTTTCCTGTCCACGGCCTATTAAGCATTGACAAATTTCGCTAAAAACCCTTAGGCAAGCGTTCTTCCGACCTTCTACCGTCAGAATGGGTTCGCCTGTGTAGTTGTAACGAAAAACATTTATCAACGAGCCCGATCGGTTTGGTCTTCTACAATTGAAAGTTTACTTGCCTATAGTATTATTCAAAGAAGATTTAGCCATTTTCCGGATAGGAAAAAGATAACGATAAAAAAATTCAACGTCAACTAAAACGTATTCGAGAATCCTTAATTATCCCCTCCGCCCCTGAGTGTCAGCAGCTGATAAACCGCAGAAGCCTTGCAATGATATAATTTGAGCGGAAGAATCCGGCAGATGTAAGGCACAAGCGGTCTGTTTTCTTTTCCGCATAACCGAGATTTTGAAGCTCATTGATGTACCTGTCTAAGTGAACCTTATATTTTACATTGGCCATACACTCCAATTCTGACAGCTTGATACCGCCGGTCATTCGCAGGGCGAGTATTATCCTTTCATACAACAGTTCCCGTTTGCCGAGCACTTCTGTCTCCGCTATCGGTTTCAACCCTTTTTCGGCAACTTCAATATATTTCCCGAGATCCTGTGTATTTTTCTCACGAATACCGTTTCTTGTCGTTACCGCACCGAGCCCCACGCCAATGTATTGGCCTGACCTCCAGTAATTTATATTATGTTTTGACCGGAAGCCCTTTTTTGCAAAGTTTGAAACCTCATACTGGCTGTACCCGAAAGACGACAAAAATCTGACTGTACGGTAATACAGCTTCTCATAGGTGCTATCATCGAACAGAAGGGCTTCCGATGAAAGTGCAAAACCACCCCCCTCGTGAATGGAAAGCATATATACCGATATATGCGCGGGTTTAAGAGCTGCGGCCTCTGCAAGATCTTTTTTAAACAGACCCACACCTGCCGCAACATCCCTCCCTGCCTGTAGCCCGAGTATAAGGTCGATGTTGAAATTATTAATATTCTCTTCAGAAAGAATTTCAACAGCTCTTATAGAATCCGCCCTTCGTGTTTTCCGCGCCCATTGTTCCAGCACCGAATCTTCGAAGCTCTGCACCCCAAGTGACACCCGGTTTATTCCGGAGGATTTCCAGGCCCGAACCTTCTGCCGGTCAACTGATTCTGGATTCGCCTCCAGTGTAAATTCAGCATCCTGAATGATGTTAAAACTGCTGTACAACTTCTCAGTAATAAAACCAAACTGCCGGGTTGTAAGAATAGAGGGAGTACCCCCCCCTATGTACACAGTATTGATCCGTTCTCCCCTATAGAGGGCCATTTCACAGTTGAGTGCATGTAGATAGCGGAAGACCTCATCATCATCCGGTGAGGCGAAGGAGAGAAAATCGCAGTACGCACATTTGCTCGTGCAGAACGGTATGTGAATATAAAGAGAAATCATAATACCGCCTTCAGTTTTTAAAAGCCGACCGGTAAAATACATGCTCACCGGTTGACTGTTGAGATACCGTCATAGTATGTTATGTGTATGCCTGAGAAAAGCACTGAAGAAAAAGTACTTGTTACCAATAAAAAAGCCTACCATGATTTTACCATAATCCAGAAAATAGAGGCGGGAATATCTCTACTCGGCACCGAGGTTAAATCCATACGGGATAGGAACATCAGCCTCAAGGACGGTTTTGCATTTATCAGGTCAGGAGAGATCTTTTTAAAGAACGTGCATATCAGCCAGTATCCGTTTGGAAACAGGATGAATCACGATCCTGTTCGCGAGAGGAAACTGCTTCTTCATAAAAGTGAAATACAAAAACTCCGTTCAAAGATTCGTGAAAAGGGATACACACTCGTGCCTCTCAGGGTATACCTCAAAGACGGCAGGGTTAAAGTGGAGCTCGGACTGGTCAGAGGGAAAAAACTGTATAATAAAAAAGAAGACATCAGAAAAAGGGACGAATCACGGGAGCTAAAGCGGCATTTCAAGGCCTCGAACCTATCAGGCCAGCTTAAATAAATTTCAATCCTCCAGCTCGAATTAGGGCTTTTTCCTCATATTCTGCAAAGAGTCAAGTATATCAACGAGCTCATCCTCCTCTACCTTCTTCCCCTCCGAGGCAAGGATCTCATTTATCCTTTTTATGACCCCGTTTATATCGTCAAGAGAGCCGTGTAGCAGCTTAATTCTTTTCAGCTCTTTTACAATACGGTCCAGATCGGCCTGAGAAAGGAGAGAGAGGTCTTCATGCTTCTGCTGAAACTCGGGAGGCTTCTTTTCACCTTCGTTTTTTACGATTTTGACAACCGTTTCAGAGGTTTCGAGTGTGAAATCCTCAATGCCGCAGAGGCCCAGCACGCTGTTGACCTCCCGCACGCCGCCGGGATCAACGGGAACTGGTTTGAAGTACAGGGCTACGGCACTGTCATCCTTGGAAAAGGGCAGATTATCGAACCTTCTTTTACGTTTAGTATCAGGAACGACCCAGCCGAATTCCAGATGATCCTGTAATGTTTTAAAATTTGCAAAATTTATTTTATAGGGAACCGTCACGATACCGCCCTTCAGCAAACCACTCAGACAGAGAGCTGGATTTTTTTCGGATTGAGAACGCCAGAACGTGGGTAATGATTTGTTTTCAAGGGTTGTCTCAAATGATATCCGTCTCCTACCTGAAAGCTCGAAATGGTACTGACCCTTTTCACCGAGATAGGTGTCGTACAGTATCCGAAAACCTATCGACCGCTTTTTTTTTGATTTGTTCTCTACCCGATATTGGATAAGCGCGCCTTCTTCCTTGCCTGTACCCTTTCTCTGCACAAAAGTAACAATCTGCCGGACACGCACCAGGTCGTTTTCCCACACAGCCTCAATCGAGGAGTTTCTGTTTACGGGGAGTAGAGAAAACACGCCTTCGGTACTGCCGAAAACAAAAAGCTCATCATCGACATATACGATCGTATAACTTGTCGGCGGCTCATCGTAAAAAAGCAGATTACTGTTTTCGTCCCCCTCTACATCATCTTTTCCGTTCACTGTTGAAAGAAACAATCTGCCGGTGGTGTCGTCAATATCGACAAGAATAGAACTGCTTCGTAAAACTGCGGGAAAGACCGGCTGTACAGTGAAAATGAAAATCATCGATAGAAAAATGATAGAAGCAGTCTTAATCATTGTTTTCGAGCTCGGCGGTGATTTTTTGTAGTCTCTCATATTCCTCGTCCAGCATCTGTTCCTTGTCGTCAAGAGCCTCCTCTTTCACTTTCAAAACGTTTTCCCAGGACACAAGTGCTTTTATCTTTTCCTCGATCTGTTTTTCCCTCTCATCATTCGTCCCCTTTCCGATTTCTTTCAGGTTCGTTATCTCCGATTGCAATGTCTCTATCTGATTATTCAGCCTGGTGATCTCATCCTTGCATTGTGCTTCCTTCTCCTTCATTCGCGTCAGCTCCTCCTGCGCCTGCGCAAGCTCCTTTTTCAGACCCTCATCAGAAGACACGGGACTTATTTGTGCAGTTTCCTTTTTTTCAAGCTGCTCCAGATCGAGAAGGCGCAGCTTGAACGATGCGGCATCCGCCTTGTTTCCATTCGGGTATCTTTTTAAAATTTCAACAAGCGTCTTTCGTGCCTGTGAGCGTGAGCCCAGGTTGAGCAGACTCTCCGCCTTCCAGTAGAGAGCGTTGTCCGCATATTCCTGTGAGGGGTATAAACTGACATAGGTGTCAAATGCGGTGATTGCGACCTTGTATTCTTTCTGCAGATATTGGCACCTTCCAAGATAATACAGTGATGCGCCGTGATACCTGCTATTTTCCATCGTATTAACGACAATTTCCAGGTTCTTTTTTGCCCTGATGTAATTTTTCATGTACAAATAGCAGCGGGCAACGTAGTAGTATCCGGCATCTCTGTACTTGACGGTTTTCATATCGAAGAGAAGCCGACGGAATTCAGTAGTTGCAGCCGTATAATTTCCTCTCCTGAACAGGGTAAGTGCTAAATCAAACTGGGCGTCTTCAAGAGTTAAAGCTCGAGACAAACTGGCGGCTGGGAAAAAGGTTATAATAAATATCACACTCAGTATAACAATAATTATTATCTGTTTTTTTTTCATGCACTGCTCCACACCTTGTATTCAGTCTGCATGCCGGCTTGGTGCCCTCGACAGTCTATCACAGTCCTTTAATTAATCAGTATGCATCGCTGGAGTATTATTTGAGCAGCAATACTCTCATTATAATACTAGTCGACACCTATACAGGCGCAATTAAGAGTTTTAAAAGTGACGTAGATCCCCCTGGGAGAATCCACCCAGAGAACGTTACTTCACGGCAGATCCCCGGCAGGATGAAGTATCACAGATAACGTATTTTAAGTTGCCCAGAAGGATTTAAACCATTTGACAGATTTTTACAGAATATGTTACTATGACTGCAGGGCATACGGAAATTTAAAATCGCGCGGGGTAATTTACACGGGGTACCTGCTGCGGAAGCCTTCCCACTTTGTGCACTGAAAAATAGAAATGAAAAAAAACAACTTTCCTTGCTAACGGAATGCATGTCAATGGAAAACGACGGTCAGCTCACATTTGAGGATGATCCTCTGTATATCAAGCAGAACAGGGCTCACAAACTGCTGGAAGATGGCAATTTCAGCGAAGCAATTGCCCTTTTCGAAAATATCATTCGTGAAAACAGCAATTATCCGGGAGTTGTCGACGGAGTCAAGGCAACCAGGTTCTGGATCAGCAGGAAAAAGGCCAAAAGATTCAACAGTCCATACGACAAGGCGCGGGTGCTCTTGAAAGAATGGAGGGATTTTGAAAAATATATGGTAAAAAATAATCTCCGGCATGGGAGATCCACCGCGGCTATTCAAAAGTATATTTTCGGGGACATTATCGAATCATTTACCGATGCATATAATGAGGGAGCAGCACCGGATACCGGCATCCTCATCCAGATAGGGGACTGTTTTAAAAAATTAGGCAATTACGAGCGTGCTATCGACATATACGAGTATGCGAGAAGCTTCAACATAAACGACCCTGACCTGATGTCCAAGCTCGGAGACTGTTACTTCAGCATAGATGAAACATCAAAGGCCAAGGTTCTTTTCAGAGAAGCCTTTTTTATCGATCCCGGCCAGATTGAGCTTGATAGCATCGAGTCACCGTTCATCCACATGCTCTATAAAAAGACAATAGAAAAGGCGCCAGACCCGGAAGTATCTATTTACTGGCTGCCCGTGATTGCGGAAATAAACAGGGCATTCAATGTCAAACGCGAGCCAAAAAAAGGGGAGCTTGAAAAGCTGCGTCTGGAAATAGAGGTGCTCGAAAAGGAGTATGAAACAAACCGTAAAAAGCGTTCCTTTATCGAGCCAAAACTGCTTAACCATTATTTCTGGCTGATAGACACACTGAAGATCATCGGTGGGAGCAGAAAAGAGATAGAGCAATCTCTGCAGAGGATCAATGAGATTGATACAGAAATCTTCTCCCGTTACCTGGAATAAACCGGTTTTTCACTCTTCTGTGCCCTTGGTACCTGTGCCCTTGGTACCTGTGCCCTTGGTATACATGCAAGCAGTATTTCAAATAATGATTGATTTTCCGTAACACTTTTTTTACTTTATTAGTATCCCGGAAAAAAACTTGCA
>Ga0307436_1000269_pt1 | contig 23938 bp, 23 predicted proteins | sample SalMarWE160440MG_FD_202513 | JGI IMG/M metagenome (GOLD analysis project Ga0307436, IMG submission 202513) | Salt marsh sediment microbial communities from the Plum Island Ecosystem LTER, Massachusetts, United States - WE1604-40 | ecosystem: Environmental > Aquatic > Marine > Intertidal zone >...
GGTCAAGACCGCGATCTCCAACATGATCGCCGAAGGCGCCACCAACATCCAGGCCGGCCTGATGTGGGGCTGGCGGGTGCTGTCGCCGGGCGCGCCGTTCACCGAGGGTCGCGACTACACCGTCGGCGACAACCAGAAGATCCTCATCTTCATGACCGACGGCGAGAACACCTATTACCCCAACAGCAGCTTCCTGAAGTCATGGTACGGCGCCTGGGGCTTCATTTCGAAGAACCATCTTGGCACCACCTCGACCAATCAGTCATACGAGGAATCCAAGATGGACGAGCGCACCGCCATCGCCTGCCAGAACGCCAAGGCCGCCGGCATCACCATCTACACCGTCGCCTTCACCGGCTCCGGCGGCATCCCCCAGTCGACCCAGGACATGCTCAAGGCCTGCGCCACCGACCCGTCGATGTACTACCTCGCGGCCGACCAGACGGCTCTGCTCAACACCTTTCACGCCATCGGCGACGAGATCACGCTGCTGCGCATCTCGAAGTGATACCTCACCGCGGCGCGCCGGCGCTGCTCATTCGACGATCGTGAACGGCACGGTCGTGCTCGCCGACTTCGCCGAGGCCCGGTCGGCGAGCGTCAGCTTGAGCACGTAGTTGCCCGGCTTGAGCCGGGGCAGGGTGATGGCGATCGAGGCGTGCACCTGGTAGCTCGGCGTGCGTCCCCGCCACGACAGCTTACCGTAGTCGTCGGTCCTGGCGAGGATGATCCCGCCGGGCGTCAGGATCTCGAGCCCGGTGGTCATCTCAACGTTCAGCCAGTCGCCCGTCTGGGTGAAGCCGTAACCGACCGGGGCGACATAGACCGTCGCCGTCTCGCCCGGATGAAACTTGGCATCGGTACGCGGCTGGTACTGGCCGAAGCCATCCGCCCAGGTGACGAAGGTGGCGGTGCGAAACTGCAGCGGCGAAGTCTGCCAGAACGCGGCGACCGCCTGGCCGAAGGCCGTCAACGCCTGGTCCGCCTTGCCGGCGGCGAGCAGGCTGTCGGCCCGTGACGCGTAGTCGCTGATATCGCTGGCGCGGGCCCGCGGTCCGACGGCCGCAACCACCGCTGCCGCCATGGCAACGGCGGCAAGCCGGCTAATGATCCTCAGCATGAATGTCCCCCGGCCTCATCTGGCGATGCCGCGCGGCCATGATCGAATCCCGCGCGCGTTGACGCAAGCCGGCAGGCAGCGGGGGAGGCCGGGAGCCCGCCCGCGGGCCTCTCAGGCGGTCTCGCCGAGGCGTCGCGACCAGAACTGGCGCTTGCGGTAGATGGTCGAGGGACTGATCTCGAGGGCGGCCGCCGCCCGCGCGATATTGCCGCCGAAGGCGGCGAGGGTGGCCTCGATAATGCGGCGCTCCTGCTGCCACAGCGGCCCCACCGCCGGCTGCGACACTTCGCCCGCCTCGGCTGCGCCGGCCTCGTTGCTGCCCATCGTCGCCGGCAGCAGCATCGCTTCGTCGACCAAGACGCCGTCGCCAAGCACCACGATGCGCCGGATCAGGTTGGCGAGCTGGCGGACGTTGCCCGGCCAGTCGTTGGCGACCAGGCGCTTGCCGGCCGCGGTGTCGAAGCCCTGGAAGTGCCGCCGCTCCTCGGCGGCGAAGCGCTCGAGGAACGCCTGCGCCAGCGGCAGGATGTCGTCGCGCCGCTCCCTGAGCGGCGCCAGGTGGATCGGCAGCACGTGCAGACGGTAGAACAGATCGGAACGGAAACGGCCGGCGGCCACCTCGGCAAAGGGGTTGCGGTTGGTGGCGCACACGATGCGCACGTCGACCCGCCTGAGCTCGCCGTCGCCAACCCGCTGGACGGTTCCCGACTGCAGGAAGCGCAGAAGCTTCGCCTGCAGTCCGAGGTCCATCTCGGCGATCTCGTCGAGGAACAGCGTGCCGCCGTCGGCCCGTTCGGCGGCGCCGGCGCGGCTGTCGGTGGCGCCGGTGAAGGCGCCGCGTACGTGGCCGAAGATCTCGCTTTCCATGAGGTCCTTCGGAATCGCGCTGCAATTGATCGCCACGAACGCTCGCTCGCCAGCGCCGGAGAACTGGTGGATCGCCTCGGCGGCGAGCTCCTTGCCGGTGCCGCTCTCGCCGGTGATGAATACCGGTGCGCGCGACGGCGCCATGCGCCGGATCTGATCGTAGACCGCTTGCATCGCCGGCGAGCGTCCGATGAAGCCGGCGAAGTCGGGCGTTGCGTCCGTCGGCTGTGCGCCGCTCGCCGGGCGCCTCGCGCGCCAGCTGCCGATCGCCGCCTCGAGCCGTTCGATCAGTACCCTCGCTCCGATCGGCTTCGGCAGGAAATCGATCGCGCCGCCCTTGATCGCGGCAACGGCGGTGGCGAGCGAGCCGTTGGCGCTGGTGGCGATCAGCGGCATTGCCGCGGCGACAACGTCGGCGACGTGGGTGATGCCGCCGATGGTGTCGAGATCGGCGATCATGATAGCCTCGCCCGGCCTGTCGACGGCAGCGAGCGCCTCGGCGGCGCTGGCATAGGCGCTGGCGGCGAAACGGCCCTCGGCGCGTGCCGCGATCAGACCGGCGAGGGCGCGGCGCTGGCCGGGATCGGCGTCGACAATGACGACGTTGAACGGCCCGCAGGGCAGGCCAGAATATGCCATGACCCGAACGACCCCGTCTTACGGCACAGCAATCGAAGGCATGGCCCCAACTATCGGCAAACACAGTAAATAAACCGTGTTTTGACCGGCGCGCGGCTGTCCCGAATTGGCGCGTCGCCTTGTCGCCTGGCGCGACGAGCGCGCGCTGGCGGCCTTGACCGCCGGCGAGCGAGGCGGCAGGTTCGCACCCCCTCGTCGCCGACGGACGTCGACCATGCCATCTGGCGCCCGCCCCAAGGCGCTCACACCATATCCTCTCACCGACGTGCCCGCCGCGCTCACCGGCGGCGTGGTCGCCGTCGGCAATTTCGACGGCATGCATCCCGGCCATGTCGCCCTGCTTGCCGCCGCCCGCAGCGAGGCCCGCGGCCTCTCCGTGCCGGCGCTGGTGCTGACCTTCGAGCCGCACCCGCGCACGGTGTTGCGTCCGGCAGCGCCGGTGTTTCGCCTCACCCCGCTGCCGGCCAAGGCGCGTCTGCTGGCGGCGCTCGCCGTCGACGGGCTGGTGGTCGCCAGTTTCGATCATGCGTTTGCCGCCATCGCCGCCGATGCGTTCATCGACACGGTTCTGGTCGGTCGTCTCAAGCTCGCCGGTGCCGTGGTCGGATTCAATTTTCGCTTCGGCAAGGGCAGGGCGGGCACGCCCGCTATGCTCGCCGACGCCGGCCGGCGGCTGGGCTTTGCCGTCACCGTCATCGATGAGGTCGGCCATGACGATGTGACGCGGCTCGCCTCGAGCGAAGTGCGCGAGGCGCTCGCCTCCGGCGAGGTCGCCCGCGCCAATCGCCTGCTCGGCTATCGCTGGTTCGTCATGGGTGCGGTGGTCGCCGGCGAGCGGCGCGGGCGCGCCCTCGGCTATCCGACCGCCAACTTCCGTCTCGGCGACGATTGCCGCTTGCGGCACGGCATCTACGCGGTGCGTCTTGAGCGCGCCGACGGCACGAGCCACGATGGCGTGGCGAGCTTCGGCCGCCGGCCGACCTTCGGCGCCGGTCCGCCGTTGCTGGAGGTGTTCCTGTTCGATTTTTCCGGCGATCTCTATGGCGAGCAGGTCACCGTGACGTTTTTCAACTGGATTCGCGGCGAGCAGAAGTTCCCCACCGCTGCCGCACTCGTCGCGGCGATGGAGGCCGACGCCGCCGCGGCGCGGGTCGTTCTCGCCGCCGCCGGCCCAGGCAGCGCCCTCGACCGGGCGCTCGCCGCCGTCGCGTAGGCCCCCCGGTTGTGGCGAAAGCGTGATTCGGCTAGATAAGCGGGCAGTCCGCCGGATTGTTGCCCGGTTTTGGCGTCAAACAGAAGAACTTTGTTTCTGTAGGGGTGATTCGCGGACGGACGAGGATGGCAGGCTTGACAGGCGGGCGACTTCTCACCGGGGCGGTTCTGGCCGGGGCGGCTTTTTCACTCGCCGCCTGCAACGGCATCACCTATGGAACCGGCGTTTCGCCGGGAATGCAGACCCTCAAGGACATCGCCGGCATCACGGCGCTTACCGACAAGAAGAAGCCGATCGACTATGAGGAGAGGCCGCCGGTGGTGGCGCCGCCGGCCGCCGCGACCGATCTGCCGCCGCCCGGCAGCGACAACACCACCGTTGCCTCCGACTGGCCGCTCGATCCCGACCAGAAGGAAGCCAAGCTCAAAGCCGACGTGGCCGCCTTGGAGAAACAGGGCAAGCACCTTCAGGTCAAGCTGCCGCAAGGGGCTGCGGCGCCGAAGGATCCTTATGCCGACATGACGCCGGCCGAGCGCAGCGCCCTGGTCAGGAAGCTGGCCAAGGAAGCGCGCGCCAACCTCGCCGTCGATCAAAACGGCGATCCCGTACGGCGCTACTTGAGCGAGCCGCCAGTCGACTACCGCGTCGGCGACCTGACCGCGCCGCCGCCCAACCCGGATGACAAGAAAAAGAAGAAGAAGTGGTGGAAGTTCTGGGCGTCGAACGACACCGCGAGCGACACGACGGCGAGCACCGAGACCGACACGACGGCGAGCACCGACGCCGACACGACCGCGGGCACGTCGACCCAGTAGCCGTCAGCGCCGCTTGGCGAAGAAATCTTTGAGCAATGCGCTTGCCGCGCTTGCAGCGAGGCCGCCGTAGACCTCCGGCGCATGGTGACAGGTCGGTTGGGCGAACAGTCGCACGCCGTGCTCGACGGCACCGCCCTTTTCGTCGGCGGCGCCGAAATAGAGGCGGCGGATGCGCGCGAACGAAATCGCCGCCGCGCACATGGCGCACGGCTCGAGGGTCACGTAAAGGTCGGCGCCCGCGAGCCGCTGCGAGCCGAACGCCCTGGCCGCCGCCCTGATCGCCAGCATCTCGGCGTGGGCCGTGGGATCGTCGCGGGCGATCGTGCTGTTGCCGGCGCGGGCGATCACCGCTCCGTCGCGGACCACCACCGCGCCGACCGGCACCTCGCCGCGTCGCCCCGCCGCGCGCGCTTGCCTGAGGGCGATGCCCATGGGATCGACCGCTCGGGCCTTCGCCCGTGGTCGCTGCGCTCGCCTCGGCGGCGTGGCTCTGCTAATCAGCCCGCTCATGGAACCTCCGCCGGCTGCCGGTCGCGCCCGCCCCGGCGAGCGCGTCGCCAAGCTCCTCGCCCGGGCCGGGCTGTGCTCGCGCCGCGACGCGGAGCGCTGGGTCGCCGAGGGTCGCGTTGCCGTCAACGGCGTCGTCCTGGCGAGCCCCGCCGTCACCGTCGGCCCCGACGACCGCGTCAGCGTCGACGGCCACCCGCTGCCGGCGCGCGAGCGCACGCGGCTGTGGCTTTATCACAAGCCGAAGGGACTGGTCACCACCGTCCGCGACCCTGCCGACCGGGCGACCGTGTTCGGCGCGCTGCCGGCCAACCTGCCGCGCGTCGTCGCCGTCGGCCGCCTCGACATCAACACCGAGGGCCTGCTGCTGCTCACCAACGACGGCGGTCTTGCCCGCGTGCTCGAACTGCCGGCGACCGGCTGGCTCAGGCGCTACCGGGTGCGCGCCCACGGCGCGGTGAGCGAGGCGGCCGTGCAGGCGCTTGCCGCCGGCGTCACCGTTGATGGGGTCCGCTACGGCCCGGTGGTGGCGACCATCGACCGCGTCCAGGGCAGCAACGTCTGGCTGACGGTCGGCCTGCGCGAGGGCAAGAACCGGGAGGTCAAGCGTCTGCTCGCCCATCTCGGACTGGTCACCGCCCGCCTGATCCGTATCTCGTACGGTCCCTTCCAGCTCGGCGATCTTGCCCGCGGCGCGGTGCGCGAGGTACGTGGCAAGATCCTGCGCGATCAGCTTGGCCGCAAACTTGCCGCCGCCGCCGGCGTCGACTTCGCCGCGCCGCTCCGCGAGCACCCGCCGGCATTGGCGTCGACGGCCGCTGCCGCGCCGGCCCACCGCAAAGCATCGAGGCGCCGTGCGGATCGTCGGCGGTAAGCTGCGCGGCAGGCCGCTGCTTGCGCCGCATGGCCGCGCCACCCGGCCGACGGCCGACCGGCTGCGCCAGACCATTTTCGACATTCTTGCGCACGCCTACGGCGATGCGGTCGCCGGCGCGCGCGTCCTCGATCTGTTCGCCGGCACCGGTGCGCTCGGCATCGAGGCGCTGTCGCGCGGCGCCGCTTCCTGCCTGTTCGTCGACAGCGACGTAGCCGCTTGTCATCTCATCCGCCACAACCTTGCGGCGTTGGGCCTGACCGGTCGGGCGCGCGTTGAGCGGCGCGACGCCACCCGCCTCGGACCGAGCGGCGAGTTGGCGCCGTTCGGGGTGGTCTTCGCCGACCCGCCCTATGGTCGCGGCCTTGCCGTTGCCGCCCTTGCCGCTGCCGTCGCCGGCGGCTGGCTTGCGCCGGGCGCGCTGGTCGTGCTCGAGGAGGCGGCAGGCGCCGACATCGCCCCGGTCGCCGGGCTGGCTCCGGCCGAGACCCGCCGCATCAGCGGCGCCGCCATCTGCTTCCTTCGCCGCACGCCGTAGCGCCTTGCCGCCGGCCGCCGCCGGCCATAGATGAAGCGTCGCCAGGAGCACCGCCGATGACCGAAATGCTTGACCAGAGGGATCTGGAGGATCGGGCCGCGGCCCTGGTCGGCGCCGCCCGTCGCGCCGGCGCCGACGCCGCCGACGTGGTGTGCGTGCGCGGCATTTCGCTGTCGGTCGACGTCCGCCTCGGCAAGGTCGAGGAGACCCGCCGTGCCGAGGGCGACGATTTCACGCTGCGCGCTTTCGTCGGCAAGCGCTCCGCCACCGTGTCGGCCAACGTCTTCGCCGACCCCGCCGAGCTCGCCACGCGCGCCGTGGCCATGGCCAGGGCCGCTCCCCAGGACCGCTTCGCCGGCCTCGCCGACCCCGACCGACTAGCGCGCGAGTTTCCCGACCTCGACCTCCTCGATGAAACCATCCCCTCCGTCGACGAGCTGACCGCCAGCGCACTTGCCGCCGAGGATGCCACCCGCGCCGTCGCCGGCGTCACCAATTCCGGCGGCGCCAGCGCCGGCTGGTCGCTCGGCGGTCTCGTGCTCGCCACCTCGCACGGCTTTTCCGGCTCGTACCTGCGCTCCCACTTCGGCCTCTCCGCCTCGGCGATCGCCGGCACCGGGACAACCATGGAGCGCGACTACGAGTTCTCTTCGAAGGTGTTCCGCGCCGACCTCATCGATCCCGCCGAAATCGGTCGCAAGGCCGGCGAGCGGGCGGTGCGGCGGCTCAACCCGCACAAGATGGCGACCGGACGGGCGACAGTCGTCTACGACCCGCGCGTATCGCGCGGCCTCGTCGGCCATCTCGCCGGCGCCGTCAACGGTTCCGCCATCGCCCGCAAGACCAGCTTCCTGCGCGACAAGCTCGGCGCCGCGCTGTTCGCCCCGGCGATCCGTATCAGCGACGATCCCTTGCGCCGGCGCGGGCTGGCCTCGCGCCCGTTCGACGGCGAGGGGGTGGCGGTGGCCCCCCTCGACCTCGTCTGCGAGGGCGTGCTGAGGACCTGGCTGCTCGATTCGGCGACCGCCCGCAAGCTCGGCCTCGTCACCAACGGGCGCGCCGCCCGCGGCGGCAGCAACCCGTCGCCGGGGACCACCAATCTCACCCTGATGGCCGGCGACCAGTCGCCGCAAGCGCTGATCGGCGCCATCGACCACGGGCTCTACGTCACCGAGCTGATCGGCCACGGGGTCAATCTGACCACCGGCGATTACAGCCGCGGCGCCGCCGGCTTCGTCATCGACAACGGCACCCTCGGCCATCCGGTGAGCGAGGTCACCATCGCCGGCAACCTCATCGACATGTTCCGCTCGCTGATCGCCGCCGACGATCTCGAGTACCGCTACGCGGTCAACGCCCCGACGATCGCGATCGCCGGGATGACCGTGGCCGGGCGGTGATGGCCGCCGCCGCCACGCGCATGTGCGCGCCAATCCGCTTCTGATCCCGGCCCATCCCTGCTATGCGCTGACCGAAAGGCGCTTCGCGCCGTGGCCCGGCCGCAATCGGGTGCGATACCGATTCGGTTCGTCCCCCGCACGTCCGACCGACCGGCGCGGAATCGCCCGTGGTCCCGCCGAGGAGTGGTAATGGCCCCCAATCGTGCCGCGCCGGAGTTCTGGTGGCGGACCGAGCGCAGCGGCGCCGCCGTGGCGTTGTGGCCGCTGGCGCGGCTGTGGGGCGCGCTCGCCGCCTGGCGCATGGCACGGCCGCCGCGCTTTCGTCCGCCGGTGGCGGTGATCTGCGTCGGCAATTTCGTCGTCGGCGGCGCAGGCAAGACGCCGGCGGTGATCGCGCTCGCCCGCATGGCCCGCCGCCGCGGGGCATCGCCGGGAATTCTGGTGCGCGGCTACGGTGGCCGCGCCAAGGGCCCGATCGTCGTTGATCCGGCGATCTACAATGCCGGCCACGTCGGCGACGAGGCGCTGCTGCTTGCCGCCGCCGCGCCGACCGTGGTGGCGCGCGATCGTGTCGCCGGCGCCAAGCGGTTGCTCGCCGCCGGCGTCAACCTCATCATCATGGACGATGGCTTTCAGAATCCGGCGCTGGCCAAGGACCTGACGCTGGTGGCGGTCGACGCCGAGGCCGGCATCGGCAACGGCCTGCCGCTGCCGTCGGGACCAATGCGGGCGCCGCTGCAGCCGCAACTGCGCCGCGCCGACGCCCTGCTCGTCATCGGCGACGGCGAGGCGGCCGAGCCGCTGATCCGCACCGCCGCCCGCGCCGGCCGCGCGATCGTGCACGCCCGCCTCAAGCCGACCCGGGTCAGGGACTGGCGCAAGCGGCCGATTCTTGCCTTCGCCGGCATCGGCCGGCCGGATAAGTTCTACGCCTCGCTCGCCGCAGTCGGTGCCACCGTCGCCCGCACCGTGAACTTCCCCGACCACCATCGCTACAGCGTCGGCGAGGCGTCCGAATTGATTGCCGCGGCCGAGGCCGACGAGTTGCGTCTGGTCACCACCGAGAAGGACATGGTACGCCTGTCGGCCAAGACCGGGCCGCTGGCCGAACTCGCCCGGCGGGCGGAGGCCTTCAACGTGATCCTCGAGTTCGAGAACCCGGCCGCGATCGGGGAGATGATCGACGAGGCGATGGTCAAGGCGGCGCTGGCCTGAGGCGGACCGCGACTGCTATATCCGCCCGACTTCCTGATAGCGCTTGAGGGCGGCGTCCGCGTCGACGTAGGGCTCCTGACGGGCGACGCTCCAGTATTTCAACTCGTCGAGCGGAATCTCGCTGCCGGTCACCGCGCAACGCACGAAGCCGCCCGGAATCTGCACCTGGAAATCGCCGTCGAGGTAGCGCAGCCGCGCCTCGCCGCCGCGGCCAGCCCGCTCGATTCGGTTCATCATCGCACGCGCCTTCCTGTCGTCATCGCCGCTAGCGGCGCCCGAACAGCCGTTCGATGTCGCCGCGCGTGAGTTCAATATAAGTCGGCCGGCCGTGATTGCACTGACCGGCGCTGGGGGTCTCCTCCATCTCGCGTAACAGCGCGTTCATCTCCGTCGCGTTCAGCCGTCGCCCGGCGCGCACCGAGCCGTAGCAGGCCATGGTCGCGGCGATGCGGTCGAGCCGTTGGCCAAGGCCTGCCGAGTCGTCCCATTCGGCCATCTCGTCGGCGAGGTCGCGCACCAGCCGGCCGGCATCGACGGCGCCGATGAGCGACGGCGTCTCGCGCACGACCACCGCGCCGGGGCCGAAGCGCTCGATGGCCAGGCCGAGTCTGGCGAGCTCGTCGGCGCGCGCGGCAAGACGTTCGGCATCCTCGCTCGCAAGCTCGACCACCTCGGGGATGAGCAGAATCTGGCGGGCGACGGGACCGCCGCCGAGCAAGCGCTTGAGGCGCTCGTAGACCAGCCGCTCGTGGGCGGCGTGCTGGTCGACGATGACGAGGCCGTCGGCAGTCTCGGCGACGATGTAGGTTTGGAGGATCTGTGCACGTGCCGCACCGAGCGGCCGCGCCAGTGCATCGGTGTCGCCGCCGCCCTCGGCCGCGATCCGCGCCGACGGCTCGACCACCCGGAAGGCGGCCTGCGCCGGCTCGGCAAACTCATGCGCGAGTGCGGCGCCGCGCCCGGCAACTGCGACCGGCCGCGCTGGCCTCGCCGGAGCGGGGCGAAAGGCGGCAATCGTGGCGGTCGCGCGCTCGCGCGCGGAACGGATGCCGCCGGCGGCGAGCGCCTCGCGCACCGCCCCGACGATCAAACCGCGCACCAGACCGGGGTCGCGGAAGCGCACCTCCGCCTTGGTCGGATGGACGTTGACGTCGACCTCGGCCGGGTCGAGTGAGAGGAACAGCGCCGCCACCGGGTGGCGATCGCGCCGCATCACGTCGGCGTAGGCCGCCCTGAGCGCGCCGATGAGCTGCTTGTCCCTGACCGGCCGATCGTTGACGAAGAAATACTGTTGCAGTCCGTTGGCGCGGCTGACCGTCGGCAGGCCGGCGTAGCCTGACAGCCGCACCCCCTCGCGCACGGCGTCGACGGCGACGCTGTCGGCGCGGAAGTCGCCGCCGATCACCTGGGCGAGGCGGGCAAGCCGCGCTTCGTCGCCACCGACGGCCGGATAGTCGCTCTCGTTGCGGTCGCTGCCGGCAAGCGTGAAGCGGATGTCGGGATGGGCCATCGTCAGCCGCTTCACCGCGTCGGTGATCGCTGCCGCCTCCGCCCGCTCCGACTTGAGGAACTTGAGTCGCGCCGGGGTGGCGAAGAACAGCTCGCGCACCTCGACGCGCGTCCCCTTGGCGAGGGCCGAGGGCCTGACCGACGAAACCTCGCCGCCGGCGACCGCGATCTCCCACGCTTCCGCCGCGCCCGCCCGCCTGGAGGCGAGCGTCAGCTTCGCCGCCGCCCCGATGGCGGCGAGCGCCTCGCCGCGGAAGCCGAGCGTGGTGATGGCGGCAAGGCCGCCGTCGCTGCCGTCACCGTCGAGCTTGGAGGTGCAGTGGCGCTCGACCGCCAGCGCCAGCTCGTCGTGGCCGATACCGGCGCCGTCGTCGCTCACTCGGACGAACGCAGCGCCGCCCGCCGCGGTGACCACCTCGATATGCCGGGCGCCGGCGTCGACGGCGTTCTCGACGAGTTCCTTGACCACGCTCGCCGGCCGCTCGACCACCTCGCCGGCGGCGATGCGGTTGACCATGTCCTGGCTCAGACGGCGGATCGGCATGGAGCGAGTCTGTCGGATTCGCCCGGGCGAGGAAAGGGCGATCAGCCGTTGATCGCCCTGGCGCCGATGTCGCGGCGGCAGAAGCCGTCCGGCCAGTCGATCAGGGCGACCGCCTCGTAGGCACGCACCTGCGCCGCCACGATGGTCGGCGCCCGTGCCGTCACGCCAAGGACACGGCCGCCGGCCGCAACCAGACGGCCACCGGCGATTGCTGTGCCGGCATGGAAGACCTTGACGCCGGCAAGCGCCTCGGCGCGATGGATGCCGGCGATCGCCGATCCCTTGGCGTAGGCGCCGGGATAGCCCTTGGCGGCCATGACCACGGTGAGGGCGACGTCGCCGCTCCACGCCGCCGCCACCGTGGCGAGCCGGCCCGCGACCGTCGCCGTCATCAGCTCGAGGAGGTCGCTGTCGAGGCGCATCATCAGCGCCTGCGCTTCCGGATCGCCGAAGCGGACGTTGAACTCGATCAGCCTGGGACCGTCGTCGGTGATCATCAGCCCGGCATAAAGAACGCCCCGGTACGGCGCCCCGCGTCTCGCCATCGCTGCCACCGCCGGCCGCACGATCTCGTCCATGGTCCGCTCGACCAGCGCCGGGGTCATCACCGGCGCCGGCGAATAGGCGCCCATGCCGCCGGTATTGGGACCGCTGTCGCCGTCGTGGGCGCGTTTGTGGTCCTGGGCGGTGGCGAGCGGCACGACATGTGTCCCGTCCGAGAGGGCGAAGAAACTCGCCTCTTCGCCGACGAGGCATTCCTCGATGACGACCTCGGCGCCTGCCGCGCCATAGGCGCCTGCGAAACAGGCCTCGACCGCGGCCTCGGCCTCGGCGACGTTGGCCGCCACGGTAACGCCCTTGCCGGCGGCAAGCCCGTCCGCCTTGACCACGATCGGCGCGCCGTGCGCGCGTACGTAAGCGGCGGCCGCGGTGGCGTCGCTGAAGCGCCGGTAGGCGGCCGTGGGGATGCCGGCCTCGGCGCAAAGGTCCTTGGCGTAGCCCTTAGAGCCTTCCAGTCGCGCCGCCTCGCGTCCGGGCCCGAAGGCGGCGATGCCGGCGGCGGCGAGGTCGTCGGCAAGCCCGGCGACCAGCGGCACCTCCGGGCCGATCACCACCAGCTCGATGGCGTGGTCGCGGCAGAAGGCCACCACGGCCGCATGGTCGGTCGGATCGACGGCGATCAGCTCCGCATGCTCACCGATGCCGGGATTGCCCGGGCTGGCGTAGAGGCGGTCGAGTCGCGGCGACTGCGCGAGCTTCCAGGCGAGCGCGTGCTCGCGCCCGCCCGAGCCGATGATGAGGACGTTCATGGTGCAGCCTCCGGCGCGGCCGCTGCCGCGCTATAAGGAGCCATGCCGGATTCGACCCCCGCCGACAACCACACCGTCGCCGATGCCGTGCGCGGCCACTGGGCCGACCGCTACCTGCCGCAAGCTTGGCGGCCGTACGCGCGCATGGCGCGACTGGAGCGGCCGATCGGCTGGTGGCTGCTCATGTGGCCGTGCTGGTGGTCGTCGGCGATGGCGAGCGATGCCGCCGGCCACCCGTTGCCGAACCTCTGGCATCTGTTCCTGTTCCTGGTCGGTGCCGTGGTCATGCGCGGCGCCGGCTGCACCTACAACGACATCGTCGACCGCGATCTCGATGCCAAGGTCGCCCGCACCCGCTCGCGGCCGATCCCGAGCGGTCAGGTGACGGTGTTTCAAGCGCGCGTGTTTCTGGTGGCGCTGGCATTGGTCGGTCTCGCGGTGCTCGTCCAGTTCAATCGCGCGGCGATCGTGCTCGGCGTCGTCTCGCTGGCGACGGTCGCCATCTACCCGTTCATGAAGCGTTTCATCGACTGGCCGCAGCTCTTCCTCGGCATTTCATTCTCGTGGGGCGCGCTGATGGGATGGACGGCGATCACCGGGCGCCTCGACTGGCCGCCGGTGCTGCTCTATCTCGGCGGCATCCTGTGGACCATCGGCTACGACACCATCTACGCCCATCAGGACAAGGAGGACGACGCCCTGATCGGCGTGCGCTCGACCGCGCGCCTTTTCGGCGCGCGCACCAAACTCGCCCTCTCGCTGTTCTATCTCGGCGCCACCGTGCTCTTCGCCGCCGCCTTCTGGACGGCCGGTCTGGGCTGGTTCGCCTACCTCGGCCTCGTCGTCGCCGCCGTGCATCTCGCCTGGCAGGTCGTCGTCATAAACATCGACGACCCCGACAATTGCCTGATGCTCTTCCGGTCCAACCGCGACTACGGCTGGATCATCTTCCTCGCGGTGGTGATCGACGGCGCCTTGCGTGCGCTCGCCTGAAGGTCAGTTGCGCGCGATGATCTCGCGGCCTTTGATGCGCTCGCTGGGAGCGCGGCCGGGCTTGCGCCGGGTCAGGAAGCGCGGCCGGCGGGCGGCAAAATAGGAGTGGCGGCGACGCGGCTTGGCCGTTGCCGCGGCGATGCCGCCGATGGTGGCAAGCGGCGCCGTGACGGAGCCGTCCTGGGCGACGACCAGCAGCGGCAGGTTGAGTGCGCGGCCCCACGCCCGCCAGTCGGCCGCCGCCTGGTCGGGATCGTCGGCGACCACCAGCGGCAGGGTCAGCGACGGATCCCGGTGCAGAAGCTCGACGAAGACACGCACGCTGCCAGCCTCCCCATTGGGCTCGACCCGGACGGCGACGCCGGCATAGGCGCTGACCGCCACGGCGAACGTGGCCGACCGGCCGCTCGCCGCCATACGTCTGATGATCGCGTTCTCGCGATCGATGATGAAAGCCGCCCCCGCCGCCGCGCCCGGGCCGATTGACGCCCGGGCGGGCAGGAGGTTTGGGTCGAGCCGGTAGGCCCAGCTCGACCCGGCGGTCGCTCCGCCGATCACTGTGTGACGCCTCTGTGCGCTCCCCGCGCGTTCTTTTTTTAGATGAACTGCGCGTATTACCGGCCGATCATGCCACAGCCGGCTTGGCGGCGGCTTAACCGGCTAGGTTAAATTTGACTGATTTTTGAGAGGGTTAGCAGGCCCTCACCAAACTCGGTTCACAGAACCTTGCCGGGGTTGAGAATCCCGTTGGGGTCGAGCGCCCGCTTGAGCCGGCGCATAAGCTCGATCTCCAGCGGACTCTTGACCCTGGTGAGCAGGTCACGCTTCAGCCGGCCGATGCCGTGCTCGGCCGAGATGGTGCCGCCGAGTTCGGCCACGATCGCATAGACCACCGCGTTGACCTCGTCGTAGCGAGCGAGGAAATCCGCCTTGGCCATGTCGACCGGCTGGCTGAAGTTGAGGTGGATGTTGCCGTCGCCGAGATGGCCGAAGGGGAAGGGCCGCGTGCCCGGGATCAGCCTCGCCACCGCCGCGCTCGCCCGTTCGATCAGCGCCGGCACCGCCGCCACCGGCACTGCCACGTCGTGCTTGATCGACCCGCCTTCGCCCTTCTGCACCTCCGACAGGGCGTGGCGCAGGCGCCAGATCGCCGCCGCCTGATCGAGCGACTTTGCCTGGATGCCGTCCTCGACGAGGCCCTGCTCGACGCCTTCGGCGAAGATCGCCTCGACCAGGCCATCGGCTTCACGTTGCGCATGGCCGGACGAGACCTCGACCATCAGGTACCAGGCATGCGGTTTGGCGAGGGGGTCGCGGGCGCCGGGTAGGTGGCGGACGAGGACCTCGATCCCGATCCGCGGCATGAGCTCGCAGGCGGTAAGCCCGGCACCGGCCTGGCGGTGGGCAAGGTGGAACAGGGCGAGCGCCGCGCCGGGGCTGGCAAGGCCGATCAGCGCCAGGCTCACGCCGCGCGGTCGCGGGAAGAGCTTCAACGCCGCCGCGGTGATGATGCCGAGCGTGCCTTCCGCGCCGATGAACGCGTCCTTGAGGTCGTAGCCGGTGTTGTCCTTGCGCAGCGTCCTCAGCCCGTGCCACACCTCGCCGGAGGCGAGCACCACCTCGAGGCCGAGGGTCAGCTCGCGGGCGTTGCCGTAGGCGAGCACGGCGGTGCCGCCGGCGTTGGTCGACAGATTGCCGCCGATTTCGCAAGTGCCCTCCGAGGCGAGCGACAGCGGGAACAGGCGGTCGACGGTGGCGGCGGCGTTCTGCGCCTCGGCGAGGACGACGCCGGCCTCGGCGATCATGGTGTCGTTGTCGGGGTCGACGGCGCGGACACGGTTGAGCCGCGACAGCGACACGACGATCTCGTTGCCCGCTTCGCCCGGCACCTGGCCGCCGACGAGGCCGGTGTTGCCGCCCTGCGGCACGATCGCGGTGCGGCTGGGGTTGGCGAGCGCCAGGATGGCCGACACCTCCTCGACGCTGGCGGGTCTCAGCACCAGCGGCGTGCGTCCGTGAAAGCGCTCGCGCGGCTCGCTGAGATAGGGCCGGATCGCGTCGGCATCGCGCAGCGCGTTGGCGGCGCCGACGATGCTGGTGAACTCATCGAGGAGGGGAAGCGTCGGAGCCGTCATGGCGGCGGATAGTAGGCGGCGCCGCCCGGGGCGTCGAGGTCGCCAGCCAGCGGCGGCGCCCGACGGAAGGTGGGGGGCGCCGCCGCGAGAGGGAAGTGGAACCCGTTCCGCCTATTGGGCGTGGACGACGTGCCAGACGTTGCCGACGCCGTTGCCGCTGACGTCGCCGGGATGGCTGTCGCCGACGTAGTAGTACAGCGGCTTGCCGTCGTAGGCCCACATCTTCGTGGCCATGCCGTCCTTGTCGGTGACGTTGACGATCGTCCACTGGCCCTCGGCCATGGCGCCCTGGCCGGTGAGGAAGGGGGGCCAGTTGGCGATGCACTTGCCGGTGCACATCGAGGTGGCGGTGCCGCTTGGATCCTTGTCGAAGGTGTAGAGGGTCATGCCGTTTTCGCCGACCAGGATCTTGCCGAGCGTGGTGTTCATGGTCTTGGCCGGGTCCATGGCGAAGGCGGCGGTTGTCGTGGCCAGGGCGACCGCAAGGCCGATGATGATGGATTTCATGGAAGGGGCTCCCTTTTTGCATTGCCGGGCAGCCGGTCTTGCGCCGGCGTCCTGCGCTGCAAACACCTCTACCACCCGATTATTCGGCAGTCTTGCCGTCGCCGGTCAACTTGCCTTGAAGGCGCTTCGGCCCTGTGCCATAGCAGGCGCCCCGGACGGCTGGATGGGCGCGATGGCGGACAATGGCGGACTGTTGGCGGGTAAACGTGGCCTCATCATGGGCGTCGCCAACAACCGCTCGATCGCGTGGGGCATCGCCCGCGCCTGCGGCGGCCACGGCGCCGAGCTTGCCCTGACCTATCAGGGTGAGTCGCTGAAAAAGCGTGTCGAGCCGCTGGCCGCAGAGCTTGGCGCCCATGTCGCCGGCCACTGCGACGTCACCGACGCTGCCACCATCGACGCGGTCTTCGCCGAGGTCGGCCGCCTGTGGGGCGGGCTCGACTTCCTCGTCCACGCCGTCGCCTTCTCCGATCGCGAGCAGCTCACCGGCCGCTACCTCGACACCACCGCCGACAACTTCGCCAACACGCTGCTCGTCTCGTGCTATTCGCTGACCGCGGTCGCTCAGCGCGCCGAGAAGCTGATGACCGCCGGCGGCTCGATCCTGACGTTGACCTATTACGGGGCGGAGAAGGTGATGCCGCATTACAACGTCATGGGGGTCGCCAAGGCGGCGCTCGAGGCGAGCGTGCGCTACCTTGCCGTCGATCTCGGCAAGGGCGGCATCCGGGTCAACGCCATCTCGTCGGGGCCGATCAAGACGCTCGCCGCCGCCGGCGGCATCGGCGACTTCCGCTACATCCTCAAGTGGAACGAATACAACGCGCCGCTGCGCCGCACCGTGAGCACCGACGACATCGGCGCGGCCGCGGTCTACCTGTTGTCCGACCTGTCGCGGGCGGTGACCGGCGAGGTCCACCACGTCGATTCCGGCTACCACGTGGTCGGCATGAAAGCGGTCGACGCCCCCGACATCACGACGGTGAAGGACTGATCCCGCCGTCGCTCGCCGCGGCCGGATGTCGAAGATGCCCGTTGCCACGCCGACCCTCGTTTTCGTGCGCCATGGCGAGACCGACTGGAACGTCGCGGGGCGCTTGCAGGGCCAGCGCGACATTCCGATCAACACGCACGGACGTGCCCAGGCGCGTCGCAACGGCGAGGTGATCGCGCGATCGTTTGCCGACGTCGCCGCCTTCGACTTCGTCGCCAGCCCCCTGTCACGCGCCCGCGAGACCATGGAGATCGTCCGCGCCACCATCGGCCTCGATCGCGGCGATTATCGCACCGACGACCGCCTGCGCGAGATCACCTTCGGCGCCTGGGAGAGCTACACCATCGACGAAATCCGCCGCCGCTCGCCGGGCGCGGTGGCCGCCCGCGAGAAGGACAAGTGGGGTTTCCAGCCGCCCGGCGGCGAGAGCTACGCCCGCCTCGCCGCGCGCGTGAAGGCATGGCTCGCCGAGCTCGCGCGGCCGACGCTGGTTGTCGCCCACGGTGGCGTCGGTCGCGTGCTGTGGATCGAGCTCGCTGGCGTCGGCCCGGCCGCAGCGGTCGCCATCGACGTCCCCCACGACAAGGTGTTCCTGTGGCAGGACGGTGCCGCCTCGCTGATCTAGGGCGGTTTGACGACTGCCGGAGCGGTGCCTAGAAGGAGTGCTCCAGCGCGCACCGGCAACAAGAGGCGAGGAGCGGCTTCAGCCGCGGGAAGCAGGCAAGCAAAAACGTGTCGCACAACACCTTCGGCCATCTTTTCCGCGTCACCACCTGGGGCGAGAGTCACGGGGCCGCGATCGGCTGCGTCGTCGACGGCTGCCCGCCGCGCATCGCGTTGAGCGAAGCCGAGATCCAGCACCACATGGATCGCCGCCGCCCCGGCCAGTCGCGGTTCACCACCCAGCGGCGCGAGCCGGACAAGGTGAGGATCCTCTCCGGGGTGTTCAGCGATGAAACGAGCGGCGCGCTGATGACCACCGGCACACCCATATCGCTGCTCATCGACAACGTCGACGCCCGCTCCAAGGACTACGACGCCATCAAGGACCGCTACCGTCCCGGTCACGCCGACTTCACCTATCAGGCCAAGTACGGTATCCGCGACTGGCGCGGCTCCGGCCGTGCCTCGGCGCGCGAGACCGCCACCCGCGTCGCCGCCGGCGCCATTGCCCGCCAGGTCGTTCCCGGCGTGCGCGTGCGCGGCGCTCTCGTCCAGGTCGGCCCGCACAAGGTCGATCGCGGCAACTGGGACTGGGACGAGGTCGATCGCAACCCGTTCTTCTCGCCGGACGCGACGACGGCGGCGCGCTGGGCCGATTTCATCGACGACGTCAGGAAGCGCGGCTCCTCGACCGGCGCCGTCGTCGAGGTGGTCGCCGACGGCGTTCCCGCCGGCCTCGGCGCGCCGCTCTACGCCAAGCTCGACCAGGACATCGCCGCGGCGATGATGTCGATCAACGCGGTCAAGGGGGTGGAGATCGGCGCCGGCTTCGCCGCCGCCGGCCTGTCGGGCGAGGAGAACGCCGATCAGATGGAGATCGGCGCCGACGGCCACCCGACGTTCCGTTCCAACAACGCCGGCGGCATCCTCGGCGGTATCGCCACCGGCCAGCCGGTGGTCGCCCGCTTCGCGGTCAAGCCGACCTCGTCGATCCTCACCCCGATGCACACGGTCGACCAGGGCGGCGGCGAGGTGGAGGTTTCCACCAGGGGCCGCCACGACCCCTGCGTCGGCATTCGCGCCGTGCCGATCGGCGAAGCGATGCTGGCGATCGTACTCGCCGACCACTATCTGAGGCACCGCGCCCAGGTCGGCTGAGCGCGTGGACAGGCGTGCGACCATGACCGGCAGCGAGCGGGTGAGCGAAGCGATCGCCGCCTTCGGGCGCGGCGAGATCGTCGTGGTCGTCGACGACGACGATCGCGAGAACGAGGGCGACCTCATCCTCGCCGCCGCCCACGCCACCCCCGAGAAGCTCGCCTTCATCGTTCGCCACACCACCGGCATCGTCTGCGCACCGTTGCCGCGCGAGATCGCCCGCCGTCTCCAGTTGCAGCCGATGGTCGCCGACAACGACGCCCCGCTCGGCACCGCCTTCACCGTCTCGGTCGATTTCCGCCACGGCCTCACCACCGGCATCTCCGGCGAGGAGCGCTGCAACACGGTGCGCGCGCTCGCCAACCCCAACGCCGGCGCTGGCGACTTCGTCAGGCCCGGCCACGTCTTTCCGCTGATCGCCCGCGACGGCGGCGTGCTGATGCGCTCCGGCCATACCGAGGCGGCGGTCGACCTTTGCCGGTTGGCGGCTCTGGCGCCGGTCGGCGTGCTCGCCGAGCTGGTCAACGACGACGGCACCGTCAAGCGCGGCGGCGAGGTCGCTGCCTTCGCGGCCGAGCACGATCTCCGTCTGGTCTCGGTCGCCGACATCATCGCCTGGCGCCAGCGCAGCGAGCGGCTGGTCGAGCGGGTAAGCGAGTTCGCGGTCGCCACCCGCGCCGGCCCGGCCCGCGCCATCGCCTACCGCACGCCGTTCGACGCGACCCAGCACGTCGCGGTGGTGTTCGGCGACATCGGCGACGGACTCGACATTCCCGTCCGCCTGCACCGCGAGGCGGTGATCGACGACGTGTTCGCCGCCGACAGCGAAATCGCCGCGCTCGTCGCCCGCATGGCCGCCGCCCGCCGCGGCGTCATCGTCTATCTGCGCGAGGGCTCGGCCGGCGTGGCGCTGTCCGGCGAGCGCGCCCGCGACGGCGTCGTCACGGCCGGCGCGGAAGCGACCCAATCGGCCGCCGCCCGCCGCGACGAATGGCGCGAGATCGGGCTGGGGGCGCAGATCCTGAGAGACCTCGGCGTCAAGTCGATCCGCCTGATCGCCAGCCGCGAGCGCCGCTACATCGGTCTTGACGCTTTCGGCATCGCCATCGCGGCGACCGAGATCCTCGAGCCCTAGGGCTCACCGCCCAAACGTCGCCACCACCTCGATTTGCGCCGACCACAGGAACTGGTCGACCGGCAGCACGCGGTCGAGGCGGTAGCCGCCGTCGATCAGGATGCGGGCGTCGCGGGCGAGCGTGGCGGGATTGCACGACACCGCGACGACCTTGGCGACCGACGATTTTGCGAGCGCTTCGGCCTGTGCCCTGGCGCCCGCCGCCGGCGGGTCGAAGACGACGGCGGCGAACCGGTCGAGCTCGGCCGGCGCCAGCGGATTGACGAAAAGATCGCGCCGGCGCGTCATCACCGGCTTGCGGCCGCTGGTCGCCCGGGCGGCCTCGGCGAGGGCGGCGAGCAGCATCTCGTCCCCGTCGACGGCGGTGACCGGGACGCGGCTGGCGAGCCTCAGCGTGAAGGTGCCGATGCCGGCGAAGAGATCGGCGACCGGGCCGTGCCCGCCGACATGAGCGGTGACCGCCTCGGCGAGGGCTGCCTCGGCCGCCGGCGTCGCCTGGACGAAGCCGCCCGCGGTCGGCAGCAGCATGGCGCCGTCGGCGGCGATTTCCGGCCGCCGGTTGACGAAGAGCGCCGTGCCGTCGACCGTCAGCCGCGCGATTGCGACCTCGCCGGCGAAACCGCCCAGCCGATCGAGCCGTTGCCGGCCGGGACGGCCACCGCCGGCAAGCGCGACGTCGAGGCCGTTGTCGGCGGCGACGACGGCGATATGAGCGCGCCGGGAGGACTTCACCGCGAGCGCCGCGATCTCGCGCAGCAACGGCAGGCGGGCGACGATGGCCGGCGTCAGCACCGGGCAGGCAGCGATCGGCACGATCTCGTGGGAACGGTGGCGGTTGAAGCCGAGGACGATGCCCCTTGCCGTGTTGACCGCCGACAATACCGCTCGCCGGCGGCTGCCCGCGGCACCCGCCACCACCGGTTCGACCGCCGCCCGGATGCCGTGCAGCGCGAACGACCGCACCACGACTGAACGCTTCCACGCGAGATAGGCGCCGTGCTCCATGTGCTGCAGCGTGCAGCCGCCGCAGGCGCCGAAGTACGGACAGGGCGGCGCCGCCCGCTCCGGGCTTGCCGCGACGATGCCGGTCAGCCGCGCGCGATTGCCCACGCGCTCGACGGTGACCGTCTCGCCGGCGAGGGTGAACGGCACGAACAGGCGTCCCTCGGCGGTCTCGGCGATGCCGTCGCCGCCGGCGCCAAGGGAGGCGATGGTCACCGTCTCAGCCACGGCGCGCGCCGATGAGGAGTTCGCGGTTGCCGTCGGCGCCGGCGATCGGCGACGGGACGATGCCGTCGACCCGCCAGGCGGTGGCGCTCTCGAGCCATGCGGCAATGTCGGCCGCCGCCCGTTCCGCCATGCGCGGATCGCGCACGACGCCACCCTTGCCGACGGCGACCGGGCCGAGCTCGAACTGCGGCTTGACCAGAAAGATACCCCACGCCCCGGCGGCGGCGAGCCCGAGCGCCGGCGGCAGCGCGAGGCGCAGCGAGATGAAGCTCACGTCGGCAACGATCGCCCCGACCGGCTCGCCGAGGTCGGCGGCGGTGAGGTCGCGCGCGTTCAATCCCTCGCGGGCGATCACGCGCGGGTCGGCGGCGATACCAGGGTCCAACTGGCCGTGGCCGACGTCGACGGCAAACACCTTCTTCGCACCGCGGGCGAGCAGTACCTGGGTGAACCCGCCGGTCGCAGCGCCGAGGTCGAGGGCGGTGGCGCTGCTGACCGGGTAGCCGAAGCGGTCGAGGCCGGCGATCAGTTTGAGGGCGCTCCGCGCGACGTAGCCGGCGGCGGGATCATCGACGGCGATCGCGGCATCGGGCGCCACCGTCAGCGACGGCTTCACCTCCCGCTTCCCGTCCACCGACACGTGACCGCGCAGGATCGCGTCGCGTGCCCGCGCCCGCGTCGGCGCCAGCCCGCGGGCGACCAGCACCAGATCAAGCCGGCGCCGGCCATTGGCATCCGTCCGTCCCATGCCGGCGAGATGTGGCGGCTGACGCGGCGATGGGCAAGCCGAAAACGCTGCGATGCGCCGGGTCACGAGCGCGCGATCAGGGTCCTCAGCTTGGCCAGCGCGGCTTTGTCCTTCTCCTGGTATTCGAGCGTGCCGACGAATCTGGCGTTGCTGTCGAGCAGGTAGATCGAGGCGGTATGGTCCATGGTGTAGGCGCCGTCGCCAGCATCGACCTTGCGGCTGTAGACGCGGTAGTCCTTGAGTATCTGGTCGATTGCCGGGCGCGAGCCGGTGAGGCCGACGATGCGCGGATCGAAGGCCTGAAGGTAGGCCGCCATCACCTGCTGCGTGTCGCGCTCGGGGTCGACGGTGATGAAGTAGACCTTGAGCTTGTCGGCGTCGCTGCCGAGGTCGCCCATCCATTTGCTGATGTTGGCGAGTGTGGTCGGGCAGACGTCGGGGCAGTAGGTGTAGCCGAAATAGAGCAGCGAGGGATGCCCCTTGAGCGCCGCCTGGGTCACCGTCGCCCCGCTCTGGTCGGCCAGCCGGAAAGGGCCGCCCATGTGGACGGCGAGCACGCCGCGCCCAACCTCGCTCTTGTTGAACGCCAGCAGCCAGACCAGCAGGACGGCAAGCACCACCACCGCGAGCCACGCCGCGATCCGCACCGTGCGCAAGGTCGAAGCGTTCATCGTCAGCCGTCGCTTGTCGTGGACATGGTGTCACGATCCTTTTGCCGCCCCATGCTAGCACGCAAGGTCAGGCCGGCGCGTCGGACCGGTCGCCACCGCCCGGTGGCGAGACCGGCGCGGCGACTTGGTCGTCCTCGAGGCTGAGCAACTCCGGCGAGATGACCGCACCGACCGGCGCGGTGGCGGCGAGGTCGAAGCCGGTCTTGTCGACGGCCACCATCGGTGCGTTCTGGCGCAGCCGCAAGAGGACGTAGCCGGCCAGTCCCACCTGCACCGCCGCGGTGAACAGGAACAGCGTGGCGCTGCCGGTGCGCTGCATGAGCGCCGCCGCCACCAGCGGACCGACGATCGCGCCGCAGGCGTTGGCCAGCAGGATGCCGGCGGCGGTCTCGACGTAGGTCCCCGCCGCGGCATGGTCGTAGGCGTGGGCGGCGGCGATCGAATAGGTCGGCAGCGTGGCCACGCCGAACAAGAATGCGAGCGCCAGCCACGCCGACGGCCACAGCGGCAGAAGGGCGAGCAGCACGCCGACGAGAGCCGCGGCGGCAAGCAGCGCCACCAGCACCAACCGTCGATCGATGCGGTCGGACAGGCGTCCGACCGGCCACTGCATGAGGGCGCCGCCGACGGTGGCGACGCTCATGAAGATCGCCGCCTGCCGGGTGGTCAGGCCGGCGCCGACGGCGAAGACCACGCCGAGCGCCCAGAACGCGCCGTTGGCAACGCCAATCGCCGTCACTCCGATGACGCCGACCGGCGAGGCGTCGTAGAGGGCGCGCGGCCGGAAGCTGACCAGCGTGATCGGCGCCGGCTGCGCCGAGCGGGTCAGCGCCACTGGGATGGTTGCCAGCGACATCGACAGGCTGGCGATGGCAAACAGTTGGAACGCCGCCACCGAATAGAGGGTGACCATCAGCTGACCGACCGTGATGGCGACGAAGTTGACGACGATGTAGGCCGACATGATGACGCCGCGCGAGGCGTTGGTGGCGCGGTCGTTGAGCCAGCTTTCGATGATCAGGTAGAGCGCCGCAAGGCTGGCACCGATCACCAGGCGCAACACGAACCACGCCGGGAACACCACCCACAATGGATGGGCCGCGATCGCCGCCGCCGCCAGCGACACGGCGGCGGCGAAGGCGCGGATGTGGCC
>Ga0307436_1000270_pt1 | contig 23914 bp, 21 predicted proteins | sample SalMarWE160440MG_FD_202513 | JGI IMG/M metagenome (GOLD analysis project Ga0307436, IMG submission 202513) | Salt marsh sediment microbial communities from the Plum Island Ecosystem LTER, Massachusetts, United States - WE1604-40 | ecosystem: Environmental > Aquatic > Marine > Intertidal zone >...
TGGCACCCCCTACCAGGTAGATCGATAGTCCCTTGTGACGGGCGAAGTCCCGCACCTGCTGGATAATGGGATCAGCCAGGATCTGCTGTTCCACCTCCTTGAAGTCCTTTGAAAACGTATTAGAAGTATTCTTTTTTTTCTGAGTCTTTTCTTTTGTCACCTCACCCCTCTCGCCTTAGAAGGTACGAATGACTGTTAATAGCTGCGATTTTAAAGCTATCAAATGGAGGGAGAAAGGGGAATCATTATGTAGGGCGTCGCCGAAATCCCCCAGATTATCATACGATTGAAACCATAGAAAATCTACGACACCATCTCCTCGATAATCTCCTTCACCGATTTCACATCCTTGATGAGGGCGCTCACCTGCCCGGCGCCGGCAATGGCGTTTTCGACATCCCCCTTATCCCATGCCCGAAACCGATCGGTCTTTTGCAGTTCCGCCTCCAGATCTACGGATGGATCGTCCGTGAGTTTCCTGATGCTGGGGGTGATAACGGCCCTGGTCATCATGTTCCCCACCGGCAGGAGGTCGGTACCGCCGTCGCCGCATGCAATCACCGCCTCCTTCCATTTTTCATGGACTGTGCTTTCCTTGGAGACAAGAAATCGGGTGCCGATCTGGACCCCCTGTGCCCCCAAGGCCAGGGCGGCCCGGTACCCGCGGGAATCGGCAATGCCACCGGCGGCGACAATGGGTATGGACACGGTATCGGCAACGAGTGGGACCAGCACCATGGTGGACGATTCCGAGCCCTTGGAGCGAAGCCCTCCCGCCTCGGCGCCCACCACGACCAGGCCGTCGGCACCCGACTCTTCCGCTTTCTTGGCGTGGGCCAGCGAAAGGACAACGTGAATCCCTTTCATGCCCAGGTCATGGATGATGGGATAGATCTTCCCCGGTGGTCCCACCGACGTGGTCACCGTTTTGACGCCTGCCTCGGCCAGTGTTTCCAGGATCTCGCGGGCAAGGGGATTCATGAGGACGATGTTAGCACCGAACGGTTTGTCCGTCAGTTCCTGAACAGCCCCCACCAGGCGCTTCACCTCCTCCACTGCGTCGATAAATCCGAGGGCCAGCAGGCCGTAGGCGCCGGCCTCGGAGACGGCGGCCACCATGGCGGGGTTGTTCATCGAGCCGATGGGCCCCTGAATGATCGGATAGCGACATCCCAGCATGTCGAGTATATTACTCATCTCTTGCCTCCTTGGTATATCTTTGCACGTAAGGGCGATTGTCGCAAAATCCGTCTCCTTTGGCAAGAGGCGTTTGCGTCAGCCGCATCCCCTATCTCCCGTCCCGTTTACAGCGGTTCCCGCATGAGGTATACTCCCCCCTATCAGGCTCAATAGTTTACATGATTTAATTCTGGGAGGTATGCTCTATGGCGGATATCAGATTTGATGGAAGAGTAGCTGTGGTAACGGGGGCAGGTGCGGGAATCGGCAGGATGTATGCGCATGAACTGGCAAAACGAGGCGCCAAAATAGTGGTCAATGATCTTGGCGCTGCCCGCGACGGTTCAGGATCGAGTCAATCGGCCGCGGATGTGGTTGTCGAAGAGATCAAGCAGATAGGCGCCCAGGCCGTTGCCAATTATGATTCGGTATCCACCATCGAGGGCGGGAAGAATATTATCAAGGCCGGCCTCGATGCCTTTGGAAAGGTTGACATTCTCATAAACAATGCGGGCGTCTTGAGGGACAAGACCTTTCACAAGATGACCGAAGATGATTGGGACATGGTCATCAGTGTCCACCTCAAGGGCGCGTTCTGTGTGACACAGCCGGCGATTGTCTCTATGCGGGAAGCGGGATATGGGAGGATCATTTTTACCTCTTCAACGTCGGGCATTTATGGCAACTTCGGACAGGTAAATTATGCCGCTGCAAAGATGGGGCTTGTGGGGATTATGAATGCCTTAAAACAGGAGGTTGCGAAATACGACATCAAGATCAATACTATCGCCCCCAATGCCTGGTCGCGTATGACCCAGGACATATTTCCGCCTGAATTCGAGAAAAAGATGGCCCCTCGGTTCAACAGTCCGCTCGTGCTCTATCTGTGCTCGGAGGAATGCAAACACACGGGCATGATATTTGTGAGCGGTGCCGGGTGGTTCGGGCGTACCGCAATTGTCTCCGGCAGCGGCGTCTGCATCGGCAATGCCGACCGAGAGATCGCGGTTGAAGAGATACGTGATAATTTTGATAAGATCATGAGCATTGAAGGGGCAAAAACGCATAACAGCGGTCCTGAGATATTCGAGTATATGACGCCGCTGCTTTCTCAAGAATAAACCAGGGCGTTTATAAACCTTCAAGCCGTTGATGCAAGGATACAACTGAAACGAACGCCTTGCTGCTGTCTAAAGAGCAGAGGCCTTAAAGTATCGTTTCGTGTATAGCATAAACCCCACAAAGCCAATGAACCCTATGCCCCACACAAGCAGGTATGTTGAACCTTGAAACATGCCGAGCTCTTTCATCATTTCAAGGCTCTCCTTGGGCATATTCATCTGTTCATAAAACTCCAATAGGCTCAAACGCGAGAAGGTAATTCCCATTGATACCCCTGAGGCAATCGTCAGGACAAACCCGCACCACCACGCCTTAATCTGCAACTTATATGTCCCCCAGGCCGCGTAGGCAAATAATAGGGCGTATATGAGCACTACTACGGCGCCCGGAATTCCGCTCAAGACCACACCAAAAAATGGGATGGCCCATCGATAAAACCCCTGCCAGAGCATCAAGATCGCCATGCATCCCCATATAGAACTTAAGGTTATTACTGACAACGGTGCCTTGTCGGTCCAGCGAACCTGGGGATCGCGCCGCTCGCACGTCGCCTTCACATGCTTGCTGCCGTAGAAGAGTACGAAGGCCCCCGGTATAATGATGAGAATGATCGCCATAAACCCCATGACAATGGATTGTATGACGACGGCTATCTCGTCCGGCATTTCCTCCCCCATGGCCATAGGGCCGAAGATATCGGACATCAGTAAGAGGATGACTATTAAGCAAATTGCCCCACAGATAAGCCAGAGCCAAGAGCTAATCAAGATCAAGACCCTTGCCCATTTGCGTGCGAGGATAGAACCGACGCCCATCCACACGAACCACACGGCCAAGAGGAGATAGAGGAGGACAACGAGTATCATCTGGTCGGTGCTTATGGATGGAGCAGCACTTTTATCGAGTGTTGATGCTGCCAGCATACTAAATATCATCAACGGTACACTAAGCGCGCAAAAAGTCCCGATAATAATATGGATGATTCCGAATATGACAAGTCCCGTTTTCCGATCTTTTAAAGCGACCTTCTTACCCGCTCTCTTTTTGGCCATATTTCATACCTCCTCTTTTTGTGGGTCAGTTCACACTCTCAAGAGTGTTCTCTCAGGGCCGTGCATATTCGTTGCGGCAGGTTTTCGAAATGGCCGCTACTCATCACCACGATGACATCCCCAGGTGATGCCCCTGCAACGCAATGGGCGATGATCTCCTCCGGGTCTTCCAGATAGATGGCGGCGGCATCCCCTTGAGCCCGCCTGATCGCCCCTACCACCTTGTGGGGGTCCAATGTCTCCCCGTGTGAGGGGGGTGAAAAGGGCTTCCCGATCACCACCTGGTCGGCCTCCCCCAGGGCAGCGGCGAGTTCCTCCTGAAAGATCCTCCTGCGCATGGTTTGGCTCCGGGGCTCGAAGATTGCCCACAGGCGCCCCTCAGGAAAACGCACCCTCGCTGCCCGCAGGGTCTCCCTGATGGCCGTGGGGTGGTGGGCGAAGTCGTCGATCACCGTGATGCCCTTTGTCTCCCCGATCACTTCCATCCTGCGCCTGACCCCCTGGAAGGTCCGCAACCCCTCTCTGATCTGAGCAAAAGAAAGCCCGATGTGGTTGGCAGCGATCACTGCCCCCAGCGTATTTTTCAAGTTATGTTCGCCCCACAGGGGGATCTCAAACTCCCCCAGCGTTTCCCCCTCCCGCTGCAGTTGAAAGATCGTCCCCTGGGGGGTTACCCGTAATCCGTTGGTGGACCAGCAACCCTCCTGCCCGAAGGTCTCCACTTGGCATTGGGCTCTGGAGATTATCTCCCTGACGACTTCGTCATCTGTATTGGCAATGAGGGCCCCTCCTTTGGGGATGATGGCGAGGAGCTGGAGGAAGGCACTCTTTACCGCCTCCAAATCCTGGTAAATATCGGCATGGTCGTATTCTATGCTGGTGAGGATCACGACCTGGGGACGGTAATGGAGGAACTTGGGTCCCTTATCAAAAAAGGCGCTGTCATACTCGTCCCCTTCCAACACGACCCATCCACCTTTTCCAAAACCGTACCCTTGGCCGAAGTTCAAGGGGATACCCCCGATCAAAAACGCAGGGTCCAGCCCCCCGGCGGAGAGGAGCCAAGCGAGCAGGGCAGTGGTGGTGGTCTTGCCGTGGGTGCCGGCCACTACTGCCGGGCGTTTTGTGTCCAGGAGGACCTCCTCAATCAAGCCGGGGAGGGAGGTATAGGGGATACCGTGCTCCAGGACGGCCTCAACTTCTGGATTGCCTCTCGAAACGGCGTTGCCGATCACCACCAGATCGGGGGGGGGTGAGAGGTGGGCGGCATCGTATCCCTGAGCGACGACGATCTTGCCATCCTGCAGTAGTTGGTCTGAAGGGGGGTGGAGGGCGGTGTCCGAGCCTCTTACCTGATACCCCATGTCCTGCAGCAGGAGGGCGGCCTGGGCCATGGCGATCCCGCCGATGCCGATGAAGTAGCAGTGCGCACCCTTTTTCAGCATGGTTTTTGAAGGATATATTTTCGAGATGATTCGTGGCGGTGACGCCCTGCCCTCATCATTGATCCGTTACCCTTCCACCTGAAATGACACTACCCCTTCGTTGATCCTGATGGGCACGCCGAGGGGGATGGTGAGGTTTCGAGGTCCGTGGCCTGAGGGGAAGTTGAAGAGTACCGGCCCTTCAACATCCTTCAAGACATCGAGGATCACCTCCTGCAGGAGTCCCTGCTCCGTATCGCACCCGGGCATCTGGCCGAAGATGACCCCTTTGACACCTTGCAACTTCCCTGCGCCCTTCAGATGGGTGAGCATCCGATCAATCTTATAAGGGGGCTCATTCACATCCTCCACAAAGAGGACCTTTCCCCCCAGGTCCGGCTCATAGGGGGTGCCCAACGTCGTCACCAGGGAGGAGAGACACCCCCCGATGATTTCCCCTTGGGCCTCTCCTTTGCGTAGTGCTGAGCAGGTGATGGTATCAATCGGAGCAGGAGAGGTGAGGGCCTTCTTCAGCGCATGGGCCATCTCCTCATCCCCCTCCGCAAACTGGCGGGTGGCCACATTGGGGCCGTGGAAGGGTATGAGAAGGCACCGTTGCAGCAGATAGATGAGCAGGACGGTGATATCGCTGCACCCCACCAGGGGCTTGGGATGGTCCCTGATGAGAGTGGGGTCCAGATAGGGTATGATCCGCTGGCAGCCGTAGCCGCCCCGCGCGCACAGGATGGCCTTGATCCGGGGATCCAGAAACATCGCCATGAACTCCCCGGCCCGCCCCTGATCCTCGCCCGCCAGGTAGAGGTGCCTTCTTTTCAGGAGTGAGGGCGCATAGGTAACCTCAAATCCCATTGCCCTCAGCCGCTCGGCACCCTGCTCAAGGTATTTTTCATTTGCCTTGGGAATATAACTGGCTGGCGCCACGATTGCGACGTAATCACCAGGCGAGGGCAGCGGAGGCATTATGGGCAGGCGGCATCGCTTCATATTCCCTTGATCTCCTCAAAGACGACCCTCTTTAGTTTTTTATACGGATCGAAGCACCCATCCCCCAGGAGGATCCGAAGGTTTCTCAGGGCAGGGGGGATGTATGATTGAAAAAACCCCAATCCTTTGGCCTTGGTCAAAAAGGCGAAGGCCCCCAAGACCTGCATGGCGCGATGGATGGCCACAAAGGGATAGAGCGTGCGAAATTCCCGAGGGTCCAGGGGGGTCCGTTCCTCGATATGCCCCAGGTAATAGGCGAGGAGCTCGTCCTGCACCCCTTCATCCAGCTCCACATAGGGATCGAACAACAGGGAGGCCACGTCGTACTGGAGGGGTCCCAGCCTGCCACCCTGAAAGTCGATAAAACCCAAGTCATTATCCCTTACCATAATGTTGCGGGACTGGAAGTCCCGGTAGAGGAAGTAGTCCCCTGGGGCCTTGCTGGCCCGTAGGGCCAGGTCCTCCAGCTCTTCCTTGAGCCCTTCATCAGGGATGTCGAGGCCGAGGTAGTCCACGAGGAAGGCGAAGTGAAAATATCCTGACTCCCAAGCCAGCATGAATCCCTGATCATACGGCACATTGTGGGTGCGGGCAAGGTCGAATCCCTTGCCTTCTTCCACCTGGATGCGGATGAGGATGTCGATGACCCTGTGGTAGGTCTCAATGAGCTGCCTTCGGTTCTCTTTCATGCCCATGACCTCGGTCTGGAGATGGCAATCTCCCAGGTCCTCCATGATGAACCAGCCCCGCGCCATGTCGTAATGATAGATCTCCGGCACCGGGACATCCTTTCCCCGCAGGTGTTGGGCGATGTAGAGAAAAGAATCGTTCTCCGTTACCCCACGCCGATCCGTGGGAGGGTGCTCATGGGCCATGACCACTACACTCTTCCCTTTCCCCGCAACCCGATAAAAGCGCCGCCCTGAACCCTCTCCGGCGATCTCCTCCCATGAGAGATCGTCTTGTGAGAGATATACTTGAATAAACCGGATCAGGTCCTCCGAGGGGGAGGCTTCCCCCGCTGATCTCTTTGTTGCAGGCATCGTCACCTCGGGACCAAGACCTCTCCTCGATGCGCTCCCCTCACCTGCGTTCGGTCAGCCACGACGCACCCCTCGACAATGCTCCCTCCGTCAATCCATACTTCGTCCCAGATGATGGAGTCCTTGATGATGGAACCGGCCCCGATGTGTGTTCCCTTCCCCACGCAGACGTATCCCTCCATCTGGGCACCCTCGCTGAGATGGGCCTCGGGGTGTACTACCGGTTCCCCCTGCTCTCCCAAGAGGTCCCGGTGCAAGGCCTTGTATGCCTCCACCTTTCCCATATCCCGCCAGTACCCTTCCTTAATGTGATACCCCCTGATCCCCTCCCCTCGGGAGGCAAGCTCCATATAGAGTTCCATAATACCAAAAAATCCGGCAGAGGGCATGGAGTTCAGGAGCTCGGTAGAAATGATGTGGATGCCCGTAAAGGTCAAGGTCTGTGATGGGGCGGGTTTTTGTATCGATTTTCCCCTGATGCTGACGATGCGGCCCTCATGATTGATCCCCACCTGGTTGAATGCGGGATGGTCGCAGAGGACCAGAGTGGCGAGGTTTTGTGCCTCTTGGTGATAGTGTATGGCAGGGCTCAGGTCAAAGGTATGGTAGATGTCGGCGTTGACCACCATAAAAAACGGGACATCGTGGAGGAAGTCGGCGCAGTTCTTGATCCCGCCGCCGGTGCCCAGGATCCGGGGCTCGATCTTCACCTCTACCTCTGCACCCCATTGTTTCCCCCCTAAGAATCGCTCCACCTGCTCGGCCAGGTGGTGGGCGTTGACGATGATCCCCGTCGCCCCCATCCCCCGTAGCTGCTCAATGGTGATACCGAGCACGGGCCGGTTCACAACGGGGAAGAGGGGCTTGGGCCTGATCTTTGTCAGGGGCTCCAGTCTGGTCCCGAGACCGGCTGCCAAGATCATGGCCTTCATCGCTTCGCATCCTCAAAAAGAAAGGGAGAATATCAGATGATAACCCTGCTGGCGCCTCAGCCTATTCCGGGGCCTCAAGGAGGGGTATTTTGGTGAAACCGAAGACAGCTGCCGTGATATTGGCGGGGAATCCCTGGATAGAGGCGTTATATTCCCTGACCGCTTCGTTGTACCTTGTGCGCCCCTCGGCAATACGATTCTCTGTATCGGCCAGTCTTTCCTGGAGAAGGATAAATGTTTGATCGGCCTTGAGGTCGGGATAGCGTTGTGCCACCACCGACAATTGGTCGAGGGCGGCCGTCAGCTTGTTGTTCGCCGCTATCTTCGCAGGGAGGGACATCCTTGTCGCGAGCTTGAGCTGCGATTGGGTAATTGCCCCAAAGACCTCCTGTTCGTGCGGGGCGTACGACTTGACCGTCTCCACGAGGTTAGGGATGAGGTCAGCCCGTCGCTGGAACGTCTCGTCTACGTGGGACCAGGCCGCTGTGACCTCCTCGTGCAGGGCGATTAAGCGGCTTCGGGTCTTCTGAACCGCGGGATACAACAGGAGGATTAAGACACCCACTATCACCACAATGGTCAAACAACCCTTCTTCCCCCCTGTCATCGCATCCTCCTTTCTTTCGCCGTACCCCTGTAACCCCTATGGCGGTCCCTCACAGGGTACGCAGGTAAAAATCAGAACTGGACCTTGGGCGGCGCCTTGGCCTCCTCCGGGGCCTCAAAGAGGGTAGCCTTGGTGAAGCCGAACATACGTGCAAAAATGAGTGTAGGGAATCGCCTGATATAGACATTATATTCCCTCACCGTTTCGTTGTACCTCATACGCTCCACGGCAATACGGTTCTCGGTGCCGGCCAGCTCATCCTGGAGGCGGATGAAGTTTTGATTGGCCTTGAGGTCGGGATACCGCTCCACTACCAACAACAACCGACTCAGGGCCGCTGTCAATTCTGTGTTGGCCTCTATCTTTTGGGAGGGGGTCACGGACCCCCCGACCTTGGCCCGTGCATTGGTGACCGCCTCAAGGGTTTCCCGCTCGTGCCGGGCGTACCCCTTGACCGTCTCCACGTAGTTGGGGATGAGGTCCAGCCGGCGCTGGAGCTGGTTTTCAACCTGGGCCCAGGCCGTCTGCACTCCCTCGTCCAAGGTCACCATCTGATTGTAGGTTCCCTTGATAGAAGAGTAGAAGATTAGGCCCACGACCACTACTATGGCTAAGATGATCAGAAATATCTTTGTACCTTTTTTCATCTCATCCTCCTTTCTTGAGGATCATAACTTGTCGACCCAAAAGGCGAGTTGTCTCACCTCTTCGATGTAACGCTCCATTATGTTCTTCATTTTCTTCCTGCGGAGCTTGGCCTTCCCTTCCTTGATCTCCAATATGTGCATGAAGGCGGCCGCCGTCAATCCCGTTTCCGCCGCCATCGCCCGGATGAGCCCATCCCTCTGAAGAGGAATCTCTTTGCCCCTCAGATAGAGGATCCCCTCGAAGATGGAGAGAAAGGCGGTGAGGGATTGGGAGGCAACGGCCACCAGGTTTCTCTTCCATCCCCTGCTGGCGAGGTAGGCCTCCCGCAGCAGGAGGAGCTTGCCCTTTACCTCCCGCTCCAATTGGAGGCGCAGCTGCCGCTTGCGGATGGTGACCTTCTTCAAAGGGTCTTCTCCCCACACCACTCGGCGATCCTGTTTGATGTTCAAAAACTCTAGGGGGAAGGTGTCCAGCGAGGTGGCGATGTACTCTCGGCTCATAAAGAGAGGGGTAGCTACCCGGCGTTTATGCCATTTGGCCACCACCTTGAAGGCTCTGTCGAGCCTCTTGATTCCCTCGTTAGTGAGGCAGATGAGGAAATTGAGGTCCGATCTCCGTGGGATGTATTCCCCCCGGGCCCCACTCCCGTACAGGGAGATGGAAATCAGGTCTGCTCCGTAAATCCGCTGATAGTCGTTGGTGAACTCAGCGAATATATCTTCCGGCTTCTGAGGCACCTTTGACACCTTTTCCCTGAGTTCCAAAATTTTCTTCGAAATCTTCTTTATTGTCTTAGCAGGTGACCCTGTCATTATTAGCTTCCTCTTAAAAACCCCTGCTGGCTCCGCCACCCCCACTCATACCTCCGCCAAAACCACCGAACCCACCGCCGAAACCGCCGCCTCCACCGAAGCCGCCGCCCATCCCACGGCCCCCTCCCATGAAGATCCAGGGGAGGAAGAAAAAGGGAAATAGCCCCAGCCCCCGACCCAAAATGCCGAAGATGATAAAGAGGATAAAAAGGAGGGGAACAAGGGGGAACCCCCGGTTCGCCTGGGGCCGCGCCGTGTGCGGGTTGCCGTACCGGTTCAGATCGAGTTTGACCCCGGCATCCTGGGCCACTACCCGGGCCACGGCCGCCATCCCGCTGAGCAGACCCTCACCGTATCTATCCCGACGCAGAGAGGGGACGACGTACTGATCCAAGATCTCCCCCACTTTGGCATCGGGGAGGATCCCCTCCACACCATATCCGGTTTCGAACGTCACCTGCCGCTCCTTCAGGGCGACGACGATCAAGACCCCCTTATCCTCCCCCTTTGTGCCGATCCCCCACGCCTCATAGAGCTTGTTGGCGAAAATGCGAGGGGCCTCTCCTCCCAGATCCCGAAAGGTGGCCACTACCACGGCGGTCTTGGTCTGATCCCACAGGGCGTGGGCCAACTGATTCATCTGGGCCTCGTATTCCGGGGAAATCACCCCTGCATAGTCGTTGACGGGAACATTCGTCTGGGGAAATTTCAGGGCCTGGGCCTGAAGAGCTGTGCAGGAGAGTAAAAAGATGAGCCCCGCAAGGGGCACGAGCTTTCTATAGCGTATATGTCCGTTTTCGATATGGAGCATGCTTCAATCAGGGCGCAAAAGGTTTTTCCCTTATAACATCTTTGCCCTGCCGTTGCAAGGGGCGTTATCCGTCCCTGTGGACCATTGTCTTGAGGGCCTGGAGGTCTTCCCAATCCAGCCCCTCCCAGCGACAGGGGAGGATAGTGTTGTTGTGGAAGAGAGGTTCCCCTGACAGGTCAAAGGGGGAGGCCCGTACCGCCTCCTCCCACAGGGGGGTGCCGGGGATGGGGGAGTACTCCGCCAGATAGGGGCGGGCCCCGCATTCTTGGACAAAACGGATGGTCTCCTCCACCTCCGTCCGCTCCTGACCTGGGAGGCCGGCCAAGATATAGGTCCCGATCTCCTCAGGGGGATAGCCTGCTCGGTGGAGGTGCTGCACTGCTGCGTGAAATTCCTCGTTGCTCACCTTGCCTCCGGTGGCCACCTGGCGCTCGGAAGAGGCAGTCTCCAGGCCCAGGCGGATGGTGGAAAAGCCCACCTGGCGCATCAGGTGCGCCACCTCCTCGGTGATACCCCGGCAGTGGAGGCCATTGGGGGCGTGAAGCCGGGCCTTGATACCCCGCTCTCCGATCCCCTTGAGCAGGGCGATGGCAAATTGGCCATCGACCAAGAGGGCATCGTCATACAAGGCAATGTCCTCTACCCCATACTCCACGGCACACCGACGTATCTCCTCGATCACCCGGGTGGGGCTCCTTTTGATAAATCGGGGGTTGAGGAGGAAGGAGGCACAATAAGGGCAGTGAAAGGGGCACCCCCGTGAGGTAAGCACACAGCTGTAGTCGAGAAGGGGGTAGAGGTCAAAGGCAGGAGCGGGGAGGGTGTCGAGGTCGTCCAGTTGGGGAAGATACGAAGGGGTGATGCCGGTTATCCCTTCCAAGAGCTCCAGGACCTGGATCTCCCCCCACCCCTTGATGACAAGATCCGCCCCAGCATGTTCCTCTGCATGTTCCGCGCAGAGGGTGGCGTAGATTCCCCCCACGACCACCGGCACGGCAGGGAAGGCCCCCTTGACGATATCGATGGTCTCGTGGACCCCTCGATACCAGTAGGTCATCCCCGAGGTGACCAGGACGGCGCGAGGCTTTGGCAGGGATTGCAGGACCTCTCTGAAGGCATCCGGGGGGAGGCCGAAGCGGTGGAACCGGCGGGGGATTCCGCGCAGTGGGGAGGGCCTTTCCACCTCCGCTTGGTAGAAGTGTCCCCGGTGGTCCGATCTTCGCCGGGGTTCTTTGATACCGCGGGTCTTCAGGACAGGGTGGTGGACATCCAGGCAATCAATATACTCTATCTTCCAGCCGTTTTTCTTCAGGAGGGAAGCGAGGGAGAGAAGTCCCAGGGGCTTGGCCCAGAGGTCATAGGCGGCGAAGTCATACACCCAGGGGTTGATCAAAAGGAGATCTTTTCCGTTCTTTGTCATCTTTTTTATTGGGCCGCGTCATACGGGTCTTCTTTTTTATAACATGTCCATATGCGTTAGGCCAGCAGGTGCATAGCCGAGGATGTCTTTTCTTGACAAAAGAAAAAGGAGGAGGCTATAGTACCCCTTCACCTGAAGGGATACTTATCATCATGATGTCAAAGAAGTGGCGGCGCAGGTGGGAGGCCGTCGGTGAGAAGCTCTCTTTTATATTCATTCCACCTCTCCTTGTTTTTATCTACCTCATGCCCTTGGCAGGGGTCTATCTCTTGGGCAGGGGCATGGCGCGCATCGCTGAGATCTTCCCGGGAAGACGCACAAAAATCGCCCTGGCCAACCTGCGATTGGTGTTCGGCAAAACGAAGGGTGAAGAAGAAATCCAGGCCATCTATACACAGTGCCTCACCAGGACGGTCACCAGTTTCTGGGAGACAGGGAAGTTTTACGCTGTGCCTTCATTGCTGGCTAAGGGACGCATCGAGATTGTGGGAAAGCAGTACCTCGATGATGCCCTGCACATGCGTCGCGGTGTCATCATTGCGGGACTCCACCTGGGCAATTTCCCCGTCCTCCCCCTCACACTGGCCATAGAAGGCTACCCCATTGCCGTCATCCTCAAGACGCCGAGGAACAAGTACATTGCATGGACTTTAACCCACTGGATGGGAAAAAGAGAGGTTGGATTCATCGAGGGGGGGGAACGAAGGGCGGCGACCCAACAGACCCTGAAACAGCTTCGCGCAGGGGGGATCGTCTATTTCGTGATGGACCAAAACCCCCCTTATAGCGACATCATGGTCGATTTCTTCGGATACCCCGTCCCCTCCTTCAAGGGGCCGGTGGTTTTGGCCATGCGGACCGGGGCCACCATTCTCCCCGGGTTTATCGTATACAGTCATGGTTGGAGGCAGCAACTCTTTATGGAAAAGCCCTTCGTTTTGGAAACCACCGGGGATCAAGAGCAGGATGTCGCCCACAACCTCGCCCGTCTCATGAAGCTCTTCGAGGGATATATCGAGCAATACCCCGAGCAGTGGTGGTGGTGGCACCGGAGGTGGAAGCGGCACATTAACTATAAAAATCTCTGAATCAGAAGCCGCTCAGCTCCATGAAGAGGAAGCTGTCCATGATCTCGTCTCGGAAGAGCTCCATCACCCGATTTCGCACCTCGAAGAACTGATCGCTCTCGGTCACCTTATAATCCCGCGGGCGGGGGAGGTTGGTCTCGATTACCTCCACTACCCGGGCGGGCCGCTTGCTGAAGACCACCACCTTGTCGGCGAGGTAGACCGCCTCATGGATGTTGTGCGATATAAAAAGGACGGTCACCCCCGTCTTTTCCCAGACCTCCATGATTTTGTCATGCATGTAGAGGGTCGTTTGGAAGTCGAGGGAACTGAAGGGTTCGTCCAAGAGGAGGATATCCGGTTCATAGACGAGGGCCCTGAGGATACCGAGCATCTGCTGCTGCCCGCCGGAGAGCTCATAGGGATAGGCGTCCTCACGCACGCTCATATCGAGCCGCCAGAGGAACTCATCCACCTTCTTCCTCCGCTGCCGCCGCGGGACCCCGTCGAGCTCCATGGCGACCATGAGGTTGCCGAGGCAGGTGCGCCAGGGGTAGAGGGATTCTCGGTAGTTTTGGAAGACGTATCCGATCTTGGCCTCTTTGACCGTCTTCCCGCCGATGAGGATCCTACCATAGTCCATCTCCTCAAGGTCGGAGAGCATACGGAAGAAGGTGCTCTTGCCGCACCCGTTGGGGCCTACGATGGTGACGAACTCCCCCTTCTTGGCGGTGAAGGAGATGTTGTCCAGCACCCTGAGGCCCCCGCTCCCCAGACGGGGGTCGGGGGCCGTGTCATAGTGCTTGCTCACGCCGCGGACGTAGAGATATGGTCTCTCCTGAGCCATGCTATTCTTCGTAATAGAGTTGGGTGGTATCCACCTGTTTCTGATAGGCCCCTTCTTTGTAGAGGAGATCGAAGTAGAGCTGAGGGGCCTGCTTGTCCAGATTCTTTATCGTGATCCACTTCTCAAAGGGGATCCGGGCGGCCACGGGGGGCGGAAGCGGGGTGTATTTCGGCAGGTAACCCCTGGCCTCCTCCTCATTGGTCTTGATGTAGTCCACTCCCTTTTCGATGGCGGCCTTGACCTTTTTGGCTACCTCGCGCCTCTCCTGCAAGAACTTGGCAGAGAAGGAGAAGGCGCCTCCGACGATGCCTTTCTTCAATCCGAGCAACGTGCAGGGGCTTTGCATGAGATACCTGCCGACACCTTGATAGACGGCGATCATCCCGAAGGGCTCGGGGGAGAAGTAGGCGTCGATCTGGCCGGCTGCCAGGGCCGCGATCAAGTTGGGAGGGGGGATCTCGGCAAAAGTGACCTTTTCAGGGTCTATCTGCGTGCGGATGATCGCCCGGGCCAGAGCCACCGAGGTGCCCCCGGGGAAGGTCCCCACCTTCTTCCCTGTGAGGCCTTTGAGGTCCTTTAATGGAGAATCCTTTTTGACCACGACCGCCATGGTATTATCCACATTGGAATCAGCGGCGTAGACGAGAAATATCTTGAACTTGTCCGGCGCACCCTGCGCGGCAAACCAGTGGCCGGTGATGGCGCTCATGCAGTTGGCGTCGATCCTCCCCGACACCAGGGCGTCGATAATCGCCGTTCCCGACTGGAAGGGAACCAGCTCAACATCCAATCCCTCGTCGGTGAAGAAGCCCTTTTCCATGGCCACATAGGTGGGGAGGCTGGGGACCACAGCAAGGTGTCCTATGGTTACCTTCTCTGCACCGAACGCACTCCCCGCTGTCATCAGAAGAAAGACCGATACTACCGTCGCAATTAGTCGTTTCATCGACCATCAACCTCCTTTTTTATTTCCTCCTCCCCACCATGTTATACTTTTAATCCTCGTAGTACAGCTTGGTGGTATCAAGTTTCTGCTTATAGGCCCCCTCTTTGTACAGGACATCGAAGTAGTCCTGCCCCGCCTGCTCGTCGATCTCATCGAGCTTCATGAATTCATCTATGGGGCAGGCCATGGCAACCGGCTCGGGGAGACCGGTGTACTTGACCAGATAGGGGCGTGCCTCCTGCTCGTGGCCCCTGATGTAATCAACGGCCTTATCCATGGCGGCCTTGACCTTCTTGGCATCCTCAGGGCGTTCCTTCAAGAACTTGGTCGAGAAGGAAAATGCATACCCCGGAAATCCCCGTTTCAAATTCAAGAGGCTCAGGGGGCCTTTCATGAGATACCTTCCCACCCCTTTGGAGACGGCCATCATCCCCATGGGTTCAGGGGTAAAGAAGGCGTCGATCTGGCCCGCAGCCAGGGCAGGGACCATATTAGGCGGCGGGACCTGGGTGAAGATAACTGCTTCCGGATCTATCTGGGTACGGATGACCGCTCGAGCCAAGGCCACGGAGGTAGGGCCGGGGTAGGTCCCTACCTTCTTCCCCTTCAGGTCCTTCAGGTTCGTAATGGGGGAATCCTTTTTGACGACGACCACAAAGCTCCGGTCTTTCTTACCTGGTCTGACCCCCAAGGCAAGAAAAATCTTGAACCGATCCGGCGCAGCCTGGGCGGCGAACCAGTGGCCAGTCATAGAACTGCCGCAATTGGCGTCGATCCTGCCGGCTATCAGGGCGTCCGTGATCGCCGATCCCGAATTGATGGGGATCAGTTCTACCTTTAACCCCTCCTCGGCGAAAAAGCCCTTCTCCTGGGCCACAAAGGTCGGCAGGTCCATCACGATGCCCAGGTAGCCGATCCGCACCACATCTTGGGCCGCATAGGCCCCCGTCGCCGATCCGCACAGAAAGATCATAATCCCTACTGTTGCCAATAACTTTTTCATACTCTTTCCCTCCTTTTTAGTTATGGTATGTAAGGTTGTGGAACAACCTCTTGCTACCCCATGCCTTCGATCTTATTCTTATTTCCCGGCCCAGTGGATCACCTTGTCCTCCAACTTGACAAACCCCTGATTGATAAAGTACCCGATGAGGCCGGCCAGGACGATAAAGGCATACATATCGGGTATCTGGTAGGTCATGTGGGCATTGTAGATCAAATACCCCAATCCCCTCGTGGTCCCGATGAACATCTCCAGGACCACGACGATAATGAGGCTCAGCGAGAGGGCGAGCCGCAGCCCGGCCGCTATCTGGGGGAGGGCCTCGGGCAGGACGACCTTGGTCATGATATAGGCCTCCGATGCCTTCATGGTCTCGGCCACCATCTTGCGGGTGCGGCTGCCCCCATGGACCCCATAGGTGGTGTTGACCAGGATGAGCAGCGCACAGCCGAAGACCACTAACGCGATCTTTGAGCCGTCCCCGAGGCCGAAGGCGAGCATGAAGAGGGGGAACATGGCGGTGGCGGGGAAGGAGCGGAAGAAGTCGATGATGAACTCCACCGAGTCATAGACCTTTTCCCAGTAGCCGAGGATGATGCCGAGGGGTACCCCAATGCCGACCGCTATGGTATACCCCGCCATCATGCGGTAAAAGGTCTTCGCGATGTGCTCGTACGTGTTGTACTTCAATGGTTCAAGGACGAGCAATATTAATAGTTGTTTTCCTACTTTATACGGCGAAGGGAGAAAAAAGGGATCCACCAGCTTGGTAACCGTAACCAGAAACCAGACGGTGATGAGGGCCACGGGGCCGATCCATTTCTTGTGGTCCCCCAAAAACTCCCAATACTTTTTCAACCCCTGTTCTACAATTTTTAATTCCCGCTTGGCCACCTTTCCGGTGCGAGAGCGCGGGAGGCTGTCCCGGAATTCGATGTCCTTGGGGAGTTTAAAGTTGGCGATCCGCCCCCTACAAAATCTCATAAGCTCCCGCTTGGAGATCTCCTCCCCTACCTTGGGGACGACCACTGCTTTCAAGGCCCGTCCCCTCTCTCTATCCGGTATTCCCACCACCGCCGCCTCTGCCACCTTTTCGTGGGCGATGAGGATATTTTCCAACTCCGAGGGGTAGACGTTCATCCCCCCGGTGATGATCATGTCGTCGGCCCGGCCCAGGATATAGAGGTAGCCGTCTTCGTCGAACCTCCCCAGGTCGCCGGTGTAATACCACCCGTCCTTGATCTTTTGTTCAGTGGCCTTGGGTTTTTTAAAGTACCCCTTCATGATTTGGGGGCCGCGGGCAATCACCTCCCCCACCTCCCCGGTGGGGAGCTCCTCGCCGTTTTGATCTATGATTTTGATCTCGACCCGGGGGCAGACGCGGCCGGCGCTGGCCATCTTGCGGGGGGCATCATCAAGGTGGGTGAGGGTGAGCAGGGGAGAGGTCTCGGTGGCCCCGTATCCCTGCAATGGTATGGCATGGGGGTATTCTTCGGCCCACTCCTCCATGAGCTCCTCCGCCACCACCGTCCCCATCATGGCGACGAAGCGCAGGCTGCTCAGGTCATATCGCTCACGGCTGGGAAGATTGAGGAGCATTTGAAAGATGGGGGGTACGGCGTGGAAGTAGTTGATTTTGTTTCGCTGTATCTCTTCGAGGATTTTTTTGGGCCGGATCTCGTCGATGATGACGAGGGTGTGGCCCACCTCCACCGTCAGATTGAGGACGATCGGCCCTGAGATATGGGACATGGGAAGCACTGCCCCCTCTACGTCCTGGTCCGTTAAGGACAGCATGGCCTTCATAGATTCGGGGAAATAGGTGTGGTGATCGTGCGTCAAGATCACCCCCTTGGGCTTGCCGGTCGTGCCCGACGTATAGAGGAAAAGGGCTTCATCCTCCTCCCTGAGGAGGACATTCGGCTCTTTTTTATCCCCCTTCTCTACGATCCTCTCATACTGATACAGGCCGTCCTCCGTCCCTGTTTCGTCGCCCAGAAGGACAACGTGTTTCAGGTATCTCTTTTCTCGCAGCATCCTCTCGGCGAAGGTCTTCTGCTTCGAATGGGTGATCAGAATCTTTGCCTCCGTCTCGTCGAAGAGGGGGGCCATCTCAGGGGGGCTGAGGCGGAAGTCGAGGATCACCGCGATGACCCCGATCTTCATGAGGGCGAAGTAGACCACCGCAAACTCGGCGCAGTTGGGGAGCAACATCACCGCCCGGTCTCCCTTGTTAATCCCTTGGGCAAGCAGCCAATTGGCCAAGATGTTGGCCTTGAGGTTGAGATCGGAGAAGGTCAGGTGTACCTCGTTACAGATGACGGCCACCTTGTCGGGTCGCTCGTGGGCCTGCCGTTGCAGATAGTTACCGACGATCATGGTCTCTTGTTACCTCAGAAAAAACAGTCGTCTCATCCAATCTCCCCTGGGAGAAGGCCTCGATCAAATCCTGCACAAACTCCATTTCGGCCTCGGTAAAGCGGATGTTATGGGCGGTAATGATATATTCCCGTCGTCGGGTCGCATCGGCCTCTAGCCCCCTTTTTTGTCTTTGCAACAAGTACTTCAACTTGCGAAATTCCCGCAATCTTTTCTTCAATGTCTTCACCACATCCTGGGGGGAGAGAAAGTTGAGAAAATAGAGGGAGATGTCGAGATTAAAGGAGGGACGGTGCAGATAGGTGATGTTCTCGAGCAGAAGCCTTGTGATTTCTTCCTGTCCCTTGGCGGTTAGGCTGTAGACATATTTCGTCGGCCTCCTGCCGGAGACGGTGCTCCACTTAGTAACCAACCCCTCCTGTTCCAGCTTCTTCAACGTATAGTACAGGGGGGTAGAGGAGACCTCAAAGAAGGGACTTAGTTTCCCCTCCAGGGTCCGTTTTAGGTCGTATCCGTGACTCGGCCCTTGCATCAAGAGCCCCATAATCACCAACCGTAGGTCCACGTGCCACTCCAATCGTTAATAGTTAAAGTTTATTATTTAAACATAAAATGTGAAAAAGTCAAAGGGAAAATTTGACCGGAGCAGGAAAGGGAAGATACAAGGTATCCCCCTGGTGGGGTTGAGAGTGTATGGAGTTAGGGGTAAAGGAAGGGCGGGTGGGGAAAGGTGTAATCGGTGTTTATGCCCCCTCCCGAACGTGAACACATGTTCCGGGAGAGAGACACAGGGCGGCACTAGATGATCGGTGCGGTATGGGTAGGAAGGAGGCTGAGAAATAGTGAAAGGGAGTGAACTTCCTACTATATCTCCTGGTTGAGCGTAAACCCCTTCTCGGTAAAGAGTCTCGCGCAGACATCGACAACATCAGGGTCATAGTAGATGCCCCTGTTCTTTTTGATCTCCTCTAACGCAACCTCAATGCCGAGGGCAGAGCGGTAAGGTCGGTGAGAGGCCATGGCCTCTACCACATCCGCCACTGCCAAGATGCGGGCCTCCAGCATGATCTCTTCCCCCCTAAGTCCCTGGGGATAGCCAGAGCCGTCCAGCCGCTCGTGATGCTGCAACACGATCTGAGCAACGGGCCAGGGAAAGTCTATCTCTTTCAGTACCTTGTAGCCTGCCTGCGGATGAGTCTTGATAATACCGAACTCGGTCTCGCTGAGACTACCGGGTTTGTTGAGGATCTCAGCGGGTACGCTGATCTTGCCGATATCATGGATCAGCCCGGCCATGCGGAGCCCATTAAATTGCTCCTCCGTCAGGCCCATCTCTTCCGCAATGGCACAGGCAAGGATGGTCGCCCGCCGTTGATGACCTGCGGTATAAGGATCCCTCATTTCAACCGTCGAGGCAAGGGTGTTAACCGTTGTAATCAAGGATTCCCGTAACTTATGGTAACTTCTTTGCAGCTCTTCTTCCGCCTGCTTGCGCTCGGTGATGTCGCGAGCAACACCACGGAATCCGATCGGTTTGCCTGATGAATCTTTTCGTAAAGATATAGATACTTCAATGTATCTTTTGGTCCCATCTTTTCTTATAATCTGCCAATCGAATTCTTTGGTGGGTTCCCCTGTTCTGTAGACTTCATTAAACGTTTTAAAAAGTTTTTTTGCGTTATCTTTGTCTGTAAACTGACGGTTATTCATGCCCATCATTTCTTCTTGGGGATACCCAAGGATTCGGCACATGGAGGCGTTGAAAAAGGTGAAGTTACCATTAAGTTCTACTTCGTAGTAACCATCTTCGATATTTTCCAGAATGTTGCGATATTTTTCCTCACTATTTTTCAGTGCGTCCTCCGCCTGCTTGCGTTCGGTGATGTCGCGCGCCACGCGCAGGATGGCTTTCTTCTTGCCGAGCTTGATAGGGTGAGCGTTGACTTCGACCACGATCTGCCATTCGCTGCGCGACATGTAGGTCGTCTCGAACCTGCACCAGCCGACCTTAAGGGTTTCCCTGATGTGATCGGCAATTGAGGCACGGTTCTCGGGAGTCACGATTTCGCGCAGATTTCTGCCTACCAGGTTTTTCGCAGACCATTCGAGTTGTTGTGCGCCGATCTCATTGATGTGGAGGATGGTGCCCTCATGATCGTGGACCAGGACGGTATCGGGAATCGCTTCAAAGAGCGTTCGGAACCTGGTTTCAGATTCGCGCAGCGCTTCCTCCGCCTGCTTGCGCTCGGTGACGTCAATCCCCGTACAAACAACACAGGTGGTATTTTCAAATTTTGTGCGTAGTCCTGTGAGGTAAAAGGGAGTTTTCTTTCCGGGTTTCGACAGTACGTTTATTTCTAATGAAGACCGGCCTTTGTCGAAGACCTCCTGCATTGCCTCGGCAGCAGGCTTTTGATCCTCTTTTGCAACGAAATCAAGAACATTCATTTTTGATATCTCTTTTGCAGAATATCCGGTGACTTTCTCTGCATTCCTATTCCATTGTATAATATTTCCCTTATCGTCAAAGACAAAAAGGAGGCCTGGTGAACTGTTCATTACAGCGTCGGAAAAATTCTTTTCTCTTATTAAAGCTGTTTCTGCCTCCTTGCGTTCGGTGATGTCGCGGGATACCCCGAAGACAGCGGTGATGTTATTCTGTCCATCGCGCAAAGGGATTATGGTTGTCTCACAAATGCCTTCAGTTTCATCCTTGCGGGTGAAGTTCATCTCACCGATCCAGCGCCCATCGCGTAATTTTCCTTTAATAAGCCGCGTTGACAGTATACCGAGCGCCTTCTGAAAGACCTCATCTTGATAGTAGCCGAATATCCGTTCTGCTGCCGGATTCCAACGTATAATGTTGCCTTCCAGGTCTGCCACGATGATGCCATCGTGTATATTCTCAAAGATAAGGGCCTGGCTACGCAATTTTTCCTCTGCTTGTTTGCGCTCGATGGCATAGCAGATGGTGCGCACCAACGCATGGCTATCCAGGTGCCCTTTCACCAGATAGTCCTGCGCCCCTTCCTGAACGGTCTTAATGGCCAGTTGTTCATCGGTGAGACCGCTCAACACCACGATCGGCACCCGTGGGGCCTGTGCGTATGCCTTGGCAAAGGTATCAAACCCCTGGCTGTCAGGCAAGCCGAGATCCAATAAGACCAACCCGATATCATTGTCAGCTAAGCGCTCCAAACCGGTTGAGAGCTGCTCAGCGCATACCAACTTAAACCGTGCATCCCCTCCCTCGGCCAACATCTCCCGTATCAGCCGGGCGTCTTCGGGGTTGTCTTCGATCAGCAAAACAGTGGCGGATGTATCGCTCATATCTCTTATTTCTCTGGCAGTGTTGCGGCCGTCAGCCAGAAGTCGTCGATGGCCTTTATGACAACAATGAGTCCATTCAGATCGGCTGGTTTGACAACATAGCAGTTTGCTTGCAGATCGTAGGCGCGCCGGATGTCCCCTTCTGACTTAGAAACACTAAAAATTATTACTGGGATTTTTTTTAAACCGGCATCGGCCTTGATCTCCGTCAGCACCTCAAAACCGTTCTTCTTCGGCATGGTTAGATCGAGCATGACGAGGTCCGGACGCGCCGCATCGGCGTACTTCCCCTGCCGGCGCAAAAAGGCCATGGCCTCCACGCCGTCCCCCACCACATGCAGGTTGGCGCGCACCTTGGCGTCCCGGATGGCCTCATGCGCCAGGCGCACATCGCCGGGGGTGTCCTCTACCAACAAGATGTCTTTTGACCTCATTTTTTCCTCCCTATCTCTCTTCTTTTGGAAATTTGCCTGTCATTTTGTATACCACATCGACAATTTCAATCCCTTTCTTCCAAACATCTAACTCCTTTTAGCTTTTGATCTTCATATCACGATCCCCGAATCACGAACCCCGATCCACGAACCACGAAACCCGATCCACGCGATTTTGCTCACCTCTTTTCATTTCGGCGGTAGTTTCACGATGGTCAGCCAGAACTCCTCGATGCTCTTCACCACCTTCATAAATTGTTCAAAATCGATCGGTTTGGTAATGTAGCAGTTTGCGTGCAGCTTGTACGTCTTGAGGATATCTTCCTCATCCTTGGAAACCGTCAAGATCACCACCGGGATGAGTTTGAGGCGCTCATCGGCCTTGATCTCTGCCAGCACCTCCCGACCGTCTTTCTTCGGCAGGTTCAGGTCGAGCAGGATGAGGTCCGGGCGTCCTACATCGGCGTACTTCCCCTCCCGGCGCAAAAAAGCCATGGCCTCCACCCCATCCCCGACCGTATACAGGATGTTCTGCACCTTGGCATCCTTGAAGGCCTCCTGCGCAAGCCGTATATCGGCAGGGTTATCCTCCACCAACAAAATCTCAATGTTCTTGCTGATCTCTTCGTTATTCATGGTTTTCCCCCCTCCTTACAGGAATTGTGAAATAAAATGTGGAGCCCTTCCCTGGTTCCGACTCCACCCAGATGCGCCCGCTGTGGCGCTCAATAATCCTTTTGCAAATGGCCAGGCCGATCCCGGTGCCGGGATATTCTCCCTTGCCCTGCAGGCGTTGGAAGATAACGAATATGCGTTCGTGATACTGGGGGTCTATGCCCTTACCGTTGTCCCGGACGGAGAAGATCCACTCCTTTTTGTTTTTCTCTGCCGATACGTGTATGCGCGGCGGCTCCTCTGAATGGAATTTGATGGCGTTGCCAATCAGGTTCTGGAAAACCTGAACCAACTGCGTGTCGTCGGCCATCACAACCGGGAGTTCATCATGGGTAACACGAGCGTTGTTCTCCTCGATGGCCACGCTGAGATTGATGCGTACTGTGCCAAGGACGGCATTGCAATCAGTCGGTGTGAGGGACTTGCCTCTCGAACTCACCCGCGAATAGACAAGCAGGTCTTGAATCAGCCGCTGCATCCGGTTTGCCCCGTCTACGGCATAGGCGATGAATTCATTGGCATCGGTATCGAGCTTATCTTTGTAGCGGCGCTCCAAGAGCTGGGTGTAGCTCGATACCATGCGCAGAGGCTCCTGCATGTCATGCGATGCCACATAGGCAAATTGCTCTAGTTCTTTATTGGAATGCACTAAATCCTCCAAGGTTTTCTTCAGCCTTTCTTCGGCAAGCCTTTGCTCTGTGATATCCCAGAATATACCTAAGAGGCCGACCACCTCGCCGTTTTCGTCTCTGATCGGGGTTTTGACGGTATGGACAATGAGTCCCTGTTCATCCTTGATATAGCCCTCATCGAACTCCTCTGTTGCTCCGGACTCCATAATCCTTTTATCATCCGCCCTGTATTGATCAGCCAGCTCCTTGGGAAAGAAGTCGTAGTCCGTTTTGCCGCCGAACTCCTCAATGTCAATACCCAAATCCCGAGCAAAACTTCGATTGCATGATACGTAGACCATATTTCTGTCTTTCAAGAAGACCTTTTGCGGAAGGTTATCGACCAGCGTTTTGTATCGGGATTCGCTTTTTCGCAGTGCCTCCTCGGCCTGCTTGCGCCCGGTGATGTCGCGCTCGACCGAAATGGCTAGAGTTTTCGAACCGATTTGCATCTCCGTCACCGAGCACTCGAAATCCCGGATCGTGCCGTCTTTGCACCGGTGCCTT
>Ga0307436_1000271_pt1 | contig 23900 bp, 22 predicted proteins | sample SalMarWE160440MG_FD_202513 | JGI IMG/M metagenome (GOLD analysis project Ga0307436, IMG submission 202513) | Salt marsh sediment microbial communities from the Plum Island Ecosystem LTER, Massachusetts, United States - WE1604-40 | ecosystem: Environmental > Aquatic > Marine > Intertidal zone >...
GAGGGCGCAGGTGTAGTGTAGCCAGTCCTCAGGCGCCAGGTGCTCCGACAACAGGCGGCCGCGGATGATCTGCTGGCCGACCAGCGTCACCATCATGGTGTGCTCGAGATTATGATAGAGCGCGTTGGAATTGCCGATACGCTCCAGCACGAGGCGGGCGGCTCCTCCCAGATACGTGGCGTATTCCGGCCGGCGGTGGGAATAATACTGCAAATACAGGTCGGAAAGATAATCCCCGAGCTGATCAGCCATAATGGAAATGGGATTTAGCATCATCGTTATCCTCAAAACTGGCATCTGAACAGCGGCAAGCTTAGCGCCTGACGTTGGGTTCAACAATGCGCAACGTGCCGGTGTAGTTCCATTCCCGCTGCTGCCCGGCTCCGCGCTCCGGCCGTTGCGCCCGATGTCGGCACTACGGCTCCAGGATCGCATAGGTACCGGTGGCGAAGGCGGCCGGCTTTGCGGTTCTGACACCTTCGATGTCGGTGGTACAGAACGCCAGGCTGCGGCCGAGGCGCTTGACGTGCGCGTGCAAGCGCACGTCTTCATCGCGGATGGGCCGCATGTAGTTGATGGTGAGATCCACCGTGGTCAAGGGGCGCATGCCGCCCATCGTGGCCGCCAGCGCAATCACCATGGCGGTGTCGGCCGCCGCGATCAGCGCCTGTCCGCACACGATGCCGCCGATGCGGCACAGGCGCGGCGAAAGGGCAATCGTCATATATAGCCCATGATCGTCGATGCCGATGATCTCGAGATCGAGGTCGCGCACCCATTGGGCGAAATTGTCGCTGAGAATGCCTTCGGCTTCCGCCGGCGTCATGTGTGTCATAAGCCCTTTTAAGCCCCTCGCTTTCAGCCCTCGTTCACCATGCGTGCCTGAAACCATGCCGATCTGGCGGCAACACGCAAGAGGCGGTTCGCACTTGGTCAAAATTCTTGACCTAACGGAAAGTTCGAGAGCGCGATTTCACCGGGTGTTAACGCGAAACAGCTAGGCTCTAGGGATTGTGCAAAGTGCATGGCAAAGCGCTTTTCAAGCGTCTTGGGAGGGATGCAAACAGGCACTATGACAAGTCTCAGCGAGCCGCGACGATTGCCCTTCGTCGACCAGGAAGTGGTGCAGCGCCTGCTGAAGGGCGCGGATTTCATCGTCCTGTTCCTCGGGACCATGGTGCTGTTCCTGGGCTCGTCGATGTGGATCCCCAGGGACGTGGCTTCCACCATCGGATTCCTTGCACTCGAGGTGGCCTTCGGCAGCATGATTTCAATGCGCTGGCTGGGCCTTTACGGCGTCAGGGTGCTGGTGAACCCGGTGCGCGGCATCGTCAGCTCGCTTGCGACCACCTTCGTGCTGGGGGCGATGGTGTTTGCCAGCACGCATTACTTCCTGTTCCGGCTTCAGCCCATGTGGCTGTCGGGGTGGCTGGCGCTGTGCGTTGCGCATTTCTCACTCACCCGGTCGGCCGCGGCGCTGTGGGCGCGGCCGCTGGCCGAGGCCGGCGCCTTCAATCGCCGCATCGCCATCGTCGGCGGCGGCAAGGCGGCAGAGGAGGCCATCAACGCGCTGGAAGCCTCGCTCGACATCGATATAGAGATCGTCGGCCTGTTTGACGACCGCTACGACAAGCGCAGTCCGGCCTCGATCCGCCGGCACAAGAAGCTCGGCACCATCGCCGAGCTCTCCGACTACGCCCGCAACCACCGCATCGACCTGATTATCGTCGCCATCCCGATGTCGGCCGAGCAGCGCCTGTTGCAGCTCCTCAAGCGCCTGTGGGAACTGCCGGTGGACATCCGTATCTCCGGCTATGCCTCAGCGCTCAAGCTGTCGCCAAAGTCCTATACCCATCTCGGCAAGCTGCCGCTCCTGTCCGTTTTCGACCGGCCGCTGAACGGTTGGGGCTCGTTCCTCAAGAGCGCCCTCGACCGGGTGCTGGCCTCTATCCTGATCGTTGTCCTGTCGCCCGTCATACTGGCGACGGCGCTAGCGGTGCGGCTGGAAAGCCCCGGCCCGGTGATCTTCCGGCAGAAGCGCTTCGGTTTCAACAACGAGCTCATCGAGATTTTCAAGTTCCGCTCCATGTATGCCGATCAGAGCGATGCCAGCGCCAGCCGGCTGGTGACCCGCGGCGATCGCCGGGTCACCCGCGTCGGGCGCATCATCCGCAAGACCTCCATCGATGAGCTGCCGCAGCTCTTCAACGTGCTCATCGGTGAGCTCTCACTAGTGGGCCCGCGCCCGCACGCCACCCAGGCCAAGGCGGCAGAAAGGCTGTACGAGCAGGTGGTGGAGGGCTACTTCGCCCGCCACAAGGTCAAGCCCGGCATCACCGGCTGGGCCCAGATCAACGGCTGGCGCGGCGAGACGGATACGGCGGAAAAGATCGAAAAGCGGGTGAAGTACGATCTCGAATACATCGACCGCTGGTCGCTCGTGTTCGACCTCTACATCCTCTTGAAGACCCCCTTCGCGCTCATCAGGGGCGAGAACGCCTACTGAGCCTCATCCCGGCAGGCCTCGTAAGGTGGGCAAAGCCAAGCGTGCCTACCAGGAAGCCAGCATCCGCGTGGGCAAGGGCTACGCCCATGCCCACCCTACCCCAACTGTCATTGTCTCGTCGCCCCATCCAGTGTCATCCCCGCGCTTGACACCGGGATCCAGGGGCCGCACGCTGCGGCCCCGCCCTATTCGCGCCGCTCCAGGCACCCGGCGCACAACGCTCCTTGCGGGCCTGCCAGGAAAACTTCGCCGGCATCCGGCAGGCGGCGGCAGCCAAGGCAATGCGGGCGCTGATGACGGCGCACCAGCCGCAGGCCGCGAACGTCCGCCGGCATCTCACCTGCCATCAGCAAACGCCCATCCTTGCGGCAGGCGGCGCACAAGGGCGGGCTGCCCCCGCCTTCGATCTCTGCCTCCTCACCGCACAGGGCGCATGTCGCGCCGCCAGTGACCAGCACAGACGCAAGCGTCGATTCCGCCGGCGTGCGCGTGCTTTTCGGCCGCGCTTCGCCCTGCACCAACTGATGCACCCGCTGGTGGGATAGCCCGAGTGCCGCAGCGATCTCGCGCAGCGAGGCGCCGCCGGCGCTGAGCGAGCGGATACAGGCACGAGAGTCCTGGCGCAACGGCTCGATCGCCCGCTCGGCATCCTGCAAAGTGCGCGCCGCAGCACGGGCCGTGGCGAGAAGAAAGGGATCGACAGACATGCGACATCACCATCGACTGTCTACATAACTAGACAACACAAGTGTGGACGCCCCTCGTCAAATTCCGCAAATTTTCCAGTATGTCTATCTGACTAGACGCCTCAGCGTCCGCTCACGGCCGATCAGCGGCAACAGCGCCGCCAGCTCGGGACCGTGGTCGAGGCCGGTCAGGGCGCGGCGCAGCGGCATGAACAGGTCACGACCCTTGCGCCCGCCGCGTGCCTTGAGAGCCGCCGTCCATGTCCCCCATGTTTCCGGACCCCACGGCTCCGGCGGCAGGCAATCGGCCGCGGCCCGCAGGAATTCACGATCGTCCTCCGCGATGTCCGGCACGATGTCGCCGTACACCACACCACACCACGTGCCGGTGTCGGCAAGCTTTTGCACGTTGCCGCGAACCGCCGCCCACAAATCTGCGCTGCAACGACTGTCTATAATCTCTAGACGAAGCTTCACCTGTTCGTAGTCGAGCATGTGCAGCAGGCGGGCATTGATATTGGCCAGCTCGTTCTCATCGAAACGGGCAGGCGCGCGGGAAAGCTGCGATAGGTCGAATTGCGCCGCCAGCTTCTCCATCGAGGCCAGCGGCACCACGGCCTCGGACGTGCCGATGAGGCTGGCGAGGCTCACCACCGCCATCGCCTCGAAGCCGGCTTTGCGCAAAAATCCGATCGAAATGGAGCCTAGCCGTTTGGACAGCGCCTCGCCGCCAGTCCCCACCAGCAGCGAATGATGGGCAAAGGCCGGCACCCGGCCTCCCAGCGCTTCGATGAGCTCGATCTGCACCGCCGTGTTGACCACGTGGTCCTCGCCGCGGATCACGTGGCTCACCCGCATGTTGATGTCGTCGGCCACCGAAGGCAGCGTATAGAGAAAACTTTCATCAGCGCGCACCAGCACCGGGTCGGAAAGTGTCGCGGTATCGATCGTTTGCGGCCCGCGCACCAGATCGTTCCATTCGACCACGCGCCGCTCGAGCTTGAAGCGCCAATGCGGGCGGCGGCCCTCTGCCTCCAGCCGGGCGCGCTCGTGGGCGCTCAACTCAAGCGCGGCGCGGTCATAAACAGGTGGCAAGCCGCGGGCGCGTTGGCGCCGGCGCTTGCGCTCCAGTTCCTCCGGCGTTTCGTAGCAAGCATACAGCCGCCCCTCCTGTTTGAGCCTCGCGGCTGCCGCTTCATAGAGCGCGATGCGCTCGGACTGGCGAAAGACGGCATCCGGCGTGATCCCCAGCCAGGCCAGATCCTCGGCGATGCCCTTTGCATATTCCTCGCGCGAGCGCTCGCGGTCGGTATCGTCGAAGCGCAGGATGAAGCGCCCGCCGGCTTTCCTGGCAAACAGCCAGTTGATGAGCGCCGTGCGGGCATTGCCGATATGGATGCGCCCCGTCGGCGAGGGGGCAAAGCGCACGGTGACGGGCGCCGCCATCAGGCCTCGCCCTTTTCCCGGAAGGCATTGGTGATGGGATAGCGCCGGTCGCGACCGAAGTTCTTGCGGGTGATCTTGACGCCGGGCGCTGCCTGCCGGCGCTTGTACTCGGCCACGTAAAGCATGTGCTGCACCCGCTCGATGAGGGCACGCTCATGGCCGCGCGCCACAAGGTCCTCGACCGGCAGTTCGGCCTCCACCAGCCCGTTCAGGATATCGTCGAGCACGGCATAAGGGGGAAGCGAGTCCTGATCCGTCTGGTCGGGGCGCAGTTCGGCGCTGGGCGCTTTTTCGATGATGCGCTCGGGGATGACGCGGCCCTCAGGACCCAGCATCCCGGCCGGCCGCGTCTGGTTGCGGTAGCGGGCAAGCGCATAGACCTCGGTCTTGTAGACGTCTTTGATGGGGTTGAAACCGCCGTTCATGTCGCCATAGAGCGTGCAATAGCCTACCGACATCTCCGACTTGTTGCCGGTGGTGAGCACCATGGAGCCGAACTTGTTGGACACCGCCATGAGGATGGTGCCGCGGGTGCGGGCCTGGATGTTCTCCTCGGTGACGTCGGTGTGAAGGCCGGTGAACAGGTCGGCAAGTGCATGGTTGAACCCTTCCACCGCCTCGGCGATGGGCACCACCTCATAGCGCACGCCCAGGAGATGTGCTGAGGCTGCGGCATCCTCGATACTGGTCCCGGCGGTGTAGCGGTAGGGCATCATCAGGCACTGCACCCGTTCGTGCCCCAGGGCATCGACGGCCATGGCCGCCGCCACCGCTGAATCGATGCCGCCCGAGAGCCCCAGCACCACGCCGGGAAAGCGGTTCTTGTCGACATAGTCCTTGAGGCCCGTCACACAGGCACGCCAGATGATGGCATGCTCGTCCTCGTGCGGCGCGACGGGACCCGGAACCATGGCCCAGCCGTGCTTGCCCCGCCGCCATTCGATCATGACCGTCTCTTGCGAAAAGGCGGCGAGCTCGAAAGCGAGGCTGCGGTCGGCATTGAGACCGAAGGAGGAGCCGTCGAACACCAGCTCGTCCTGGCCGCCCACCTGGTTGAGATAGGCGAGCGGCAGGCCCGTCTCGGTCACCCGCGCCACCGCCAGGTTGAGACGGGTGTCCTCCTTGCCGCGCTCGAAGGGCGAGCCGTTGGGGACGATCAGCAGCTCGGCACCGGTCTCGGTCAAACACTCGGTCACCTCATCGGTCCAGATGTCCTCGCAGATCGGCACCCCCAGCCGCACCCCGCGAAACACCACCGGGCCGGGCGCGGGCCCTGCGGCAAACACGCGCTTTTCGTCGAACACGCCGTAATTGGGCAGATCGACCTTGAAGCGCACCCCTTCGATCCTGCCGCCGTCGGCGAGCACCACGGCGTTAAAAACCTTGCCGTCCTCTGCCCACGGCGTGCCGATGAGGACGCCGGGTCCGCCATCGGCGGTGTCGGCGGCGATGGCCTCAGCCGCGCGTTTGCAGCGGGCAACGAAGGACGACCTCAGCACCAGGTCCTCGGGCGGATAGCCGGCGAGAAACAGCTCCGGGAAGACGACAAGGTCGGCGCCGGCGCGCGCCGCCGCGGTGCGCGCGGCACGGGCCTTTTCGAGGTTGCCCGCCACCGCTCCGACGGTGGGGTTGAGCTGGGCCAGCGCTGTCAGAAGGCGGTCGGTCATGGCCGCTTCTCTTACAGGCGCCATGACAGCGCGGCAACGGGGAACGTCCATCGCTAATGCGCGATCATGCCACGGGGTTGGACACGCCCGGCCGGGCTAGGATGACGGCTGGTAATCCGCTTTCGAACCATCGAGGTCATTATGCGTCTCACTGCCGTTCTGGTGGCGCTCAGCACGGTTCTGTTCACCGTGCCGCTCGCGGCCGCGACCCGTCATTATTCGATCGGGCCCTTGCAGATCATCGATCCGCGGGCGGTCGGCCAGGTGCCCGGCGCTCCCGTCGAGATCTACATGACGGTGGTGAATTCCTCCGATACCGTCGACCGCATTATCGATGCCTATGTTCCCGGCGCGCGCAAGGCCGAGCTGCACAACGACGTCCTCAACGGCAAGGTGATGACGACGCCGGAAGTCGAGGACATCCCGGTTCCCGCCCATGGCAAGGTCGTGCTCAAGCCTGGCGGCTACCGTATCCTGGTGTTCGACCTTCCCCCCAACGTCCGGCCCGGCGATCAAATCCCCATGGAGATCGAGTTCGAGCTGGCCGGCCGCGCCAACATTGTGCCTGTCCTCTCATCGCCGGGCGCTGCCGCCAAAACCACTTCCAACCAGTCTACCGACACCCCGACCCAATAATGCCAACGGTCCTTGACTTGGCGCCTCCACCCATCCCGGCGCCATTCCCGCGAAAGCAGGACTCCATTGGCATTTGCACGTGTGGAGGCGCCAATGGATGCCAGCTTCCGCTGGTATGACCATGAGCCCTGGACAGGTCGGGCCGAGGCCCGCTGGCATAAGCCTCACGCTTGCCCCCATCGGATGCGCCCGCTAGTTTACGCTAAGGCTGTTCGCCGGCACATGCATGCGGACGGCGCATCTGGTTGCTCACAACACCAAGAAACCGGGAGGATTTCTATCCATGCGACTGATCAAGCTTTTGAGCTCACTGATGGCGGCGGCACTTCTGGCGGCCGGCTCCATGACGGCAAACGCCACCGAGACCATGCAGATTTCGAGCTGGATCCCGCCGCATGCCATGAACAAGGTGTTCTTCCCCGAATGGATCAAGGCCATCGAGAAGGCGACCCATGGCCATGTCACCGGCAAGGTGGAGTTCAACCTCGCCCCCCCGCCGGGCCAAATCGACCTCGTCACCGACGGGGCGGCGGACGCGGCGTGGATCTTCCATGGCTATAATCCGGGCCGTTTCGTCACCACCAAGCTGATCGAGCTGCCGGGCTATATCGGCGATGCCGAGGCGGCCTCGGTCGCCGACTGGCGCGCCTATGAGAAATATCTGAAAAAGGCCGACGAGCATCATGGCGTCTATCTCGCCGCGCTGTTCACCCACGGTCCGGGCCAGCTCTTCATGCGCGAAAAGATTTCCGGCCTCGACGATCTCAAGGGCAAGAAAATCCGCATCGGCGGCGGTGTGTCGGCCGACGTGGGCGTAGCGCTCGGCGTGGTGGGCGTGCAGGTTCCCGCGCCAAAAGTCTACGAGACCCTGTCGGGCGGCGTCGCCGACGGCGTGATGATGCCGATGGAGACCAACCAGTCCCTGCGCCTGTATGAGGTCTGCCCCGACACCTACATCATGCCGGGCGGGCTCTATCGCGGCTCGTTCGCCCTCATCATGTCCAAGGCCTTCCTCGACCGGCTGAGCCCCGAGGACCGCAAAGGGGTTCTGTCGGTCACCGGCGAGGTCGCCTCGCGCATGGCCGGCAAGGTGTGGGCCGATGCCGACGTCTCCGGCATGGCCAACGCCAAGGTCAAGACCAAGGTCATCGACTTCTCGCCCGCCGACCAGGCCGAATTCGCCAAGATCGCCAAAAAGGTGCGCAAGAAGGTCATCGACGAGGTGGCGGCCAAGGGCGTCGATGCCCAGGCCGCCGTCGACCTGATCGACGAGACCATGCGGAACTACGGCGAATGAGGTCGGCGCCAGGCCACTCCGGCCCGGCAGACAAGCTTTACCGGGCGGGCCAATGGCTTGCCCGGCTGTCGCTCGCGCTCGGGGCGCTGGTGCTGGCGGTGATGCTGGCGCTCACCTGCGCCGATGTCATCGGCCGCTATGCGTTCAGCGCACCCGTCAACGGCAAGACCGAGCTCACCCGCTTCCTCATGGCAGGGCTCATCGCCTTTGCGCTGCCGGTGGTGACAATGCGCGGCGATCACATCACCGTCGACATCTTTGACAACTTCTTCACCCGGCCGCTGGAGCGCCTGCGCGACGTGCTGATCGACGCCTACTGCGCCGTCGCCTTCTTCACGCTCGCCTGGTGGGTGGCCTTTCGCGCCCGGCGGCTGATGGATTACGGCTATGTCAGCGACTTCCTCCACGTCCCGCTTTATCCGGTGGCCTATTTCGTTGCCGTGATGATCGGCCTCACCGGCCTTGCGGTGGCGTTGCGCGTGGTGCTGGCGGTGATGGCAGGCCCCACCGGGCGCGGGTGGCGCTGATGCTGGACTCGCTCATCGGCTTTGCGGTGGTCATCGGGCTTGCCTTCCTGCGCGTGCCGATCGCCTTTGCCATGGGCGGGGTCGGGGTGGTCGGCTTTGCCGCCCTCAACCACTGGAACTGGCGTGCGGCGCTGTCGCCGGCGGGGGGAACCGTGCTCAGCACGCTGCAGACCGAGAGCCTGTCGGTCATCCCGCTCTTCGTGCTCATGGGCATGCTGGTGAGCCAGGCCGGCATGGCGCGCGAGCTCTACCGCTCCTCCAACGCCTTTCTCGGCCACAGGAAGGGCGGGCTCGCGATGGCCACCATCGTCGCCTGCGGCGGCTTCAGCGCCATTTGCGGATCGTCACTCGCCACCGCCGCCACCATGGCCAAGGTGGCCATGCCGCAGATGCGCGCCTTCAGCTATTCCGACGAACTGGCCACCGCCTCGATCGCCGCCGGCGGCACCCTCGGCATCCTCATCCCGCCCTCGGTCATCCTCATCATCTACGGCATCATGACCGAGCAGAGCATCGACAAGCTTTTTCTCGCCGGCATCCTGCCCGGCCTCATCGGCGTATGCTTCTATCTCGTCGCGGTGCGCTTCGTGGTGTGGCGCAACCCTGACGCCGGCCCCGCCGGCAGCCGTTCGACCTGGGCTGAGCGTTTCCTCAGCCTGCGCGACGTGTGGGCCATCGTGCTCTTGTTCGTGGCCATCCTCGGCGGCATCTACATGGGGCTGTGGACCACCACCGAGGCGGCCGGCATCGGCGCCGGCCTGTCGCTCATCATCGCCCTCATCAAGCGCCAACTCGACTGGTCGAGCCTCACCCGGGCGCTCTACCAGACCATCGAGATGTCGGCGGCGCTTTTTTGCGTGCTCATCGGGGCGCAGATCTTTCAGCGCTTCATCGTGCGCGCCGGCCTGCCCGATGCGCTCGTCAGTCTCGTTACCGGGTTCGACGTGGCGCCGCTTGCCGTCATCTTCATGATGATCGTGGTGTATGTGGTGCTGGGCTGCGTGTTCGAGAGCCTGTCGATGATGCTGCTCACCGTGCCGGTGTTCGCGCCGGTGGTGGCGAACCTGGGGCTGTTTGCCGGCTATGCGCCGCCCGTCGCCAAGGAATTGTCGCTCATCTGGTTCGGTATCATTGTGGTAGTGGTGACCGAGATCAGCCTCATCACTCCGCCGGTGGGGCTCAACGTCTTCGTCCTGAAAGGCGTGCTCGGCGATGTCTCCACCCGCACCATCTTCCGCGGTGTGACCCCGTTCTGGTGCGTCGACATCGTGCGTGTCCTGCTGATCGTCCTCGTCCCGTGGATCTGCCTCATCATCCCATGGAGCATGAAGCCTCTGGGGTGAGGGCGTCAGCCTGTCGTCTCTTCACCCTCCGTGCCCGGCGGCTCGGGCCTGAGATAGAAGATCAGGCAGCAGATGCAGACGCCCAGTCCGACCAACGGGAATTTCAGCGCGACAAGCGCGGCCGCCCCGAACAGACACAGGGTCGTCAGCGCGCGCCACCGCATCACCCGCCGCACCACCGGCGGCGTGTCCTCGACCGTGTCGATGAGCTCCCAGATGAGGCAGATGTAGGTCGCGTTCACGAGGAAGAAGATGCCGGCATAAAAGGCGACCGGTTGCGGCGCCAGCTCGCTCACCGCCATCCACGCGGTGGAGAGCGGAAGCAGCGACATGGAAAACAGATGGGCGAAATTGAACCACAGGAGGCGGGAGTTCGCCTCTGTCGCATAGCGCATGAGATAGTGATGGTTGGCCCACACGATGGCGATGAAGAGGTAGCTCACCGCGTAGCTTAGCCATGTCGGCCAGAGCGCCAAAAGGGCCTTCAAGGTGGGGGAGTCCGGCGGGTGCAGGTCCAGCACCAGCACCGTTATGAGGACGGCGAACACGCCATCGGAGAACGCGCTCAGGCGCTCCGGCGTCGCCTTGCCCAGCACGCGCGATCTTTGTTCCTGCCTCTTGGGCATGCGTTGGATGGCCCCCGCAACGGCTTGCACGACGGGCTGCCATAGTGGCCCTGCAACCGCCAGGCCGCAATACCCGCCTCAGGCCGCCAGCACAGCGCCGGGTCCGGCCGGCGATGATCTACAACCGGGTGGCGTTGAAGGTGTCGCAGTTACCCATCTGGCCCATATCATAGCCGCGCTTGAACCAGCGCACGCGCTGGACTGAGGTGCCGTGGGTAAAACTGTCGGGCACCACCCGGCCCTGGGCGCGCCGTTGCAGGCGGTCGTCGCCGATGGCGCTGGCAGCGTTCAGGCCCTCCTCGATGTCGCCCTTCTCGAGGATGTGGCCCGTCAGGTCGGCCTGCTTCGCCCACACGCCGGCAAAGCAGTCGGCCTGCAACTCCATCCTCACCGACAGCGCGTTCGCCTCAACTTGCGAGATGCGCCGGCGCGCCGCGTTCACCTTGTCGGCGATGCCCAAGAGGTTCTGCACGTGGTGGCCCACCTCGTGGGCGATCACGTAGGCCTCGGGGAAATCGCCCAGCGCGCCGAGCTTCGCACTCAGGTCGCGATAGAACGACAGGTCGATATAGACCTTGGAATCGCCCGGGCAATAGAATGGCCCCATGGCCGACTGCGCCATGCCGCAGGCCGAGTTGACATAGCCCGTAAACAGCACCAGGCGCGGCTTGATGTAGCGCTCACCGCGCTCGCTGAAGATGCGCCCCCAGGTGCGTTCGGTCGAGCCCAGAACGCGAGCGACGAAATCCTTCATCTTGGCGTCACGGGCAGACGGGGCCTGCCGCTGCACGCTGCCGGACATCTGGCCGGGAAGCTGGATGTTGCCGCCGCCGGTGAGGAGGTCGAGCGGGTTTATGCCCATCAGCCACGCCACCACCAGAAGTACCGCCAGGGTGCCAAGGCCCATGCCGCCGCTGCGCCTGCCCAGCGGAATGCGCATGCGGGGCCCTCGCGGGAAATTGTAGCCGACGGTCTCGCCGCGACGGTCCTCGATGTTGTCGCTGGGGCGTTCATTGTCGAGACGCATGGCGCACTCCGCTCATCTGGCCGTAGGGTCAGAAAAGAATAGGCCGCAGGCGGGACTGCGGCAATGGCGGTAAACGGAGCGGATCAGGCCGCCGCCGGCGGGCCTTGGTACAGGCCGTGGGTGCGCCCGAGCTGCTGCACCAGCGCCAGCACCGCATCGATGAAGGGTGTTGCGACACCGGTGATGCGGCCCATCTCCTGCACCGCCGTCACCAGCGCGTCGATCTCCATCGGCCGGCCCGCTTCCAGGTCCTGCAGCATGGAGGTGCGATGCGCCCCCACCCTGGCGGCCCCGTCGATGCGGCGCTCCACGTCGACACGGAAATGCGCCCCCAGCCGGGTGGCGATCTCGTGCGCCTCCATCATCATGGCGCGGGCGAGCGAGCGGGTGCCGGGATCGGTCGCCACCACATCGAGGGTGGCGCGCGTCAGCGCCGAGAGCGGGTTGAAGCACAGGTTTCCCCACAGCTTCAGCCAGATCTCGGAGCGGATGTCGTGCAGCACCGGCGCCTTGAGGCCACCTGCGTCGATCGCGGCGGCGAGGTGCGTGGCGCGCGCCGATCGATGCCCGTCCGGCTCGCCGAGGCTGAACTTGTCGCCATAGGTGTGGCGGATGACGCCGGGCGCGACGATCGTGGTGGCGGGATAGACCACGCAGCCGATGGCCCGCTCAGGGCCGATCAGGCTCCACTGGCGCCCCGCTTCGTCCACCGAATCGAGGTGGTGGCCTTCATGCGGCCCTTCGAGCTTGTGGAAATACCACCACGGCACCCCGTTCTGGCAGGTGACGACGGCGGTGTCGGGCTTGAAGAGCGGCGCCATGAGGCCGACCAATTCCCACGCCTGGTGCGCCTTGAGGGCGACGACGACATAGTCCTGCTCGCCCAGCTCGCGCGGATCGTCGCTGGCGGTAACGGAAACGGTCGTGCGGGCACCGTCGCGCTCCAGCGTCAGGCCCTTTTCGCGCATGGCGGCCAGATGGGCCCCGCGCGCCACCACCGACAAATCGATCCCCTCAACGCCCGCCAGGCCATGCGCCAGAAACCCGCCAATGGCCCCGGCGCCGAAAACACAGATGCGCAACGCTTTACCCTGCCTTCGCCTCGATCATTTCGCCGCCGCCGGCTTCTTGCCGCTGAGCCGGTCATAGATGATCTTGATGGCGGGCAACAAGATAAGAATTATGGCAATGATCATGATCGGCCCGGAGATGGGGCGGGTAAAGAAGATGGACGGATCACCCGAGCCCATCATCAAGGACTGGCGCAAGGTGGGCTCGGCGATGGGGCCGAGCACGACGGCGAGCACCGCCGGGGCTACCGGATAGTCGAGCTTCCTCAGGAAGAAGGCGCCCACGCCGAAGATCAGCATCAGCCACACATCGTGCATGTCCTGGGTGGCGGCATAGCCGCCGACCACCGACAAACAGAAGATGGTCGGCGCCAGGATGCTGAACGGCATGCGCAGCATCCAGATGAAGAACGGGATGAAGCTCAAGTCGACGATCAGCGCCACCAGGTTGGAGACATAGAACGAGCCGATCAGACCCCAGACGAAATCGCCCTGCTGGGTGAACAGCATGGGACCTGGGGTCAGGCCCCAGATGACCATGCCGCCGAGCAGCACCGCGGTGGTGGGTGAACCCGGGATGCCGAGCGTCAGCATCGGCAGCATGGCGCCGACCGAGGCCGAGTTGTTGGCGCTTTCAGGCGCCGAGACGCCGTTGGGATGGCCCTTGCCGAATTCCTTGGGGTTCCTGGAAATCATCTTGGCGATGCCGTAGGCCATGAGCGAGCCGGGCGTGGCGCCGGCAGCCGGCAGGATGCCGACGAAGAAGCCGAGCGAGGAGCCGATGGCAGCCCCCTTCCAGCCGCGCCTTATCGTTTCCTTGCCGGCGGCGATCATGCGGTCAACGGTGAGCTTGGCCTCGGTCATGGTCGCCTTGCCGCGGCTCGAATCGATGGTCCACAGCATCTCGCCGATGCCATAGATGCCGATGGCGAGCACCAGGAAGTTAATGCCGTGCATGAAGCCGGTGATGCCGAAGAAAACGAGGCGCGGCTCGCCCGAGACCTCGTCATAGCCGACGGCGGCAAGCACCAGCCCGAGGCAGATGGAAAACACGGTTTTCGGCACATCGTCGCCGCCAAGGCCGATGAAGGTGGCAAAGGCGAGCACCATCAGGGCAAAGATTTCCGGCGAGCCGAAGCTCAGTGCCACGTGGGCAAGCGGCGGGGCGAAGGCGGTGAACAGGAGGTTGGCGACGGTGCCACCGGTGAACGAGGCCAGCGCCGCCGTCATCAGGGCAAGGTCGGCCCTGCCCTTCAGGGCCAATGGTCGCCCGTCGAAGGTCGTCGCCACCGCCGTCGAGGCGCCCGGTATGCCTAGTGTGATGGAGGAGATGGCGCCGCCATACATGGCGCCGTAATAGATGGAAGCAAGGAAGATCATGGCCGAAGCGGGCGGCACCAGAAATGTCGCCGGCAACAGGATGGCGACACCGTTCACCGAGCCGAGGCCAGGCATGGCGCCAATGAAAAGGCCGAGCGCCACCCCGAGAAACACCAGGGCGAGATTCAGCGGGTGCAGCGATATCAGGATGCCCGCCCAAAGATGCCCAAGAATGTCGACCATGAACCTGTTCCGTAGCCGTTATGTCACGAGGGTTGGAGTTGCACCGCCTGTCGTCCGCCGCCCCGGCTCACAGGAAGATGTGGTAGAGCGGAATGAACAGCGGCTCGAGATAGCCCTTGGGCAGCACGATGCGCATGGCCACATCGAAGAAGAAGAAGGTGAAGACGGGCGCGGCGATGGCGATCGCTATCGTCAATGGCCAGTTGTGGCGGCCGAGGAAGCGGACATAGTAGATGATGAACAGCGGCATGGCGCCGTAAAAGCCGATAAAGTGAATGAGGCCGATGAACATCGTGAGGCCGCCGGCCACCAGCGCGATCATCTTCTTGCCGTAATCGTCGAGATAGGGCTCCGACGACTGCGACGGCGGCGAGGTGCGCCGCACCCAGTTGAAGGCGATAAAGCCGGTGGCCACCAGCATGATGGCCGATAGCCAGAATGGCCAGAAGCCGCCGCCAGGGCCTTCGCCGAAGGTATAGCCGATCGGCAGCTCGGCGCTTTTCCACATGAGGTAGATCGAGATGACGGCGAGAATGCCGGCCGTGATGATTTCTGCGCGCCGCATGCCCGCCGTCTCCTCGATCTGGCCCTTTCGTCTTGTCCGTCAGCTACCGGCTACATCTTGCCGAGCAGCTTCTTGTGGCGGGCGATCTGCTCTTTCCAGTAAGCCTTGATCTGGTCGGGGCCGATCCAGTTGCCCACCAGGGAGTACTTCTTCAGGTATCCCTGCCATTCGGGGCTGTTGAAGACTTTCTTGAACACGCCCTGATAATAGGCCGCCGCGTCCGCGCTCATGCCCGGCGCACCGACCACGGCGCGCTGCATATAGTAGGCAAAGTTCTTGCCCTTCTGCATCATCGTCGGGACCTTCGGGAATTCGGGCAAGGTATCCTTGGTGAAGGACACCAGCGGAACCACGGTGCCGGCCTGATAGAAGCCGAGCGCCTCGGACGGGTTGTTGACGGTGGAATTCACCTGGTTGCCCGCAAGCTCCTTGGCCACGGTTCCACCACCCTTGAACGGGATGTACTTGATCTTGAGGCCGAAATTCTTGTTGAGGAAGTCGGTCAGGATCTCGTCTTCCTGGCCCTTGCCGGTGCCGGCCATGGTCCACTTGGAGCCCATGGATTTACACTTCTTGAGGAACTGCTCGAAGGTCGAGATTTTTTCGGACTTGTTGACCCACAACAGGAAGGTGTCCTCGGCCATGCGGGCGATCGGGGTAAAGGTCATCACGTCGATGCCGAGCTTGGGTTGGCGGATCGGGGTGGTGAAGAACGAGTTCAGGGTCACCATCAGATAGTAGTTGGGATCACTGGCGCCCTTCATGGTAATCAGCGCCTCGGCACCGGAACCGCCGCCCTTGTTGTCAGGGATAAGCGGCTGCGGCATTAGCTTGTTCTTTTCCACCACAGCCTGCATGAAGCGCGCCATCTTGTCGGCGCCACCGCCCTTGCCGGCCATGATGACGAAATTCACCGGCTTGTTCGGCTCCCAGGCCTGCGCTGCCGGCGCCACGGCGAATGTGGCGGCGCTCAAGCTTACGGCACACGCCAGAGCCATAGCCATTCGTCTTGTGTAACTCATGGTAGTCCTCCCAAGATCAGGTTTGCAGACACCACAAACCGCGGGCAGGCCTCAAGCCGCCCGCCGGTGTCCAACGGTCAACTGCATTGCGGCACGCGCCGTCGATACGGATGTTGTTGTTTTCTCTTATTCAAACAACGGCGTCACCCCAAATTCGCGGCACACCCACCACCTTGGTGGCGTGTGGTATACCACGAAGCGATCCTAGCAGATTGGCCCGCGAGATCAATGCGGTATCTGCGCCCAGCCTGCCAGCGATTCCACATCATGGACTAACCTGCGGGCAGGTGGGATGGCGATTCCGGTGCCGGCGGTTGTCGCCATACCCGCCCGCTACCCACGGCTGTCCACTGAGGCGCGCCTGAACCCGCCACCGTCCCCGCTGGGGGTGAGGGCATGGCGCTTTCGGGCACACTGCTGCCACGGCCTTTCTGGTCAAACCCGCCCGCGCGCCCTATATCCTCATGTGGCGGTGGCCATGCTGTCCCGGCTTGCGGACCTCATGGGGCTGGCGGGCGGAATCCGGCGATCGCTCAAGCGATCAGCCGGCGCAAGACGGGACACGGCATGACGAGCCAATGGTTGATCGGTCTCCTGCAGATCATGGGCGTCAACATCATCCTGTCGGGTGACAACGCGCTCGTCATTGCGCTCGCCTGCCGGGGCTTGCCGGGCCGCCAGCGGGTGGTCGGGGTGTGGCTCGGCACCATGGCCGCGGTGGTTCTGCGCATCGTGCTGGCCGCCGCTATCGTCTTTGTGCTGAGCATCCCGCTGCTCAAGCTGGCCGGCGCTGCGATGCTGTTGTGGATCGCGATCAGGCTCATGGTGCCGGAGACCGGCGCTGCGCACGACGACGACGACCGAGCGGCGAGCGCAGCAACGTTGTGGATGGCGGTCAAGATCGTGGTGGTGGCGGATGCCATCATGAGCCTCGACAACGTGATTTCGGTGGCGGCCGCGGCCGGCGACCACTTCGATCTGCTCGCCATCGGGATTGCCATCTCCATCCCGCTGGTCGTCATCGGATCGCAGCTCATGCTGTGGCTCATCGACCGCTTCGCCTGGATCATCGTGGCGGGAGCGGCACTGCTGGGCTGGATTGCCGGCCAATTGGCGGCGACCGATCCGTGGCTTGATGCCTGGAGCGACGGGTGGGTCGATACCCTCTACTATGTGCTGCCACCGGCAGGCGCCATCTTCGTGGTGGCGAGCGGAATGACGCTGGCAGCGCGGGTCAGGGCAGCCAAGGTCGGGCAAGGCAGCAAGGAGGGCTGATGTCGACATACCAGATCGTGGTGCCGCTCGACGGCTCCGAGCCGGCCAGGCGGGCGCTGGAGGCAGCGATCGCACTGGCCGGGCGGCTTGGCGATGCGGAACTGCGCCTTATCAACGTGCAACCGCCGATCCCCGCCTCGGTCGGCGATTTCATCGGCAGCGAGGCCGTGCATGGCTATTACGACGATGCCGCGGTCAAGGCCTTTGACGGCGTGCAGGCGCTGTTGAACGCATGCGGTGTGCGCCACAGTCTCGACTACCGCATCGGCGCGGCGGGCGAGGCCATCGCCGATTTTGCGCGCGAAACAGGAGCGGATCAGATCGTCATGGGCACCCGCGGCCTCGGCGCGGTCAAGGGTTTGCTCTTGGGCTCGGTCGCCATCCGCGTGGCGCAGCTCGCCTCCTGCCCGGTGACGCTGGTGAAATAGGAGCAGCGGCCTCAGTGGGCCAGCAGCACCGGCATGTCGGAATTGTCGACCACGTACTGGGTGACGCCGCCGAACACCAGCTCGCTGCCTCGGCTCGAGCCGTAGGCACCCATGAGCAGGGTATCGGCGCCGGCTGCCTTGGCTTCGCTCAACAGCGCCTTGCCGATATTGCCGCCGGCACTGATCTCCTTGTGCGTGGCCGCAACACCGTGGTCGGCGAGGTAGGCGATAAGGTCGGGGCCGCTCAACTGGTTCTCGCCTCCCGCAATGGTCAGCACCGTCACCTTGGCCGCTTCGCGCAGGATCTCGTGCGCCAGCGCCACGGCGTGGGCGGATTCGCGCGAGCCGTTCCAGGCGATGGCCAGGTGATCGGCGACCGCGCCCGCCTTCGTCGGCGGGCACATCAGCACCAGCGAACCGGTATTGAGCAAGGCGGATTCGAGGGTGTTGCGCCCCAACCCCTTGTCGGGCCTTGCCACCGCCACCACATCGGCGAGGCGGCCGCGGTTGGAGACGACCGATGCCTGCTTGCCGTGCTCGACGGCAAACGAGATCGTCACTTTGCCGGCGGGCGAGGAGCCCGCCTCCGTCACCGTCAGCTTGCGCGCCGCTACATAGTCATCATACATGGCCTTGATCTCGGCCTCTTCGGCGGCGGCGAGATCGTCGCCCGAGCGGGTGAGCTGCTCGCGCAGGCGCGGCGGGATGAAGCCGAAGGGGATCAATTCCTCCGGCCGCGGCCGGCAGTGAACGGCCTCGATGTGCGCCTTGTAGCGGCGCGCCAGAACCAGCGCGTGATCGAGCACATGCTCACCCTTGCCGTCGCCCCTGACGGGAACGAGTATCCGCCGGATCGCCATTGATTGCCCTTTTCTCTGATTGTTTCCTAACCCGCCGCCGTCAGCCCAGACGCGCGCCCGGCTCAAGCCCGGCCGATGCCGCCCACCCGGCCGCCGCCTGCTTGTCCGACCCCTTCGGCCGCACCCGCTCGATGAGGATGCGCCCGCCCGCTGCCTGCACCGTCACGCCCTCGGCGCCCACGGCCACCACGGTGCCCGGATCGCCTTCGCCGTCAACTTTGCGCGAATCGTAGACGCTTACCTCGGCGCCGCCAAGGGTGGTCCAGGCGCCAGGCTGCGGATTGGTGCCGCGGATGAGGTTGTAGACATCGCTTGCCGGCTTTGCCCAGTCGATGCGGGCGTGATCCTTCTTGCACCAGCTCTCGTAGGTGGCCTTGGAATCGTCCTGCTTGATGTGCGGCGGGTTGCCGGCGCGCACGAGGTCGATCGCCTCCAGCGTTGCCTCGATGCCGAGGGGAAAGATCTTGTTGAAATAGATCGTGCCGAGGGTGTCGTCGGGGCCGATGTCGATCTCCTTCTGCAACAGGATGTCGCCTTCGTCCAGTCCGTCGTCGGGCCAGAAATAAGTAAGGCCCGTCTTCGTCGATCCCCAGATGATGGGCCAGTTGATGGAGGACGGCCCGCGATGTTTCGGCAATAAGGAGGGATGAAAGCAGATGGAGCCGAAGCGCGGCACCTCGCGCGCCGCCTCGGGCACGAAGATGATGACATAGGCCATCACCATGAGGTCGGGCTGAAACGCCCGCATCTCGGTCAAGACCGCCTCGTCCTTGTAATTGGCCGGCTGCTTGACCGGCAGGCCGAGATCGAGGGCGGCCTGCTTGATCGGGTCGATGGGGCGGCCTTCCTTGTCGGGCGCGGCGTAGACGGCCACCACCTCATCCTTGCCGGCCTTGACGATGGCTTCCAGCGCCGCCTTGCCGAAAGCCTGCTGGCCGTTGACGATAATCCGCATGAGCCTCTTTTCCCCCCCTTACTCGGCCGCTTCGGCCAACTGGCCCATGGCGCCGGAGGCCTTGATGTCGTCGACCTCGGCCTGGCTGTAGCCCAGCACCTCGGTGAGGATCTCCTCGCTGTGCTCACCCAGGAGCGGCGAGCGCTTCACGTCAGCCGGCGAGGCCGACAGTTTCACCGGCATGCCGACCGTCAGGTACGGCCCGCGCTCGGGATGATCGACCTCGACGACAGTGCCGGTGGCGCGCAAGGAGGGCTCCTCGGCAAGCTCCTTCATGGACAGGATCGGCCCGCACGGGATGTTGAGCGGGTTGCAGATGTGCATGACATCGAACTTGTCCTTGGTCTTGGTCCACCCTTCGATGGTCTCAAAGATCTTGTCGAGCTTGTCGAGGCGTGCGGGCGGCTTGGCATAAGCCGGATCGGTGATCCATTCGGGCTTGCCGATCACCTCGCAGATCTTCTCCCACACCGCGGCTTGGGTGATAAAATACACATAGGCGTTGGGGTCTTTCTCCCAGCCCTTGCACTTGAGGATGGCGCCGGGCTGGCCGCCGCCGGAATCGTTGCCGGCGCGCGGCACCGCATCGCCGAAGGGAACACCGCGCCCGTACTGGGAATATTCCTTCAGGGGGCCGGCGGCGAGGCGCTGCTGGTCGCGCAGCTTCACCCGGCACAGGTTGAGCACGCCGTCCTGCATGGCCGCCAGCACCCGCTGGCCCTTGCCGGAATGGGTGCGATGGTAAAGCGCTGCCACGATGCCGAAGGCGAGATGCAGGCCGGTGCCGCTGTCGCCGATCTGGGCGCCGGTCACCATCGGCAGGCTGTCGGGAAAGCCGGTGGTCGAGGCCGACCCGCCGGTGCACTGGGCCACGTTCTCATACACCTTGCAGTCCTCGTACGGCCCGGGGCCAAAACCCTTGACCGAGGCATAGACCATGCGCGGGTTGAGCTCCTGGATGCGCTCCCAGGTGAGCCCCATGCGGTCGAGCGCGCCGGGGGCGAAATTCTCCACCAGCACATCGCAGGTCTTGACCAGCTTCTCCAGCACCTCCTTGCCGGTGGCATTCTTGGTGTCGAGGGCGAGCGAGCGCTTGTTGTGGTTGAGCATGGTGAAATAGAGCGAATCCACCCCCGGCTTGTCGCGCAACTGGCCGCGCGTGGCATCGCCAACGCCGGGCCGCTCCACCTTGATCACGTCAGCGCCCAGCCAGGCCAGAAGCTGGGTGCAGGTGGGGCCTGACTGCACATGGGTGAAATCGAGGATCTTGACGCCCTTGAGAGCCTGCATCTTCCCTTGTCTCCGTGTTCTTGTCGTTTCGCTTACTTGTACATGGTCTGGTTCTTGGTGCCCGGCGCGTATTCGTCCGGGTCCACCCAGACATTGACGACGGCGCACTTGCCGGTCTTGGCGATGGCCTCGCGGGCGCGCCGCAAGGCCGGCTGGATCTCTTCGGGGTCGCGCACCTCCTCGCCATAGCCGCCGATCATCTGGCCGAACTTGGAGAACTCCACATCGCCCAGCTTGTTGCCGACATTGCCGCGCTGGGTGCCGTACTTGACGATCTGGCCGTAGCGGATCTGGTTCATGTGCGAGTTGTTGCCCACCACCGCGAGATAAGGCGCGCCGAAGCGCTGGGCGGTCTCCATGTCGAAGGCGGTCATGCCGAAGGCGCCGTCGCCGTAAAGGCACATCACCTCCTTGTCGGGATGGGCGAGCTTGGCGGCCATGGCAAAACCGGTGCCGACGCCGAGCGAGCCGAGCGCGCCGGGGTCCATCCACTGGCCGGGCCCGCGCGGGCGCACGGCCTGCGCCGAGATGGTGACGATGTCGCCGCCGTCGCCGATATAGATGGTGTTCTCGCCCAGAAACTCATTCAGCTCCCAGGCGAGGCGATAGGGATGGATCGGCGTCGATGACGACTTGAACATCGGCATCACCTTTTCCAGCGCGATGGCCTCGGCCTCCCTCAACTGCTTCATCCACTGCTGGCGCGCCTGGCGCTTGTCGTTCTTGATGCGTCCCGAGGCCGCCTGCAGCACCGCATCGAGGATGGCGCCGGGGTGGCCGACGAGGCCCAGCGAGATGTCGCGGTTCTTGCCGACGGTGCGGTAGTCCATGTCGATCTGCACCAGCGTCGGCACCTTGATGCGCTTGCCGTAGCCCATGCGGAAGTCGAAGGGGGTGCCGACGATGACGACGACATCGGCCTTGGAGAAGGCGAGCGAGCGGGTGCGGTCGAAATAATGCGGATCGCCCGGCGGGAGGATGCCGCGGCTGGCGCCGTTCATGTAGCCGGGAATGTCGAGGCCGCGCAGAAGCGCGATCGCCTGCTCATGGCCGCGCGCGGCATAGACCTGCTGGCCGAAGAGGATGGCCGGGCGCTCGGCGTTGACCAGAATATCGGCGAGATTTTCGATGTCGGCCGGATCGCCGATCGAGCGCACCGAGGCGCGGTAATGGCCGGGCTCGGGGATGACGGCTTTGTCCAGCGGGATCTCGGCATCGAGGATATCGCGCGGGATCTCCAGATAGGAGGGGCCGTAAGCGCCGGCAAAGCATTCGCGCGCGGCCATCGCCACCATGTCGGCGACGCGGTGGGTGGAAAAGACACCGGAGGCGAACTTGGTGATGGGCTTCATCATGTCCACATGCGGCAGGTCCTGCAGCGAGCCCATCTTGTGCTGGGTGAGCGAGGACTGGCCGCCGATGTGGATGATCGGGCTTTCGGAGCGGAAGGCAGTGGCAACGCCGGTGACGGCATTGGTGCAGCCCGGGCCTGCCGTCGTCACCACGCAGCCGAGCCTGCCGGTCTGGCGGGCATAGCCGTCGGCGGCATGGGCGGCGATCTGCTCGTGGCGCACGTCGACGATGCGGATGTCCTCGTCGATGCAGCCGTCATAGATGTCGATGATGTGGCCGCCGCAAAGGGTGAAGATGGTGTCCACCCCTTCGTTCTTCAGCGCCTTGGCCACCAGATGGCCGCCGGATATGACACTGGTATCGGTGCTCTTCTTGACAAGCGTGTCGGTTGCGGTCGAGGTCGACATGGGACTAGGCCTCCTTGGGGTTCAAATGGTTTCTGCGCGCGCCGCGCTGCCCAGCGTTGGCCAGGTGCGGCGGACATGGGCGTGCAGATTCATCGTGTGCTCGCGCACCAGCCGCTCGGCGAGGTCGGAGTCGCGGGCCTCGATGGCGGCGATGATATGATGGTGATCGGCGACCGAGCGGCGCACCCGGTCGCCTTCCGCCAGGGCGCGGTCGCGGATGGCGCGCATGTGCAGGAAAAGGCCGTCGGCCATCTCCTTCAGGAGCCTGCAGCCCGAGAGTTCGAGAATCTTCTGATGGAAGCGGATATTGGCGTCGGAATACTCGTCCAGGTGATCGGCCGCCTCGTCGCTGCCGAAACCGCCGCCGAGCCTCTTCAGTACGGCCACGTCCTTGTCGCGGACACGCTGCGCCGCCAGGCGCGCGGCCATGGCCTCCAGTGCCGCCCAGGCGACGATCATCTCCAGCACCTCATCCAGCGATTTCCTGCGGATGAAGACGCCGCGACGGGGCACGATCTCAACCAGCCCTTCCTGCTCGAGCCGGGCAAGCGCCTCGCGGATGGGGGTGCGGGAGATGCCGAGCTGTTCCGACATGCGCCGCTCATCGAGTCTCAGATCGGCGTCCTCGGCATAGATGTTCATGCCGGTGATGCCGTCGCGCAGCACCGAATAGATGTGCTCCTTGAGGCTGAAGTTGGAATTCACCGGCTTGAGGACGAGGCTGCTGGGCATGAAGACAACGGCAGTCCGGGTGGTTTCGCCACATGACAAGGTCAAGAGCGCCGCAGGGCCGGCACCCTTGTATGTGGTATACCATAGACCACAACCCCACCCCTCTCAACGCCCATCACGAGGCGGGCGTGAAACTTTCCATTATGCGGACGGCGAGGCAGCGCGGTCCTCTGTGCTGCACAGGCCCCGCCCTTACATTGGGCAAGGCGGCAGCCTCAACCCATTGGCAGCGCAACGAATCAAAGCGCAAGCGACCGAGCCCGTTGCGCGCGCCAAAAGGATACGCGGGTCAAGCCCGCGCATGACGAGGAAGGGGCAGTGAAATCCCCGCACCCCACCCCTCGTCATGGCCGGGCTTGATCTGGCCATCTTTTTTCTTCATCTATGCATTTTTCCCTTGATACCACGTATTTGTTCCTGTAGTATTCCACCGCCTGCCCCCAACCTGAGGGAGAGTGCACTCACCGTCGGTGCATGGGGGTAAAACGGTCCCCGAGCCGAGTACCAGCCTTGACGTGTGGCTGCGAATGGTCCGGGCGGTCCCGCGCGTCGACCCTGGGAGGGAAACCCCCAGCGCGCCATATCAGCAAGCCGGGCCGGCCCGAGGTGGTTTCCAGCC